>Ga0268251_10000005_pt1 | contig 357735 bp, 323 predicted proteins | sample AgamicAsMae_FD_200527 | JGI IMG/M metagenome (GOLD analysis project Ga0268251, IMG submission 200527) | Agave microbial communities from Guanajuato, Mexico - As.Ma.e (v2) (version 2) | ecosystem: Host-associated > Plants > Phyllosphere > Phylloplane/Leaf | place: Guanajuato, Mexico... | reverse complement strand
GTTTAAAGTGGCAATGACGGCCTGCGTCAGGAAGCTGGTGACAATCCTGAATGCAATGGTGCGGGACAATAAAAAATGGGTGGCAGCTTAGCCGTCAGCCGTTGACTTTAAACACAGCTGCTCACCCTAACCCTCTCCCACCGGGAGAGGGAACAAAACAAGGAGTCGATATGGTAACCGCACTCATCACCGTCGCCGCCCTCGCCTGGATCTGCCAGATGGCGTTTGGCGGCTGGCAAATCCATCAATTTAACCGCGCGTTTGACGCCCTGTGCCAGAAAGGCCGCGTCGGCGTCGGGCGTTCCGGTGGACGTTTCAAGCCGCGGGTCGTCGTCGCTGTTGCGCTGGATGAAAACAATAAGGTGTGCGATTCCCTGATCATGCGCGGCATGACGGTCTTTGCCCGACCGGCCAAAATCCAGGCAATCAACGGCATTTCGCTGCAGGAATTACGGCCTGATGTGATCTTTCCCCATGATCCACTCTGTCAGAATGCACTATCATTAGCGCTTAATCTGAAACATGGATAATTTCGTTGTGAAAGCTATAGACTTGCGAAATTATCATTTCGCAACCTAAGGAACGAAGCGCCTATGAAACCTCGTCAGCGGCAGGCGGCCATTCTTGAGCATCTGCAAAAGCAGGGAAAATGCTCGGTAGAGGACCTCGCCCACTACTTTGACACCACCGGCACGACGATACGCAAGGACCTGGTATTGCTCGAAAACTCTGGCGCCGTCATTCGAACCTACGGCGGCGTGGTGCTTAACAAAGACGAAGCCGACCCGCCTATCGATCACAAAACGCTGATCAATACCCACCAGAAAGCGCTGATTGCCGAAGCCGCCGTAAAATTTATCCACGATGGCGATTCCATCATCCTCGACGCCGGCAGCACCGTCCTGCAGATGATCCCCCTGCTCAGCCGCTTTAACAACATCACGGTGATGACCAACAGCCTGCACATCGTTAACGCCCTGTCGGAGTTCGACAGCGAGCAGACCATCCTGATGCCCGGCGGTACCTTCCGCAAAAAATCGGCATCGTTTCACGGTCAGCTGGCAGAGAACGCCTTCGACCACTTCAGCTTCGATAAACTGTTTATGGGCACCGACGGCATCGACCTGAACGCGGGCGTCACGACGTTTAACGAGGTCTTCAGCGTCAGCAAAGCGATGTGCAACGCCGCGCGGGAAGTGATTTTGATGGCAGACTCGTCGAAGTTTGGCCGCAAAAGCCCCAACATTGTCTGTAGCCTTGAAAGCGTTGATAAGCTGATTACCGACGCGGGTATCGATCCGGCGTTCAAAAAAGCGCTGGAAGAAAAAGGCATCGACGTGATCGTAACCGGAGAGAGAGATGAGTGATTTTCTGTTAGAAACGGGCCGCCAGACGCTAATGCTGGAGCTGCAGGAAGCCAGCCGCCTGCCGGAACGTCTGGGCGAGGATTTCGTCCGCGCCGCCAACACCATTATCCACTGCGAAGGCAAAGTGATCGTGGCGGGCATCGGTAAATCCGGCCATATCGGTAAAAAGATTGCCGCGACGCTCGCCAGCACCGGCACCCCGGCGTTTTTCGTGCATCCGGCAGAGGCGCTGCACGGCGATCTGGGGATGATTGAAAGCCGCGACGTGATGCTGTTTATCTCCTACTCCGGCTCGGCCAAGGAGCTGGATCTCATCATCCCTCGCCTGCAGGAAAAATCGGTCGCCCTGCTGGCGATGACCGGGAAACCCCGCTCGCCGCTGGCGCTGGCCGCCAAGGCGACACTGGACATTTCCGTTGAGCGTGAAGCCTGTCCGATGCACCTTGCCCCGACCTCCAGCACCGTTAACACCCTGATGATGGGCGACGCGCTGGCGATGGCGGTGATGCAGGCGCGCGGCTTTAACGAAGAAGATTTTGCCCGTTCGCATCCGGCAGGCGCGCTCGGTGCTCGCCTGCTCAATAAAGTTCACCACCTGATGCGCACCGACGATGCCATTCCGCAGGTCAAACTCGATACCAGCGTGATGGACGCGATGCTGGAGCTGAGCCGCACCGGGTTGGGGCTGGTGGCGGTGTGCGATGACAGCGGCAACGTGAAGGGCGTGTTCACCGACGGCGACCTGCGCCGCTGGCTGGTGGGCGGCGGCAGGCTGGAAACGAACGTGTCGGACGCCATGACCAAAGGCGGGCTAACGCTGAACGCCGACAGCCGCGCCATTGAAGCCAAAGAGGTGCTGATGAAGCGCAAAATCACCGCCGCACCGGTGGTGGACGAGCACGGCAGGCTGTGCGGCGCCATCAACCTGCAGGACTTCTACCAGGCCGGGATAATCTAACCCTTCAGCCCGAGACGCTTCGCCAGCCGGTGCAGGTTGGCGACGTCCATCTCCAGCGCACGGGCGCACGCCGCCCAGCTGCGGTTGTTCTGCTCCAGCGCGCGGGTAATCATCTGACGCTGAAATGCTTCCGTCGCCTCGCGCAGGTTCTCGTTCACGCTCTCAGGCGTTGCAGGCTTCACGGACGGCGTATTTTCATCCTGCAGCGCAAAATGGCGCGCATGAATAACCACTTCATCCCCCGAGCGCGTCGCCCGCGCCAGCACTACCGCGCGGTGAATCGCATGCTCCAGCTCGCGCACGTTGCCCGGCCAGCCGTAGCTCAGCAGATGCGATCTCGCCCCCGGGCTCAGCACCACGCGGGAAAGCCCCATCCTGAGGCGGCACTGCTCGCAGAAAAAGCCCGCCAGCAGCACCACGTCGTCCCCGCGCTCGCGTAGCGGGGGCACGGACAGCGGGAACACGCTCAGGCGGTGGAACAGGTCGGCGCGGAAATTGCCCGCCAGCACCGCTTCACGCAGATCCCGGTTAGTCGCTGCCAGCACGCGCACGTCCACTCTGTGGCTGCGGTCATCCCCCACGCGCTGAATATCGCCGTACTGCAATACGCGCAGCAGTTTGGCCTGAAGTGATAAGGATAATTCGCCAATCTCATCCAGGAAGAGCGTGCCGTTATCGGCCATTTCGAACTTGCCGCTGCGGTTGCTGATCGCCCCGGTAAACGCCCCTTTGACGTGACCAAACAGCTCGCTCTCCGCCACGCTTTCCGGCAGCGCGGCGCAGTTGAGGTACACCAGCGGGTTGGCCGCCCGCGGCGAGGCTTCGTGAATGGCTTTCGCCACCAGCTCCTTACCGGTGCCGGTCTCCCCGAAGATCAGCACGTTCAGATCGGACGCGGCGACAATCTCAATCTCTTTTTTGAGCTGCGCCATGCCGGGCGAAAGACCGATCATCTCCGTGTGCGTGACCTGCTCAAACGCCGCCGGGCTGCCGGGAAGAATATTCTGGCTCTCCAGCTGCTCTATCAACAGCGCATTATTCAGCGCCCCGGCGGCCAGCGCCGCAATCAGGCGCAGCGCTTCGTCGCTGAAGGTGTCGAACTGGTCCGGCGACATGCCGTCGAGCGTCAGCGCGCCAATCAGGTTTTGCCCGGCAAACAGCGGCAGGCCGATACAGGCGTGCACCTTCAGGCTCTCCTGTCCGGGGATCAGGCCGTCGTACGGGTCGGGCAGATCGCTGTCCGCCGGGAAACGCACCACGTCACCCGCGCGGGCGATGGTCTCCAGCCGCGGATGGCCTTCAAGGGTAAAGCGCCGTCCGAGCACGTCCTGCGCCAGCCCGTCGATAGCCAGCGGAATAAACTGTCTTCCCTCGTAGCGCAGCAGCGCCGAGGCGTCACACGCCAGCACCTGGCGCAGCGTGGAGATCAGCCGTTGAAAACGGTCCTGATGGCCGATACCGGTTTGCAGTTCAATGGCAATCTTCGCCAGCACATCTACAGAAAAGCTCATGTCAGCCTCACAGTCATTTTGACAATACATAGTGTCATATTGACAGCTTTCTTGATAGTCATAATGACTATCCTTTACGGACAATACATTTATAAACTCAATATTATCAATCAATTAAATAGTTGGCACGCACCTTGATATAGGTACAGCATCTTATTTGAAACGCTGTATTACGCTGAGGTTGCTATGTCTATTCTGGTTAAAAATAACATTCATTGGGTGGGTCAACGTGACTGGGAAGTGCGCGATTTCCACGGGACGGAATACAAAACGCTGCGCGGCAGCAGCTACAACAGCTATCTCATTCGCGAAGGTAAAAACGTGCTGATCGATACCGTCGATCACAAGTTCAGCCGCGAGTTCGTGCAGAACCTGCGCAGCGAAATCGATCTGAACGCCATCGACTACATCATCATCAACCATGCGGAAGAGGATCACGCCGGGGCCCTGACCGAACTGATGTCCTGCATCCCGGACACCCCAATCTACTGCACCACCAACGCCATCGACTCGATCAACGGCCACCATCACCATCCGGAGTGGAACTTCCACACCGTGAAAACCGGCGACGCGCTGGATATCGGCAACGGCAAGCAGCTGATCTTTGTGGAAACCCCGATGCTGCACTGGCCGGACAGCATGATGACCTACATGACCGGCGACGCGGTGCTGTTCAGCAACGACGCCTTCGGCCAGCACTACTGCGACGAGCGCCTGTTCAACGACGAAGTGGACCAAGCCGAGCTGTTCGAACAGTGCCAGCGTTACTACGCCAACATCCTGACCCCGTTCAGCCGCCTGGTGACGCCGAAAATCACCGAGATCCTCGGCTTCAACCTGCCGGTGGAGATGATTGCCACCTCCCACGGCGTGGTGTGGCGTGAAAACCCAACCCAGATAGTGGAGCTGTACCTGAAATGGGCGGCAGATTATCAGGAAGACCGCATTACGATTTTCTACGACACCATGTCCAACAACACCCGCATGATGGCGGACGCCATTGCCCAGGGCATCAACGAAGTGGACCCGAACGTGGCGGTGAAAATCTTCAACGTGGCGCGCAGCGATAAGAACGAGGTATTGACCAACGTCTTCCGCTCTAAGGGCGTGCTGGTGGGCACCTCCACCATGAATAACGTGATGATGCCGAAAATTGCCGGCCTGGTGGAAGAGATGACCGGTCTGCGCTTTCGCAACAAACGCGCCAGTGCCTTTGGTTCACACGGCTGGAGCGGCGGCGCGGTAGACCGTCTCTCCACCCGTTTACAGGATGCCGGTTTTGAGATGTCCCTGAGCCTGAAGGCGAAATGGCGTCCTGATCTCGACGCGCTGGAAATCTGCCGCCAGCACGGTCGCGACATTGCCCGTCAGTGGGCGCTCGCACCGCTTCCTGATGCCGATGCAACACCCGCCGAACAGCCGCAAACCTGTGACGTTGCCGCCAGCGCCGATCTCGGCCCACGCATGCAGTGCAGCGTCTGCCAGTGGGTTTACGATCCTGAGCTGGGCGAGCCGCTACAGGATGTCTCTCCGTGCACGCCGTGGAGCGAGGTGCCGGACAACTTCCTCTGCCCGGAATGTTCCCTCGGCAAAGACGTCTTTGACGAACTGGCAGCGGAGGCAAAATGAGCAACGGCATCGTTATCATCGGCTCGGGCTTTGCCGCCCGCCAGCTGGTGAAAAATATCCGCAAGCAGGACGCTCACGTGCCGCTGACGGTGATTGCCGCTGACAGCATGGACGAGTACAACAAGCCTGATTTAAGCCACGTCATCAGCCAGAATCAGCGCGCCGAAGACCTCACCCGCCAGACGGCGGGGGAGTTCGCGGAGCAGTTTAACCTGCGTCTGTTTCCGTACACCTGGGTCACCGACATCGACGCCGACGCCCACGTGGTGAAAGCGAAAGAGAAAACCTGGCAGTACGACAGGCTGGTGCTGGCGACCGGGGCATCAGCCTTTGTGCCGCCGGTTGAGGGCCGCGAGCTGATGATTACCCTCAACAGCCAGCAGGAGTACCAGGCCAGCGAAACCCTGCTCCGCGATGCGCAACGGGTGATGATTGTCGGCGGCGGGCTGATCGGCACCGAGCTGGCGATGGATTTCTGCCGCGCGGGGAAATCCGTCACCCTGGTTGACCACGCGGCCAGTATTCTGTCGGCGCTGATGCCCGCAGAAGTAAGCAGTCGCTTACAGCATCGTCTGACCGATATGGGCGTCCATCTGCTGCTGAAATCGCAGCTGCAGAGCCTGAGCAAAACCGAAGGCGGTATTCGCGCCACGCTCGACCGCAGCCGCAGCGTAGAAGTGGATGCGGTGGTTGCCGCGACAGGGCTGCGTCCGGAAACCGCGCTGGCGCATCGCGCAGGGGCTGAGATAAACCGCGGCGTGAAGGTAGACTGCTACCTGCAAACCACGCGGCCGGACATTTATGCCCTGGGCGACTGTGCGGAAATTAACGGTGAAGTGCTGCCCTTTTTGCAGCCGATTCAGTTAAGCGCAATGTGTCTGGCGAAAAATCTGCTCGGCGGAAGCGCGCCGCTGAAATTGCCCGCCATGCTGGTAAAAGTAAAAACGCCGGAATTACCGCTGCATCTCGCAGGTGAAACGCAGCGTCAGGATCTGAACTGGCAAATTACCCTCGAACCGCAGGGAATGGTCGCGCGAGGTGCGGACAGCGAGGGTCAGATACGCGCCTTTGTCGTCAGTGAAGAGCGGATGAAGGAGGCGTTCACACTGCTAAAATCGCTACCTGCTTAACCCTCGCAATGCCTGCTGGCGCTCCGCTTACCCGGCCTACTCAACCCCAAAACGGTAAACCTTGTAGGCCCGCGCAAGCGTAGCGCCGCCGGGCAAAAAAAGGGCTGGGTAGTTCAGGAACGCACCACCAGCGCGTCGTAGCCGCGCCAGCGGTAGTTGACCATGGAGATCAGCCAGCAGGCGACAAACAGCCCGACCACCACAAACCCGGCGTTGCCCAGGTTGTCGTTTACCGCGCCGATCAGATCCCAGACGCCGCCGCTGAGGGCAAATTTGTCCATCAGCAGGCCCAGCGCTTCCAGCCCGCCGATAAACAGCGCCACCACCACGGAGGTGCCGGTGATGGTCATGTTGTAGTAGAGCTTGCGCTGCGGTTTATCAAACGCCCAGCCATAAGCGCCGACCATCAGCAGGTTATCGAGAGTATCCACCAGCGCCATGCCGCTGGCGAAGAGCGCCGGGAAGATCATGATTGACCATACCGACATGCCGCTGGAGGCGCTGGCGGCAGAGATCCCCAGCACGCCGATCTCGGTGGCCGTGTCAAAGCCAAGGCCAAACAGGAAACCGACCAGGTACATCTGCCAGCTTTTATTCACCAGGCGGAAGGTTTTGCCAAACAACCAGTTCATGACGCCGCCCTGGGCAGGCAGCGTGATGTCTCCCTGCACCGGCTGGCCTTTTTTCAGCGCCTGAAAACTGCGCCAGACCCCGCGAAGGATCACCATATTCACCAGCGCCATCGCCAGCAGGAAGGTGGCGGACACCGCGGTGCCAATCAGGCTCCCGGTCTCGTGGAACCATGCCATGTTTTTCTGAAACGCCGTGGCGGTGGCGGCGATGGCGATGGAGGCCAGCACCACAATGGTGGAGTGACCCAGCGAGAACCACGCCCCCACCCCGGACGGACGCTTGCCCTGCTGCATCATCTTACGCGTCACGGTATCAATGGCCGCGATGTGGTCGGCGTCCACGGCGTGACGCAGCCCGTAGCACCACGCCAGCAGGCTGGCCGCCATCAGCGCCGTGCTGCCGCTGAAGGTGTGCCATGCCCATCCCCAGGCCAGCAGGTTTGCCATTACCAGAGCCAGCAGCAGAAGCGCGGCGCGAGGTTCGTTGCGTAACAGTCGTAACATTTTAAATCCTTTTTGAACATGACCGGGCAGCGGCGACCACCGCCTGCCCGAAGGAGATCGCTCCGTCACCTGCGGGCAGGCGCGAAGGAAAAAGAAGCGTAAAGTCAGAAAGATAGTGACGCAGGCGCGCGCGCAGCAGACGGTTGTGCAACACGCCGCCGCTGAGGCAGATTGTCGACAGCGACAGGCGTCGGGCATGGCACGCGGCGAGCTGCGCCAGCCCTTTTGCCAGCGCGTCGTGAAAGGCCCACGCGCGCTCGCGGGGCTCCGCCTGCCAGCTCAGCCACTGCCGCCAGAACAGCGCGAGGTTATCCACTTCCAGCGTCACCGGATGATCAACCCCCGCGCACTGCGATGCCAGCGCCTCCAGCCGACAGGCCGCTTCGCCTTCGTAGCGCTGCACGTCGATGCCCAGCGCGCAGGCGACGGCGTCAAACAGACGACCGCAGGAAGACGCCCGCGGCGCGTTGATGCCGCGCGACACAGCCGTTGCCAGCAGTGGCCAGTTTTGACGCTGGACTGCCCGCGTTTCCGGGTACTTCTGCCAGTCCGGGACAAACGCCAGACAGTGGGCAAGCAAATTTCGCCACGGCTGCGTCGCCGCCAGATCGCCCCCCGGCAGCGCAACGGCAGGCAGGCCGCCGAGCCGTTCGCAGTCGAGATAGTTGACCCGCAGGCACTCGCCGCCCCACAGCGCGCCGTTCTCACCCATGCCGATCCCGTCCAGCGTCAGGGCGATAACGTCTCCGCCGTCGAGCGGCCAGCCGTTCTCCGCCAGACACGCCGCCGCATGGGCGTGATGATGCAGCACGGTTTCGACGGGCAGCGCCTGCTCCTGCGCCCACCGTCGGGCGCGGTACGCCGGATGGGCATCGCACACCGCGCGCTCCGGCTGAAAGGCATAGATGTCCTGCATCGTCGAGAGCGCGCTGTGCCACTGCGCCTCGACGCCCTCGTCGCTGAGATCGCCAAAGTGCTGACTCAGTACCGCCTGGTTCCCGCGCACCAGGCAGAAGGTGTTTTTCATCTCTGCACCGGTGCACAGCATGGCGGGGATATCCTCAAAACCCGCGGGCAACGTGACGGCGTCCGGCACAAAGCCGCGCGCGCGACGCAGGATAGCGCCATCCCGATCCATCACCGAATCATCCATGCGTTGAAGGATGTCGCGGTTATGCAGCAGGAAGCCGTCCGCGATGCCGCTGAGTTCCTCCAGCGCCTGCTGGTTAGTGACGGCAGGCGGTCTGCCGCTGAGGTTGCCGGAGGTCATCACCAGCGGGCGCCGGCACTCCATCATCAGAAGATGCTGGAGCGGGTTCGCGGGCAGCATCACGCCAACGCAGTCGAGCCCCGGCGCAATTTCCTCGGGGAACGCGGGAAGCGAGGCTTTTGGCGTGAGCACAATCGGTGCGGCGGGCAAGCGTAGCAGCGTCTGTATCGTCTCCGGCAGGTCGTTCGCATCCGGGATCATCACCGCCAGCGGCTTCGTCGGGCGCTGCTTGCGCATCCGCAGTTTCAGTATCGCCTGCGGATCCAGCGCGTCGCAGACGAGGTGGAAACCGCCCAGCCCTTTAACCGCGACAATGCCGCCGCCTTTCAGCATCGCCACCGCCGCGCGTAAAGCCGATTCACGGGCAGCAACGGCATCTCCGGCCTGCCATTCCAGCTGCGGCCCGCAGTCCGGGCAGGCCACCGGCTGGGCGTGGAAACGCCGGTCAGCCGGGTTGCGGTACTCGGTTTCGCACGGCGCGCACAGCGGAAATGCGGCCATCGACGTGGCCGGACGGTCGTAGGGCATTGCGCGGATAATAGTAAACCGCGGCCCGCAGTGGGTGCAGTTGATAAACGGGTAACGGTAGCGGCGCTCGCCAGGGTCGCGCATTTCAGCCAGACACGCCGGACAGGTGGCGGCATCCGGCACGATTTGCGTGTCCATCACTCCGCGCTCGCTCTGGCGGATGGTAAATTCCGTCGGCACGCCAGACCAGCTGTAGGGCTGCGTATCAACCTCGTCGATACGCGCCAGCGGTGGGCAGTCCTGGCGCAGCCTCGCGGTAAAGTCCCCCCCATTACCCGCGAGACGCACCAGAACACCCTCTCCGTCGTTGCAGACATCGCCCACAAGCTTCAGCCGGTGCGCCAGCTGCCAGACGAAGGGCCGAAACCCCACGCCCTGCACCTTGCCGCGCACCCGAAGCTGTACGCCGTTAACGCTCATCGCGACTTAAAACAGCAGCGATGACGATGTGTCGAACGCCGCGCGACGGCGTTTTTCTGCGCTCATCTGCTCAAGCTTGTCACGATCCACGCAAACCAGCGCGTGCGTCGGGCAGGCTTCCATACAGGCCGGGCCGGCTTCACGGTGATAGCAAAGGTCGCATTTATTGGCTTCGGCCTTCTCTGCCCGCACGCTCAGCCCCATACCGCTGTTGCGCACTACCGGACGAACCACCACCTCCATCGCGCCATACGGGCAGGCGACAACGCAGGTTTTGCAGCCGATACAGCGCTCCTGCATCACGTGCACAAAGCCCTTCTCGCGCTTAATCGCCCCGTTCGGGCAGACGTTGGCGCACGGTGCGTCTTCGCACTGGCGACAGATGGCGGCGGTGGAAATATTCACGCCTTTAATGACGTGGATGCGCGGCAGGAAAGTATCAGGAGTGAGAGAGGCGCAGTCCTGCTCCGCCTGATGGGAAACCACGCACGCCACTTCACAGGTACGGCAACCAATGCACTTACTGGCATCGGCCATAATAAAACGGTTCATCTGCTTCTCCGGCATAACTGTTATGCGCGAAGCTATTCATAAACCGTGCCAACATTTAAGGTGTTGATTTTAAGAGAAATGTAAAACAAATTTTCTGTCATCGTCATTAGTGACGATGACAGATGTCGACGTCAGCGGTACGGGCCATCAATGACGGAGTCGCGCAGGACAAGCTCGCCGGAGAAGGTTTGCTGATATTTAAACTCCCCGCCGTCGAGCATGAAGATCAGGCGGCTGATGGTCTCCTGAATCATCTCCGTCACCGGAATACGCACGCTGGAGAGCGATGGCACGATATAGGGCGCGATGGCCACGTCGTCAAAACCGATGACGGATACCGCGTCCGGCGTAGCGACGCCGCTGTCGTGCAGCTGCTTGATGGCGCCGATCGCCATATCGTCATTGCTCGCCACCAGCGCGGTAAAGCGTTCCCCGCGAGCAAGCAGTTCAGAAACCGCCGCCGCGCCGCTGGTGGGGTTCCACTTCCCCTGCGCAATCAGCCCCTCGCGCAGCGGAATAGCGTGCTGCGCCAGCGCATCCCTGTAACCGGAAAGACGCTCGACCCCGGTGGGGGAATCCATCGAGCCGGTGATAAACGCAATCTCCCGGTGCCCTTTTGCAATCAGCTGCGACACCGCGTCCTGACACGAGGCTTTATGATCGGACCAGACGCTGTGGCTGCTGTTTTTCCGCAGGCGGCGGTTGAGCACCATAATCGGCTGCTCGCATTTCTCAACGAGCTCGTCCAGCTCTTCCACGTTCAGAAAACGCGGGTAGATAATCACCGCATCGCAGCGCATATCCAGCAGATACTGGATCGCCTCGCGCTCTTCTTCGGCGCTGTGCTTGCCGTCGGCGAGGATCAGCTGCCGCCCTTTTTCTTCCGTCATCCGCGCGGCGTGAAACAGCAGTTCGCTAAAGTAGACGCCGTGATAAAGGGTGTTCGTCACCACCAGCCCCAGGGTCTGGGTGCGTTTGGTCGCCAGGTTGCGCGCCAGCAAATTCGGGCGATAGCCGCTCTCTTCAATGGCCTGAAACACCCGGTCTTTGGTCTCCTGGCTAACGTAGCCGTTGCCCGACAACACCCGGGAAACCGTCGCTTTCGAAACGCCTGCCCGCTTCGCCACTTCCAGCATCGTGGTCATACTGTTCTTCCATCCGAAACTCATGCGGGCAGTGTACTGCACCGCGGAAAAATTGTCGCAGCGGCAACATCACGCTTTCGGCATCTCATTGCGATCTGAATCACGAAAAAGAAAAATGTTCAAAAAGCGATCTTGTTTCATCAAAAGAAACTCATGATGATTATGTGGAACCGGTTTCCTACATTTCACACAACGATAACAGGATCACATCCGATGGCCAAAAATTACGCTGCGCTGGCGAACGACGTTATCAGCGCGCTGGGCGGCAAAGAGAACATCGTCGCCGTCACCCACTGCATGACGCGACTGCGTTTCGTTCTGAAAGACGAAACCCTCACCGACGTTGCGCGCCTGAAAAGCATCAGCGGCGTGCTCGGCGTGGTGCGCAATGACAACCAGTGTCAGGTCATTATTGGCAACACCGTTTCACAGGCGTACCGCGAAGTGGTGAGTCTGTTGCCAACCAGCCTGCAGCCTGCCGTACCGGAAGGTCCGCAGAAACTGACCTTACGCCGCATTGGTGCCGGGATCCTCGACGCGCTGATCGGCACCATGTCCCCGCTGATCCCGGCTATCATCGGCGGTTCGATGGTCAAGCTGCTGGCGATGATCCTTGAGATGACCGGCGTGCTGCCAAAAGGCGCGCCGACGCTCACCATTCTGACCGTCATCGGCGACGGCGCGTTCTTCTTCCTGCCGCTGATGGTAGCGGCCTCGGCGGCGGTGAAGTTCAAAACCAATATGTCTCTGGCGATCGCCATCGCGGGCGTGCTGGTGCACCCGAGCTTTATCGAGCTGATGGCGAAAGCCGCGCAGGGCGAACACGTTGAGTTCGCCTTTATTCCGGTGACGGCGGTGAAATACACCTACACCGTCATCCCGGCACTGGTGATGACCTGGTGCCTGTCGTACATCGAACGCTGGGTAGATCGCATTACCCCGGCGGTAACCAAAAACTTCCTGAAGCCAATGCTGATCGTGCTGATTGCCGCCCCGCTCGCCATCGTGCTGATTGGCCCGCTCGGGATCTGGATCGGTAGCGCCATCTCCGCGCTGGTCTACACCATTCACGGCTATCTGGGCTGGCTCTCCGTCGCCATCATGGGCGCGCTCTGGCCGCTGCTGGTGATGACCGGGATGCACCGCGTGTTTACGCCGACCATCATTCAGACCATCGCCGAAACGGGCAAGGAAGGGATGGTCATGCCGTCGGAAATCGGCGCTAACCTGTCGCTCGGCGGCTCGTCGCTGGCGGTGGCCTGGAAAACCAAAAACCCGGAGCTGCGCCAGACGGCGCTGGCGGCAGCGGCCTCCGCCATTATGGCGGGGATCTCTGAACCGGCGCTGTACGGCGTGGCGGTGCGTCTGAAACGTCCTCTGATTGCGAGCCTAATCAGCGGCTTTATCTGCGGGGCGGTCGCCGGCATGGCCGGTCTCGCCAGCCACTCGATGGCGGCGCCGGGGCTGTTCACCAGCGTGCAGTTCTTCGACCCGTCTAACCCGATGACCATCGTCTGGGTGTTTGGCGTCATGGGGCTGGCGGTGGTGCTGTCGTTTGTTCTGACCCTGCTTTTAGGGTTTGAGGATATCCCGGTCGAAGACGAAGCTGAAAAAGCGCGCGCCCTGCAGACCGCACCGGTTCAGAACAACGCAGCAAAAGCATAAATTGAAAGCGAGGTAAGAATGTCTGTTTTTCCACAAGGATTTTTATGGGGCGGCGCGCTTGCCGCCAACCAGAGTGAAGGTGCTTACCGTGAGGGCGGCAAAGGACTGACAACGGTCGATATGATCCCCCACGGCGCGCATCGTCTGGCGGTGAAGATCGGTCAGGAAAAGCGTTTTTCGCTGCGTGACGACGAATTCTACCCGAGCCACGAGGCGATTGATTTTTACCATCGCTATAAAGAAGACATCGCCCTGATGGCGGAGATGGGCTTTACGGTGTTCCGCACCTCGATTGCCTGGAGCCGCCTCTACCCGAACGGCGACGAGCCGCTGCCGAACAAAGAGGGTATTGCCTTCTACCGCGCGGTGTTCGAGGAGTGCAAAAAGTACAACATTGAGCCGCTGGTCACCCTGTGCCACTTCGACGTGCCGATGCACCTGGTGACGGAGTACGGCTCGTGGCGCAACCGTAAGATGGTCGATTTCTTCGCCCGCTACGCCCGCACCTGCTTTGAAGAATTTAACGGGCTGGTGAAATACTGGCTGACCTTCAACGAAATCAACATCATGCTGCACAGCCCGTTCTCTGGCGCGGGGCTGGTGTTTGAGGAAGGTGAAAACGAAGACCAGGTGAAATACCAGGCCGCGCACCATGAGCTGGTGGCAAGCGCGCTGGCGACCAAAATAGCCCACGAGGTGAACCCGGAAAACCAGGTCGGCTGCATGCTGGCGGGCGGGAACTTCTACCCCTACTCCTGCAAGCCGGAAGATGTGTGGATGGCGCTGGAGAAAGACCGCGAGAACCTGTTCTTTATCGACGTGCAGGCGCGCGGCAGCTATCCGGCCTATTCTGCCCGCGTGTTCCGCGAGAAAGGCGTGGTGATTGTGAAAGATCCCGGCGACGATCTACTTCTGAAAAACACCGTCGATTTTGTCTCGTTCAGCTACTACGCCTCACGCTGCGCGTCGGCGGACATGAACGCGGGCAACACCAGCGCGGCGAACATCGTGAAGTCCCTGCGCAACCCGCATATTCAGGTGAGTGAATGGGGCTGGGGCATCGATCCGCTCGGCCTGCGCATTACCATGAACATGATGTACGACCGCTACCAGAAGCCGCTGTTCCTGGTTGAAAACGGCCTCGGGGCGAAGGACGTCATTGATGAAAACGGCGAGATCAACGACGACTACCGCATCAGCTATCTGCGCGAGCATATCCGCACGATGGGCGACGCGATTGAGGACGGTGTGCCGCTGATGGGCTACACCACCTGGGGCTGCATCGACCTGGTGTCTGCCTCAACGGGCGAGATGAGCAAGCGCTACGGGTTTGTGTACGTTGACCGCGATGACGCCGGGAACGGCACGCTGGACCGCAAGCGCAAGAAATCGTTCTGGTGGTATAAGAAGGTGATTGCGAGTAACGGGGGGGATCTGGAGTAGACTGTCCTTACCCCTCACCCTAACCCTCTCCCCATAGGGGAGAGGGGACAAAACACACCCTCTCCCCTATGGGGAGAGGGCCGGGGTGAGGGGTTCAAATCCACCCTTTCCAGCCCACCCGGCAAGCCGTGAATAGACCACTTCCACCGCCTCTTTCACCGGCGGCGTCATCGGGTAATAAAATCCGACAATGTCCGGCTGGATCCCCAAAAACAGCACCTCGCCCACGTCGTCTTTAATCTGATCGACCAGGTAGTTCAGCGGCATATTGTGCGTCGTCATCATAAACATCTCGGCGATGTCGTCCGGGTCTATCAGGCGGATCTCGCCGGGGTTGAGCCCCATATCGGTGGCATCGACGATTAACAGTCTCTCCGGACGCAGCTCGCGTATGGCGACCACGTCGTTTTCCGGCGCGCTGCCGCCGTCAATCACTACCCAGCTGCCCTGCGGGTTCGCGGCGCACATTTCTGCCAACAGCGGACCCGCGCCGTCGTCGCCCATCATACTATTGCCGACACACAGTAAAACGTCAGTCACGTAATCTCCTCACCATCAGGTAGATGGCGCTCTCCTGATGAATATCGTGCAGCATGCCGAGCAACGTTGTGCTCCACGCCTGCTGCGCCGGGGTTTGCCTGCAGAGCGCCGCGTCAAAGGCGTTGGCGAGCATCGCAATGTGGTTGGCGTCGATGACGATCTCGCCGTACTTCGGCACGCCCTCCATCTTGCGACGCGCCGTACTGCCCTCCTCCAGCGTGGCGATCCACGCCAGGTACTCGGGCCACGGGCAGCTCAGCGCCGCCTCCAGGCAGTCAATCACCCCGAGGTGATGCCCAATCGCCAGGCTGTAATAGACCACCTGCTGCGCCGCATCCGGCGTGGCATCGTTCTCATCAATAAACTTACGGCTCAGCTGGCTGAACACCACCGTTTCACTCATCGGATACGCGCCTCATCCACGATGCTGTTCAGATTCGCCACAATCTCATTAAGACGCGGATCGTTCTCGGCCTCCAGCCAGCGCGCCACCTGATGGTCGCCCTGGCTCAGCAGGCGCAGATAATCGTCGGCAATCTGACGCCCGTAGCGGTAGCCCGCCAGCCTGCGCGCCGTGCGGTCAACCTTCACCCGCAGCGGCTGCACCATGTCCGGGTGCAGAATGGCAGCAGGCTTGTTGTCCAGCTCGCCCGGCTCGCGGGCGTGGATTTTCTGCTCCAGCAGGCCGAGCGCCATGGCAAAGCCGTACAGCGTTGCGGCGGGCGTCGGAGGGCAGCCGGGAATGTAGACGTCCACCGGCACGATTTTGTCGGTGCCGCCCCAGACGCAGTAAAGGTCGTGGAAGATGCCCCCGCTGTTGCCGCAGGCGCCGTACGAGATGCAGATTTTCGGGTCCGGTGCGGACTGCCAGGCGCGCAGCGCGGGCGAGCGCATCGCGCGGGTGACGGCGCCGGTAAACAGCAGGATGTCCGCATGACGCGGGGACGGCACGACTTTGATACCGAAGCGCTCGGCGTCAAACAGCGGCGACAGGGTAGCGAAGATCTCGATCTCGCAGCCGTTACAGCCGCCGCAGTCCACGCGGTAAACGTAGGCCGAGCGTTTGATTTTTTTCAGCAGCGACGCCTTCATGCTGGCGATGGATTCGTCCACCGTCATCGGCACCGGAAGGCCGTTAGCGTCGCGCGGGCCCAGTAAGTTTTCCATCAGCTGGCCTCTCTCATGTGGCGGGTGATATCAATGCGGTCGGACGGCAGCAGACACTTCTGACGCTTGCACGCCGGGCAGGTTTCGAAGCTTTCACGGTGATGCTCCGCGCGGGCGTCGCCGTTGTGCTGCAGCAGCGCGATGGCGTAGTCGATCTCTTTTTGCACGGCGAACGGGCGCTGGCAGACGCGGCAGTTGCACAGGTCAAAGCGCGACTGCTGCAGAAAATCCTCTTTCTTCCACACCGCCAGCTCGTATTCCTGCGACAGGCGAATGGCGACCGTCGGGCAGACCTCCTCGCAGCGGCCGCAGAAAATGCAGCGCCCGAGGTTGAACTGCCAGGCCAGCTCGCCGGTTTTGAGATCCGTTTCCACCGTTAAGGCGTTCGACGGGCAGGCGTTGACGCAGGCCGCGCAGCCGATGCACTGCTGCGGATTGTGCTCCGGCTTGCCGCGAAAGTTTTTGTCCACCGGCATCGGCTCCAGCGGATAGCTGCTGGTCTGCACGCCGGTTTTGATGACTTTTTTGATAAAGGTAAACATGGCGAGTCCTTATTTCAGCGGCGAGTTCTTACGCTCGATGCTGTAGCGCTCAAGCTCTTTGTACGGCACCACCTGGCTTTTCTTCTTACGCACGTCCACGACGGTCATGCGGTCGGTGCAGGAGTAGCACGGGTCGAGGCTGCCGATGATCAGCGGCGCATCGGAAACCGTGTTGCCGCGCAGCATATAGCGCAGGGTTGGCCAGTTGGCGTAGGTGGCCGCGCGGCAGCGCCAGCGGTACAGCTTCTGGTTGTCGCCGGTCATGCTCCAGTGAATGTCGTCCCCGCGCGGTGCTTCGGCAAAGCCAAGGGCGAAGCGGTTCGGGATGTAGGTGAAGCCCTCCACCATCAGCGGGCCGCCCGGCAGGTTATCGAGGCCGAAGTCGATCATATTCAGAGCAGTGAACACCTCGTTGATGCGCACCTTAAGGCGCGAGATGACGTCGCAGCCCTGCTCGCTGTGCACGGTCATCGGCAGCAGGCCGTAGCCGACAAACGGGTGATCGGCGCGGGTGTCGCGGGCGTGGCCGCTGGCGCGTACCATCGGGCCGACGTTACTGAAGTCGCGGGCGATTTCCGGGTCAAGGCGGCCGATGCCGACGGTGCGCTGCTCGATGTTTGGCGTGCTGAGCAGCATATCCACCAGCTCCTGCACATCGCGGCGCATCTGCTGGGCCAGCTGGCGGGTCTGGATCATGTCGTCCTTCAGCAGGTCGCGGCGGATCCCGCCGATCAGGTTCAGACCATAGGTTTTACGCGCCCCGGTGAGGATCTCCGCCATCTTCATCGACGCTTCGCGCACGCGGAAGAACTGCATAAACCCGGAGTCAAAGCCAACGAAGTGGCAGGCCAGGCCGAGGTTAAGCAGGTGCGAGTGCAGGCGTTCCACCTCCAGCAGAATGGCGCGGATCATCTGCGCGCGTTCCGGCACGACGATCCCCATGCCGTTTTCCACCGATGTGGTATAGGCAGTGCTGTGGGCAAAGCCGCAGATGCCGCACACGCGGTCAGAGAGGAACGTTACCTCGTTATAGCCCATGCGGGTTTCCGCCAGCTTTTCCATGCCGCGATGGACGTAGAACAGGCGGTAGTCGGCGTCGATGATGTTCTCGCCGTCGACGAACAGGCGGAAGTGGCCCGGTTCGTCGGAGGTGACGTGCAGCGGGCCGATCGGCACCACGTTGTTCTTCTTGCTGCCGAGCTCGTTGATGAACTCGTAGGTTTCGCTGTCGGTGGTCGGCGCCGGGCGCTGGCGGTAGTCCATGCTGTCTTTGCGCAGCGGGTAGAGTTCGTCCGGCCAGTCGTCCGGCAGCACCAGGCGGCGCTCGTCCGGCAGGCCGACCGGCACCAGGCCGTACATGTCGCGCACCTCGCGTTCGCCCCAGACGGCGGCAGGCACGCGCGGCGTGACGGACGGGTATTCCGGCTTATTCGGGTCGACTTCAACGCGCACGGTGATCCAGCACTTCTCGCCCTGCTCCATCGACATCACGTAGTACACCGCGTAGTTGCCGCACAGCTGGCGTTCGTCGTTACCGAACAGCACCGACAGCCAGCCGCCCTGACGGTAGTAAAGAAACTCCACCACTTCCGGCAGGTAGTTCACCTTCACGGTGACGGTTACCTGGTCTTTGGTTTGCCAGGACTCCTCCAGCACCACGCCGGGGAAAGCCTGATGCAACGCGGCGAGATACTGCTGACCTTTCTTTTCTTCAGACATAAAAATTCTCTTTAATCACGCCACCAGCAAGGAGACGAACGCTAAAAATGCAAAACCAAAACCGGCCCAGGTGATGCGTGACGTTTCGACAAAACGCAGGCGCGCCATGCTGTTTTCAAACAGGGCAATCACCAGCACGCCGACCAGCAGCTTGAGGGCGGCAATCACGACGGCCAGCACCAGACCACCCGCGGTGAAGTGCGTCATTTGTCCCCACGGGAAGAAGACGCCGACAAACATCTGCAGCACCACCAGTTGCTTGAGGCTGATGCCCCATTTCAGCACCGCGAAGCCATAGCCGCTGTACTCGGTAAGCGGACCTTCCTGCAGCTCCTGCTCGGCTTCCGCCAGATCGAATGGCAGTTTGCCCATCTCAATAAACGTGGCGAACGCGCAGGCACAGAGCGCCAGCACCAGCGGAATGGAGCGGGCCACCGGCCAGTGATAAACGGTGTCGGTGATAAAGCTGATATGGGTGGAACCGGCCACCTGCGCGGCGACCCACAGCCCCAGCAGCAGGATCGGCTCCACCAGCACGCCGAGCATCGCCTCGCGGCTGGCGCCAATGCCGGTAAACGGGCTTCCGGTGTCCAGGCCCGCAATCGCAAAGAAGAAACGGGCTATGGCGAAGAGGTAAATCAGCGTGATTAGATCGCCGAGCGCCGGCAGCGGCGACGCCACCGTCACCACCGGCAGAGCGGTGGCGATGGTCAGCATCACGCCAACCATCACGAACGGCGTCAGGCGGAAGACCCAGCCTGCGGCGTCCGGGGCCACGCTCTGACGAGAAAGCAGCTTGAAGAGATCGCGGTACTCCTGGAGCACCCCAGGCCCTCGGCGGTTGTGCATTCGGGCGCGCGCCACGCGCGTGGTGCCCGACAGCAGCGGCGCGGCGGCGAACAGCACCAGCGCCTGAAGAATTGCCAGTAACAGACTCATGTCAGGCTCCTCGTGAAATCACAATAACCACCAGCACCGCCAGCTCGATGACCGCCAGACGGCGGAACAGCGCGGGTGCGGCAGCGCTCTGCCAGCCCGGTACCCAGCCCACCGGGTTCAGCCAGCGGCGCAGCTTCAGCACGGCGGCGAAGTTTTCCTTCACCGGCATGGCGAAACCGTGGGCGGTGATGACCATCGACTGCTCGTGTTCGTAGCCGCAGGCCCACGCCGCGCCGCGCGAGCGGGAGGCGAGTCGGTCGCGTTTAAAGAACAGCATCAGCACGAATGGCAGCAGCGGTGCGGCAACCAGCAGCAGCGCCATCATCGGCTGGGATACGACGGTATGAGCCGTGCTCAGCGGCAGCGGAACGGCGTTGCCCAGCAGCGGCAGTAGCCACGGCGCGGCAACCCCGCCCGCAATGCAGCACAGCGCCAGCGCGACCACGCTGGCACACATCAGTACCGGTGCGCAGCAGGCGTTTTCAGCTTCGCGGGTGCGCGGCGCGCCGAGGAAGGTCACGCCGTAAACCTTCGCCATGCACATCACCGCCAGCGCCCCGGTAATCGCCAGCCCGACTGCCAGTAGCGGGCCTAACAGGCGCGCGATAAAGAGATCGCTCTGACCGAGCGCGAAGAAGGACTGGTAGATCACCCACTCCCCGGCAAAGCCGTTCAGCGGCGGCAGCGCAGCCATCGCCATCAGCCCCACCAGCATGGCGAGTGAAATCACCGGCATCTTTTTGCCGATGCCGCCGAGCTTTTCGATATCCCGATGGCCGGTGCGGAACCAGACGCTACCCGCCCCGAGGAAGAGGGTGCTTTTAAACAGGCTGTGGTTGACGAGGTGATACAGGCCGCCGATAAACCCGGCAGCAATCAGCGCCGGCTGGTTAAGCGCCAGCCCGGCGACGCCCGCGCCCATACCGAGCAGGATGATGCCGATGTTTTCAAGGGTGTGGTACGCCAGCAGGCGCTGAATGTTGTGCTCCATCAGGGCGTACAACCCGCCAACGAACGCGGTGACCATGCCCGCAATCAGCAGCACCACGCCCCACCACAGCGGCGGCTGACCGCCGGTCAGCGTGAGGGTCAGAATACCGAACAGCCCCACCTTCATCACCACGGAGGAGAACAGCGCGGCAGCCGGCGCAGGGGCATTCGCATGCGCCTGCGGCACCCAGCCGTGCAGCGGGATAATCCCGGCCAACAGGCCAAAGCCGACTACGCCAAGCAGCCAGACGTCGTTGCCCAGCGTCTGGCCGTTAAGCGCGGAAAAGTCCAGGGTGCCGAAACGCTGCCACACCAACCAGCAGGCCAGCGCCAGCAGCAGCGTCCCAAGGCGACCGAGCGCAAACCACAGCTTGCCGGAGGCGCTGCAGCCCGTCAGGAACACGCCGCACAGGGCCATGATCTCCGCCATCACCACCAGCGCACCGAGGTTGCTGGCGATAACCGTGCAGACCGCCGTGGCCATCAGCAGGTTCACCAGCAGGCCGTTGGCTTTGACCTGCTGATGACGGTGCCAGTCAATATTGAACAGGCTGATAAACAGCCCACACAGGCCAAAGGTCACCAGCCAGATGGCGTTTAGCGGTGTAATCGCCACGGTGTGGCGAATCAGCGGCATAAGTGTTTCCACGGATTGTCCGCCGAGCAGAACCACGCCGCCAGCGGCCAGCGTCATCAGGCTGCCGACCGCCCCGCCGATACCGGCTATCCAGCCGCTCAGGGTTTTATGGAAAGAGAACACCAGCGCCAGCACGGCGGCAGCGGCAAAGTACGCCACGGCGCTGTTAATCATAAATATCGCGTTCATTTCGCCCCCTCGTTAAGCGACTGCAGAAGCGAAAGATCGCCGACGTCGGTATTAATGGTCAGCTCGCGCTTGCGCCTGCTGGTGCGGGCGATGTCGCGGATGTTGACCAGGATCAGCGCTTTGGTCGGGCAGGTCCGCACGCAGGCCGGGCCCTGTTCGTCAAAGCTGCACAGGTCGCACTTCACCGCGATAGCGCGGATGCCGGGGACCCAGTCCAGCAGCGTGCTCACCTTCGCCGGAGCGGGTGGCGCAGGCAGCGCTTTCGGGGTATTGGCGTTCGCCGGGATATGCAGCGAGCGGCTGCCGGAAAATTCAATGGCGCCGAACGGGCAGGCGATGCCGCACAGCTTGCAGCTGACGCACAGGCTTTCGTTCAGTTGGACCGCGCCATCGACGCGGGTGATGGCGTTAACCGGGCACACGCCCGCACACGGGGCATCTTCACAGTGGTGGCAGAGCTGCGGGGCAGACTCTTTTTCATTACGCATGACGCGCAGGCGCGGCATGGACTGCAGCCCGTGCAGGCGGTGCGTTTCCGAGCACGCCGCCTCACAGGTTCGACAGCCAATACAGACCGTCGAGTCAGCAATTACAAAACGGTTCACCGGGCAATCCTCAGGTGATGGTCATTTTTGACGACGAAAAACTGTCTCATCGACACTTTTCGACACACGGTTATCAGGCAGGGTTAGCGGGAATCTTTCCCGCGACCAGCTGTTTCAGGTCGACCGGCAAGTCGTGTTCAACCGCGGCGTAGAGACCGTTGTAAACCGGCGCGATTTTCTCCAGATAGTGCTCAAGCACCTGCTGGCGATCGCGGTTGCTGACGTAGCCGTCGACCATGCCGTCGGCCATCAGCTGGGCCTGCGCAATACACTGTTTTTCACCCTCTTTGTTCTCGACGTAGTACTCGATGGTGTGGCTGTTAAAGCTGTCTGCCAGGGTGACAAAAACCGTGAAATGGCCGAAGAGGACAAATCGCATATCGCCCTGCGCCGCACAGCTCATCGCGTGATGCAGACGCGCTTTTGACAGGGTGATCCCCTGAACCAGAGAGTTGCAGTAGAGGTGCCACTGATCCTGAAGCTGCTGGTGGCGCTGCGCGATGTAATCCGCTTTTTCGCTGATTTCCCAAATAGTCATAAAAGGTATCCGGTTAATGGAGATAGCGGCTGTTAAGCAGATTCCGTGCCAGTTTTTAATTAATTGATTTACAATGACTTTATCAAAAAATTCACTGTCAACGCTGCGATGTCGACGTGTCATTTCGACAGCGTTGACATCGTCACGCCTTAACAAAAATCAAGCTGGCACCGTTATTGCATTCAATGGCGCAATTCATTGAGGAGGCGTCATGCACGAAATCACCCTCTGCCAGCGTGCTCTGGAACTTATCGAACAGCAGGCAGTGCAAAACCGCGCGAAACGCGTCACCGGCGTCTGGCTGAAGGTCGGGGCGTTTTCCTGCGTCGAGACCAGCGCCCTGACCTTCTGCTTTGAGCTGGTGTGCCGCGGCACGCTGGCGGAAGGCTGCGCGCTGCATATTGAAGAGCAGCAGGCGGAGTGCTGGTGCGAGCAGTGCCAGCAGTACGTCACCCTGCTGTCATCGAAGGTTCAGCGCTGCCCGCAGTGCCAGAGCGCCGGGCTGCGCATCGTGGCGGATGACGGCATGCAGATCCAACGTCTCGAAATCGAGAAGGAGTAAAGTATGTGTAGTACCTGCGGTTGCGCCGAAGGCAACCTGTATATAGAAGGGGATGAACACCGCCCCCACTCCGCGTTTCGCTCCGCGCCCTTTTCCCCCGCCCCGCGTCCTGCGGCGGCCCTGACCGGCATAACCTTTGCACCGCAACGCTCCGGCGCGGGTGACCTGCATTACGGCCACGGCGAAGCGGGCACCCACGCGCCGGGCATGAGCCAGCGCCAGATGCTGGAGGTGGAGCTCGACGTGCTGGACAAAAATAACCAGATCGCCGCCCGCAACCGCGCCCGCTTCGCCGCCCGCAAACAGCTGGTGCTGAACCTGGTCTCCAGCCCCGGTTCCGGCAAAACCACGCTGCTGACCGAAACGCTCAAACGCCTCAACGGGCGCGTCTCCTGCGCGGTGATCGAGGGCGACCAGCAAACGGTAAACGACGCGGCGCGCATCCGCGAAACCGGCACCCCGGCAATTCAAGTTAACACCGGTAAAGGCTGCCACCTGGACGCGCAGATGATTGCCGACGCCGCGCCGCGCCTGCCGCTGGCGGATAACGGCATCCTGTTTATTGAAAACGTCGGTAACCTGGTGTGCCCGGCAAGCTTTGACCTTGGCGAACGCCACAAGGTGGCGGTGCTCTCCGTCACCGAAGGGGAGGACAAGCCGCTGAAGTATCCGCACATGTTCGCCGCCGCCTCCATCATGCTGCTGAACAAAGTCGACCTGCTGCCGTACCTGAATTTCGACGTGGATAAGTGCATGGCGTATGCCCGCGAGGTGAACCCGGACATTCACATCCTGCTGGTCTCCGCCACGCGCGGCGACGGAATGGACGCCTGGCTGGACTGGCTGGAGAGCGAACGATGTGCATAGGCGTACCGGGACAAATTCACGCCATCGACGGCAATCAGGCCAAAGTCGAGGTCTGCGGCATCCTGCGCGACGTCGACCTGACGCTGGTGGGCAGCACCGATGAGACGGGCGCGTCGCGCCTCGGCCAGTGGGTGCTGGTCCACGTCGGGTTTGCGATGAGCGTGATTAACGAAGCAGAAGCCCGCGACACGCTCGACGCGCTGCAAAACATGTTCGACGTGGAACCGGACGTCGGCGCGCTGCTGTACGGCGAGGAAAGGTAATCATGCGTTACGTTGATGAATACCGCGCGCCGGAGCAGGTGATGCAGCTTATCGGACATCTGAAAACGCGCGCGGCGCTGCTGGACTACACGAAAGAAAAGCCGCTGCGGATCATGGAGGTGTGCGGCGGACATACGCACGCCATCTTCAAATTTGGCCTCGACCAGCTGCTGCCGGAGAACATCGAGTTTATCCACGGCCCCGGCTGCCCGGTGTGCGTGCTGCCGATGGGGCGCATCGACAGCTGCATTGAAATTGCCGGCCAGCCCGACGTTACTTTCTGCACCTTTGGCGACGCGATGCGCGTGCCGGGGAAAAACGGCTCGCTGCTGCAGGCGAAAGCGCGCGGGGCGGACGTGCGGATCGTTTACTCACCGATGGATGCCCTGACGCTGGCGATGGATAACCCTGAGCGCAAGGTCGTCTTTTTCGGGCTGGGTTTTGAGACCACCATGCCCGCTACGGCCATCACGCTGCAGCAGGCGAAAGCGCGCGGTGTTGGTAACTTTTTCTTTTTCTGCCAGCACATTACGCTCATTCCCACGCTGCGCAGCCTGCTGGAAGAGCCAGACAACGGCATCGACGCGTTTCTGGCACCGGGCCACGTCAGCATGGTGATTGGCACAGACGCCTACGGTTTTATCGCTGAACAGTACAATCGTCCGTTAGTGGTCGCTGGTTTCGAACCGCTTGATCTACTGCAAGGTGTGACCATGCTGGTTGAGCAGAAAATAGCGGCCCTGAGCGCGGTGGAAAATCAGTATCGCCGCGTGGTGCCCGATGCGGGAAATGAACGGGCGCAGCAGGCGATAGCCGACGTGTTTAGCGTTGAGGGCGACAGCGAGTGGCGCGGGCTGGGGCTGATTGCCGAATCCGGCGTGCGCCTGACGCCAGCCTATCGCGCATTCGATGCCGAAGCGCACTTCCGCCCACAGCCACAGCAGGTGTGCGACGATCCCCGCGCCCGCTGCGGCGAGGTGCTTACCGGCAAATGCAAACCTCATCACTGCCCGTTATTTGGCAACACCTGTAACCCGCAAACCGCGTTTGGCGCGCTGATGGTCTCCTCCGAAGGAGCCTGCGCCGCGTGGTATCAGTATCGCAACCAGGAGTGTGAAGCATGAACACGGTGGAAATGGCGCACGGAAGTGGTGGACAGGCGATGCAGCAGCTGATTAACCGGCTGTTCATGGAGGCCTTCAATAACCCCTGGCTTGCCGAGCAGGAGGATCAGGCGCGCATTGACCTCGCGTCCCTCACCGCACAGGGCGATCGGCTGGCGTTCTCCACCGACAGCTACGTGATTGACCCGCTGTTCTTCCCGGGCGGCGATATCGGCAAGCTCGCCGTCTGCGGCACCGCCAACGACGTAGCCGTCAGCGGCGCCATTCCGCGCTACCTCTCCTGCGGGTTTATTCTTGAAGAAGGGTTACCGATGGAGACGCTCACGGCGGTGGTGAACAGCATGGCGCACACCGCGCGCGAGGCGGGGATCGCTATCGTCACCGGGGACACCAAAGTGGTCCAGCGCGGTGCGGCCGATAAGCTCTTCATCAACACCGCCGGCATGGGGGCGATCCCCGCAGACGTTCACTGGGGCGCGCAGCGGCTTAGCGTCGGCGACGTGCTGATCGTGACCGGCACGCTGGGCTGCCACGGGGCGACTATCCTTAACCTGCGCGAAGGATTAGGACTGGACGGCGAGCTTCGCAGCGACTGCGCGGTACTCACCCCGCTGATTCAGACGCTGCGCGCCATTCCCGGCGTGAAGGCCTTGCGCGATGCCACCCGTGGAGGGGTGAATGCCGTCGTCCACGAGTTCGCCGCAAGCTGCGGGTGCGGAATTGAACTCACCGAGCGCAGCCTGCCCGTTAAGCCTGCCGTACGCGGGCTGTGCGAGCTATTGGGGCTTGACCCGCTAAACTTTGCTAACGAAGGCAAGCTGGCGATCGGCGTGGAGCGCCAGGCTGCTGAGGCGGTGCTTGAGCAGCTACGTGCACATCCCTTAGGGAAAGACGCGGCCATCATCGGCGACGTGGTTGAGCGCAAAGGGGTGCGCCTGGCCGGGCTTTATGGCGTGAAGCGCACGCTGGACCTGCCGCACGCTGAGCCGCTACCCCGAATTTGCTAGAGCCGCGCCATAAGCGGTCAGCACTGAATCTCTCTTTTTTGCCAGTTTCTATTGGAAAGCAATAATGCCGTATACACCGATGAGCGATCTTGGACAGCAGGGCCTGTTTGACATTACGCGCACACTTTTACAACAGCCCGATCTCGGCGCGCTGAGCGATGCCCTGACGCGGCTGGTCAGGCAATCAGCGCTGGCGGACAGCGCGGCGATTGTGCTCTGGCATAGCGGAACGCACCGCGCGAGCTACTACTCAACGCGCGATAATGGCAAAGCGTTTGAGTACGAGGATGAGACGTATCTGGCGCATGGCCCGGTGCGCCGCATTCTCTCCCGGCCTGAAGTGCTGCACTGCAATTTTGAAGAGTTTCGGATGGCGTGGCCGCGGCTGGCAGAGAGCAATCTTTATCAGCCTTTCGGTCATTACGGCATGCTGCCGCTGGCGGCGGAGGGCCATATTTTTGGCGGCTGCGAGTTTATCCGCAATACCGACCAGCCCTGGAGCGAGGCGGAGTACGAGCGTCTGCATACCTTTACCCAGATCGTGGCCGTCGTCGCGGAGCAGATCCAAAGCCGCGTCACCAATAACGTGGATTACGACCTGCTGAGCCGCGAGCGCGACAACTTTCGTATTCTGGTCGCCATCACCAACGCCGTGCTGTCGCGCCTCGATATGGATGAGCTGGTCAGCGAAGTCTCGAAGGAGATCCACCACTATTTCAAAATCGACGCTATCAGCATCGCGCTGCGCGGGAACCGCAAAGGCAAGCTGAACATCTATTCCACCCACTACCTCGATGAGGCCAACCCGGCGCACGAGCAGAGCGAGGTAGACGAAGCGGGCACCCTTTCTGAGCGGGTGTTTAAAAGCAAGGAGATCCTGCTGCTTAACCTTAGCGAGCAGGACCCGGTGGCGCCGTACGAGCGGATGCTGTTTAACACCTGGGGCAACAAAATTCAGACCCTGTGCCTGCTGCCGCTGATGTCCGGCAGCACCATGCTTGGGGTGCTCAAACTGGCGCAGTGCGATGAGGCCGTGTTTACCACCGCCAACCTGAAGCTGCTGCGCCAGATCGCCGAGCGTATTTCTATCGCGCTGGATAACGCCCTCGCCTATCAGGAGATCCACCGCCTGAAAGAGCGGCTGGTGGACGAGAATCTGGCCCTGACCGAGCAGCTCAACAACGTGGACAGCGAGTTTGGCGAAATCATCGGGCGCAGCGACGCCATGTACAGCGTCCTCAAGCAGGTAGAAATGGTGGCACAGAGCGACAGCACGGTGCTGATCCTCGGCGAAACCGGTACCGGTAAAGAGCTGATTGCCCGTGCCATCCATAACCTGAGCAACCGCAACAGCCGCCGCATGGTGAAGATGAACTGCGCGGCGATGCCTGCGGGTCTGCTGGAAAGCGATCTCTTCGGCCACGAGCGCGGCGCGTTTACCGGGGCCAGCAGCCAGCGGCTGGGCCGTTTCGAGCTGGCGGATAAAAGCTCGCTGTTCCTCGACGAAGTGGGCGATATGCCGCTGGAGCTACAGCCCAAGCTGCTGCGCGTTTTGCAGGAGCAGGAGTTTGAGCGCCTCGGCAGCAACAAGCTTATCCAGACCGACGTGCGCCTGATTGCCGCCACCAACCGCGATCTGAAAAAAATGGTCGCCGACCGCGAATTCAGAAGCGACCTTTACTATCGCCTGAACGTCTTTCCGATCTGCCTGCCGCCGCTGCGCGAACGCCCGGAAGATATCCCCCTTCTGGTCAAGGCCTTTACCGCGAAAATCGCGCGCCGGATGGGGCGAAACATCGACAGCATTCCCGCCGAGACGCTGCGCACCCTCTCATCGATGGAGTGGCCGGGCAACGTGCGTGAACTGGAAAACGTCATTGAGCGCGCGGTGCTGCTGACGCGCGGAAACGTGCTGCAGCTCTCCCTGCCTGAGATTGCCCTTCCTGACGTGACCGTACCCACCGCCGAGGTAGCGAAAGAGGGAGAAGATGAATATCAGCTCATTCTGCGCGTGCTGAAAGAGACCAACGGCGTGGTGGCCGGGCCGAAAGGGGCGGCCCAGCGGCTGGGGTTAAAACGCACCACCCTGCTGTCGCGCATGAAGCGTCTCGGGATTGATAAAGAGAGTCTCATTTAAGGCTTTATTCCGGCGGTGTTTTTCTGACACCGCCTTTTGTTACCCTGCGCAATTGTCCCTCATTGACACAAAATCGTTTCCTCTGTATAAAATTCCGCCTTAATAATGCGTTTCATTTGCATCAAAAATAATTTTAATGAAGGGTAGCATTTCATGAAGAAGGTCATCTGCGCGTTAGGCCTGGCGATTGCGTCGGTCAGTTCTGCTCTGGCAACCACATATCCTCTGACGATTGAAAACTGTGGCTACAAAGAGACATTCGCTAAAGCGCCGGAACGCGTCGTGGCCCTGGGCCAGAACACCGTGGAAATTTTGCTCCTGCTGGGCCTTGAAGATAAGGTGAAGGCCAGCGCCTTCTGGCCGACAAAAGTGCTGCCGCAGCTGGCGGAACAGAATGCCAAAATCAAAACCCTGACGGTTGAAATTCCTACCCTTGAATCCATCCTTTCGCAAAATCCCGATTTTGTTCCTGCCCAGCTGCCGCTGCTGCTCGGGCCGGAAAGTAAGGTCGCAAAACGTGAAGATCTGGCCACCGTCGGCGTGAACAGCTATTTATCACCAGGCATGTGCGCCACCAAAAAGGCCGCAGGCGATATGTACGGCAGCCGCCAGAAGCTATGGGATATGACCTATCTCTATAAAGAGATTGAGGATTTCGCCAAAATCTTTAACGTTGAAGATCGCGGCCAGGCCGTCATTGCCGATTTCAAAAAACGCGAGGCCGACCTGCGTCAGGAATTTGGTAAAAACAAAAAAGATCTCTCGTTTGTCTTCTGGTTCTCAAGCGCCTCGCCTTCGGCGGATGCCTATGTCGGCGGGAAAAACAGCGCCTCCGGTTTTATTGCCAACGTGCTGGGCGGCCATAACGCCATTACTGCTGAGACCGAATGGCCAACCGTCGGCTGGGAAAGCATTATCGCCGCGAACCCGGACGTGATTGTGGTCTCCAGCCTGGACCGCAACCGCTGGGCGCTGGATAACGCGGAAGAAAAAATCAAATTTCTGAAAAGCGATCCGGCCGTCAGCCAGCTGGACGCCGTGAAGAAAGGCCATATCGTGGTGATGGACGGTCAGGCGATGAACCCGACGATTCGTACGATTTACGGTGCTGAACAGGTGGGCGAACAGCTCAGAAAGCTGGGGCTGAACTGATGACAGTTGCCGTACTTCAGGCCCGCCAGGGCCTGATCCTGACCACTTCTGCTCTTCTTGCTGTTATCCTGCTGTTTCTGGTGATTGCCCTTGGCGTCAGCGTCGGCGAGCTGTCGATTCCGCTGTCCAATGTCTTTTATGCTATCGGTAATAAGCTGGGGCTGACCGACGTTCCGCTCAACCGCATCTATGAGAGCGTTATCTGGGACTTCCGCCTGAGCCGCGCGCTGGTGGCGGCGTGCTGCGGGGCCGGTTTAGCCATCTGCGGCGCCGTGCTGCAAAGCCTGCTGAAAAACGCGCTGGCGGAACCTTACGTGCTCGGCGTGTCGGCGGGAGCTTCAACCGGGGCGGTGTCGGTCGTCGTTCTGGGCATCGGCACTGGCGCGGTATCGCTCTCTGCGGGCGCGTTTGCCGGGGCGTTCGCCGCCTTTGCGTTTGTCGCATTTCTGACGAACGGCGCGCGCGGGGGGAATGAACGTACCATTCTGGCAGGGGTTGCGGCCTCTCAGCTGTTCAACGCCATTACCGCCTACACCATCAGCACCTCCGCCAGCGCCCAGCAGGCGCGCGACGTGATGTTCTGGCTACTGGGCAGCTTTAGCGGCGTGCGATGGCCGGAATTCCAGCTGGCGCTGGTTGTCGTGCTGGCGGGCCTTGCCGTCTGCCTCTACTATTCCCGGGCGCTGGACGCCTTTACCTTTGGTGATGACGCCGCGGCCTCTTTAGGTATTGCCGTCCCGTGGGTTCGCCTGACGCTCTTTACCACTACCGCGCTAATTACCGCGACGATTGTCAGCATGGCGGGTTCAATCGGCTTTGTGGGGCTGGTGGTACCGCACGTTATGCGTTTCCTGTTCGGGCCGCTGCACCGCACGCTGCTGATTGCCAGCGCGCTGGCCGGGGCGATCCTGATGGTGCTGGCCGACATCGCCTCGCGGATGCTGATTGCGCCGCAAAGCCTCCCCGTCGGCGTAGTCACCGCGCTGGTGGGCGTGCCTTTCTTTGCCGTGATTATCTACCGTTCAAGGAATAAGTGATGAGTATCTGCGCTGAAAATATTACCTGGAAGGTCGGCAAAAAAGTTATCGTCAATGACGTCTCGCTGAAGGTTTCCCGGGGCGAAACCGTGGGTCTCCTTGGCCCTAACGGCTGCGGCAAATCGTCTCTTTTGCGTATCCTGGCTGGCCTGCGTCGCCCGGATGCGGGCAGCGTGACCCTGGACGGGCAGGACATTTCCCGCATCGCCAAAAAGCAGCTTGCCCGCCGGGTGGCGTTCGTTGAGCAGCACGGGATGACCGACGCCAATATGCGCGTGCGCGACGTGGTGAAACTCGGGCGTATTCCGCACCACTCCGCTTTTTCGAACTGGAGCGCGCAAGATGACGACACCGTCACCGCGGCTCTGCAGCGTGTCGATATGCTGGACCGCAGCGAGCAGGGCTGGCTGAGCCTCTCCGGCGGCGAGCGCCAGCGCGTACATATTGCCCGCGCGCTGGCCCAGACCCCAACGGAAATCCTGCTGGATGAACCGACCAACCACCTGGACATCCATCATCAGATGCAGCTGATGCAGTTGATCAGCGAATTACCTGTTACCAGCATTGTCGCCATCCACGATCTCAACCACGCCTCAATGTTCTGCGACTCGCTGATTGTGATGCAGAAAGGGCAAATTGTGGCGACCGGAACACCGCAGGACATTTTATCCGAGTCGTTGCTCTGGGAGGTCTTCAGAGTCAAAACCAAAATTGAGATCTCGCCGTTCCATGGCAAAAAGCACATTCACTTTATCGTGTAGGGACGAGTGATCGACAATGCCCCTTCGCCCCGCCACCACGCTCTGGCCGCCCGTTTTACTGGGTAGTCAGTTTGTTTTTAACATTGGGTTTTACGCCGTCGTTCCCTTCCTGGCGATATTTCTGCGCGACGACATGCTGCTCTCCGGCGGGCTTATCGGGCTGATCCTGGGCCTGCGCACGTTCTCGCAACAGGGGATGTTTATCGTTGGCGGGGCACTCTCGGACCGGTTTGGCGCGAAAGGGGTCATCCTCAGCGGCTGTATAGTTCGTGTTTCGGGCTATCTGCTGCTGGCCTTCGGGGGATCGCTGTGGCCGATTATTCTGGGCGCGTGTCTGACGGGCGTCGGTGGCGCGTTATTTTCTCCCTCAATTGAGGCTCTGCTGGCAAAAGCGGGCACACACAGTGAGGCGAAAGGCAAACGAAGCCGCGCGGAGTGGTTTGCGCTCTTTGCCGTCTGCGGAGAGCTCGGCGCGGTACTGGGCCCGGTTGCTGGCGCCCTGCTAACGGGGTTTGGCTTCCGCCAGGTGGCGCTGGCGGGTGCAGGCGTCTTTATCATTGCGTTACTGGTGCTTTACTTCTGTCTGCCTGCTGCTGGACACCGTTCACAGAAGATTAAAATAGTGCCCTGGTGGACGACGTTCCGCCAGCCGCGCTTTGTCGCCTTTATCATTGCGTACAGCTCCTGGCTGTTAAGCTACAACCAGCTCTATCTGGCGCTGCCGGTAGAGATCCAGCGCTCCGGCGGTAACGAGAAAGATCTCGGCCCGCTTTTTATGCTGGCCTCCGTTCTGATCATTACCTTACAGCTGCCGCTGGCGCGTTTCGCCCGTCGCGTGGGCGCGGTGAACATTCTGCCGGTGGGCTTTTTGCTGCTTTCCGCCGCCTTCGCGAGCGTGGCAATGTTCGCGGCAACAGTACCGCCTGAAGGCTGGCTGCGGCTTCTGCCCTCGGTCTCGTTTGTCACGCTGCTGACGCTGGGACAGATGCTGCTGGTACCGTCGGCAAAAGATCTCATTCCGCGGTTCGCCGAGGAATCAACGCTGGGCGCGCACTACGGCGCACTCTCCACCGCCGGAGGCATTGCGGTACTGGCCGGAAACCTGTTGTTTGGCAGCCTGCTGGATCGCGCGCTGGTGCCTTCAACGCAGGCAATGTATCCCTGGCTGCTGCTGGCGCTCTTTCCACTCTGCAGCGCGCTGGCCATGAATGTGATTTGCCGCCCGCTACGAAGCTGAACGGCTTATTTTTTCGGACGATACTTTTCCGGCAGTTCCGGCACCGGACGACGGTCATCCATCAGATGACGGACGGTCAGAATGGGGTGTCGCCATAACATACGCGGGCCTGCCCAGCGCATAATCTGCTTCATCTCTTCACGTCTGGCAGGCTGGTAGCAGTGCACCGGGCATTGTTTACAGGCGGGCTTTTCTTCACCAAAAACACACTTATCCAGGCGCTTATCGGCATACGCGTTGAGCGCCCGATAATGCCCCGCTTCCTGAGAAGCCTGTGGACACTGCTTTTCGTACAACGCGATCATTTTCGCGATGGTCTCTTTTTCACGTGATATGCGTTTACCGGTCATAGCGACTTACCGAACAATAAGATGCATCAATAGTACACTTTTACACGCTGAATTTCAGGTGTTGCATTCCGTTTTCTGAAGCCTGATTCCACTATTACCCCTGCGCCCGCTAAAAATCACTGGTATTTTATACAGGCATCAGGAATGACCGTTGTCCGTATAGTCTGGAGACCCTATGAAAGAGATCGCGATCGGCAAACCCTACCGCCATTTAAAAGTGGGATATTTCAGAAAACGTCACGAGGATCGAAAAACGAAGATTCCAAAGCGGTACAGCGTGCATGCGGCGCTGAGCTTAAAAGGCGACTGGCTTGAAAAAGCGGGCTTTACCACCAACTCCCGGGTCAGGGTGGGCGTAGAGCATGGAAAAATTGTCATCGAATTACTGTCGGAAGGCACCTCGTAAAGCCGCCACATTTTTCTGCGCCGGACCTTTTTTTCATGCGACAATAGAAGGAACAAACGGCCACTGAGCCGCTCAAAACGGTTTATTTTCAAAGAAATGGACATCATAACTCCATGAGCACAATCGACAATTTCGACGCACATACGCCAATGATGCAGCAGTATCTGAAGCTGAAGGCACAGCATCCGGAAATCCTGCTGTTTTACCGTATGGGCGATTTTTACGAGCTGTTTTATGACGATGCTAAGCGTGCGTCGCAGCTGCTCGACATCTCGCTGACCAAACGTGGCGCATCGGCAGGCGAGCCCATTCCGATGGCCGGCATCCCGCACCATGCGGTTGAAAACTATCTGGCCAAGCTGGTGAATCAGGGCGAGTCCGTCGCTATTTGCGAGCAGATCGGCGACCCGGCGACCTCGAAAGGCCCGGTTGAGCGCAAAGTCGTACGCATCGTCACGCCAGGCACCATCAGTGATGAAGCCCTGCTTCAGGAGCGCCAGGATAACCTGCTGGCAGCGCTGTGGCAGGATGGCAAAGGGTTTGGCTATGCCACGCTGGACATCAGCTCCGGGCGTTTTCGCCTGAGTGAGCCGGCCGATCGTGAAACGATGGCTGCCGAACTGCAGCGCACCAACCCGGCAGAGCTGCTCTACGCCGAAGACTTCGCCGAAATGGCACTGATTGAAGGCCGTCGCGGATTGCGCCGCCGCCCGCTGTGGGAATTCGAAATTGATACCGCCCGCCAGCAGCTGAACCTGCAGTTTGGCACCCGCGATCTGATTGGCTTTGGCGTGGAAAACGCTCCGCGCGGGTTGTGTGCCGCAGGTTGCCTCCTGCAGTACGTGAAAGACACCCAGCGCACCGCCCTGCCGCATATCCGTTCTATCACCATGGAGCGCCAGCAGGACAGCATCATCATGGATGCCGCCACGCGCCGTAACCTTGAAATCACCCAGAACCTGGCGGGTGGCGTTGAAAACACGCTCGCGTCGGTGCTCGACAGCACGGTGACGCCAATGGGCAGCCGCATGCTGAAACGCTGGCTGCATATGCCGATTCGCGATACCGATACGCTGGTTTGCCGCCAGCAGACGATTGCTGCGTTGCAGGATCGCTATACCGAACTGCAGCCGGTCCTGCGTCAGGTAGGCGATCTGGAACGTATTCTTGCCCGTCTGGCATTGCGCACCGCGCGCCCGCGAGACCTCGCGCGGATGCGGCATGCTTTCCAGCAGCTGCCGGAGCTGCGTGCTCAGCTGAGCGACGTTGACAGCGCGCCGGTACAGAAACTTCGTGAAACCATGGGCGAATTTACCGAGCTTCGCGAACTACTGGAGCGCGCCATTATCGATGCGCCTCCGGTTCTGGTGCGCGATGGCGGCGTGATTGCTCCAGGCTACAACGAAGAGCTGGACGAATGGCGCGCGCTGGCCGACGGCGCGACGGACTATCTCGATAAGCTGGAAATCCGCGAACGCGAGCGTCTTGGGCTCGACACGCTGAAAGTGGGATATAACGCGGTACACGGTTACTACATTCAGATCAGCCGCGGGCAGAGCCACCTGGCGCCGATTCACTACGTCCGCCGCCAGACGTTGAAAAACGCCGAACGTTACATCATTCCCGAGCTGAAAGAGTACGAGGACAAAGTGCTCACCTCGAAAGGTAAAGCCCTGGCGCTGGAAAAACAGCTGTATGACGAACTGTTTGACATGCTGATGCCACACCTGGCCGACCTGCAGCTGAGCGCCAGCGCGCTGGCGGAGCTGGACGTGCTGGTGAACCTGGCAGAACGCGCGGAAACGCTGAACTATACCTGCCCGACCTTTACCGACAAGCCTGGCATTCGCATCACTGAAGGCCGTCACCCGGTAGTTGAGCAGGTGCTGAACGAACCGTTCATTGCCAACCCGCTGAGCCTGTCGCCACAAAGAAGAATGCTGATCATTACCGGCCCGAACATGGGCGGTAAGAGTACCTACATGCGCCAGACGGCGCTGATTGCTTTGCTCGCGTATATCGGCAGCTACGTCCCGGCGCAAAAGGTGGAGATCGGCCCCATCGACCGTATCTTCACCCGCGTTGGGGCAGCGGACGATCTGGCGAGCGGTCGCTCAACCTTTATGGTCGAGATGACCGAAACGGCTAACATTCTGCATAACGCGACGGAGCACAGCCTGGTGCTGATGGATGAGGTAGGACGCGGAACCTCAACCTATGACGGCCTGTCGCTGGCCTGGGCCTGCGCCGAAAGCCTCGCAAATAAAATCAAGGCCATGACGCTGTTCGCCACCCACTACTTCGAACTGACGCAGCTGCCGAATAAAATGGAAGGCGTGGCTAACGTTCATCTTGATGCACTTGAGCACGGCGACACCATCGCCTTTATGCACACGGTGCAGGATGGCGCGGCGAGCAAGAGCTATGGCCTTGCCGTCGCGGCGCTGGCAGGGGTACCAAAAGAGGTGATCAAGCGCGCTCGCCAGAAGCTGCGTGAGCTGGAAAGCCTCTCGCCGAATGCGGCAGCGACGCAGATAGATGGCACCCAGATGTCGCTGTTGGCGCCAGCGGAAGAAACGTCGCCTGCAGTGGAAGCGCTGGAGAACCTCGACCCGGATTCACTGACGCCGCGTCAGGCGCTGGAGTGGATTTATCGGTTGAAGAGTCTGGTTTAGTTTTCTGCGGTCTGTTTTGTCGGGTGGCGGCTTCGCCTTACCCGACCTACAAAACCCGTAGGCCCGGTAAGCGCAGCGCCACCGGGCTTTTTTTTACAACAGCGGCGGGATCGTCGGCACCTGCGGTGCTTCATCAATATCCTTCTGCGTCATGCGGAACGCTTCCGGGTAATGCTCGCGGCTGGTACGACGCAGCGGTTCGGTATCGCGCCAGGTATAAAGACAATGCTGGCACTGGTAAACGGTCCAGACCCCTTTCACCGGTGACGTCGCCATCACTTCAATATGCTCATCGGCACAACGTGGACAAATCATCTTTTCCTCCTTATTGGCGTGCTGCCAGCATCGCGGTCAGTTTTTCAGCCCAGGCTTTAGTTTCAGGCAGATCCTGTACCGGCTGGCTGTAGTGGCCACGGGTGTCCGGTGCAACAGGCGTGGTGGCATCAATAATCAGTTTGTCGGTAATGCCCGCCGGGCTGGAGCCTGGGTCGAGTTCAAGCACCGACATGTTCGGCAGCTGCACCAGATCCCCTGCCGGATTGACCTTCGATGAGAGCGCCCACATCACCTGCGGGAGGTTGAACGGATCGACATCCTCATCCACCATAATCACCATCTTCACGTAGCCCAGACCGTGCGGCGTGGTCATGGCGCGTAAACCGACCGCGCGGGCAAAACCACCGTAGCGTTTTTTGGTGGAGATAATTGCCAGCAGACCGTGGGTGTACATCGCGTTCACCGCCTGCACTTCCGGGAATTCCGCCTTCAGCTGCTGGTAAAGCGGCACGCAGGTGGCTGGTCCCATCAGATAGTCAATCTCGGTCCACGGCATGCCAAGGTAAAGGGATTCGAAGATCGGTTTGGTGCGGTAAGAAACTTTGTCGATACGGACCACCGTCATATTACGGCCACCGGAATAGTGTCCGGTAAACTCGCCGAACGGCCCTTCGATTTCACGTTTGCGGCCTTCAATCACCCCTTCCAGGATCACTTCAGACCCCCACGGCACGTCGAAGCCGGTCAGCGGCGCGGTGGCAATCGGGTACGGGCTTTCGCGCAGCGCGCCGGCCATTTCATACTCAGACTGATCGTATTTCAGCGGCGTGGCGCCCATCAGGGTGATGATCGGGTCGTTGCCGAGAGTAATCGCGATCGGCAGATCTTGCCCGCGCTCTTCCGCTTTGTGCAGATGGAGGGCGATATCGTGCATCGGTACCGGCTGCAGGCCGAGCTTGCGCTTGCCCTTGACCTCCATGCGGTAGATCCCGACGTTCTGCTTGCCGAAATGGTCCGGGTCGAGCGGATCGCGCGAGACAACGCACGCTTTATCGAGATAAAAACCGCCGTCACCGTCGTTCAGGCGAAACAGCGGCAGGATATCGAACAGGTTAATGTCTTCACCGTCGACGGTATTTTGCGCCCAGGCCGGGTTAGCGCGGCGCTCCGGCGTAACGGGGAATTTGTCCCAGCGGCGAATAAACTCGTCGATCTGTTTTTTTACCGGAGTATTCGCTGGCAGCCCCATCGAAATGGCGTGGTTTTGCCACGAGCCGATGGTGTTCATCACCACGCGGGCATCGGTAAAGCCACGAATATTGTCGAACCACAGCGCGGGCGCGCCGTCGCCAATACGGCCGGTCGCGTTGGCTGCCGCCGCCAGATCCGGCTCCGCATTCACCTCTTCCTCAATTTTCAGCAGTTGCCCTTGCTCATCGAGCGCCTGCAGGAAGCTTCTCAAATCATCAAATGCCATCTTTGTTCTCCTGTGAAAAATGTTTCGCCTCCCGCAACCCATTCCATCGGCGCGCCTTTTTGTGCTCCAGACCAAACTGGTCGAGCACACGGGTCACGATATGCTGGGTGATGTCATCGGCGGTTTGCGGGTGGTTGTAATACGCAGGCATGGGCGGCACCATCGCCACGCCCATGCGGGAAAGCGCCAGCATGTTCTCCAGATGAATGGTGCTGAGCGGCGTTTCGCGGGGAACGAGCACCAGCTTACGCCCCTCTTTTAGCACCACATCTGCCGCACGGCCCACCAGCCCTTCGGCGTAGCCCGCGCGGATCCCCGCCAGCGTTTTCATGCTGCAGGGAATGACGATCATGCCGTCGGTGCGAAACGAGCCGGAGGAGATGGTGGCGGCCTGGTCAGCCGGGCTGTGAACAACGTCAGCCAACGCAGCAACGTCCTGCACGCTGTAAGGCGTTTCCAGCTCAATGGTTGTTTTTGCCCACTTCGACATGACCAGATGGGTCTCCACCTCCGGCATTTCCCTCAGCGCCTGCAGCAGCGCCACGCCCAGCGGAGCCCCCGTTGCGCCTGTCATTCCCACGATCAATCTCATTCATCACCTCAATCAATTTGTTCGTGTACGAACATTATAGATAAACTACTCCTGGATCGCTCTACTGACAATATCGTTCGTACACGATCACACTAATTGCTAAAAAATCCCGCGTTATCATCCCGGGCTTTAGCGGCTATCATAGGAGGTGATATTTTCTGTCGGAGTGTTCATGGAACTAAGACAAGAGGCGTTCCACCTGTTACGTCAGCTTTTTCAACAGCATACCGCTAAGTGGCAACATGCCCTGCCGGAACTGACCAAGCCGCAGTATGCGGTTATGCGCTCCATTGCCGAGCACCCGGGCATTGAGCAGGTGGCATTGACCGAAGTGGCGGTCAGCACGAAGGCGACTCTGGCGGAGATGCTCAGCCGAATGGAGGCGCGCGGTCTGGTCAAACGCGAGCACGATCCCGCAGATAAGCGCCGCCGGTTTGTCTTCCTGACGCAGGAAGGCGAAGCCCTGCTTGCAAACTGCCAGCCGGTCGGCAACGAGGTGGATGAGGCGTTTTTAGGGCGTCTTAATAAGGCCGAACGGGAGCAGTTCTCTGCGCTCATCAAAAAGATGATGCACGATTAATTGACGCTGGTGCGCATAAAATCGATAAAGGTGCGCACTTTCGCGGGCACATGCCGGGCATCGGGATAAACCGCGTAGATGCCCTGCCGCGTAAAGGTATAGTCCGGTAAAACCGGGATCAGTTTTCCCGCATCAAGCGCATCGCGCACCAGCCATTCAGGCAGTAACGCCACGCCACTTCCCGCGAGCGCAAAGGCCATAAGCGCCTGAGCACTGTCGGCAAACAGGCGCGGCGCTTTTTTTATCTCCAGCATTTCAGGCGCACCGCTGGCATCTTTCACCTGCCAGCGCAGCGGCGAAGCTAAGCGCTCGTGAATAATCCAGTCGGCGTGCGCCAGCTGCTCAAGCGATTCAACCGGATGATTAACCCGCCACTCGGGCGTCGCGACGGGCAGGATAGAAAAATGTGAAATCAATGCGGCGTGGTAGCGTGAATCGGTAAGCGTTCCCAACCGGATAGCCACGTCAAAGCGCTCTGAGATAAGGTCGGCATGGAGTGAAGACGAAACATGACGCACGCGAAGCTCCGGGTGCATCTGGCTAAACCTGGCCAGCAACGGTACCACGACCCGTGAACCGTACTCAGGCGTGGTGGTGATCCGCAATTCACCCGTGAGTCCCGCATGATTCGCGCGAACATCATCCTGCAGCCGTTCTGCGTCCTTCAGAAGCGCCACGCTGCGCTGATGAAAAAGCGCTCCCGCCTCGGTTAACGTCAGGCGGCGGGTGGAGCGCAGCAGCAGCGTAACCCCCAGCTCGGCTTCGAGCTGGCGAATATTGAAGCTGACCACGGCTTTTGTCAGGCCCAGCGCATCGGCTGCGGCAGTAAAGCTGCCGGTATCGGCCACCGCAACAAACATCTGCGTCCGCTGTAGGTTAATCATCCTCACGCCTTTTACTGTAAAATTTTTTTTGACAGTATATAGCGCTTTGTCAGGTTTATCCGTACTTCCGGGGCCGATACGATACGCCACCTCACGGGAGGATCCACCATGACGTATCGCAGTAAAGTCGCCGCTGTCTATCTGCTGGGCTTTTTTCTTGATTTGATCAACATGTTTATTGCCAGCGTCGCCTTTCCGGCGATGGCGCATGCCCTTAACGCCACGCCTTCAGCGCTTGCCTGGGTGAGTAACGGGTACATTGCCGGCCTGACGCTGGCGATCCCGTTCAGCAGCATGCTCACGCGCCGCGTCGGACCAAAGCGCGTCATCCTGCTCTCGCTTTTTCTGTTCAGCGCGGCTTCTGCTGCGGCAGGCTTGTCTGCAACGCTGGAAAGTCTGATTGCCTGGCGCGTGCTGCAGGGCGTGGGCGGAGGCTTACTCATCCCCGTCGGACAGGCGCTGACCTGGCAACAGTTTCAGCCTCACGAGCGTGCCAGACTCTCCTCGGCGGTGATGCTGGTGGCGCTGCTTGCTCCCGCCTGTTCCCCTGCGCTCGGAGGCGTGCTGGTAGAGGCAGTGAGCTGGCGCTGGATATTTTTCGCCACGCTCCCGGTGGCCATCGTGACCTTTGTGCTGGCCTGCCTGTGGCTTAAACACGAAATACCCGCGATGAAAGCGGCCAGACTGCTCAACCTGCGGTTGCTCGCGGACCCGCTTTTGCGTTTTTCTATGCTTGTCTATTTATGCGTGCCCGGCATGTTTATTGGGGTGAACGTTACGGGCATGTTTTATCTTCAGCACGAGGCGAACATGAGCCCAGCCGCAGCGGGAATGCTCATGCTGCCCTGGTCCGTGGCATCGTTTATCGCCATCACGGCGACGGGACGCTATTTTAACCGTATCGGCCCCCAGCCGCTGATTATCATCGGCTGCCTGCTGCAGGCGACGGGTATCCTGCTTTTGATTCACGTCAGCTCGGCTACGCTGCTTCCTGCCGCTGCGTTTACCCTGATGGGCGCGGGGGGAAGCCTGTGCAGCAGTACAGCTCAGAGCAGCGCTTTTCTGACGATGCGCCGGGAAGAGATGCCGGATGCCAGCGCGCTGTGGAATCTCAATCGTCAGCTGAGCTTTTTTGCCGGCGCCCTGCTGCTGGCAGAGGCCCTGAGTCTGGCGCAGAGTTATCTGGCACCGCTCGCCGCCTGGCACGGGATGTTTATTTTTGCCGCAGGCATGACCTTGCTGCCTGTACTGTACGTTTTTCGTCTTAACAATACGCAGCTGCTGACCCAGCTGCGACAGGAGAATTTATGACGCCTTTCGAACACGAGATTATCGACCTCCACATTGCGCTTGAAGACTGGTTAGGCAAAGGTGAAGGCGATTCCGACGCCCTGCTCGCCCGCTTTCGTCCAGATTTTCTGATGATCCCGCCGGGCGGCGTCCATGTCGACTATGACGGCCTTGTGGGCTTTCTGCACAGTCAGCGCGGAAGCCGTCCCGGACTGAAGATCGTTATTGATGAATTAACGACGCGACAGGCGTGGCCCCACGGCGCGGTGCTGCACTACCGGGAGACGCAAACCCGGCCAGACCTGCCCGTCAACGTGCGCTGGTCGACCGCGGTGCTCAGTCAGGAAGGCGACAAAATAACGTGGCGTCTGCTGCACGAAACGGCGGCACATCCGTAACACAAAAGAAAAAGGCCCGTCTCACGACGGGCCTTTTTTGACGAAAGGTTGCTTATTCGCGGAACAGCGCTTCGATATTTAGACCTTGCCCCTGCAGGATTTCACGCAGGCGGCGCAGACCTTCTACCTGAATCTGACGAACACGTTCACGGGTCAGGCCAATTTCGCGGCCGACGTCTTCCAGTGTCGCAGCTTCATACCCCAGTAAACCGAAACGACGTGCCAGCACTTCACGCTGTTTGGCGTTCAGTTCGAACAGCCATTTGACGATGCTCTGCTTCATGTCATCGTCCTGCGTGGTGTCTTCCGGACCGTTGTCTTTTTCATCGGCCAGGATGTCCAGCAGCGCTTTTTCGGAGTCGCCACCCAGAGGGGTGTCAACGGAGGTAATGCGCTCGTTGAGACGCAGCATACGGCTTACGTCATCAACCGGTTTGTCGAGTTGTTCGGCAATTTCTTCTGCGCTTGGCTCGTGGTCCAGTTTATGGGACAACTCGCGCGCGGTACGCAGATAGACGTTCAACTCTTTGACGATGTGGATCGTCAGGCGGATCGTACGGGTCTGGTTCATAATAGCCCGTTCGATGGTCTGACGAATCCACCAGGTCGCGTAGGTTGAGAAACGGAACCCGCGTTCTGGGTCAAACTTCTCAACTGCGCGGATGAGACCTAAGTTGCCCTCTTCAATCAGATCCAGCAGAGCCAGACCACGATTGCCGTAACGGCGGGCAATTTTCACGACCAGTCGCAGGTTACTTTCAATCATGCGACGACGCGAGGCAACATCACCACGCAAAGCACGACGTGCGAAATAGACTTCTTCTTCGGCCGTTAGCAGTGGGGAGTAACCAATCTCCCCAAGGTAAAGCTGAGTCGCGTCCAGTACACGCTGTGTGGCGCCCTGCGATAACAGCTCTTCTTCAGCCAAATCGTTATCACTGGGTTCCTCTTCTACTAAGGCTTTTTCGTCAAAAGCCTCTGCTCCGTTCTCATCAAATTCCGCGTCTTCATTTAAATCATGAACTTTCAGCGTATTCTGACTCATAAGGTGGCTCCTACCCGTGATCCCTGAACGAGACACCCTGGCTGGCATGCCCCGTCAATTTATCGCTGCGGCAAATACTGCAGCGGGTTTACGGATTTCCCCTTGTAACGAATTTCAAAATGCAAGCGTGTAGAACTGGTTCCGGTGCTACCCATGGTAGCGATTTTTTGCCCCGCCTTAACTTCTTGTTGTTCCCGGACCAGCATTGTGTCGTTATGGGCGTAGGCACTCAGGTAATCATCATTATGTTTGATGATAATAAGATTACCGTAACCGCGCAGAGCGTTACCGGCATACACAACGCGTCCGTCTGCGGTCGCGATGATAGCCTGTCCTTTACTGCCTGCGATATCGATCCCTTTGTTTCCACCCTCAGAGGTTGCGAAGTTCTCGATAATCTTGCCGTCGGTTGGCCAGCGCCATGCGGTGATGGACGAACTGGCATTCTGACTGCTTGCAGTCGGTTCAGTAGAGCTAACCACAGGTGCCGTGGTCGGTGCTGTGACAACAGTCGCAGTCCCTTTATTATTCGGCAACATTTTGTTAGCAGTCTGATCACCTGAATCCTCAGAATACGTAATTACAGGTTGTGAAGCAACCACCGTGGTGGATTTTTGTGCAGGCTTAACGCTGTTATTTTGAGCCGTCACATCGGCCGCTGAAACCGTATTGCCAGGCGTCAGAGGCGTACCCGTTGCGTTGCCCACCTGGAGCGTTTGGCCAACTTCCAGAGCATACGGGGCCTGGACGTTATTGCGCTGCGCGAGGTCACGGAAATCGTTCCCGGTGATCCAGGCAATGTAGAACAGCGTATCGCCGCGCTTCACGGTATAGGTGCTGCCGCCGGTATAGCTGCCTTTCGGAATGTTCCCATACTGGCGGTTATAGACTATGCGGCCATTTTGGGTCTGAACAGGCTGTTCAACTGGCTGAATCTGCGTTGGCTGTGTAACAGGATGTTGCACAGGCTGAATTTGTGGTGTTTGCTGCGGCGCAGCAGTGCCCATTTTAGGCGGAGGCGTGATTAACATTCCGCTGGACGTGTTACCGGAGCCGCTGTTTCCGCCGACGGAACTGACGGGCGCAGGCGCGTTGTTGGAACTTGTACAGCCTGCCAGCCAGAGCGAAACCAGTGATAATGCCGCAACACGGCTGATGGTGAATTTAGGGCTTCCCGCGCTCATTTATCCCCCAGGAATGTGTTAACTACCAGTGACTTAAAATTTACCGTGATGACACGAATCTTTCGCGCCACACCATACGCTGAATTTGCCTTAATAACCCTGGATAAATCTGAGTCTCAGGCCAACTCCCCTTTTACCAGAGGCACAAAGCGCACGGCTTCCACGGTGTCGATAATAAACTCGTCGCCACGCCGACGAACGCGCTTCAGAAGCTGCTGTTCATCCCCGACGGGCAGAACAAGGATGCCCCCCTCATCCAGCTGCGACAAGAGCGCAGCGGGAATTTCAGGCGGAGCCGCCGTCACGATGATAGCGTCAAACGGGGCGCGAGCCTGCCAACCCTGCCATCCATCACCGTGTCGTGTCGAAACATTATGTAAATCAAGTTGTTTCAGGCGACGACGCGCCTGCCACTGCAAACCTTTGATCCGCTCAACGGAACAGACATGATGGACCAGATGCGCCAGGATGGCGGTCTGATACCCCGACCCGGTACCAATCTCCAGCACGCGCGAGTCGGGCGTGAGCTCCAGCAGCTCCGTCATTCGCGCCACCATATAAGGCTGCGAAATCGTCTGGCCTTGCCCGATGGGCAGCGCCACGTTTTCCCACGCTTTGTGTTCAAACGCCTCGTCTACAAATTTCTCACGCGGGACCTGAGCGAGCGCCTCAAGCACGTGCTCGTCGCGGATCCCCTGTGCGCGAAGTTGTTCCAGAAGAGTTTGTACACGTTTGCTTACCATTGCGCGTTCACTCCTGCGCGATCCAGCCAGCCCGACACCACATCATGCGCGCTATACGCGGTTAAATCTACGTGCAGCGGGGTAACCGAGACGTAGCCTTCATCCACGGCGGCAAAATCGGTGTCCGGACCCGCATCGCACTTATCGCCAGGAGGCCCTATCCAGTAAAGCGTGTTGCCGCGAGGATCCTGCTGCGGGATCACCTGATCGGCCGGGTGTCGGCTTCCGCATCGCGTAACGCGAATGCCTTTAATTTCATTGAGAGGAAGATCCGGCACGTTGATGTTGAGAATACGTCCGGTACGCAGCGGTTCGCGGCCGAGCGCCCGCAGGATCGAGCAGGTTACCGCGGCGGCGGTATCGTAGTGCGTGTGGCCGTTTAACGAGACCGCCAGCGCCGGGAACCCCAGATGGCGCCCCTCCATTGCCGCCGCTACCGTTCCGGAGTAAATCACGTCATCGCCAAGGTTCGGCCCGGCGTTGATGCCGGAGACGACGATATCCGGACGCGGCCGCATCAGCGCGTTCACGCCCAGAAAGACACAGTCGGTCGGCGTGCCCATCTGCACGGCAATATCGCCATTTTCAAAGGTAAAGGTGCGAAGCGACGACTCCAGCGTCAGCGAGTTAGACGCTCCACTGCGGTTACGATCGGGAGCCACAACCTGCACATCCGCAAATTCACGGAGGTGCTTCGCCAGGGTCTGAATGCCCGGCGCGTGGATCCCGTCATCGTTACTCAGCAATATTCGCATAATCACCCGAGGTGTTGATAAGTTCCCTGACAACACTGGTGGCAAAGCTACCTGCCGGCAGCCAGAAGCGTAACTCGACGGTTACGTCATCCCACCAGTTCCAGCTTAACTGCTGCGGATAGAGCAGCATCGCGCGGCGTGCTGCTTCGACTTTTTCCCGCACCAGCAAGGATTGTAATTCTGGCGCATCCGCCACCGCCGACTGCTCTGCGCTCAGCGCGTCGCCCTGGGTGCCCCAGTCGCCTGAGCCCGGCAAAGCTGCGGTAATCATCAGCGCTTTGGCATCCACGCGCGCCTGGACATCGGCCATTTCTTCGGCCGTTGCAACAAACCAGCTTCCGCGTCCCGCTAATTGTAGCGCATCGCCAACAACAACTTGATTCGCGTCCGGTTTTTTCAGCCTTTCGCTCACAATCTGATTAAACAACGCGCTGCGGGCCGCCGACAACCAAAAACTGCGTTTATTCCTGTCGCGCACCGGTGCATCGCTTTGCGCCCAGCGCAGCGCGCCCTGCAGGTTGCTGCCGCCAATGCCAAAGCGCTGCGCGCCAAAGTAGTTCGGTACGCCGCGGTCATTAATGGCATTCAGGCGTTTTTCAACGTCTTCACGGTCAGACACTTCGCGCAGCACCAGCGTAAACGCGTTGCCTTTCAACGCTCCCAGGCGCAGCTTGCGCTTGTGGCGGGCGTACTCCAGCACCTTACAGCCTTCAAGCTCAAATTTGCTTAAATCAGGCATCGTATTGCCGGGAACGCGCGCGCAGAGCCACTGCTCGGTGACGGCATGTTTATCTTTCTGCCCGGCAAAGCTCACTTCGCGGGCATGAATTTTGAGGAATTTTGCCAGCGCGTCGGCCACAAAGCGGGTATTGCAGCCATTTTTCAGAATACGCACCAGGATATGTTCGCCTTCGCCATCCGGCTCAAAGCCCAGATCCTCCACCACGAGGAAATCCTCCGGGCTGGCTTTCAGCACACCGTTCCCCTGCGGCTTACCGTGCAGGTACGTCAGGTTATCGAAGTCCGTCATTTTGTTGCCTTCACCAGCAGCGCCACGGCTTCACAGGCGATCCCTTCGCCACGACCGGTAAAGCCCAGTTTCTCCGTGGTGGTAGCTTTGACGTTGACGTCGTCCATATGGCAGCCCAGATCTTCGGCGATGAACACGCGCATCTGCGGAATGTGCGGCAGCATTTTCGGGGCCTGGGCAATAATCGTCACGTCGACGTTGCCGAGGGTGTAACCCTTGGCCTGAATGCGGCGCCACGCTTCGCGCAATAGTTCGCGGCTGTCTGCTCCTTTAAAGGCCGGATCGGTGTCCGGGAACAGCTTGCCGATATCGCCGAGCGCGGCAGCGCCGAGCAGCGCGTCGGTCAGTGCATGCAGCGCCACGTCGCCATCAGAATGCGCCAGCAGCCCTTTTTCGTAAGGAATACGTACGCCGCCAATGATAATTGGGCCAACGCCTCCAAAGGCGTGTACATCAAAACCGTGTCCAATTCGCATTATGCCTTCTCCTGATGGGTCGAACGGGTAAGATAAAATTCCGCGAGCTGTAAATCTTCCGGGCGCGTCACTTTTATATTATCAGCGCGTCCTTCAACAAGCGTTGGGTGAAAACCGCAATACTCCAGCGCGGAGGCTTCGTCCGTGATGGTCGCACCTTCGTTAAGCGCACGCGTTAAGCAGTCGTGGAGCAGTTCGCGGGGGAAAAATTGCGGCGTCAGCGCGTGCCATAAGTCAACGCGCTCAACGGTGTGGGCGATAGCATGCATGCCCGGCTCGGCGCGCTTCATGGTGTCGCGCACCGGCGCGGCCAGAATGCCACCCACTTTGCTGGTTTCGCTCAGCGCCAGCAGGCGTGCCAGATCGTCCTGATGGAGACACGGACGCGCCGCGTCATGCACCAGTACCCACTGCGCGTTTCCGGCAGCCTGAATGCCTGCCAGCACGGAATCGGCGCGCTCGGCACCGCCATCGACAACGGTAATCTGTGGGTGGTTTGCCAGCGGCAGCTGCGCAAAACGCGCATCGCCGGAACTGATGGCGATGACAACGTGCGTCACCCGCGGGTGAGCCAGCAGCGCCGCCACGGCGTGCTCGAGGATCGTTTTATCGCCAATTGAGAGGTACTGCTTGGGACATTCTGTCTGCATGCGCCGGCCAAAACCTGCGGCCGGCACCACGGCACATACGTCCGAAAAAGTTGCTGCCATGTCGTAATCCTGGGCCTGATTATCGATTGTTTTGTGCTGAGCCCTGATTGCGTTTAGACGCATCCGGAACCAGACGATAAAAGGTTTCGCCCGGCTTAGTCATACTGAGTTCATTGCGCGCGCGTTCCTCAATCGCCTCTTGTCCGCCATTGAGGTCATCAATTTCAGCAAAGAGTTGATCGTTACGCGCCTTAAGTTTGGCGTTTGTTGCCTGCTGAGCCGCGACGTCATCGCTCACCCGGCTGTAGTCGTGCAGTCCGTTTTTACCGAACCACAGCGAATATTGCAGCCAGATTAGCAAAGCCAGCAACAGCAGCGTTAGTTTACCCATCCTGCCCCCTGAAAAAACGGCATCATCATCCCATAACTTTCCGTTCGACTCTACTGCGGGGTTTTAATTATGTCGCAAGTTAGCCCATCAGCCATAAAAACAGCAGACCAAAGATGACGACAACGGTGGCAATCGTGATAACCGTACTATACAGGAGCTTGCCGTTGAAAAGGGAGTGCAGCGCAACCCCAACAACGACCGCAACGGGCATCAGCGCCAGGAAGAAGGGCCAGGTGTAGAGAAAAAAGAAAAGGGTGTTACCCCCGTAGATCAAAAACGGGATACCCAGCGCCAGTAACCACGACGCAAAGCCGACTATCGCCCCAGGGAAGGACCAGGTCGTCTCGTCATCGGTGGTTAACGGTTCCGACCCGGTGGTGATAATGTAGTTTTCACTGTTGCGCATAGCTAATCCTGTGACCGTGACTCATCGTTCGGGAAGACAGCTCCCGAACGATACCGCCTCAGGATCTGATAATATCGTCCCGTCTGAGCAGGTCTAATAATTGGCTTACTAAATTTGTTACCAATTGTTGACCCTTCAGATGAATCTCAGGCGATTCAGGCGCTTCGTAAACCGAGTCAATTCCGGTGAAGTTTCGCAGCTCGCCGGCACGCGCTTTTTTATACAGCCCTTTCGGATCGCGCGCTTCACAGATCTCCAGCGGCGTATCGACAAACACTTCAATAAAGCGATCCTGGCCCACGCGCTCGCGCACCATCTGGCGTTCGGCGCGGTGCGGTGAGATAAACGCCGTCAGCACCACCAGCCCGGCGTCCGCCATCAGGCTGGCAACCTCCCCCACCCGGCGAATGTTCTCTTTACGGTCGTCGTCGCTGAACCCCAAATCGCTGCACAGGCCGTGACGCACGTTGTCGCCATCCAGCAGGTAGGTACTCACTCCCTGCTGATGCAGCGCCTCTTCCAGCGCGCCCGCTACCGTGGATTTGCCGGAGCCGGACAGCCCGGTAAACCACAGCACAACCCCACGGTGGCCGTGGAGCTGTTCGCGCTGAGCGACGGTGACCGGATGAGGATGCCAGACGACGTTCTCATCATGGGCGGCCATTACTTACCTCCCAGCAGATCGCGGGCGCCCCAGTGTGGGAAGTGCTTACGTACCAGCGCGTTAAGTTCCAGTTCGAAGGAGCTGAATTCAGAGGCCGCGGTCGCCTGCTCGTTTGGCTCACGCACCATCCCCGCGCCGACGGTAACGTTCGTCAGACGGTCGATAAAGATCAGCCCGCCGGTTACCGGGTTCTGCTGATACGGATCCAGCACCAGCGGCTCGTCGAAGATCAGATCCACCAGGCCAATACCGTTCAGCGGCAGCTCGCTCACGTCACGGTGGGTCAGGTTGTTGATGTCCACCTGGAACTGAATGCCGTCCACGCGGGCGCGGGTTTTCTTGCCCGCAATTTTGATGTCGTAGCTCTGGCCTGCTGTCAGCGGCTGTTCGGCCATCCACACCACGTCCACGGACGCGCCCTGCACCGCCGCCAACGTCTCCTGCGCGTCGACCAGCAGGTCGCCGCGGCTGATGTCAATTTCGTCTTTCAGCACCAGCGTGACCGCTTCCCCTGCCCCGGCTTCCTGCAGGTCACCGTCGAACGTCACGATGCGAGCGATAGCCGACTCCACACCCGATGGCAGCACCTTGACGCGCTGCCCCACCTTCACGGCGCCGGAGGCGATAGTGCCGGAGAAGCCGCGGAAATCGAGGTTAGGACGGTTAACGTACTGCACCGGGAAGCGCATCGGCTGGGTGTCGACCACGCGCTGGATCTCAACGGTCTCCAGCACTTCCAGCAGCGTCGGGCCGCTGTACCACGGCATGTTCGCGCTCTGTGAGGCGACGTTATCGCCTTCCAGCGCCGAAAGCGGCACAAAGCGAATATCCAGGTTGCCCGGCAGCTGTTCGGCAAAGGTCAGGTAGCTCTGGCGGATCTCCTCGAATTTCTCTTCGCTGAAGTTCACCAGATCCATCTTGTTGACCGCCACCACCAGATGTTTGATCCCCAGCAGCGTCGAGATAAAGCTGTGGCGGCGGGTCTGATCCAGCACGCCTTTACGCGCGTCCATCAGCAGAATCGCCAGATCGCAGGTAGAGGCGCCGGTCGCCATGTTACGGGTGTACTGCTCGTGCCCTGGCGTGTCGGCAATAATAAATTTGCGCTTTTCGGTCGAGAAGTAGCGGTAGGCCACGTCAATGGTGATGCCCTGCTCGCGCTCCGCCTGCAGGCCGTCCACCAGCAGCGCCAGGTCGAGTTTTTCGCCCTGGGTACCGTGACGCTTGCTGTCGTTATGCAGGGAAGAGAGCTGATCTTCATAAATCTGGCGCGTATCGTGCAGCAGGCGGCCAATCAGGGTACTTTTCCCGTCATCCACGCTGCCGCAGGTCAGAAAACGCAGCAGGCTTTTGTGCTGTTGCGCGTGCAGATACGCTTCGACGCCGCCTTCGTTGGCAATTTGTTGAGCAATAGTGGTGTTCATGGCGGCTCCTTAGAAATAACCCTGACGTTTCTTCAGCTCCATGGAGCCGGCCTGGTCGCGGTCAATCACGCGCCCCTGTCGCTCGCTGGTGGTGGACACCAGCATCTCTTCGATGATCTCCGGCAGCGTCTGCGCGTTGGATTCCACCGCGCCGGTCAGCGGCCAGCAGCCGAGGGTACGGAAACGCACCATCTGTTTTTTGATCACTTCACCCGGCTGCAGGTCGATGCGATCGTCGTCGATCATCATCAGCATGCCGTCGCGCTCCAGCACCGGGCGCTCGGCGGCCAGATAAAGTGGCACGATCTCAATATTTTCCAGATAGATGTACTGCCAGATATCCAGCTCGGTCCAGTTGGAGAGCGGGAAGACGCGAATGCTTTCGCCCTTGTTGATCTGGCCGTTGTAGTTGTGCCACAGCTCCGGGCGCTGGTTTTTCGGGTCCCAGCGGTGGAAGCGATCGCGGAAGGAGTAGATACGCTCTTTGGCGCGGGATTTCTCTTCATCACGGCGCGCGCCGCCGAAAGCCGCGTCGAAACCGTATTTGTTCAGCGCCTGCTTCAGCCCTTCGGTTTTCATGATATCGGTGTGCTTGGCGCTACCGTGCACGAACGGGTTAATGCCCATCGCCACCCCTTCCGGATTTTTATGCACCAGCAGCTCGCAGCCGTAGGCTTTCGCGGTACGGTCGCGGAATTCATACATTTCGCGGAATTTCCAGCCGGTATCCACGTGCAGCAGCGGGAACGGCAGCGTGCCCGGATAAAACGCTTTACGCGCCAGATGCAGCATGACGCTGGAATCTTTACCGATGGAGTACATCATCACCGGGTTAGAAAACTCGGCGGCCACTTCGCGGATAATATGGATACTTTCCGCTTCAAGCTGCCGCAGGTGAGTAAGTCGTTTTTGGTCCATAACCGTTCCTTAAGCCAAATTTACAACAGAAGAACCAAAGCCTTCTGCATCGGTTGTGTGTTGGAACCAGGCGAGCGTGCTGTGCAGCTGCACCACTTCACCTACCACGATCAGGGCAGGCATCGGGGCATCTTTCGCCAGGGTTGCAAGGTCTTGTAATGTGCCGATAGCGACATGCTGATCGACGCGCGTACCGCGAGAGATCACGGCTACCGGCGTCGTCGCCTCGCGACCGTGCTGAATAAGCTGCTCGCTGATGTCTGCGGCCTTCATCGTGCCCATGTATATCGCCAGCGTCTGGCGGCTCTGGGCGAGATGCGACCAGTCGAACGGCGTGCTGTCGGCCTTGTAGTGGCCGGTCACAAAGGTGACGCTTTGTGCGTAATCGCGATGGGTCAGCGGAATACCGGCGTAGGCCGTAACGGCTGACGCCGCCGTGATGCCGGGCACCACCTGGAACGGCACGCCCGCCTCGGCTGCCGCCTGCAGCTCTTCGCCGCCGCGACCGAAAATGAACGGGTCGCCCCCTTTCAGGCGCACCACGGTTTTGCCCGCTTTCGCGGCGGCAATCAGCATCTGGTTGGTATCGTGCTGCGGCACGGAGTGCTCGCCCGCCCGCTTGCCGACGCAGATTTGCTCTGCGTCGCGCCGGATCAGCTCGCGCACGCCGTCGGTGACCAGATGGTCGTAAAACACCACGTCCGCGTTCTGCAAAACCTGCAGGCCGCGCAGTGTTAGCAGCCCGGCATCGCCCGGCCCGGCACCCACCAGAACGATCTCCCCGCCCGTACTGCCGGGGTTATCCAGTTCGTCTTCGAGAATTTTCTGCGCCGCCGTTTCATTTCCCGCCTGCATCAGGCTGGCAAAGCGGCCGCGAAACACGCGCTCCCAGAAGCGACGGCGTTCCGTCACGCTGGTCAGACGGTTTTTTAAATGGTTGCGCCAGTAGCTGGCTTTCTCCGCCATGCGTCCGAGGCTGGTCGGCAGCAGCGCTTCGATTTTTTCACGCAGCACGCGCGCCAGCACCGGCGCGGTACCGCCGGAGGAGATCGCCACCAGCAGCGGCGAACGGTCAACGATCGACGGGAAGATAAACGAGCATAAAGGCTGGTCGTCCACCACGTTCACCAGACGGTGACGGGCCTGGGCGGCTTCAGAGACACGCCGGTTCAGTTCCCGATTTTCAGTTGCCGCAATCACCAGCACCACACTGTCGAGTTGTGACTCGTCGAAATCCGCCTCTTCAACGACACGCACCTGTGCCCCTGCACGCTGCAGAAACGAGATTTTGCGATCGGCAATTTCACCCGTGCCGACAACCAGTACCGGTCGGTCTTTTAAGGCGGCAAAAAGGGGCAGATAGTCCACAGGCAACAACTCACTAACAACGAGGAATAGAGGGACTATAGGGGGCGGCTTAGATCGAATGAAATTACGAATTGGAATGAGTAGTTACTCAATGGAATAACGACGTGAAAAAGCAAATACCAAAAAGTGCTTAACTCGCGACATTTCGGGCATTTAAGAGCAATTCAAATTGTGTATGGACGATCACAGTTTCATACTATGCACGTTATTATTTTGCTCTGTTTTTAAGGACTCACTATGTTTTCCGCAACGCGCCACCGTATTGCTGCCCTGGCGCTAGGCGTTTGCTTTATCCTTCCGGCTCAGGCAAAAAATCAACCTTATGGTGAAATCGCCACTATGCAGGCGCGGCATATTGCGACGGTTTTCCCTGGCCGCATGACCGGTTCACCCGCGGAGATGCTCTCCGCCGACTATATTCGCCAGCAGTTTGCACAGATGGGCTACCAGAGTGATATTCGCTCGTTTCACAGCCGCTACATCTATACCTCACGCAATAAAACGCAGAACTGGCATAACGTGACCGGCAGTACGGTGATTGCAGCGCACGAAGGAAAGGCGGCTGAGCAGATCATTATCATGGCTCACCTGGATACCTACGCGCCAATGAGCGACGCCGATATTGATAATAACCTTGGGGGACTGACGCTGCAGGGTATGGACGACAACGCAGCGGGTCTCGGCGTGATGCTTGAACTGGCTGAACGCCTTAAGAATATCCCGACGAAATACGGTATTCGCTTTGTGGCGACCAGCGGCGAAGAAGAAGGGAAACTCGGCGCTGAGAATCTCCTTAAACGGATGAGCGCCGAGGAGAAGAAAAATACGCTGCTGGTGATTAACCTCGATAACCTGATCGTGGGCGATAAGCTCTATTTTAATAGCGGACAGAGCACGCCGAGCAGCGTGCGTAAACTCACCCGCGACCGCGCGCTGGCGCTTGCCCGTACGCATGGCGTCTATGCCGCGACAAACCCAGGCGGTAACCCGGATTATCCAAAAGGCACTGGCTGTTGTAATGACGGAGAAGTGTTTGATAAGGCAGGCATTCCGGTGCTGTACGTCGAGGCGACGAACTGGGCGCTGGGCAAAAAAGATGGCTACCAGCAGCGCGCTAAATCGAAAGCGTTCCCGGACGGGACCAGCTGGCATAATGTGCAGCTGGATAACCAGCAGCACATAGACAGTGCCCTGCCGCAGCGGATTGAACATCGCAGCCGCGACGTGGTGAAGGTGATGCTGCCGCTGGTGAAGGAGCTGGCGAAAGCGGGGAAAGCCTAGCGCGTTATTTTCCCCCTCACCCTAACCCTCTCCCCTTAGGGGAGAGGGGATCGCACGGAGCCGTCTTTTCCCCCTCGCCCCTTTGGTGAGAGGGGATCGCACGAAGCCGTCTTTTCCCCCTCGCCCCTTTGGTGAGAGGGGCTCGCACGAAGCCGTCTTTTCCCCCTCTCCCCTTTGGGGAGAGGGCAGGGGTGAGGGGTAGTATCTTTACCCTTCGTGTAGCCCGCACTCGCGCTTCAGCCCGAAAAATCGCGTCTCTTCTTCCGCCATTCCCGGTTCCCATTTGCGCGTGGTGTGGGTGTCGCCCACCGACAGGTAGCCCTGGTCCCACAGCGGATGGTACTTCAGCCCGTGTTTTTGCAGATACTGATACACCGTCCGGTTATCCCAGTCGATAATCGGCAGCACTTTGAACACGCCGCGCTGGACCGCCAGCACCGGTAGCGTGGCGCGGCTTCCCGACTGCTCGCGGCGCAGGCCGGCAAACCAGGTCTGCGCGTTTAGCTCTTTCAGCGCCCGGTTCATCGGCTCAACTTTGTTGATCTCATTGTATTTTTCAATGCCCTCAACGCCCTGCTCCCACAGCTTGCCGTAGCGCGCCTCCTGCCAGGCCGCGCTTTCCGTGGCGCGGTAGACTTTGAGGTTCAGCCTGAGCTTGTCCGTCAGCTCGTCAATAAACTGATAGGTTTCCGGGAACAGGTAGCCGGTATCGGTGAGGATCACCGGAATGTCCGGACGGATCTGATTCACCAGATGCAGGCTGACTGCCGCCTGAATACCAAAGCTCGACGAGAGCACATAGTCTCCCGGCAGGTTTTCCAGCGCCCACGCCACGCGCCCTTCGGCATCCAGCGTTTCAAGGTGGGCGTTAGTTTCTGAAAGCTGAAGAATGCGTTCGACTTTTGGCAGTTCATTCAGGGCATTTAGATCGAGTACGGACATAATTACCTCTCGTGGTTACTCCCAGAAATCCCTTGCGGGATCGAGCACCGGGCGAATGATGCCCGCACGCACCGTAAAGTCGCCGAAGCCTTCACCCGCTTCGCGCTCTTTCGCCCAGCGCCCGACAAGCTCGTCGATGGAATCAAGAATTTCCGTCTCGGTGATGTTCTCGCGGAACATGCGCGGAATGCGCGTGCCGATACGGTTACCGCCCAGGTGCAGGTTATAGCGGCCCGGTGCTTTGCCCACCAGCCCCAGTTCGGCCAGCATCGCTCGACCGCAGCCGTTCGGGCAGCCCGTCACGCGCATAACAATATGCTCGTCCGGAATACCGTGTTTTTCCAGAATCGCTTCCACTTTATCGGTGAATGACGGCAGGAAACGTTCCGCTTCGGCCATCGCCAGCGGGCAGGTCGGGAACGACACGCAGGCCATCGAGTTTTCACGCTGCGGTTTGACCGCATCCATCAACCCGTGATCGCGCGCCAGCTTCTCGATCTTCGCCTTCTGGCTCTCCGGCACGCCGGCAACGATCAGGTTCTGGTTAGCGGTAATGCGGAACTCGCCTTTGTGGATCTTCGCAATTTCCAGCAGACCGGTTTTCAGCGGACGGCCCGGATAATCCAGAATACGGCCGTTTTCAATAAACAGCGTCAGGTGCCATTTATTGTCGATCCCTTTCACCCAGCCGATGCGATCGCCGCGACCGGTGAATTCGTAAGGGCGGATCGGCTCAAATTTAATCCCCGCGCGACGCTCCACTTCCTCTTTGAACGTTTCCACGCCCACACGCTCGAGGGTGTATTTGGTTTTCGCGTTTTTACGATCGGTACGGTTGCCCCAGTCGCGCTGGGTAGTCACCACCGCTTCTGCCACGGCCAGCGTGTGCTCCAGCGGCAGGAAACCGAACTCGCTTGCGGTGCGGGCGTAGGTTTTCTTGTTACCGTGCTCAATAGACAGGCCGCCGCCCACCAGCAGGTTAAAGCCAATCAGTTTGCCGTTTTCGGCAATCGCCACGAAATTCATGTCGTTGGCGTGCAGATCGATATCGTTCTGCGGCGGGATCACCACGGTAGTTTTAAACTTACGCGGCAGGTAGGTCTGACCGAGGATCGGTTCTTCGTCGGTGGTGGCGACTTTCTCCTGATCGAGCCAGATCTCCGCGTAGGCGCGGGTGCGCGGCAGGAGGTGCTCTGAGATCTTCTTCGCCCACTCATACGCTTCGGCGTGCAGCTCGGACTCGTACGGGTTCGAGGTGCAGAGCACGTTACGGTTCATGTCGTTGGCGGTCGCCAGCGCGTCCAGCCCGACGGAGTGGAGCATCTGGTGAACCGGCTTGACGTTCTTCTTCAGAATGCCGTGGAACTGGAAGGTCTGACGGTTGGTCAGGCGGATGCTGCCATAAATTGTATTTTCACCGGCAAACTTGTCGATCGCCTGCCACTGTTTGGTGGTGATCACCCCGCCCGGCAGGCGGCAGCGTAGCAGCATGGCGTGGCGAGGCTCCAGCTTCTGTTCAGCGCGCTCGGCGCGGATATCGCGGTCGTCCTGCTGATACATGCCGTGGAAGCGGATCAACAGGAAGTTGTCGCCTTTGAAGCCGCCGGTGAGACCGTCATTCAGATCTTCAGCAATGGTGCCGCGCAGATAGTTGCTTTCCAGCTTCATGCGCTCGGCGTCTGTCAGTTTACCTTCGACCACCAGTGGCCCTGGATGTTTTTCGCTCATTAGTAGACATCTCGCTGATAACGGCGCTCAACGCGCAGCTCACTTAAAAATTCATCCGCCGCTTCGGCATCCATACCGCCGAACTCGGCAATCACTTCCAGCAGTGCCTGCTCAACGTCTTTCGCCATGCGATTGGCGTCGCCGCAGACATAAATGTGGGCACCGTCATTGATCCAGCGCCACAGCTCTGCGCCCTGTTCGCGCAGTTTGTCTTGTACGTATATTTTTTCTTTCTGGTCGCGGGACCAGGCCAGGTCAATGCGGGTCAGTACGCCTTCTTTGACGTAGCGCTGCCACTCAACCTGGTAGAGGAAATCTTCGGTAAAGTGCGGGTTGCCGAAGAACAGCCAGTTTTTGCCCGGCGCTTCGTCTGCAGCACGCTGCTGCATGAAGGCGCGGAACGGCGCAATGCCGGTGCCCGGTCCAATCATGATGACCGGGGTCTCAGGGTTCGCCGGCAGGCGGAAGTTGTCGTTGTGCTCGATAAAGACGCGCACTTCGCCCTCTTCTTCCACGCGATCGGCCAGGAAGCTTGACGCGCCACCCGCGCGAGCGCGGCCTTCGATGTCGTAGCGCACCACGCCGACGGTAACGTGAACTTCGCTTTCCACTTCCGCCTGGGAAGAGGCAATGGAGTACAGGCGTGGGGTCAGCGGACGCAGCAGACCGATCAGCGCGTCGGCATCCAGCTGTGCCGGAGAAAAACGCACCATATCGACAATCGGCGTTGTCGCGGCGTAATGCTGCAGCTTCGCCTTATCGCCCACCAGCGGCAGCAAGGATTCGCTGCGCGTTAAGGTGGCGTAATTTTCAACGATATTCGGGGTGTTTACCGTCAGCTCGAAATGCCACTGCAGCGCCTCGGAGAGCGGCAGCGTTTTGCCCTCCACGGTGACAGGCTCATCACCCTTCAGCCACAGCAGCTCGACCAGCTCTTTCACCAGCGCCGGATCGTTCTGATACCAGACGCCCAGCGCATCGCCAGGCTGATAGCGCAGGCCGGAGTCGCCAAGATCGATTTCAATATGGCGCACGTCTTTTTCCGAGTCGCGACCGGTAATTTTCTGGTTCACCGACAGGCTCGCCGTCAGCGGCGCCTCTTTGGTGTACGGACTGGTGTGGATCTCATTGACGGTGCCCGCAGCGGTTACAGCGGCCTGCGCCGGCGTCTCTTTCGGGACGCGGGCTTTCAGCACCTCAACGATGCGCGCGCGCCATTCGGCGGCGGCCGTCTGGTATTCCACATCCGCGTCCACGCGGTCCAGCAGGCGCTCCGCGCCCAGCTCCGCCAGCTTGCTGTCGAAGTCTTTACCGGACTGGCAGAAGAATTCATAGGAGGTATCGCCCAGGCCAAATACGGCAAACGCCGTGCCATCCAGCTTCGGCGCTTTTTTCGAGAACAGGAACTTATGCAGCGCCACCGCTTCTTCAGCAGGTTCACCTTCACCCTGCGTAGAAGCCACCACCACCAGCAGTTTTTCTGACGCGATTTGCTTGAATTTATAATCCCCGGCGTTGACCAGGTTCACGTTCAGTTTGGCGGCCAGCAGGTCGTCACGCAGCGCTTCGGCCACGCGGCGTGCGTTGCCCGTTTGCGAGGCGCTGATCAGCGTAATGGCCGGAATTTCCACGGCCGTTACCGGTGCGCCTGCCACAGCGCCAGGCTGCTGGTTGAGCATTCCCCAGAAATAACCGGAGACCCATGCAAGCTGAGTGGGAGAAAAATCAGAGGTGGCAGCCTGAAGGCGCGCCAGTTGCTCCGGGTTCAGGGGAAGCAAATTTGAAGGTGGGGCCTGTGTTGTCATGCGTCGTTATGTTCCAGTAGCCAAGCGGACTTTAAGCGAATAAATCCAAACTGAAGATAAGGTTAACGGCGTGGATAATAACAATTAAAGAAGGGATGGAAATAATAAATAACCAAATGGACTAACCTGTTTTAGTTATCGTTCTTAACGATAAAAACGATTAAATAACCTATTGAAATGTAATAATAAAAATAGTTAAAGCCCCTGAATGTGAGGCTGGTGTCGTTCAGAGCCGTTTTAGTTAATGCTAAAAATTGTGCTTTCCGGTACTATGCGGCGGTTTTTTCCGCATTACTGAGAGCGATCATGTCCACCACACTGTTTAAAGATTTCACCTTCGAAGCCGCCCACCACCTTCCGCATGTGCCTGAAGGGCATAAATGCGGCCGCCTGCACGGGCATTCGTTCATGGTGCGTCTTGAGATCACCGGTGAAGTTGATCCGCATACCGGTTGGATCATGGACTTTGCCGAGCTGAAGGCCGCGTTTAAGCCGACCTACGATCGTCTGGATCACTACTACCTGAATGAAATCCCGGGTCTTGAAAACCCGACCAGCGAAGTGCTGGCAAAATGGATTTGGGATCAGATGAAGCCGCTGGTACCGCTGCTGAGCGCGGTGATGATCAAAGAGACCTGCACGGCAGGCTGCGTGTATCGCGGAGAGTAAAAAAAAGCCCGGCAAACCGGGCTTTTTTTTAGGCAATATTCAGGTACTTGTGCGTCTGCATCGACAGGCGCCAGTTGCGCGCAATGCAGGTTTCAATGCACAGGCGCGTCGCATCCTCTTTCTGGCTGATCGGCTGCAGGGCAATCACCCGCTGCTTCTCATCCGTCAGCGTTGCCAGCAGTTCATCCAGCGCTTCGATATCACGCACGCGCCCTACCGGGTGCTTGATTTCATCCGCGCGCTCCAGCGCCTGAGACAGCACGTCATATCCGCCGCGCATATTCACTTTTGGCGATACCGTCACCCAGGTGGTGTGCGAGCAGCGCACTTCATGGGTGCCGCTGGTCTCGATCTGGCAGCTGTAGCCGTTCTTTTCGAGCAGCTCGGTCAGCGGCGTCAGATCGTGGATGCAGGGTTCACCGCCGGTGATCACGACGTGGCGCGCCGTCCAGCCCTGACGACCAATAATGGCCAGCTGATCCTCTGGACTGCCCGCGCCCCACTTATCGCTCTCTTTTGTTTTCGCCAGAATGCTAAACAGCGACACTTCCCGATCTGCGAGCTTATCCCACGTATGTTTGGTATCACACCAGGCACAGCCAACCGGGCATCCCTGTAAACGAATGAAAATAGCGGGAACGCCGGTAAAGTAACCCTCGCCTTGCAGGGTCTGGAACATCTCGTTAATCGGGTACTGCATAGTCATCTCAGTAAAGGGGATAAACGATAAGTATCGCAGATCCCCGCCGGATGGTCATGCTCCATCGGTGCTTTGCGCGCTAATCGCCGCCATAAAGCGCGCGGTAATTTGCTGTGGACGGGTAATCGCCCCGCCGACAACGACCGTATGCGCGCCCAGCGCCAGGCATCTGGCCGCGCGTTCAGGCGTATCCACATTGCCTTCGGCAATCACCGGAACCGTCACGACAGCCAGCACGGCCTTCAGGAACGCGCAGTCGTTCTCCGGAAGCGAATGGCCCGCCGTTTCCGCCGTATAGCCATAAAGCGTGGTGCCGACGCAGTCAAAGCCAAGCGCCTGCGCCGTCACGGCCTCGTCTACCGCGGAAATATCCGCCATCAGCAGTACCGAGGGATAACGCGAGCGAATGCGCGTGACCAGCGTTTCCAGGGATTCCCCACCGGGACGCTCCCGCGCCGTCGCATCAAGCGCAATGATTTCCGGAGAGACGGCCATGAGCTCATCCACCTCCTTCATCGTGGCGGTGATGAACACCTCACTATCTGAATAATCCCGTTTGATGATGCCGATAACCGGTAAGGACACCTGCTGCTTAATAGCTTCGATATCCACCACGCTGTTGGCGCGAATGGCTGCGGCCCCGCCCTGTGCCGCAGCCAGCGCCATCCGCGACATAATAAACGGGCTGTGCAGCGGCTCATTTTCCAGCGCCTGACAGGAGACGACCAGTTTTCCCTTCAGGTTATCCAGTACAGTTTTCATTACGATAAGATCTCTTCCACTTCGTTTTTGATAATCGTGACGTGCGGGCCATAAATGACCTGCACGCCGTTACCGCGCACGATGACGCCGCGCGCGCCGGTGGCTTTCAGCGCCGCGTCATTCACTTTGCTGCCGTCTTTCACCGTGACGCGAAGACGCGTGGCGCAGCAGTCCACCTCTTCCAGATTGTCTTTTCCGCCTAACCCGGCGATCACCGCAACGGCGCGCTCGCTCTGCGATAAGGCCACTTCATTGGCCATCGCCTCCCTTTCCCGACCCGGCGTGGCAAAATCAAAGCGGTTAATCAGATAGCGGAAAGTGAAGTAGTAGAGGAAGAACCAGGGCACGCCGACCAGCGGAACGAACATCCAGTTGGTTTTGGCCTCCCCCTGCAGGATGCCGAACAGCACGAAGTCGATAAAACCGCCGGAGAAGGTTTGTCCGATGGTGATGTGCAGCATGTGTGCGAGCATGAACGCCAGCCCGTCAAACAGCGCGTGAATGACGTAGAGCACCGGGGCAATAAACAGGAAGGAGAACTCGATGGGCTCGGTTATTCCCGTCAGAAACGAGGTTAACGCCGCGGAGAGCAGCAGCCCGGCAACGCGCTTTTTATTCTCCGGTTTAGCCGTGTGGTACATCGCCAGACAGGCGCCGAGGAGGCCAAACATCATCGTGATAAAGCGCCCGGACATGAAGCGTGACGTGCCTTCGTAAAACTGACGCGTCGTGGGATCGGCCAGTTGGGCGAAGAAGATCCGCTGCGTGCCCTCCACCAGGTGACCGTTGACAATCTCGCTGCCGCCGAGCGCGGTGGTCCAGAACGGCAGATAGAAGATGTGGTGCAGACCAAACGGGCCCAGCATGCGTAAAATGAAGCCGTACAGCAGGGTGCCCAGATAACCGGTGGCATCCACCAGCCCACCCAGACCAAAAATCAGCTTCTGGAAGTGCGGCCAGACCACGGTCATGAGCGCACCGACGAGTATCGCCGCCAGCGAGCTGATAATAGGGACAAAGCGCGAGCCGCCAAAAAAGCCCAGGAACTGCGGAAGCGCTATCTTGTTAAAACGGTGGTGCAGCGCGCAGGTCACGAGACCAATCACCACGCCGCCAAACACGCCGGTTTCCAGCGTCTGAATGCCCAGCGTCATGCCCTGCCCGACGGCACCGGGGTTTTCGTGCGCCAGTTTGCCGGTGAGGATCAGCAGCGCGTTGATGGTGGCATTCATCACCAGAAACGCGAGTAGCGCCGCCAGCCCCGCCGTGCCCTTATCGCTTTTTGCCAGACCGACGGCCACCCCAACGGCAAACAGCACCGAGAGGTTCGCAAACACAATTGAACCGGCACTGCTCATGATAGTGAAAATGGCCTGAAGCCAGCTCACATCTAAAAATGGATAGGCCGCCAGCGTATTGGGGTTCGATAACGCCCCGCCGATACCGAGCAGCAGACCCGCCGCGGGCAACACGGCGATAGGCAACATAAAGGATTTGCCAAAGCGCTGCGCTTTTTCAAACCATCCCCCCGACGAAGCACCACTGAATATTTGCATCATTTTTTCATCCCCCCGTTAAAAGATGAAAATTTTTATCATATTAATATTTAATAGTGAAAATTATCATCAAAAACCAGGAGGCCGATCATACTTTTTTAAAATGACTGGCATCTTTCCCCTGCTTTCCGCCACACTAGTCGCAGTGAAACACATTAAGGACGTGGCATGTCGGACCATGAAAACCTGCTGCTGAAGCTCCGCCAGGAAGCTTCCGGGTACAGCCCAACGCAGCAAAAACTCGGCGAGTTTGTCCTGAGCGACCCTGCCCGGGTGCTCTACCTGACCATCACCGAGCTGGCGCGCGAGAGCCACACCAGCGAGGCCAGCGTGACGCGTCTTTGCCGGACGCTGGGCTGCAAGGGGTATAACGAATTTAAAATGGCGCTGGCGCTGGATATTCAGCAGGGCCAGCCCGCGCGTCAGGCGGGGGATGAGATTGACAGCGTGGTGGATGAGTCGGTTCAGGCTCTGCAGGATACCGCGAGACTCCTCGACCGCTCGCTACTTGAAAAGGCCGCACTGGCGCTGCACCAGGCGCAATCCGTGCAGATTTATGGCGTCGCGGCCAGCGCGATCCTCGGGGAGTACCTGCATTACAAGCTATTAAGGCTGGGTAAACCTGCACAGCTGTTTAGCGATATGCACCGCGCAGCCATGAATGCGACAACGCTTTCGGCAGAGACGCTGGTGGTGGCGATCTCCAGTTCCGGTTCAACGCGAGATTTGCTTCACGTGGTAAAACTTGCCCGCAAGCGGGGCGTGAAAGTTCTTGCGCTCAGCAACACGCCCCGCAGCCCGCTGGCGTCTCTTAGCGATATGCAGCTGGTGGCCGCCAAGCCAGAAGGCCCCCTTAGCGCAGGTGCGCTCAATGCCAAGGTTGGGGTGATGCTGCTGATCGAATTGCTGACGACATCCATGATTGCTCTGGATGGTCATTACGCTGACGTTAGCCAGCAAACGGCCAGCGCCACGCTTCCTCTTCTGCTCTGAAAACCATTCGCAGGCTTAATAAATAGCCTGCGTTTTATTTTTCCCAATTTCACTTAAGCAAGGCTCAATTCATTTATTTGATAAACGTTTGGTGTAACAAAGTATTTTATTTATTACATTTTGAATTACACTCACCGCGCCACCACCTCCGATAAAATCGATTTAAAATCATATGGTTGAAATATAAATATTAATAAATTGAATTTTTCCGCTCTCCGTACTGTCCAATATTTCCCCCTGATTTCCTTTCCTTAAAATAAGCTTAAGACACTCTCGATTCCTGCGTTTTATTATTTAAATGCCGTTTACTTTTGCGCGCCTACAATCCGCCTCATCAATCATAATGAGACGGTATTAATGAAGATGTTATTGATTACAGGCGTGACCGGTTTTCTGGGCGGGGCAGTACTTGAAAAAATCCTGACCAGCGATCAATCCGTAAAACTCCTTTTGCTTGCCCGCGCCGACGATCCGCAGAGCGGGCTGGCGCGCGTGCAGGAGAACATGCGTAAGTTTAACGTTCCTGAGAAGAAGCTGGCCTCCCTGAGCGTGGATAATATCCTTATTGGTGACCTCAGCCACCCGGAAGCCTTTCTGAACGATCCCCGACTGGACCAGGTTACGCATGTCGTTAACTGTGCGGCAGTTGCGTCATTTGGGAATAACCCGCTGATCTGGAAGGTGAACGTCGAAGGTACCCTTGCGCTGGCGCGCCGCATGGAGCAGGTCGCAGGGCTGCAGCGTTTCCTGCACGTAGGCACCGCAATGTCATGCACGCCGGAGCAGGATTCGCTGGTCGCCGAAAGTGCGGAATTCAGAGAAAATGCTGAGCACCTGGTGGAATACACGTATTCGAAGTCAACCATCGAACAGCTGATGCGCCAGAAGTGCCCGAATCTGCCGCTGCTCATCGCTCGTCCGTCCATCGTCGTCGGCCATACCCGCCACGGCTGCACGCCGTCGAGCAGCATCTTCTGGGTCTTTAGCATGGGCCTGATGCTGCAGAAGTTTATGTGCTCGATGGAAGACCGGATCGACGTTGTCCCGGTGGATTATTGCGCCGACGCGATGTTAATGCTGCTCAACAGCAACGCGCGTCCGGGAGAAGTGGTACACATTTCTGCCGGGGAAGAGAATAGCGTTCGCTTTGCGGATATCGATCGGGCGATGGCGCAGGCACTGGAGAAAGCGCCTGTTGGCGATAAGTACGCGCAGGTCAGCTACGAAACGCTGGTCAAAATGCGCCGTGAGCTGAAAACAATTTTTGGCCCATGCAACGAACGTCTGATGCTGAGAGCCATGCGTTTATACGGTGCCTTTGCCACGCTGAACGTGCGCTTCAGCAACGATAAGCTGCTCAGCATGGGGATGCCAAAGCCACCCCGGTTTACGGATTATATTGCCCGCTGCGTGCAAACCACCCGGGGGCTAACCATTCCGGAGCAGATGGCGGTCGATTTTAAATAGCCAAAAAAAATGCCAGTCATTCGACTGGCATTTTCATTTTAAGGCTTAAGCAATTATGCCTGGCCTTTGATCTCTTTACGACCGTTGTAAGGCGCTTTTTCACCCAGCGCTTCTTCGATACGAATCAGCTGATTGTATTTAGCAACACGGTCAGAACGGCTCATAGAACCGGTTTTGATCTGGCCAGCAGCGGTACCCACAGCCAGGTCAGCAATGGTCGCGTCTTCAGTTTCGCCAGAACGGTGAGAGATAACAGCGGTGTAGCCAGCGTCTTTCGCCATTTTGATCGCAGCCAGCGTTTCGGTCAGAGAACCGATCTGGTTGAATTTGATCAGGATGGAGTTAACGATGCCTTTCTCGATGCCTTCTTTCAGGATCTTGGTGTTGGTTACGAACAGATCGTCACCAACCAGCTGGATTTTGTCGCCCAGTACTTTGGTCTGGTATGCGAAACCATCCCAGTCAGACTCGTCCAGACCGTCTTCGATAGAAACGATTGGGTACTGTTTGGTCAGGTCTTCCAGGAAGTGAGTGAACTCTTCGGAGGTGAACGCTTTGTTGCCTTCGCCAGCCAGAACGTATTTACCGTCTTTGTAGAATTCAGATGCTGCACAGTCCATCGCCAGGGTGATGTCTTTGCCCAGCTCGTAGCCTGCTGCTTTAACCGCTTCAGCGATAACAGCCAGTGCTTCTGCGTTAGAACCCAGGTTTGGCGCGTAGCCACCTTCGTCACCAACAGCAGTGTTCATACCTTTAGCTTTCAGAACTTTCGCCAGGTTGTGGAACACTTCAGAACCCATACGAACCGCTTCTTTCAGGGTTTTCGCGCCAACTGGCTGAATCATGAATTCCTGAATATCAACGTTGTTGTCTGCGTGCTCACCACCGTTGATGATGTTCATCATTGGTACAGGCATAGAGTATTTGCCTGGGGTGCCGTTCAGTTCAGCGATGTGCTCGAACAGTGGCATACCTTTAGCAGCGGCTGCTGCTTTGGCGTTCGCCAGGGAAACGGCCAGGATTGCGTTCGCACCGAAGTTAGATTTGTTTTCAGTACCGTCCAGATCGATCATGATCTTGTCGATGCCAGCCTGATCTTTGGCATCTTTGCCAACGATAGCCTGAGCAATAGGACCGTTAACAGCGCCAACCGCTTTCAGTACGCCTTTGCCCATGAAACGGGATTTGTCGCCATCACGCAGTTCCAGCGCTTCGCGGGAACCTGTAGAAGCACCTGATGGAGCAGCTGCCATACCGACGAAACCACCTTCCAGATGAACTTCGGCTTCAACGGTCGGGTTACCACGGGAGTCGATGATTTCACGACCGATGACTTTAACGATTTTGGACATTAGATTTTCCTCAGTACAAGTTAAACTAAAACTCCAGACAAACAACGCGTACCGTTGGTACGCGTTGCCGTTCTAACTTTTTTTACTTCGCCTGACGCTTCTGGTACTCGTTGGCGGCTTTCACGAAGCCTGCAAACAGCGGATGTCCATCACGCGGCGTTGAAGTAAATTCCGGGTGGAACTGGCAGGCGACAAACCACGGATGGTTTGGCACCTCGATGATCTCGACTAACTGATCATCCCCGGAGCGACCCGCAACACGCAGGCCCGCGGCTTCAATTTGTTTCAACAACATGTTGTTGACTTCATAGCGGTGACGATGGCGCTCGGTGATGACCGGCTCGCCGTACAGCTTGCGAACCACGCTATCGTCGGACAGCTGGCAAGCCTGTGCGCCAAGACGCATAGTGCCACCCAGATCGCTCTTCTCGGTACGGACTTCAACGTTACCGTCTTCGTCACGCCATTCCGTAATCAGCGCCACTACAGGGTACTTACAGTCTGGCACAAATTCCGTAGAGTTCGCGTTTTCCATTCCCGCTACGTTGCGCGCAAATTCGATCAGCGCAACCTGCATACCCAGGCAGATGCCGAGGTATGGAATATTGTTTTCACGCGCATAGCGTGCAGTGGCGATCTTGCCTTCAACACCACGGTAGCCGAAGCCGCCAGGGATGAGGATAGCATCCAGATCTTTCAGAATTTCAACGCCACGTGTTTCAACATCCTGCGAATCAATCAGCTTGATGTTCACGGAGACGCGGTTTTTCAGACCACCGTGTTTCAGCGCTTCGATAACGGACTTATAGGCGTCCGGCAGTTCGATGTACTTGCCGACCATACCGATAGTCACTTCGCCCGCCGGGTTAGCTTCTTCGTAAATAACCTGTTCCCATTCAGACAGGTTAGCTTCCGGACAGTTCAAGCTGAATCGTTTACAAATATAATCGTCCAGACCCTGTGATTTCAACAGGCCCGGGATTTTATAAATGGAATCGACATCTTTCATTGAAATAACGGCTTTTTCAGGCACGTTACAGAACAATGCAATTTTCGCACGTTCGTTCGCCGGGATTGCGCGATCGGAACGGCAAACCAGGATGTCAGGCTGAATACCGATGGAAAGCAGCTCTTTAACGGAGTGCTGAGTCGGTTTGGTTTTCACTTCACCTGCTGCCGCCATGTAAGGCACCAGCGTCAGGTGCATGAACAGCGCGTGTTCACGACCAATGTCTACCGCCAGCTGACGAATCGCTTCGAGGAATGGCAGGGATTCGATATCACCCACGGTGCCGCCGATTTCAACCAGCACAACGTCATGCCCTTCGCCACCGGCAAGGACACGCTCTTTGATTGCGTTAGTGATGTGTGGGATAACCTGCACGGTCGCGCCCAGGTAGTCACCGCGGCGCTCTTTACGCAGAACGTCAGAGTAGATGCGGCCAGTCGTAAAGTTGTTACGACGGGTCATTTTGGTACGAATGAAACGCTCGTAGTGGCCAAGATCCAGATCGGTTTCAGCGCCGTCTTCAGTAACGAACACTTCCCCGTGTTGGGTTGGGCTCATGGTGCCAGGATCGACGTTGATGTACGGATCCAGTTTCATGATGGTCACATTGAGGCCACGGGCTTCAAGAATGGCTGCGAGGGAGGCTGCGGCAATGCCTTTACCCAGAGAGGATACGACCCCGCCGGTCACAAAAATATAGTTCGTTGTCATGCTGAACCTGAGAAGTTAGGGTGAAACGATGGAATAACCAGGACGGGAAAGTAGTATACCCGAACACGGCGAGCGCCACAAACTTTCATTCTCCGTCTCCATTCCAGGCCATGACAAACATAAGGAGTGAGAAAATAGCCCCTTTTGGGTAAATGTTTTTGACGCAAATCAAGCGCTTGTCATTTAAAAAATCACACAAATTGCGCTTGATCGCAAAATTCCGTTAGAGATCAGATTCCTGGCGTTTTACTTCCTGCCAGACTTCTTCCATAGCGTCGAAGTCAATTCCGGTCATTTCCAGGCCGCGCGAGGCCACAATCCGCTCTACTTCACGAAAGCGTCGTTCGAATTTCAGGTTGGCTTTTTGCAGGGCGGTTTCCGCTTTTACCCCTAAATGGCGAGAAAGGTTGACGGTCGCGAACAGCAGGTCGCCCATCTCTTCCTCCAGCTTTGCTTCATCCACCACCGCCTGCTGCGCTTCGTGCATCACTTCATCGATCTCTTCATGCACTTTACCCAGCACCGGCCCCAGGGAATCCCAGTCAAAACCCACGGCCGAGCAGCGTTTCTGAATTTTGTGGGCGCGCATCAGCGCGGGCAGGCTCAGCGGGATGTCGTCCAGCGCAGAGTGCTGGGACTTTTCAGCGCGCTCGGCGCTTTTTATCTGCTCCCAGCGGGCCAGCACCTCTGCGCTGTTTCCTGCGGTGGCATCGCCAAAGATATGCGGGTGGCGGCGCTCCAGCTTGTCGCTGATAGCGGCGCAGATATCCTCAAAGTTAAAGCGCCCTTCCTCCTGCGCCATCTGGGCATAGAAGACCACCTGGAACAGCAGGTCGCCGAGTTCACCGCGCAGGTCATCAAAGTCCTCGCGGGAAATGGCGTCCAGCACCTCATAGGTCTCTTCGAGGGTATAGGGCGCGATGGTGGCGAAAGTCTGCTCTTTGTCCCATGGACAGCCGTTTTCCGGGTCGCGCAGGCGTTTCATGATGCCAAGCAGGCGGTCGATTTGAGTCATGATTAAGTCCTGATAAAAAAATGCCGGGTGGCGGCTTACGCCTTACCCGGCCTACAAAAGAGGGAAATCTTAACCGCCGTGCAGACGACGCGCGTCAATCACATCCGGCACCTGGTTCAGCTTGCCCAGCACGCGGCCGAGCACCTGCAGGTTGTAGATTTCGATGGTCATATCGATGGTGGCAAGCTGCTCGCGAGTATCGCTGCGGCTGGCAACGCCCAGCACGTTGACCTTCTCGTTGGCGAGAATGGTGGTGATATCGCGCAGCAGGCCGCTGCGGTCGTTGGCGGTAACGCGCACCACCAGCGAGTAACCGGCGGAGTAGCTCTCACCCCAGACCGCCTCCACGATACGCTCCGGCGCATGGGACTGCAGCTCCGCAAGCTGGTCGCAGTCGGAGCGGTGGATAGAGATCCCGCGCCCCTGAGTAATAAAGCCGACAATGTCGTCACCCGGAATCGGCTGGCAGCAGCGGGCGATGTGGTGCATCAGGTTGCCCACGCCCTCAACCACCACGCGGCCGTTGTCTTTGCTGCGCTGCTGCGGGGCATAGGTTTTCTGCTGCAGCTGCTTCAGCGCCGCCGCGTCCTGCTCTTCCGCGCTAGGCTTGTTGAACTGCGCCTGCAGGAAGTTGACCATCTGATTAAGACGGATATCACCGCCGCCAATCGCCGCCAGCAGCTCGTCCAGCTCGTTGAAGTTGTAGCGCGGCAGCAGGAACTTTTCCGCCTCTTTCAGGCTGATCCCGATGTGCTCCAGCTCGTCGTCGAGGATCTGGCGACCGGCAAGAATGTTTTTGTCACGATCCTGCTTGCGGAACCAGGCGTGGATTTTAGAGCGCCCGCGGCTGGTAGTGACGTAGCCCAGGTTCGGGTTAAGCCAGTCGCGGCTCGGGTTAGGCTGCTTCTGGGTGATGATTTCAATCTGGTCGCCCATCTGCAGCTGGTAGGTAAACGGTACGATACGTCCGCCGATCTTCGCCCCGATGCAGCGGTGCCCCACGTCGCTGTGGATATGGTAAGCAAAATCGAGCGGCGTAGAGCCGGCCGGCAGGTCGACAACGTCCCCTTTCGGGGTAAAGACGTAGACGCGGTCATCAAAGACCTGGCTACGCACCTCATCGAGCATCTCGCCGGAGTCGGCCATCTCTTCTTGCCACGCAATCAGCTTGCGCAGCCAGGCAATGCGGTCTTCATGGCCAGAACGCGCTCCGCCCGAGGTACCTTCTTTATATTTCCAGTGCGCGGCAACGCCCAGCTCGGCGTCTTCATGCATCTGTTTGGTGCGGATCTGAATCTCGACCGTTTTGCCGCCGGGGCCAAGCACCACGGTATGAATGGACTGATAGCCGTTTGGTTTGGGGTTCGCGACGTAGTCATCGAACTCATCCGGCAGATGGCGGAAGTGAGTATGTACTATACCCAGCGCGGCGTAGCAGTCCTGCAGACGCTCCGCCACGATACGCACGGCGCGCACGTCAAACAGCTCGTCAAAGGCGAGGTGTTTCTTCTGCATTTTGCGCCAGATGCTGTAGATATGCTTAGGTCGACCGTAAACTTCGGCACGCACATTCTCTTCTTTCATCGCCTGGCGCAGGCCGCCGACAAATTCCTCGATATAGTGCTCGCGGTCGATACGGCGCTCGTGCAGAAGTTTAGCAATGCGCTTATATTCTGCCGGATGCAGGTAGCGGAAGCAGTAATCTTCCAGCTCCCATTTCAGCTGACCAATCCCTAAGCGGTTCGCCAGCGGGGCATAAATGTTCGTACACTCTTTTGCGGCCAGCACGCGCTCGTCTTCCGGCGCATCTTTGACCTCGCGCAGGTGGGCAATACGCTCGGCCAGCTTGATGACCACGCAGCGGAAATCATCCACCATGGCAAGCAGCATCCGGCGGACGTTATCAACCTGCTCAGAGGAGACGGAGTCGGTATGCGCGGCTTTAAGCTGGCGGATAGCCGCCATATCGCGCACGCCGTGGATCAGCGCAACGACGGATTTCCCGACGCTGTCGCGCAGCACATCTTCGCTGACTACGTCCGCATCCGCGAGAGGGAACAGCAGCGCGGCCTGCAGGGTTTCGATGTCCATGTTCAGCATGGACAAGATTTCCACCATCTCCACGCCGCGCCATAAGAGAAGATCGGCATCCGGGTGTCCCTGCGTGGTGCGCAGACAGTAGGCCCAGGTTTCGGTTAAGCGTTCACACGACTGCTGGCTGGAAATTCCCAGACTTGCGATCCATTTTTGTGGGTCAAACTCCCCAGCTTTATTGAGATGTGCACTTCTTACCGCAACCATTGTCCTCTCCTTTAGGGACCAGGGCCTGTCGAAGTCGACAAGCCAAACAAATTAGATGTGCTCGAACAACACCATCGATTCCAGATGTCCAGTGTGCGGGAACATGTCCAGCATTGCCAGACGCTGAATCTGGTAACCCGCGCTGAGTAACGCCTCACTGTCCCGGGCAAGCGTTGCCGGGTTACAGGAAACATAGACCACACGCTTCGGCGCGAGTTTAATAATATGTGCCATCACGCCCGGGGCACCGGCACGCGCCGGGTCGAGCAGGATTTTATCAAAGCCCTGCTGTGCCCACGGCTGTTGGGTGACATCGTCCTCAAGATTTTGATGAAAGAATGTCACATTTTGCAAGCCGTTCTGCCGCGCGTTCTCCTGCCCTTTCGCCACCAGCGCCTCAACGCCTTCCACGCCGACGACGCTTGCCGCTCTGCGCGCCAACGGCAGAGTAAAGTTACCCATGCCGCAGAACAGATCGAGCACCCGGTCAGTGGGCTGTACGTCAAGCCATGCCAGGGCGTTCGCCACCATCTGCTGGTTTACGCCGTCGTTGACCTGAATGAAATCCCGCGGGCTGAACGTTAAGCGTAGCCCGTCTGATGCATACCAGGGAGCTTCACCTGTTACCTGTTCAAGTATCTCGCTTTGCGGCGCGAGGAAAAGCGCAAGCTCATGAGAATGCGAAAAGCGTTCCAGTTTTTCGCGATCTTTTTTCGACAGTGCCGCGGTGTGGCGCAGCACCATCAGCGGGCCATTGTTCGCCAGCACCAGTTCAACGTGGCCCAGTGAACGCACCCCGTCGAGCGATGCAAGACAGCGGTGCACGTCAGGAAGCAATGCCTCAAGATGGGGCGCCAGTATGGGGCACTGCTTCACGTCAACAATATCGCTGGAGGCCGCTTTGCGAAAACCCATCTCCAGCCGCGCCGTTTTAGGCTGATAGCTCAGGCTAAGACGCGCGCGGCGGCGATAGCCCCAGGGCTCATCGGCGATAATTTCGTTAACGTCGTGCTTCAGCAGACGCGCCAGGGCCTGGCTTTTACTTTTTTGCTGTAATTCTGTGCTCGCATGCTGTTGCTGGCAGCCGCCGCACACGCCAAAATGGGGGCAGCGGGGCGCCACGCGCTGCGGGCTATCGTTGAGGCGACGCTTCACCTGTCCGCGTGCGTACTGGCGTTTGTCTTCCGTCAGCGTAATTTCTGCTCGTTCTGTTGGCAGCAAACCTGTTATAAACAGAGTCTTACCATTGTGACGAGCCACTCCCTGACCAAACGGATCAAGATCCGTGGCTTCAACAGTAATGATTTGACGCGTCGTCACGCGTCGCTTTGCAGAGTAGAATTGCGCCATCGCCGAGATTTTTCTCACATAAACATAATTATTTTAATTGTCCCATAACGGAACGCCATGACCAACTACAGCCTGCGCGCGCGCATGATGATTTTGATCCTCGCCCCCACCGTTCTCATCGGTTTGCTGCTGAGTATCTTCTTTGTCGTGCACCGCTATAACGATTTGCAGCGACAGCTGGAGGATGCAGGCGCCAGCATTATCGAACCGCTCGCCGTCTCAAGCGAGTACGGGATGAACCTGCAAAACCGCGAATCCATTGGTCAGTTAATCAGTGTGCTCCACCGGCGCCACTCGGAGATTGTTCGCGCCATTTCCGTCTACGACGAACATAACCGCCTGTTTGTCACCTCGAATTTTCATCTCGATCCGGCAACGCTGAAGATCCCGGACGGTACGCCCTTCCCGCGCCATCTCACCGTGTTGCGCCGTGGCGATATCATGATTCTGCGCACGCCGATCGTGTCGGAAAGCTATTCCCCCGATGAGTCTGCGCAATCCGATGCTAAATCCAGCAATAACATGCTGGGATATGTAGCGCTGGAGCTGGATCTCAAGTCGGTACGGCTGCAGCAGTACAAAGAAATTTTTATCTCTGGCGTGATGATGCTGTTCTGCATTGGTATTGCGCTGATCTTCGGCTGGCGTCTGATGCGCGACGTAACAGGCCCCATCCGTAATATGGTTAACACCGTTGACCGCATCCGCCGGGGACAGCTCGACAGCCGCGTGGAAGGATTTATGCTGGGCGAGCTGGATATGCTGAAAAACGGCATTAACTCGATGGCGATGTCGCTGGCGGCCTATCATGAAGAGATGCAGCATAACGTTGACCAGGCCACCTCTGACCTGCGCGAAACGCTGGAGCAGATGGAGATCCAGAACGTTGAGCTGGATCTGGCGAAAAAGCGCGCTCAGGAAGCGGCGCGTATTAAGTCTGAGTTCCTGGCCAATATGTCGCACGAGCTGCGCACGCCGCTCAATGGCGTGATCGGCTTTACCCGCCTGACGCTAAAAAGTGAGCTTAATCCGACTCAGCGCGATCACCTGCACACCATTGAACGTTCGGCCAATAACCTGCTGGCGATCATTAACGACGTGCTGGACTTCTCCAAGCTGGAGGCGGGCAAACTGATTCTGGAAAGTATTCCGTTCCCGCTGCGCAGTACGCTCGATGAAGTGGTGACGCTGCTCGCGCACTCCTCGCACGACAAGGGCCTTGAGCTAACGCTCAATATTAAAAACGACGTGCCGGACAACGTCATTGGCGATCCGCTGCGCCTGCAGCAGGTCATTACCAATCTTGTCGGGAATGCCATTAAATTCACCGAAAGCGGCAACATCGACATCCTGGTAGAAAAACGCGCGATCAGTAATAACAAGGTACAGATTGAGGTTCAAATCCGCGATACCGGCATCGGCATTCCGGAGCGGGATCAGTCGCGTCTGTTCCAGGCCTTCCGCCAGGCAGATGCCAGCATTTCCCGCCGCCATGGCGGTACCGGGCTTGGGCTGGTGATCACGCAGAGGCTGGTGAACGAGATGGGCGGAGATATCTCTTTCCATAGCCAGCCAAACCGCGGCTCAACCTTCTGGTTCCACATTAACCTGGACCTCAATCCAAACGTGCTGACCGACGGCCCGGTGACGGACTGTCTGAAAGGGAAGCGTCTGGCCTACGTCGAGCCTAACGCGGCGGCGGCGCAGTGCGCGCTGGATATCTTAAGCACCACGCCGCTGGAGGTGGTTTACAGTCCAACCTTCTCAGCCCTTGCCGTTGATCATTACGACATTCTGCTGATGGGGATCCCGGTGACTTTCACCGGCGAGCTGACCATGCAGCAGGAGCGGCTGGCGAAAGCCGCGTCGATGACAGACTATCTGCTGCTGGCACTGCCCTGCCACGCCCAGATAAATGCGGAAGAGTTGAAAAACGACGGGGCGGCCGCATGCCTGCTTAAGCCGCTCACCGCGACTCGCCTGCTGCCCGCGCTCACGGAGTATTGCCGTCTTAGCCAGCACGCTCTGCCGTTGATTAACGATGAGCAAAAACTGCCCATGAGCGTGATGGCGGTGGATGATAATCCGGCAAACCTGAAGCTAATTGGCGTATTGCTGGAAGACCAGGTTCAGCACGTTGAGCTGTGTACCAGCGGCGCGCAGGCGGTTGAACTGGCTAAACAGATGCAGTTCGATTTGATTCTGATGGATATTCAGATGCCGGGCATGGATGGCATTCGGGCCTGTGAGCTGATCCACCAGCTCCCGCACCAGCAGCAAACGCCAGTGATTGCGGTCACCGCGCATGCGATGGCCGGTCAGAAAGAGAAGCTGCTGAGTGCCGGGATGAATGATTACCTGGCGAAACCTATCGACGAAGAGAAGCTTCATAACCTGCTGTTACGCTATAAGCCGGGTCATATTGGCGGGACGTACACGGTTTCCAGCGAACCGGTTGAAATCAGCGTCAACCAGAACGCGACCTTTGACTGGCAGCTTGCCCTGCGCCAGGCAGCAGGGAAACCCGATTTAGCGCGAGAGATGCTGCAAATGCTGGTCGCGTTTCTGCCGGAGATTCGGAACAAGGTTGAAGAACAGCTGGTGGGCGAGAACCCGGAAGAACTGCTGGAAGCGATCCACAAGCTGCACGGCAGCTGCGGCTACAGCGGCGTACCGCGACTGAAAAACCTCTGCCAGTTGCTGGAGCAGCAGCTGCGCGCGGGTACGCCGGAATCGGAGCTTGAACCGGAGTTCCTGGAGCTGCTGGATGAAATGGATAACGTGACGCGGGAAGCGATGAAGGTATTGGGGAGCTGAGGCGGGTGCGGTCTGATTTTCCCCTCACCCCGGCCCTCTCCCCAAAGGGCCGAGGGTCTATAACGTCCCCTCTCCCCTTTGGGGAGAGGGTTAGGGTGAGAGGGTGAACTACATCCCCTGCCCCACTTTCAGCACCGCCGCGATATTCCTTGCGGCCATCTGTACATTCGCGCTGGCATTTTCCAGCGCGTCCTCCAGCGAGCAGATGGTATAGAGCACGCTAAACACCGCGTCTAAGCCGTGATCGTGTACCACGCCAACGTCCGCCGTCAGGCTGCCCGCAATGCCGATAACGGGCTTATTAAAGCGTTTCGCCACTTTCGCCACCCCCACCGGCACTTTGCCGTGGATCGTCTGGCTGTCGATGCGGCCTTCCCCGGTGATCACCAGATCCGCATCGGCCACCTGGTCGGCCAGGTGTAGCGCATCGGTCACAATCTCAATGCCCTGGCGCAACTGTGCGCCACAAAAAGCGTACAGCGCCGCGCCCATGCCACCCGCCGCGCCGCCACCGGCAAGGTTGAGCACATCAATATCCAGATCCCGGGCAATAACTCTCGCATAGTGCGCAAGCGCGTTGTCCAGGGTGACGATCATCTCGGGCGTGGCGCCCTTTTGCGGGCCAAACACTGCTGACGCGCCATCCTTACCGGTGAGCGGATTCGTCACATCGCAGGCGACTTCTATCCGGCACTCCGCCAGACGCTTGTCGAGGCCGCTCAGGTCAATACGCGCGAGTCTACCCAGCTCGCCCCCGCCCTGCCCCAGCGGCTGTTCATTGTCGTCCAGCAGCTTCGCCCCCAGCGCCTGCACCATCCCGGCGCCGCCGTCATTGGTGGCGCTGCCGCCGATACCGATGATGATATGCTTAACGCCCGCATCCAGCGCGTGGCGGATAAGTTCACCCGTACCCCAGGAGGTCGTTTTCAGAGGGTCACGCAGTGAAGGTACCACCAGTTCCAGACCGCTTGCCGCCGCCATTTCAATAAAGGCGCTCTGCTCGTCACCGGATATCCCATAAAACCCTTCCACTCGCTCGCCCAGCGGACCGGTCACCGGAACGTGCACAATGCGTCCCTGCGTTGCTGCGATCATCGCCTCAACTGTGCCTTCACCGCCGTCAGCGACCGGCAGTTTGACGTAAACCGCCTCAGGGAAAATCTCGCGAAAACCGCGCTCGATTGCTGTCGCAACCTCAAGCGCACTCAAACTTTCCTTATACGAGTCCGGTGCGATAACAATTTTCATAAGCCATCCTTACGCATAGTCGTTACGTTAAGCATACACCACGTAGAGAACCGCCCATGGGAGCGGTCCCAATGCGTTTATCGTACCATGCACGGACGTTTATTGTCGAATGTCCAGTCAGGGATCAGGTACTGCATCGCCATCGCGTCGTCGCGCGCGCCCAGACCATGTTTTTGATACAGCTCGTGAGCTTTCATCACCTGGTCCATATCCAGCTCCACGCCAAGACCTGGAGTTGACGGTACCTGCACCATGCCACCTTTAATCTCAAACGGCTCTTTGGTCAGGCGCTGGTTACCCTCCTGCCAGATCCAGTGCGTGTCAATCGCGGTAATGGTGCCCGGCGCGGCGGCAGCAACGTGGGTGAACATCGCCAGCGACACGTCAAAGTGATTGTTGGAGTGTGAACCCCAGGTCAGGCCAAACTCATGGCACATCTGCGCTACGCGAACCGAGCCCTGCATCGTCCAGAAGTGCGGGTCTGCCAGCGGGATATCCACCGATTGCAGAGAGAGCGTATGCCCCATCTGACGCCAGTCGGTGGCGATCATATTGGTCGCAGTCGGCAGCCCCGTGGCGCGACGGAATTCCGCCATGACTTCGCGGCCCGAGAAGCCTTGCTCAGCCCCGCACGGATCTTCCGCATACGCCAGCACGCCTTTCAGCTGTTTGCCAATATTGATCGCTTCATCAAGCGACCACGCACCGTTCGGATCGAGCGTCACGCGCGCCTGCGGGAAACGTTTTGCCAGCGCGGTAATGGCTTCCGCCTCCTCTTCCCCGGCCAGCACGCCGCCTTTCAGTTTGAAATCATTAAAACCATATTTTTCATACGCAGCTTCCGCAAGGCGCACTACCGCATCCGGGGTCATCGCTTCTTCGTGACGTACGCGGTACCAGTCGCATCGTTCGTCCGGCTGGCTCTGGTACGGCAGCGGCGTCAGCTTGCGGTCGCCGACAAAGAAGAGATAGCCGAGCATCTCCACTTCACTGCGCTGCTGGCCCTCGCCCAGCAGCGAGGCAACGTTAACGCCCAGGTGCTGGCCCAGCAGATCCAGCATCGCGGCTTCAATGCCGGTCACCACATGGATAGTGGTGCGCAAATCGAAGGTTTGCAGGCCGCGGCCACCGGCATCGCGATCGGCAAAGGTGTTGCGCACGGTGTTGAGGACATTTTTGTACTCACCCAGCGTTTTTCCCACCACCAGCGGAATGGCATCTTCCAGCGTTTTACGGATCTTCTCCCCGCCCGGAATTTCACCCACGCCAGTATGGCCGGCATTGTCCTTGATAATGACAATATTGCGGGTAAAAAACGGCGCATGCGCCCCGCTCAGGTTCATCAACATGCTGTCATGACCCGCGACCGGAATGATTTGCATGGAAGTGACGACAGGGGTAGTAAAAGTACTCATCGTGTAATCCTTTTATCAGTGACGTCCAAAAACAGGGCGCTTACGGTCAAATGTCCAGCCGGGAATAAGATACTGCATCGGACCCGCGTCGTTACGCGCGCCGCCCGGTAGCTTTTTATACGCCTCGTGGGCTTTATGGACCCGATCCCAGTCAAGCTCCACGCCCAGTCCGGGCGCATCGGGTACAGCAATTTTACCGTTTTTGATTTCCAGCGGATTTTTCGTCAGGCGGGCTTCGCCTTCCTGCCAAATCCAGTGGGTATCGATGGCTGTCGGGTTCCCCGGCGCCGCCGCGCCAACGTGGGTAAACATCGCCAGCGAAATATCAAAGTGATTGTTCGAGTGGCAACCCCAGGTCAGACCCCAGTCGTCGCACAGCTGCGCCACGCGCACCGCTCCTGAAAGCGTCCAGAAGTGCGGGTCCGCCAGCGGGATGTCGACGGCGTTCAGCATTACCGCATGGCCCATTTCGCGCCAGTTGGTGGCGATCATATTGGTCGCGACCGGCAGGCCGGTGGCACGACGAAACTCAGCCATCACCTCGCGGCCAGAAAAGCCCTGCTCAGCGCCGCACGGGTCTTCAGCGTAGGTCAGGACCTCCCTCAGCCCTTTGCACAGGCTAATCGCTTCATCCAGCAGCCATGCGCCGTTCGGGTCAACGGTGATGCGCGCCGCCGGGAAGCGTTTTTTCAGCGCCCGTGCCGTTTCAATCTCCTGTTCGCCGGGCAGTACGCCGCCCTTCAGCTTGAAATCCTTAAAACCGTAGCGATCCTGCGCCGCCTCGGCGAGGCGGACCACCGCCTCGCTGGAGAGCGCTTCCTGGTGGCGCAGCTGATACCAGTCGTGGTCGCCCGGTGAGCGGGCCAGATAGGGGAGATCGGTTTTATTGCGATCGCCAACGTAGAACAGATAGCCTAGCACGGTGACCGCATCACGCTGTTTGCCCGGCCCCAGCAGCTCGCAGACCGGAACGTTAAGGGCTTTACCGAGTAAATCCAGCAGCGCCGCTTCCAGGGCGGCCACCGCATTGACGCGCAGCTCGAACGTCCATGCGCCCTTGCCAAAGGTATCAAAGTCCGCCGACTGGTTACCCTTATGCACTCGCTGAACCACCTTGTTCAGCCGGGCAACCTCCTGGCCCACCACCTGCGGAATGGCATCGACCAGCGTCTGGTAAATCACCTCTCCGCCAGGGGCCTCGCCCACGCCGGTATTCCCTGCGCTGTCTTTCAGCACGACGATATTCCGGGTAAACCAGGCGTTGTGCGCGCCGCCAATATTGAGCAGCATGCTGTCCTGACCGGCCACCGGGATGACCTTCATTTCGGTCACGGTTGGGCTCGATTGCGTTGTCATCAGCCGCGCTCCCCAACAGGTTTAAGTTCGACGCGTTTGATATCGCCTACCAGCACGAGGTAGCTCAGAACCGCCACCAGAGCATGCACGCCGACGTAGATCAGCGCGCCGTTGAAAGACCCCGTAGTGCCGACGATGTAGCCGATAGCGATTGGCGTGACAATCCCGGAAACGTTGCCGAACATATTGAACAGGCCGCCGCTCAGGCCGCTAATCTCTTTTGGCGCAGTATCCGCCATCACCGCCCAGCCCAGCGCGCCAATGCCTTTGCCGAAGAAGGCCATCGCCATAAAGCCGATAATCATCCACTCGGCGCTGACGTAGTTACAGAACACCATGGTCATGGAGAGCAGCATGCCGAGCACGATCGGCGTTTTCCGCGCGATATTCAGCGACCCCGTACGGCGCATCAGCCAGTCGGAAATTACCCCGCCAAGCACGCCGCCGATGAAGCCGCAGATTGCCGGGACCGAGGCGACAAACCCCGCCTTCAGGATCGACATGCCGCGCGCCTGCACCAGGTAAACCGGGAACCAGGTGATAAAGAAGTAGGTTAAGGCGTTGATACAGTACTGGCCGAGATAGATACCAATCATCATGCGCGAGCCGACGAGCTGTTTGATCTGCGCCCATTTCTGGCTGAACGGGACTTTTGCTTTCTCGGATTTCTGATCCATATTGATCAGCGCCCCGCCCTCGGCAATGTACTCCAGCTCTTTTTTGTTCACGCCAGGATGCTGGTTGGGTTCGTGGATCACTTTCAGCCAGATAAAGCTGATGACGATCCCAAGCCCGCCCATGAAGAAGAAGACGTGCGACCAGCCCACCTCATGCGTCAACCAGCCCATAATGGGTGCAAAGATCACCGTCGCGAAATACTGGGCGGAGTTAAAAATTGCCACCGCCGTTCCCCTCTCCTGCGCCGGGAACCAGGCCGCGACAATGCGGCTGTTGCCCGGGAAGGAAGGTGCTTCCGCCAGGCCCACCAGGAAGCGCAGCGTAAAGAGCGCCACGATAATGCCGAAGCCGCTGAAGATATCGACGAAACCCTGCAAAAGGGTAAAAGCAGACCAGATAAAAATGGACCAGAAATAGACGCGTTTAGAGCCAAAGCGGTCCAGCAGCCAGCCGCCAGGAATTTGGCCGATGACGTAGGCCCATGAGAATGCAGAGAAAACGTAACCCATGCCCACCGGATCAAGGCCGATGTCTTTTGCCATTTCCGAGCCGGCAATCGACAGCGTGGCGCGGTCACCATAGTTAAAGGACGTGACGATAAACAGCATCACCACTATCCAGTAGCGGGCATTGGTGCGCTTTTCAGCGCTGCTCGCTGCGTGGCTTAATGTACTCATTGTTGCACTCCTGAAACATAGCTTTCGCCTGTTCATTCTGTACAGCACCGGTAGGGTAATCAGAATGAGATTAGTTTTGTCGTTTTAGTTCGGCCTGAAGCCGTTTTATCGTGACCGGAAAAGTATATGAAGGAGTGACGCGTCCTCTCACCGTGCAAAAACACAGTATTAAAGGACATGTGAGAGGTTGTTTATGGCATAAGCCCAGGTGAGTGGAAGGTGGTTCACGGAATTGGCGTTTGGTGCGGGGTGTATTGCCGGGTGGCGGCTACGCCTTACCCGGCTTACGAAACTATTTAAGGAGCGTTGCCCAGTGTTCAACCCACGGGTTCGACTCGCTTTCGGGTTCAGGATGCTCACCGGCATCGATCAGCAGCATCTCGCCGACGCGCTTAGCGCTCTGTTCCTGAAGAAGCGCATCGAACTGCTTACCGCCGCCGCAGAAGTTGGCGTAGGAGCTATCACCCAGGGCAATGATGCCGTAGTGAACATCTGGCTGGTAGCCAAGCTGGTCTTTAATACCCTGGAAAAGCGGCACGATGCTGTCCGGCAGATCGCCCTGCCCGGTGGTGGAGGTCACCACCAGAATGTATTTATCTTTATACTTTTCCCAGTCCGCCAGCTCTGGATCTTCATAGACCGTGGCTTTATGGCCCCGGCTTGTCAAAATCGCCTCAGCCTCTTCCGCTACCAGCAGTGAGTTGCCGTACATCGTGCCGACAAAAATGCCTACTTCAGCCATGCTTTGCTCCCATGATTATTGCGCTTACCGTTCATCCTGAACGTTGCCTGATACAAACTCAACCCTTTCATTTTCGGGGAGTTGCCCCCGCCAGCCAAACTGTGACAGCGCCTGCATCCAGACGTCGTCCAGCCCCGCATGGATGATCAATGGTTCGCCGGTAAACGGGTGAGTCAGGCTAAGCTCGCTGGCGTGCAGCATTAAACGATTACAGCCAAAATGCTCTGCCGCGCTGCGGTTCTGGCGCAGATCGCCGTGCTTGCTATCGCCAATTATCGGGTGGCGCAGGTGCGCAAGGTGGCGACGAAGCTGGTGCTTGCGTCCGGTTTTGGGCAAAAGCTCAACCAGGCTGTAGCGTGTGGTGGGAAACTTGCTTGTTGCCACCGGCATTTCCGCGATCGCCATGCCGCGATAATCCGTCACTGCGGGCTGCGGACCTTTGTCATCCCGGGCAAATTTATCGGCGATTTTGTCCAGTTCCTCCACCAGCGGATAGTCGAGCGTGGCGGATTCGGTCAGCCAGCCACGGACGATCGCATGGTAGCGCTTCTGGATCTGATGCTGCTCGAACTGCTGTGCCAGCAGGCGGCCCGCCTCGCTGGAAAGCCCCATCAGCAGCACGCCGGAAGTGGGCCTGTCGAGACGATGGGCGGTAAAAACATGCTGACCAATCTGGTCGCGCACGGTCTGCATCACCACCACTTTCTCGTCGCGATCGAGCCAGCTGCGGTGCACCAGCCAGCCAGACGGTTTGTTCACCGCTACCAGCCACTCATCCTGATAGAGGATTTCCAGCGTCATGCCTCATCACCGGCAAACAGGGCGTCCAGTTTTTCCAGCTCAGCCAGCATGACAGCCCGAGCAGGGTGCGTAGCCTCAAGCGCCATTTCATAATAGGGAGAAACAGCAAACGCCTGCGGCAGAGGGTGGCCGCCTTCCAGCAGCGCGTGCATTCTCGGAATTAATACCCACTGGAGCCACTCGAACGGGGCCAGCGTATCCAGGCAGAATGGCTGGGTACTGGCGAACGCTTCCGGCTGCGGCGCAGTCTCCTGCCACAGCTGATGTTGGCGCAAAAGGGCTTCGATGGCGTGAAGTTGAAGACGTATTTTATTACTCTGTTCCATAATCTCTCAGGAATGATAATGACGTCCAGCAAGGCTGGATGGGACTGGAGTCCCCAGCTTCGCTGAACGTTTGTTCATCAAGTTTAGCGTCTTACCTGGATTGCACCGGTGTAAGTCAGCTTGTTGACCCGGCAGGCAAAACTGTAGAGGGTAGTATACATGAGAGAGTGGATACGAATCGCCTCAAAGACATCTGACATATGTGCCTTCCCTTTATCAGATATCGTAATCACATCTTTATCTAACGTAGGATTGAGTTCCGCATATTTTTCATCACAGCTGAGCGAGTAATTTTTTATGATTTCACCTCCGCGCACGATCTCAACAGGTGAATAATCATAACCTTGCAAAAAATGCAGTACCCTTGGCCCAATAGAAAAGTTATCTTCAGTCGTGTTAAAGCCAACATTCAATCCATGTGGCACCATTACCTCTCCCGATCCCGTCATGAGCCTGTTTCGAGCAGGAGTATGGCCGCCATGACAGATCAACACTGCCTGTCTGGCGCTTGAAGAGGCACTTGAAATAATAACATTTTTATACTTGTAGACAGGCATAAAATGACCTTAAGGGAAGTTTGCCCCCTAAATTGACAGGAATGAGTTTTTTATGCTGATAGTATATAAGCTTTCAAAATCAATTTTATTACGCGGTTCGCCTGTCATTCCATGAATCCGTGAACATTATATTTCCATCACAATTCTTCCAGGTGATCGTATCATATCTCAGACTAATAAATTCCATATGGTTAATATGTGAAGTGGCTGGGTCTTTGCAATTGTTCATCAAAGGATGAATAGATACGATTTTGACATTCTCAACAAAGATGTTGAAGTACTCTTCTTCCATCCCCGCATCGTTGATTCTGTACCACTTAAGCTCAGCAGATTTCAACGTCTGCCCTGTTGCAGCAGCCTTATAGAGATAAGCCGAGGAGCGGTCAAACTCTTTGCCAATCGTCATTGCATTATGAATTCGTGTTCCTGTAATTTTACCATCATTGCCACTCACAGGAATATCCAGACCATGAGAAAAACTTAATACTTCAATACTCCCCTCACGATTAACAACGTCGACTGACCCTTTTATATCCGCGCCGCCATCATCCTTCAGCCATAAATAAGCAGGAATTGCCATTTTCTTCTCCAGAATAGAATAATGCATGAAGTTTATAGATAAGACTTAAAATCAAAATCGATAATAAAGAGACAAAAATGGCAGCACAATAAAATTTAAGAATGGCGCGGCGATCTCAGAATAAATTTAATCATCGGAGGAGTGACTTTGTATGAAGATAATTAGCGGAGGTTATTTCTTCAGGTGATAAAAAAAGGGAGCACTGTAAAAACAGTGCTCCCGGTTCGTTTCGCAGCATTCCAGCTACAATTCGTGCTCCCTGCTCTTCCGTGACAACTTTTCCTGATGCCCGAAGGCCTGGTCATCCTTATACCTTTCGCATCCTGCCCGCATCTTCCTGACGCGCTTGTTTCATCCTGAAACGTCCTGGCCTTCCTGACCCACCGACCATCCTGTTCGGTTCTCGTTCTCCTTCCTGGAGGTGTCCCTTACGCGTCCTGCGTTATCCCTTTGCTTCATCCTGAAGCCTTCCTGCAGCGCCATCCTGACGTGTCCTGAGTAAGAAACGCCATCATCCTGATGTTCGTTTCTCGTGTCGGCGTCCTGTCGACGGAGATAGAATCCGCTATTCCGCTTCGTCTTACAACCCACCCTTGCAGCACTGTAAGCCGTAAGAAATCCCTAAAAAAGATGCGATGAACAACTAATTCTTTGAAAAACAGAGTGATATTATTCTGAATTAAATAAGGCAATACTGAACGATCCAGCGATCTCTCACAAACCTTGTAAGAGATCTCTCACACGCGCCGTAGCATCATGGATTACAGAAGTGGCTCAAGCTGGGTAAGGAAATCCGCAAGAGAGGGGGCGAGAGTTTCGCGATTGCGGGTACCGATGGTCTCTTTAATCACTTCCCCGGACAGGTTGCAGACGGATATCACATCCAGTTCGCTGTCCAGCGTGGCAATAAAGAGCGTCGGAGAAAGCTTAAGGCGTTTTTGCGTGACCAGATGACCAATCAGGTTTTCCTGAACACGCTGCAGATCGTCTTCGCTCCAGGTCTGCAACAGCGTCAGCGTCAAATCACCAAAGCGCGCGGGCATATCCCCTGCAAACTGCGTGGCATAAAACGCATGAACCGCTGGTTGTACCACAAGGTCCATAGCCCGTTCAACCGCATTTACATTTTGCTCAGCGGTATTGGGCTTCGGTTGCCAGATAACATTGTCATCCTGCGAAGAGATAATGCACGGCGACGGCACGCCATATAAATCAGCGCTTTGCGGCCATGTTCCGTGCTTTTCATGCCATGCATCGCAATAGCGGGTCGTGAAGGTAGTAAGGGCATTTGCGGTTTCGATGTCCACAGATTTCTCTCTTCTTGTAAGACAGGATAAACTCTGCCCATAAGTGTACCTGTAAAGTGGCTATGAAACATGTCTTACGAAAATCATCAGGCGTTAACCGGCTTAACGCTGGGTAAATCGACCGATTACCGCGATACCTACGATGCAGGCCTGCTGCAGGGTGTGCCGCGCAGCCTGAACCGTGATCCCCTTGGACTGCATGCGGACGCATTGCCGTTTGTCGGCGGCGATATCTGGACGCTGTACGAACTCTCGTGGCTTAACGCGCGCGGTCTGCCTCAGGTGGCGGTCGGCCACGTTGAGCTGGATTACGCCAGCCAGAACCTGGTGGAATCCAAAAGCTTTAAGCTCTATCTCAACAGCTTTAACCAGACCAAATTTAACAGCTGGGATGATGTTCAGCAGACGCTGGAACGCGATTTAACCGCCTGCGCACAGGGAAAGGTGAGCGTGTCACTGTACCGCCTGCACGAGCTGGAGGGGCAGCCGATTGCCCACTTCCACGGGACCTGCATCGACGAGCAGGACATCGAGGTGGAGAATTATGATTTCAGCGCCGATTACCTCGAAAACGCGGCGAGCGGAAAAGTGGTTGAAGAGACGCTGGTCAGCCATCTGCTGAAGTCTAACTGCCTGATTACCCACCAGCCGGACTGGGGCTCGGTGCAGATCCAGTACCGCGGGCCGAAAATTGACCGGGAAAAGCTGCTGCGCTATCTGGTGTCGTTCCGCAATCACAACGAATTCCACGAGCAGTGCGTGGAGCGCATTTTTAACGATATTCAGCGTTTCTGCCAGCCGGAAAAGCTGAGCGTCTACGCGCGCTATACCCGCCGTGGCGGGCTGGACATTAACCCGTGGCGCACCAACACCGATTTTGTGCCGGCAACGGGTCGGCTGGTACGTCAATAATATAAATATTTTCACAATATGCGGGCGGTATTCCGCCGAAGTGTTGTGAAACGTCACGCGCCAGGGCTATTGTAATCAAAGGGAATGACGATAATCGTCCCATAAGGAGCTCACTTGATTACACATATTAGCCCGCTTGGCTCAATGGATATGTTGTCGCAGCTGGAAGTGGACATGCTTAAACGCACGGCCAGCAGCGATCTTTATCAACTGTTTCGTAACTGTTCACTTGCCGTACTGAACTCCGGAAGCCTGACAGATAACAGTAAAGAACTGCTGTCCCGCTTCGAAAGCTTTGATATTAACGTGCTGCGCCGCGAGCGCGGCGTGAAGCTTGAAGTCATCAACCCGCCGGAAGAGGCCTTTGTCGACGGGCGTATCATTCGTTCCCTTCAGGCTAACCTGTTTGCGGTGCTGCGCGATATCCTGTTTGTTAACGGGCAGATCCACAATGCAGGCCGCTTCCAGCATCTCGACCTGGAAAGCTCGGTCCATATCACCAACCTGGTGTTCTCTATTCTGCGCAACGCCCGCGCCCTGCACGTTGGCGAAGCACCGAACATGGTCGTCTGCTGGGGCGGCCACTCGATTAACGAAACCGAATATCTCTATGCCCGCCGGGTCGGAACGCAGCTTGGCCTGCGCGAGCTGAATATCTGTACCGGCTGTGGTCCGGGTGCGATGGAAGCACCAATGAAAGGTGCAGCGGTGGGTCATGCGCAGCAGCGTTACAAAGAAGGACGGTTTATCGGCATGACTGAGCCGTCAATCATTGCCGCCGAGCCGCCTAACCCGCTGGTCAATGAGCTGATTATCATGCCGGATATCGAGAAGCGCCTTGAGGCGTTTGTCCGTATCGCTCACGGGATTATCATCTTCCCGGGCGGCGTGGGAACGGCGGAAGAGCTGCTCTATCTGCTGGGGATTCTGATGAACCCGGCCAACAAAGATCAGGTTCTGCCGCTGATCCTGACCGGGCCAAAAGAGAGCGCCGACTACTTCCGCGTGCTGGACGAGTTTATCGTGCATACGCTGGGCGAAGCCGCGCGTCGCCACTATCGCATCATCATTGACGACGCGGCGGAAGTGGCGCGTCAGATGAAAAAAGCGATGCCGCTGGTGAAAGAGAATCGTCGTGATACCGGTGATGCGTACAGCTTTAACTGGTCAATCCGTATTGCACCAGACCTTCAGATCCCGTTCGAGCCTACCCATGAAAATATGGCGAACCTGAAACTCTATCCGGACCAGCCGGTGGAAGTGCTGGCCGCCGACCTGCGTCGCGCCTTCTCCGGGATTGTGGCGGGGAACGTGAAGGAGATGGGCATCCGCGCGATTGAGCAGTATGGTCCGTACAAGATCCACGGCGACCCGGAGATGATGCGCCGTATGGATGACATGCTGCAGGGCTTTGTGGCTCAACACCGTATGAAGTTGCCGGGTTCAGCCTACATTCCGTGCTACGAAATCTGCACGTAACGCTCAGCGTCTTCTTCGTAAAGCCGGGGCACCCTGTAGCGGGTCCCGGCTTTTTTTATTACCGAATCAATTCATAGGTTTCACGTATAGATTTAACAAACTTACGGTGAACGCAAACGATTACCTCCATTTAACAACCATAATTTATCAGCCTTAATCCAAATTACCTGCCAGAAAATCCTATAAAGACATTTCTTTACAGCGAAAGACACCTATCTAGCGGGCCGCTCTTTTAGCTTACATGTCGTTGGTGGTAGCCTTCGCGCGCGTAAATTCTCTTTGATGTTTTTTTAACAGATAAATGGTCTAAAGATGCCCACATCATAAGTGGATTATTGCATTTGGGATCGCGATCACTGATAGATTCATAACGAGAATGTATCTTTCCGCCCGCCAATAGTTACGGGCGAAAATTATTAAAAAACCGTCACTGAACGAATTTCATATTACCGTCAGGCACTTTTTCATCGGATTTGACTAAAAACCTGACAATTTGCTTCCTCCAGGAGATACAGATGGAAACCACTCAAACCAGCACCGTTGCTTCGATTGAATCCCGAAGTGGTTGGCGCAAAACGGATACCATGTGGATGCTTGGCCTTTACGGCACGGCAATCGGCGCTGGTGTACTGTTCCTTCCTATCAACGCAGGCGTCGGCGGTCTGATTCCGCTGATCATTATGGCCATCATCGCCTTCCCGATGACCTACTTCGCACACCGCGGTCTGACCCGCTTCGTGCTGTCCGGTAAAAACCCGGGCGAAGACATCACCGAAGTGGTTGAAGAACACTTTGGCGTTGGCGCAGGTAAACTGATTACCCTGCTCTACTTCTTCGCGATTTACCCAATCCTGCTGGTTTACAGCGTGGCAATCACCAACACCGTTGAAAGCTTCATGACGCACCAGCTGCACATGACGCCACCACCGCGTGCCATTCTGTCTCTGATCCTGATCGTGGGTATGATGACCATCGTGCGCTTCGGCGAGCAGATGATTGTTAAGGCCATGAGCGTGCTGGTCTTCCCGTTTGTGGCTGCGCTGATGCTGCTGGCCTGCTACCTGATCCCACAGTGGAACGGTGCAGCGCTGGAAACCCTGTCCCTGAGCAGCGCGTCTGCGACCGGTAACGGCCTGCTGATGACCCTGTGGCTGGCGATCCCGGTAATGGTCTTCTCCTTCAACCACTCCCCAATCATCTCCTCTTTCGCCGTGGCGAAACGCGAAGAGTACGGTAATGGTGCAGAGAAGAAGTGCTCCAGCATCCTGGCCCGCGCTCACGTGATGATGGTGCTGACCGTGATGTTCTTCGTCTTCAGCTGCGTACTGAGCCTCTCCCCGGCGGACCTGGCGGCAGCGAAAGAGCAGAACATCTCTATTCTGTCTTACCTGGCAAACCACTTTAACGCACCGCTGATTGCGTGGATGGCACCGATCATCGCGATGATCGCCATCACCAAATCCTTCCTGGGCCACTACCTGGGCGCACGTGAAGGCTTCAACGGTATGGTGATTAAATCTCTGCGCGGTAAAGGCAAGAGCATTGAAATCAACAAGCTGAACAAAATCACTGCACTGTTCATGCTGCTCACCACCTGGGCGGTAGCAACGCTGAACCCAAGCATCCTGGGCATGATTGAAACCCTGGGTGGCCCGGTTATCGCGATGATTCTGTTCCTGATGCCGATGTACGCGATTCAGAAAGTGCCTGCCATGCGCAAGTACAGCGGCCAGGTCAGCAACGTGTTTGTGGTTATCATGGGCCTTATCGCTATCTCTGCGATCTTCTACTCCCTGTACACCATGTTCTGATGAACGCCCGCGCCGCCTTCGGGCGGCGCACTCCTCCCCCTCTGACTGAAAGCAATGGACGCATCATGATTAGCGTATTCGATATTTTCAAAATCGGTATTGGTCCTTCCAGCTCTCACACCGTCGGACCAATGAAAGCCGGTAAGCAGTTCACGGATGACTTGATTGCACGCGGCATTCTGCACGACATCACCCGCGTGGTTGTCGATGTGTACGGCTCGCTTTCCCTGACCGGGAAAGGCCACCATACCGATATCGCCATTATCATGGGCCTGGCGGGAAATCTGCCGGATACCGTTGATATTGACGCGATCCCTGGCTTCATCCAGGACGTGAACACCCACGGTCGTTTGCTGCTGGCAAACGGTGAGCATGAGGTTGAATTCCCGGTTGACCACTGCATGAATTTCCATGCGGACAACCTGTCGCTGCACGAAAACGGCATGCGCATTACCGCGCTGGCCGGCGACAAAGCGGTTTACAGCCAGACGTATTACTCCATCGGCGGCGGCTTTATCGTCGACGAAGACCACTTTGGTCAAACCACCACCTCTTCTGTTGAGGTGCCGTATCCGTACAAAACCGCGGCGGACCTCCAGCGCCACTGCCAGGAGACGGGTCTTTCTCTCTCCGGTCTGATGATGAAAAACGAGCTGGCCCTTCACAGCAAAGAAGAGCTGGAACAGCACTTCGCTAGCGTCTGGGAAGTGATGCGCGGCGGCATTGAGCGCGGGATCACCACCGAAGGCGTGCTGCCGGGCAAGCTTCGCGTACCGCGTCGTGCGGCGGCGCTGCGCCGTATGCTGGTGAGCACCGACAAAACGACAACGGACCCGATGGCCGTCGTCGACTGGATCAACATGTTCGCGCTGGCGGTGAACGAAGAGAACGCCGCAGGGGGCCGCGTGGTCACTGCGCCAACCAACGGTGCATGCGGTATCGTTCCGGCCGTGCTGGCGTACTACGACAAGTTTATCCGTGAAGTGAACGCCAACTCGCTGGCGCGCTACCTGCTGGTCGCCAGCGCGATTGGTTCGCTGTATAAAATGAACGCCTCCATTTCCGGTGCGGAAGTAGGCTGTCAGGGTGAAGTCGGCGTGGCGTGCTCCATGGCGGCGGCGGGCCTGGCGGAGCTGTTGGGCGCAAGCCCGGCGCAGGTGTGCATCGCTGCGGAAATCGGCATGGAACATAACCTGGGGCTAACCTGCGATCCGGTTGCCGGACAGGTACAGGTGCCGTGCATCGAGCGAAACGCGATCGCCTCCGTCAAGGCGGTGAACGCGGCGCGTATGGCGCTGCGCCGCACCAGCGAACCGCGCGTATGTCTCGATAAAGTTATCGAAACCATGTACGAAACCGGTAAAGATATGAACGCCAAATACCGCGAAACCTCTCGCGGCGGCCTGGCGATGAAGATCGTGACCTGCGATTAAGCCTCCCCGGAAGCCTCGTTTTGCGAGGCTTCTTCCTGTTTTTCCTCACGCTATTCGTTTCATCCTGCCGACAGTGATACCCTTCACCCATTAGATTTAAGGGAGAATATCTGTGGCTGTTCATTTGCTTATCGTCGACGCGCTCAATCTGATTCGCCGGATCCATGCGGTACAAGGCACGCCCTGCAAGGACACCTGCCTGCACGCGCTGGAGCAGCTCATTCGCCACAGCGAACCGACGCATGTCGTGGCCGTGTTTGATGACGAAGCGCGCAACAGCGGCTGGCGACATCAGCGCCTGCCCGACTACAAAGCCGGACGCGCACCGATGCCGGACGATCTGCATGCCGAAATGCCCGCCCTCCGGGCCGCCTTTGAGCAGCGCGGCGTCCCCTGCTGGGGCGCACACGGCAATGAAGCTGACGACCTGGCCGCGACACTTGCGGTAAAGGTGGCCAGCGCAGGACACCAGGCGACGATCGTTTCAACCGACAAAGGCTACTGCCAGCTCCTTTCACCCACGATCCGCATTCGCGATTATTTCCAGAAACGCTGGCTCGATGCCCCCTTCATTGCCAGCGAGTTTGGCGTTTCGCCAGAGCAATTGCCTGACTACTGGGGGCTGGCGGGGATAAGCAGCTCAAAGGTGCCGGGGGTTGCAGGCATAGGGCCGAAGAGCGCCGCCCAACTGCTGACGGACTTTCAGAGCCTGGAAGGAATTTACTCTCGTCTGGATGACGTGCCGGAAAAATGGCGCAAGAAGCTGGAAGCGCATAAAGAGATGGCGTTTATCTGCCGGGATGTAGCGACGTTACGAACGGATTTACAGCTGGACGGGAATTTGCAGCAGTTAAGGTTAGAACGGTAATAGCCGGCCCCCCCCTCACCCCGGCCCTCTCCCCAAAGGGGCGAGGGTGAAAAGACAGCACCGAGCAATCCTCTCTCCCCTCCGGGGAGAGAGTTAGGGTGAGGGGAAACATTGAATTATCGCTCGTCGCGACGTCCGCCTACAGCCGCCCACCAGCGACGAATGTGTACCGTCACCTCTTCGCGGTCGTGGTACAACTGACGCGCCTGGATCTCCACGTTAATACCGTGCTCATCCAGCTGTGCCTGAATATAGGCCAGGTTCTGGGATACCTCCTCGTAGCGCTTTTTCATCGGCAGCTTGAGGTTGAAAATGGTCTCACGGCACCAGCCGTTCACCAGCCAGGAGGCCATCAGCGCGGCAACTTTCGCCGGTTTCTCCACCATGTCGCACACCATCCACGAGATGTTGTTGCGGGTTGGGCGATAGCGGAAACCGTCTTCACGCAGCCAGGTGACCTGTCCGGTGTCCATCAGACTTTGCGCCATTGGGCCGTTATCCACAGACGACACCCACATGTTGCGTTTCACCAGCTGATAGGTCCAGCCGCCCGGGCACGCGCCAAGGTCGACGGCATACATGCCGTTAGCCAGACGCTCGTCCCACTCATCTGCCGGGATAAAGACGTGAAACGCCTCTTCCAGCTTCAGGGTTGAACGGCTCGGCGCATCTGCCGGGAACTTCAGACGCGGGATGCCCATAAAGAATGGCGAATTGTTATTGGTGTACGAATAGCCCGCATAGCAGCAGCCCGGTGCGATAAAGAAGATATGCACCACCGGACGCTTCGGCGTTTCGTAGTTCGTCAGTATGCCCGCGTCACGCAGCGCAGCGCGCAGCGGCACGGTGAACTTACGGCAAAACTTCATCAGCTCTTTGCTTTCGTTGGTATCGGCAACCTCAACGCGCAGGTCGCCGCCCTTCTCCACCACGCCCTGCAGCATGCCCACAATCGGCGTGATGCGATCTTCCGGCGGAAGGTCTTTCAGCAGCTCACCCGCGACGAACATCTGGCGGGCGAAGATCAGCGAGCTGAACGGCAGCTCGCGCGCCAGCTTGTCGGCGTCTTCAGGCTGATAACATTCGAATACCACATAACCCGCATTCTCTTTGACGCGGGCAAAACCGAAGACTTCACGCTTCGCCGCTTTATCGGTAATTTCCGCGGCGCACTCTTTCTCAAACCCCGGGCGACAATATAAAACAACCTTATTCATGAACAACGCCCTTGCGTTTCAGACGGATAGCTCCGATAAACATTAATACCCATCCCGCCAGGAAGCTGACGCCGCCGACAGGTGTAACAAACGCCCAGAGGCGCAAATGCGAGAGTGCCAGGCAGTAAAGGCTGCCGCTGAACAGCACGGTACCCAGCGCCATAAATACGCTACTCCAGTAAAACCAGATGCTGATCCGGCGCTGCATCGCCACCGCCAGCCCAAAAATAGCCAGCGTATGGAACGCCTGGTATTCAAGGCCGGTCTGGATCCAGCCCATCTCGACGGCGCCCAAAGACTTGCTCAATACGTGCGCGCCAAAGGCGCCCAGTGCAACAAAAATAAAGCCACTCACCGCGGCAAAAATCAGCATGAATCGGCTGGTCATGTTTAAGTCCTGAATTGATGCGTGCCCGGCACACAAACGTTATTGTTCATACCTGAAGCGGAATTTTTCTTGCTCGCTTGCCGCTTTCGCCAGTATCCACTGCCGGAAGGCGGCTATTTTACCCAGTTCTGCCTGACTGTCATGACAAACCAGATAAAACGCATTCTTACTGACCAGTACATCATTAAAAGGGCAAACCAGACGGCCTGCCTCAATTTCGGACTGCGCCATGACGTTATTTGCCAACGCCACGCCCTGTCCGTGAATGGCAGCCTGTAGCACCATCGCACTGTGGCTAAAAATGGGGCCCTGCTGCACGTTTATATGACTAAGACCTAATTGACGGGTATAAGTTTGCCAGTCGCGGCGAGAGGCATCATGTAAAAGCGTATGCTGCGCAAGGTCAGCGGGTGTTTTCAGCGCCTTGTCGCCCGTTAAAAGCAGAGGCGAACAGACCGGCAGCAGATATTCTGCGTATAATTTCTCTACACGCAAGCCCGGCCAGTTACCGCGACCATAAAAAATGGCGACATCCACATCATCGGCCAGCTTGTCTTCCTGACGATCCACCGCCTGGATTCGAACGTCGATCCCCGGATAAGCTGAGTTAAAGCTTGAGAGCCTTGGCACCAGCCACTGAATGGCAAAACTGGGCAATAAACTAACAGTCAGGGCACCTTTTGCACTGCGGGCCTGCAGCTTACGCGTGGCTTCCGTTAGCTGGGAAAAAATCTCTTTTATATCCTGAAAATAGCTCTGCCCCTCTTCGGTCAACAGCAATGAACGATTGCGTCGGCGGAACAGCTTAAGGCCCAGGAAATCCTCCAGAGACTTGATTTGGTGACTTACTGCGGCCTGTGTCACAAAAAGCTCATCTGCCGCACGGGTGAAGCTCAGGTGACGTGCTGCTGCATCAAAAACCCGTAATGCGTTAAGGGGTGGCAATCGCTTTGACATGGTTATCTGGCTTAGATGTTAACGGAATTTAACAAACAGGAAACAACGTTTAACCTATTAGTTTTTTTTATCTGAGCCATTATAATTTGTCCGTTGAGGAACTACCAGCAAATACCTATAGTGGCGGCACTTCCTGAGCCGGAACGAAGAGCTTTTTTCGGAATGCGTGTTCTGAAGGGCTTTTGGCTTACGGTTGTGATGTTGTGTTGTTGTGTTTGCAATTGGTCTGCGATTCAGACCACGGTAGCAACGCTACCAATTTTTCACTTCCTGTACATTTACCCTGTCTGTCCATAGTGATTAATGTAGCACCGCCAATTTGCGGTGCTTTTTTTTCGCCTGCGATCGGTGGTTAGTGCTCGATCTCTTTCATCTCTTTCACGTCCGTGCGGTTGATCTGCTGCTTGTTCCCGTTAGCATCTTTATACGAAATCATCCCGGTATCGTTATCAGTAGTCGGTTTCCCTTCCGAAACGATAGAACGACCATCGTTGGTGTGCATCACGTAGTTGTTACCGGAACAGGCGCTCAGGGCAAAAGTAAACGCACAGGCAGAAATGATTGCAGCTGTCTTATTCATGATTATTCTCCTTTAGCAATTAATGCTATTCAAACCTCGATTTATAACAGGCTAAAACATCCGCCTAACACTATTTAGCATAACCTGCTTTTTTGAGGTCGTAAGGATAAGCAGACAATTCTGATAGATATCAACCTCCTTGCTCTGCCGCTGAAATTGCGCGACGATCTCTCTATCGACACGAGGAATTCCATGAACGCTTTCAGTCCTGCGCAGTTTCGCGCACAGTTTCCGGCGCTGGCCGATGCCGGTATTTACCTTGATAGCGCCGCCACGGCCCTGAAGCCTCAGGCGGTGATCGAGGCCACGCAGCAGTTCTACAGCCTGAGCGCCGGGAACGTGCATCGCAGCCAGTTTACCGAAGCGCAGCGACTGACCGCGCGCTACGAAGCCGCACGGGACCAGGTCGCTCGCCTGCTCAATGCCGAAAGCGGGAAAAATATCGTCTGGACGCGCGGCACGACCGAAGCCATCAATATGGTGGCCCAGTGTTATGCCCGCCCGCTGCTTCAGCCGGGCGATGAGATCATCGTCAGCGAGGCGGAACACCACGCTAACCTGGTGCCGTGGCTGATGGTAGCGGAGCAAACGGGGGCGCGCGTTGTAAAGCTCCCGTTAGGTGCAGACTTGCTGCCAGAGGTGGCCCGTCTCCCCGAGCTGATTACCCCCCGCAGCCGTATCCTGGCGCTGGGGCAGATGTCCAACGTTACCGGTGGCTGTCCGGATCTGGCTCGCGCCATTGAGATTGCCCATGCCAGCGGCGTGGTGGTGATGGTCGACGGCGCTCAGGGCGTGGTCCATTTCCCTGCTGATGTGCAGGCGCTGGATATCGACTTCTATGCCTTCTCAGGACATAAGCTCTACGGGCCAACCGGGATTGGCGCGCTGTACGGTAAGCCGGAACTGCTGGCAAAAATGACGCCGTGGCTCGGTGGCGGCAAAATGATTACCGAAGTGTCGTTCGATGGCTTCAAAACGCAGGATGTCCCCTATCGTCTGGAAGCCGGTACGCCGAACGTGGCGGGCGTCATTGGCTTAAGCGCGGCGCTGGAGTGGCTGGCTGAAACAGACATTGTACAGGCTGAAAGCTGGAGCCGGGGCCTTGCCACTCTTGCCGAAGAAGAGTTGAAAAAACGCCCGGGTTTCCGCTCGTTCCGCGTTCAGGACTCCAGCCTGCTCGCCTTTGATTTTGCTGGCGTGCATCATAGCGACATGGTGACGCTGCTGGCCGGGTACGGCATTGCCCTGCGCGCCGGACAACACTGCGCCCAGCCGCTGCTGGCGGCGCTCGGTGTTACCGGTACGCTGCGCGCCTCGTTTGCGCCATATAACACTCAAAGCGATGTCGACGCGCTGGTTGCCGCCGTTGACCGCGCCCTTGAAATACTGGTGGATTAATGACTAGCGCTGCTTTAGCCGGACATCCGTTTGGCACGGTCATCACAGAAGAGACCTTAAAACAGACCTTCGCCCCGCTCCAGCAGTGGGAAGATAAATATCGACAGCTGATCCTGCTGGGTAAACAGCTCCCTGCCCTTTCAGACGATCTCAAAGCGCAGGCGAAAGAGATCGCAGGCTGTGAAAACCGCGTCTGGCTGGGCGTGAGCGTATCCGGTGAGAAGCTGCATTTCTTTGGCGACAGCGAAGGACGCATCGTACGCGGGCTGCTGGCGGTCTTGTTAACCGCCATAGAGGGGAAAAGCGCGGCGGAATTGTTAACGCATTCACCGCTGGCGCTGTTCGACGAGCTGGGGCTGCGCGCGCAGCTGAGCGCCTCGCGCGGTCAGGGTCTAATCGCGCTCAGCGATGCAGTGCTGGACGCAGCCCGTCAGGCTCAGGCCTGACGTTCCGCCTTCGCCATCATCTTCTTCAGTGCGTGAGAGACCGCCACAAAGCCAAAGGAGGCGGTTACCATGGTGGCCGCCCCAAAGCCTGAAGCGCAGTCCATGCGTTTTGGCCCTTCCGCCGTGCTTTTCATCGCACAGACTGAACCATCCGCCTGCGGGTAGACCAGCGCTTCGGTGGAGAATACGCAGTCGACGCCCAGCTTGCCCTTGCTGTTCTTCACCACGTTGAAGTCGCTCTTCAGGCGTTCACGCAGCTTGGCTGCCAGCGGATCCTGAATAGTTTTCGCCAGGTCGGCCACCTGAATCTGCGTGGGATCGATTTGCCCACCCGCGCCGCCCGTCGTGACCAGCGGCACCTTGTAACGACGGCAGTAAGCGATCAGCGCTGCTTTTGGCCGCACGCTGTCGATAGCGTCAATCACGTAGCTGTAGCCTTTGCTCATATACTCCGCGACGTTATCTGCCGTCACAAAGTCGTCAATCACCGTCACGCGGCACTCCGGGTTGATCAAACGGATGCGCTCCGCCATCACCTCGGACTTCGCCAGGCCGACGTTATCGCGCAGGGCGTGGATTTGGCGGTTAGTGTTGGTCACACAAACGTCATCCATATCAATCAGCGTGATCGCGCCAATCCCGGTTCTCGCCAGCGCTTCCGCCGCCCAGGAACCGACACCGCCAATACCCACAACGCAGACGTGCGCATCCGCAAACAGCTGCAGGGCTTTTTCACCATAGAGACGTGCCGTGCCGCCAAAACGCTGGCGCCAGGCATCGCTGATTACCACAGACATAAAACCTCAGATGTAAAAAGGGTGAGGTTATCCTCACCCTGAACAATAATCCGTATTGCGCTCAGAATACCACAATCAGCCGCTGAATACGTTTCCGGTGCCCGGCGCCGCCTTCAGCACCCATACGCGTCCGTAGTGGTTATACCAGCCCGCGCGATGGCCTGCGTCAGGGCCAATGCCCTGATAGATATCAAAGTGCTGGCCCTTAATCGCTCCGCCCACATCCAGGGCTACCATCAGACGCAGCTCATACTTGCCGTTGAACTTGCCGTTGTTGTCGAGCAGAGGGACTTCCGCCAGCAGCGTGGTACCCGCAGGAATGATAGAACGATCCGATGCCACCGAGGCACGGCCAATCAGCGGTACCGCGCTGGCGCCTTTCACCGGGGCAAAGTTTTGCGGTTTAAAGAAGACGAACGACGGGTTCTGCTCAAGAAGCTCACGCACCTCGGCTTCACTGTGCTTTTCGCCCCACTCGCGGATCGCCTGCATCGACATATCTTCTTTCTTCACTTCGCCGCGGTCGATGAGGACCTTACCGATGCTGCGGTAGGCATGGCCATTTTTCCCGGCATAGCTGAAGAAGTTGAGCGGCGAACCGTCGCCAAAATCAATGTAGCCGCTGCCCTGCACGTCCATGATGAAGTTATCCATCAGGGAGTTACTGTAGGCCAGGACGTAGTTTTCACTCAGCGCACCGGCGTAGATTTCGGCGCGGGACGGCAGACGGCCGCGTTTTGGCGGCATACGGTAGATAGGGTACTGGAACTCGCCCTGGCGCGTGTGTCGCGCCTGAATCACGGGCGTGTAGTAGCCAGTGAACTGGACGTTGCCGTAGTTATCCGCCCCTTCCATCTGCCAGGCATCAATACCAAACTGGCGCATGTTGCGCGTATCGCCGCCCGCCTTCAGCCAGTCCTGTACCGCGCTATAAACATTGTTCTGTGAGCTATACAGACGCGGCGACGCGTTGCGGATCTGATAGACCTGCTCGGAGAAATCACCGGCGTTGATCGGCGCGCCAACGGCGTCAGGCTGATTAACTAAAGAGAAAGGCTGGGATAACTTCCCGTCTTTATACTGCTGACCGCGATCGGTCGGTTTGGAAGAACAGGCCGCAAGAATCGCTACCATTGCGCCCGCCATTAGATACTTCGCCCAACGTCCTTTCATTATATCTCGTCTTTAAGTTGCCCATTTCCGCGTGATGAAGATAACAAACCGACAAAGCGAATGAAATGCGATCGCATGCCCTTTGGCAAATTCTGAGCAAAAAATAGTCCAAATGACGCAATGCCGTTCAATTTACATACAAAGTTAATGATTTATGTGAAAAAGGGGTTGCATCACAAACCTATCCGAGTATAGTGCGCTTCCACGGACGCGGGGTGGAGCAGCCTGGTAGCTCGTCGGGCTCATAACCCGAAGGTCGTCGGTTCAAATCCGGCCCCCGCAACCAATTAAAATTTGATGAAGTATAAGCAGTACGGTGACGCGGGGTGGAGCAGCCTGGTAGCTCGTCGGGCTCATAACCCGAAGGTCGTCGGTTCAAATCCGGCCCCCGCAACCAATCAAATTTTAGAAAAGATAAGAAGTACGGTGCCGCGGGGTGGAGCAGCCTGGTAGCTCGTCGGGCTCATAACCCGAAGGTCGTCGGTTCAAATCCGGCCCCCGCAACCAACACTTCTGAAAACAATAAACACCCTTAAGGGTGTTTTTTTGTATCTGCCGTTTGTGAATTTGCCGGGCATTTCACCCGGCTAAAAACCTACCCGCGCCGCGCCAGCGTCGCCCCGTCTGAGAAATACGCCCGTATCCCCGCCAGAATCGACTCCGCCACCTCCTGCTGGAACTTTGCCGTCTTGAGCTTACGCTCTTCTTCAACGTTACTGATAAACGCGGTTTCTACCAGAATGGACGGGATATCCGGTGCCTTCAGCACCGCAAACCCGGCCTGCTCAACGCTGTTTTTGTGCAGCTTATTGATATTCCCCAGCTTGCCCAGCACCGCTTTACCAAACTTCAGGCTGTCGTTAATGGTCAGGGACTGCACCATGTCGAACATGGTGTGGTCGACGTAGCGGTCGCCGCTTTTGCTCACGCCACCGATCAGGTCCGAGGCGTTCTGGGTATCCGCAAGATATCTTGCTGCGGTACTGGTCGCGCCTTTGGTTGAGAGCGCAAACACCGACGAGCCGCTCGGCTGGCGGCTGGTAAAGGCGTCCGCATGGATCGACACGAACAAATCGGCCCGCTGCTTCTGCGCTTTCGCCACCCTAACCTTCAGCGGAATAAAGACATCCTCATTGCGCGTCATGTAGGCGCGCATATTGCCCTCTTTATCAATTAACGCCTTCAGCCGACGGGCAATTTGCAGCACCACGTCTTTTTCACGCGTATGGTATTTCCCCACCGCACCGGAGTCTTCGCCGCCGTGGCCGGGATCGAGCATGATCACAATCGGACGATCGCGCCCTGCTTTCCCCGGCTGCGGGCCGCTTTGGGCAGGGGGCACCTGACGCTGAAGATCGCCTTTGTTGTAGTCCTCCAGCAGGGCGAGAAGCGGATCCTGAATATCCGTCGCATTCGCCGGGTAGAGATCCATCACCAGGCGCTCTTTAAACGTCGCAACGGGCGCCAGGGCAAACAGCTGCGGCTTAACGTTCTGCTTCAGTTCAAACACCATGCGCACGGTTTGCGGATCAAACTGCCCGACGCGCGCCGATTTAATAAACGGATCGTCACCGCGGATCTGCGCCGCCATGCCTTTCAGCACGGAGTTGAGGTTAACGCCTTCGAGATCCACCACCACACGTTCCGGGTTGCTGAGGGCAAATTGCTTATATTTCAGCACGCGATTGGATTCAACCGTCACGCGCGTATAGGTCGACGACGGCCAGACGCGCACCGCAACCACCTGACTCGTGGCGGCAAGACCGACCTGGCTGACGCTAAGCAACCACATTGCCCCGGCCCCTTTTAATAAACGGCGGCGGCTTATTGCTGAATTGGATCCCGACATGCTTCTCCCGAGCAAGAAAACAAACTGATATACAAAAGTGCAGATTGACCGAAAACTTTAACGAATGACGCATAAACTGTCATCTATAAAAGGGTAAACAATCATACGCTAACGCACGGATTACTTATTAATTTCTGTTGGTCGCAGAAAATTTGCACTTGCACCCGCGACCACAATCGAATAAAAATACAGAAATTACGAATAAACATTCATTAAGGGTTGTGCCATGGTGAAGGAACGTAGAACCGAACTGGTCCAGGGATTCCGCCATTCTGTTCCCTATATCAACGCCCATCGGGGAAAAACGTTTGTCATCATGCTTGGCGGCGAAGCCATTGAGCATGAAAATTTTTCCAGCATCGTCAATGACATCGGCCTGCTGCACAGCCTCGGGATCCGCCTGGTGGTGGTCTATGGCGCGCGCCCGCAGATCGATGCCAACCTGGCTGCTCACCACCACGAGCCGATTTACCACAAACACACCCGCGTCACGGATGCTAAAACCCTTGAGCTGGTGAAACAGGCGGCGGGGCTGCTGCAGCTTGATATCACTGCTCGCCTGTCGATGAGCCTGAACAACACGCCGCTACAGGGCGCGCATATTAACGTCGTGAGCGGCAACTTCATCATCGCTCAGCCGCTCGGCGTGGACGATGGCGTAGATTACTGCCACAGCGGCCGCATTCGTCGTATTGATGAAGAGGCCATTCACCGTCAGCTGGACAGCGGTGCCATCGTGCTGATGGGACCGGTGGCCGTTTCCGTAACTGGCGAAAGCTTTAACCTGACGTCCGAAGAGATTGCCACCCAGTTGGCGATCAAGCTGAAGGCGGAAAAAATGATTGGGTTTTGCTCTTCCCAGGGCGTCGTAAACGATGAAGGGGTGATTGTGCCGGAACTCTTCCCTAACGAAGCCCAGGCCCGCGTGGAAGCGCTGGAAGCCGAAGGGGATTACCACTCCGGCACCGTCCGCTTCCTGCGTGGCGCCGTGAAGGCCTGCCGCAGCGGCGTGCGCCGTAGCCACCTGATCAGCTATCAGGAAGACGGCGCCCTGCTGCAGGAGCTGTTCTCCCGCGACGGTATTGGCACCCAGATTGTGATGGAGAGTGCGGAGCAAATTCGCCGCGCCACCATCAACGATATCGGCGGCATTCTGGAGCTGATCCGCCCGCTGGAACAGCAGGGTATCCTGGTTCGTCGCTCCCGCGAGCAGCTTGAGATGGAGATCGACAAATTCACTATTATCCAGCGCGATAACCTGACCATCGCCTGCGCCGCGCTTTACCCGTTCCCGGAAGAGAAGATCGGAGAAATGGCCTGCGTGGCGGTGCACCCGGATTACCGCAGCTCTTCACGCGGTGAAATGCTGCTTGAGCGCGTGGCGGCACAGGCGCGTCAGATGGGGCTGAGCAAGCTGTTCGTCCTGACGACGCGCAGCATTCACTGGTTCCAGGAGCGCGGGTTCACGCCGGTGGATATTGATTCCCTGCCGGAAACGAAGAAAGAGATGTACAACTATCAGCGCCGTTCAAAAGTGCTGATGGCTGACCTGGGATGATACGACGCCCTCACCGTCCGGCGAGGGCTTTCGTTCAGAGGGACTCAAATATCGCGCTCAGCCCGCTTCGGCGTTCCGTTCGGGTAGCAATCGCCTGCACCAGCACCCGTTCATCGGTATACAGCGACAGACGCTGACGCGCGCGCGTAATGGCGGTATAGATCAGCTCGCGGGTAACGACGGGGGAAAGCTGTGTGGGCAGGATCAGCGCCGCATGGTTAAACTCGGAGCCCTGGGATTTATGCACCGTCATCGCCCAGGCGGTCTCATGCTCGGGCAAGCGGCTCGGCTGGAAGGACTTCACGCTACCGTCCGGCATCTGGAACCAGACGCGGAGCCCCTGTCCGCGATCGAGCGCAATCCCGATATCCCCGTTAAACAACCCCAGCGCGCTGTCGTTGCGGGAGATCATCACCGGCCGGCCTTCATACCAGCGCGAGTGCGGGGTACGGCTGATTTTACGCTTTTGCGCCAGCAGCTGTTCCAGCCTGTCGTTCAGGCCGCTGACGCCAAAGGGCCCTTCTCTGAGCGCGCAGAGCAGCTGGTATTCGCCAAACGCAGCAATAACCTGCTCCGGCGCGCTTTGCTGTTGTACGCCCGTCAGAAAACGTTGGTACCCCAGAAGAGCGTCATCCAGCATCGCCTGATACTCTTCCCCGGTTTGCAGCGATTTTTTCTCAATATCGGTGAAGGTGCCGTCGAATACCGCACAGGTCGTGTGCCGGTCGCCCCGGTTCACCGCCGCTGCAAGCTGGCCAATGCCGGAGTCGCTGCCAAAACGGTAGCTTTTTTGCAGCAGGCACAGGCTGTCGCGCAGCGCTCCCGCAAGTACATGGTTTTCAGCCGCGAGCGAGCATCCGGTCAGACGCGCCAGCTCCTCAGCGCGTTCTGCGGTATACCCGAGGCTGGCATAGGTGCAGATATCGCCCAGCACGGCCCCGGCCTCCACGGAGGCAAGCTGATCGCGATCTCCGAGGAAAATGACGCGCGCGTGCGGCGGCAAAGCGTCAATCAACCGCGACATCATTGTCAGGTCAATCATCGATGCTTCATCCACCACCAGCACGTCCAGGTGCAGTGGGTTACCGGCATGGTAGCGCAGACGCTGGCTACCCGGCTGAGCGCCAAGTAAACGGTGCAGCGTGCTGGCTTCGTTAGGGAAAAGCGCAAGCTGATCCCCGGTAAGCGGCAGTTTTTGCAGCGCCCCGCCTAACGACTCCGTCAGACGTGCAGCCGCTTTACCGGTGGGTGCCGCCAGGCGAATACGACATTTTTTCTCACCCGATAACTGAATCAGCGCGGCAAGCAGCTTTGCCACGGTGGTCGTCTTCCCGGTGCCCGGGCCGCCCGAAATCACTGAGATCCGCCGCGTTAACGCCACCGCTGCCGCCACTTTCTGCCAGTCTGTCTCGTCGTCAGAGGTAAACAGCGTATCCAGCGTTTGCCGGAGCTGCGCTTCATCACAGGGAAGCGGGGCGTTGGTCTCGCTGAAAAAGCGCGCTACCGTCAGTTCGTTACGCCACAGCCGGTTCAGATACAAACGCTCGCCGACAAGGATCATTGGCGTCCCGGTATCGGCTCCGCTCACGGCAGGCGAGCCGAGTAATATCGCCTGCCAGTCCACCGCATTACCCAGCAGCGCGAAACACGCCTGTAACGCCGGGGGCATTTTTTCATCCACCACCAGACGCGACAGTGGAAGACACACATGTCCCTCCCCCGCGTCTTTACTCAGGATCGCGGCGGCGAGCATAACGGCAGGCTCCTCGTCCGCCACCATCATGGCAAACTGCACGTCCAGGTGGCGAAGTGTTCGTTGTTCAACTGCTTCCAGCAGTAGCGCCTGCATCGTCATGCCACCTCCTCCGTGCTTGCAGCAAACAGGTTATCCATCTTTTCAATCAACTCCGCAGCCGGACGGGTGCTGAAGATACCCGAACGCGGGTCGTTCGCATCCACGCCGCGCAGGAACAGGTAAATCACGCCGCCGAAATGGTCTTCGTAACGATAATCGGCCATGCGATGGCGCAGGTAGCGGTGCAGCGCGAGGGTGTATAGCTGGTACTGCAGATCGTAGCGATGCATTTGCATCGCTGAGGCCATCGCCTGCTGGGTATAGGCTTCGCTGTTTTCACCCAGCCAGTTCGATTTGTAATCCAGCAGGTAGTAGCGCCCTTCGTGGCGGAAAACCAGGTCGATAAAGCCTTTCAGCATCCCCTGCACCTGGCGGAAGTTGAGAGGCGGGCACCCGGCGGATAACGGATCGTGCTCGCGGATCAATGCATCAAGCGCCTCGGCCCTGAGCGGGCTGGCGATGGGGAGATAAAACTCCATCTCTACCTGCTTATCTTTGGCGGTCAGCTGGCTCAGCGAGATCCCCTGCGCCGTTAGCGGCGCGTGCAGAATAGCGCGGATCCATTCAGTGAGAACCGGCAGCCACTGCGCGTCGTAGCCGCCGCTCTGCAGCATCTTCTGCACCCACTCTTCAGAGACCGGCTGGGTAAAATCCAGCTCTTCAAAGAGGCTGTGCAAAAACGTACCCGGTGAGGCGCCGCGCGGGAACTGGTGCGGCGTGAGCACCGGCTCGACGGGCACGCTACCGGCCCCAGCGGCATCCACGTCCAGTTTTGGCATCAGATCCTGCGCGATACTCTGCCCGTGCTGCTGTAAACCGGAGTAACTGGTGACGCGCCAGTCGTCAGCAATGGTGCGCGTCACCTCGCGGGCATGCAGCGCTGACTCTCCCTGCTCCAGCGTCTGCCAGCGACTGCTGTCGGGCTGGGATGGAATATGCAGGGCAACATGCTCTGAGCAAAGTGATTCGATGCACTGGCGCAGACCGGCAGCATCTTTGGGTTCGCCGCGCTGTATAAGCCGCCCCAGCGCGCTCAGATGAAAATCACTCTCGCCGCTCTTTTCGCCACGGCGACGGAACAGCGGCGCGACACCCAGGGAACAGTGCCAGACCGAACGGGTCAGCGCCACATAGAGCAGGCGCAGGTCTTCCGCGAGACGCTCGGCTTCGGCCAGCTCAACGCTGGACTCCGCGTTGCTGAGATCGAGCACCGCTTCGAACGACTCGCGATCGTGGTAAAAGGCCTGGTCCTGGACGCGATAATTGGCGATAAACGGCAGCCAGACCAGCGGATACTCCAGCCCTTTCGACTTGTGAATGGTGACGATCTGCACCAGATGTTTATCGCTCTCGAGGCGCATCTGCTGGCTTGAGGAGTTGCTGTTCGGGTCGGCAATCTGCTGGGCCAGCCAGCGCACCAGGGCATGCTCGCTCTCCAGCTGCGTACCCGCTTCCTGGAGCAGCTCGCTGATGTGCAAAATATCGGTTAGACGGCGCTCGCCGCCCGCTGTCGCCAGCATATTCTCCGCAATATGACGCTGTGCCATAAGCTCACGCACCATCGCCATCACGCCACGTTTCTGCCATTTTTCACGGTAGCGAACAAACTCGTCTACCACAGATTCCCACGCGGCTTCGTCATTGTTGAGCGCATCAATGTCACGCGCGTTCAGCCCGAGCATCGCGCTCGCTAAGGCGCTGCGCAGCGTGCTTTCCCGCTCCGGGGCCAGGACGGCCTGAAGCAGCCACAGCATCTCCAGGGCTTCCAGCGTTTCAAAGACGCTGTCGCGGTTGGAGAGGTAAACGGAGGGAATATTCAGTAGCGTCAGGGCGTCGCGGATGAGCGCGGCCTCCTGACGGCTGCGCACCAGCACCGTGATATCGGATGCCTTTACCGGGGCTGGTTTATCCTCCTTCCACAGCAGCGCATCACCGCGCGCGCCTGCGCTGAGCCAGTCACGGATTTGCGCGGCACAATGCTGGGCCATAGCATTTTGATAGTCCGCGACGCCCCAGCTTTCCCCATCCAGCAGCCAGAAGTTCATGGCGGGCTGAGTTTCGCCGTTAAACTCGAAGCGCAGGGTGGTATTTTTCGGGGCAAATTTGACCGGCTGGAAAGGGATCTCCCGGAACATAAACGCCGTATCCATGCGGCTGAACAGCGCATTGACGCTTTCCACCATGCCGGGCGAAGAGCGCCAGTTGGTGTCGAGCGTGTAGTGCGCGTCAACCTCGCTGCGGGCTTTCATATAGGTAAAAATATCCGCACCGCGAAAGGCGTAAATGGCCTGTTTCGGATCGCCGATTAACAACAGCGCGGTGCCGTGCTGCTGGCGCCAGATACGGCGGAAAATGCGGTACTGCTGGGGGTCGGTATCCTGAAATTCGTCGATCATCGCCACCGGAAAGCGGGTGCGAATCGCGGCGGCAAGCGCTTCGCCATTTTCACTGCACAGCGCCGCATCAAGTCGGCTCAGCATATCGTCGAACCCCAGCTCGCCACGGCGGCGCTTTTCGCGCGCGACGGCGTCGCGAATCTCCGTCATGGCACGGACGATCATCAGATCGTTGAGCGTCAGGGGTTCCGCCAGCAGGGTTTCAATCGCCACAAACAGGGGATGTTCAGGCACGATGCCGTCGGCTTTGGTCCGCTCAACCAGGAAACGCCGGGAGAATTTCTCCAGCGCATCCGGGAGCTGGTAACCGCGCGTCTCTTCCTGCGCCCACGCGCTGATCTTCTCGATCCATTTGCCCTGATTGCCGCGATTGAACTTACGTCGGTCGATCCCGGAATTCTCGATGATCGCGTCAATCTCGCCGACTGACTCAATCCATTTTTGCTTGATGTCGGCAATTTTCGCGATGATTTTTTCATGGCGGGAAGCCAGGGTTTCATCCGCTGGCGGCGGAGATTTGATGACCGGCGCTTCCCCCTGAAGGTAACGATCGATGGCGCGCAGCAGCGCTTCAGGCCCCTTCCACAACGCATGTACCGCTTCGGCAATATCTCGCTGTAACGGATAGCAGTGGCGACGCCAGAAATCCGCGCAGGCCTGATAGCGAAGCACGGATTCATCTTCAATGAGCTGTTGTTCAAACAGCATGCCGGATTCAAACGCGTTCAGGCTCAGCATACGCTGGCAAAAACCGTGAATGGTGAAGACGGACGCTTCGTCCATCTGCCGTTCTGCGAGGAGCAGCCACTGGGCTGCCTGTTGCTTATCGGCAATCTCTTCCAGAAGGCTTGCGTAGAGAGGGTTATCCGTGCTCTGGCGCAGACAGGCGATGCGCAGTTCGTGGATGTTGGTCCGAATACGACCGCGCAACTCAGCGGTGGCGGCCTCGGTGAAGGTGACCACCAGCAGCTCTTCCACGCTCAAAGGCCGTGGAAAAGCGGCGTTGCCGCCAAGCCCTAACAGCAGGCGCAGATAGAGCGCGGCGATGGTGAACGTTTTTCCGGTTCCCGCTGAGGCTTCAATCAATCGTTCACCCTGCAGAGGTAAACGTAAGGGATCAAGGGACTCAGCGGTGTCGGTCATTCTTTCTTACTCCAGGGCATAGATTGCTGCAGCGCGCTGACGCTCTTCCAGACTACCCAGCCTTTCGGGTTCACGTACTCTGTTTTCCCGTTCTGGCTACCGGAAACCTGGGACAGAATGGTGATCCCCTGCGGCTTAATGACCGCCTGATGGAAGAAGTCGGCAACCTTCTGCGGCGTCAGCTGTTTTATCTCGGCCACTACTTTATCACGCGAATCAAATTTCAGATTACCGCGATCGAAATCTTTGCTCAGCTGCGAGGCCTCTTCGCCCAGCGTCTGCGGCGGCTGCATCACCTGCGCGATGACGGCCTGCTGGATCTGGGCAAACTCTTCCGGCTTCATGGCGCGCAGTTTTGCTTCCACCTGCGGGAAGAACGCCTGATAGCGCTGCCAGAGATAGGCCGGTTGTTTGTCGCTGCTTTGCAGCAGGAAGCCCAGCCCCCACTGACGGCCTACGTTCATCGAGAAGGCAAACACCGCGTAGCCAAGCTGCTCTTCTGTGCGCAGCTGGTTATAGAACCAAGGTTGAACAATTTGTCCCAGAACGGCGCTTTGCGCAGAGCTGGAAAATTCATCATAGCCCGTTGGCACAAACACCGCGGCCAGCGCGGAATCGGTGCTACTCCCCGCTTTTTCAAAAATCACATTCTGTTTTTTCTCAACCAGCACGTCCTGGTTGCGGCACCACTCGTCGCCTTTCGAACCGAGCTGCGTGCGAACATTCTCTGCCAGCGTTTTAGCCCGATCTTCGCTCATGTTGCCGACGATAAGAAATTCCGGACGCGTGTTAGTTTTCAGCGCGTCACGGTAAGCCAGCACCTCTTTTAATGAGATTGATGGCAGCAATGCACGGCGTTCTTCACGCTGGAAATAAGGTATTTGCGACAGCATCTGCGCAGGCATAAGCGCCTGATCGTAAGCTTTGCCCTTCTCTGCTGAATCCATCATCTGCGCATACCAGGATTTAGCCTGCTCAAGCTGCTCTTCCGTTGGCGTGTAGCTAAAGTAGCCCTCCAGCAGCGCCTTGAAAAGCTGAGGCAAACGCTGGGTATAGCCATTTGCATTGAGCATCAAACCGTTGTTGGCGTTGGTGGAGAAGCTGATCCCGCCCACGGCCGCCTGGTTGCTGAGCTGATCGAGCGCGATACCGGCCAGATAGTCATTGAGCGCGAACATCACCTGATTTTTGGCGCTGTTCATCGCTTTAGGATTACGCAGGACCACGCTGACATCGGCCTTTGGCTCGCTCGCGAAATAACGGCTTGGGGTATACACCACGCGCAGCGTCGGCTCATCAATAATAAGCTCCGGGTGCGGATAATCCTTAGTCGTTTTGATCAGCGAGAAATCATCCGGGATATAGGGGTTCAGCTCCGGCAGCTTCAACGCAATCTCACCGGCCTTCTTCTGCCAGTCGGCGAAGGTCTGGTCGCTGATTTTGTCTACCTGATAAGGAGCATCAACAAAGTACGCCGTCTTGTTATGCGGTTCGTTCGGGCTGATGTACCAGATGCGGGCATTCTGCGGCGTCATCATCGCCAGGCGCGCTTTAACCGCCTCGGCATCATAACGATCGGCAATATTGACCGCGTCAAGCGTGTGCGCCACCGGTACACGGATCATGGTATCTGCCAGCCACTCCACGTAATCCATATCGCGGGTAATGGACGGGTAACGGAAATCGAGATCCAACACGTGCGCCAGTTCATCAAAGTAGCGTTTATCGACGCCTTTCTCGCGCAGTAAAGAGAGGTAGCTAAAGATAGCCGCAACCACTTCATCACGGTTGGACTGCCCTTTGTCGGTCAGGGTGGCGGAGATCGCCAGCACGCCGCTGTTGCCGTTTACCACGGGATCGGAATCGGCGCGGATCCCTTCCACCAGTCCCTGTTTTTGCAGCCAGTCAGATAAGGTTCCCGGGCTGCGGTTACCAATCAGGTAGGTCACCAGCTCGTCGGTTTTGCTGCGGAACTGGGCGGTGTTGTTATCAATGCGGAACTCAACGCGCAGCACTTTGCGGGGCATGGCAGGGACGTAGTGGATGATGATCCCTTTTTGCGCGTCCGTGACAACCGGTACGTCTATCTTCGGCAGGCCGATATTTTTATTCGGCACCCGGCCAAACGTTTGTGCCGCCAGGCCAGCAAGCTCCGGCAACGGTTTGTTGCTGTAAATAACCGCCTTCATCAGGTTGGCAGAGTAGTATTTGTCGCGAAACGCATGGAGGGCGTCAATGACCGGGCTTCCCGGTTTATCGCTCAGCGTCTCCAGGTTACCGCCCGAGAAACGTGACCCAGGATGCGCCGGGTTGATCGTTTCGGCGCTGACCTGCGCCATGCGCATACCGTCCCGGGTACGGGCCATGGTCAGCTCCGCATTGACGGCGTTGCGCTCGCGGTCGGCGTATTTTTTATCCAGCAGCGGCGCGGCGATGGCATCGGCAAGGCGATCAACCGCCCCTGCCAGCGCGTCATTTTCGACTTCGAGATAAAAGGCCGTGCGGTACGGTGCCGTACTGGCGTTGTGGCTGCCGCCGTGCATTTTCAGAAATTCGGACAGGCTATCCGGCTGCGGATATTTTTTAGAGCCCATCAGCGTCATGTGCTCGAGGTAATGCGCCAGCCCCGGATGCGCCTCAGGATCTTCCAGCGATCCAACCGGCACCACTAACGCCGAGAGGGATTTCACCGCCTGCGGATCGGAAACCAGCAGCACGGTCATACCGTTATCAAGGCGAATAGCCTGATATTGACGGGTATCTTTTTCGCTCTTACGGATAGTTTCCTGGACGGGTTGCCAACCGGAGTCTGCCTGAGTGACGGGCGCCCAAAGGGCGACAAACAAAACAAATGCTTTGAACAAGGTGCTGCCTGGCATTACGACCTCTTTATCACGGCTATCCCGTCATACTTCAAGTTGCATGTGCGTCGGCTGCATGCGTTCACCCCAGTCACTTACTCATGTAAGCTCCCTGGGATTCACGCCCTTGCCGCCTTCCTGCAACTCGAATTACTTAGGGCAAACATCATTAACAAACTGCGTGCTGGACACGCCAACATCTCTTTATTTGGGTACATCAGTCCGTGATAAGAAGTGCATCATAAATGAACACCCCATGCTGCGCAATTTTTATACAGCGCTCAGGACTGATTAAATTTAAACAACGGTAACAGGTAGCGTTGCGCCTCTTCCGTAATAGCCTCGAAGTATTCTGGCTCAAGCGTTCGCCATAAACGTTGATACCAGACATCCTCACCTTCACCGCGCACCATCATGTTTCCTTCATAGGCCTGCATAAATTTACTGCGCGCTTTCTGCAGCGAAGCCTCGTCCGTTAACATCGCATCATTCTGCGCGTCATAACAGGCTTTTATCCACGCACCGCCACTTTCGGGCAGTAGCAGGAGGGGTTTGTTCATTCCCTGAAGATAGCCCTCGATGTACAAAGACAGATAGCGTAACGCCTGTTCTGCCTCCATTGGTGGGAAGCGCCACTCGCCGTCTTTGCGCACGAAGATCCGGCTTTCGCCTTTATTGCCACCCGCACTGTAGACAAGATGTTCCAGCCAGAGTTGCAATCCTTGTGAAACGCTGAGCAAAGAAGGCCGCCAGCGCAATAGCCCATCGGGCTGAACCTGGGTTAGCCAGCCCGTGAGCTGTACGCCATTACAGTGGAGATCGATTTCGATGCTTTGTCCGGGCTGGCGGTGCTCCCTTACGCGCTCAGCCAGAGCGGTCATCTCCTGGCACTGCGCCTCCCAGACAATTTCCCCAAACGCCCCGTAAGGCAGTTGCCCTGCAGCGCGGTAGCGGCGGTAAAGTTTGTCAGCATCTTCCTCTTCAACCAGCGCATTCAGCAGCTGGAGGTTTAACTGATAGCGCTCCAGCCCTTCCAGGGTAAAGGGTTCTGCATCCGGAATTTCACTCTCTTCAGAACGGAAATTGACCTGTAGTCGCTGCTGGAAGAAGGCGCGAACCGGGTGCGCCCAAAACCGCTGAAGCTGTTCGAAAGTCAGGGTGTTAATGGGCAGCGGATCAAGCGGCTGAATGAAATCCGTATGGGCTCGTCCCTCTTTTTTCGCTGCCGGCAGCCATTCGCGGGCATAGCTCTGCTGTTCGCTGACAATATAGTTTACCGGGTCAAACGGCATGCGGCTGTGGATACACGTAATGTGCGCCTTCACCCGCTGCTCGCTTTCATCGCAGTTAAGCGCGTCATCGCCAGCCAGATAGTGGCTCTGGCCAATATAGTCCACCAGTTCCTGCACCAGAACTGAGGGGAAGCGCTCGCTGTTGTCCTGAATGGAGCGGCCGATATAGCTGATATAGAGCTTACTTTGAGCAGAGATAAGCGCTTCAAGGAAGAGATAGCGGTCATCATCGCGACGGCTACGGTCACCCCGCTTTGGATCTGCGCTCATCAAATCGAACCCCAGCGGTGCCAGGGCACGAGGATAAACACCGTCGTTCATGCCGAGCAGACAGACCACCTTAAAGGGAATTGAGCGCATTGGCATCAGGGTACAGATATTGATGGGGCCTGCCAGGAAACGCTGGCTGATTCGCTCCTGGTCAAGGCGCTGCGTCAACTCATCTCTAAGCAGCGACAAAGGAATCGCCTCGTGATAGTGGGAATTCACGCCCTCGTCGACGATAGCCTGCCACTGCGTTTCAATGAGCGCCATCGCCGCTTCGGTGTCACTGTCTGGCAGGAAGAAATCATTAAGTAACGCCCTGCAAACCGGGAGCCACGCTTCAAGCGGACGCGGCTGCATTAGCTCACGGCGCCAGCGGTTTAGCTGCATCAGGAGAGAAGCTAAATGCCCTACCAGTTCAGCAATCAAACCGCTGGACTCATCGTAAGGCAGCACTTCGTTCCACTCGCCCTGGCTGCTCTCCATGGCGTAGCCCAGCAGCATACGCGTCAGGCCAAACCGCCAGGTATGCTGCCCGGTTGGGGGAAGCTCGAACTCCTGGACGTTATCGTCATCGATCCCCCAGCGAACGCCTGATTCGTTTACCCACTGGCGAAGGTAGCGCAGCCCTTCTTCATTGATGTTGAAGCGCGCGGCCAGCACGGGAACATCCAGTAATGCCAGAACATCTTCGGAGATAAAGCGGCTATCCGGCAGTGAAAGCAGGGTAACAAATGCCTGCAATGCCGGGTGAGACTGGCGGGCACGACGGTCAGAGATAGCATAAGGCAGGTACCGCTCCCCGGTCGCACTGCCGAAAACGGCCTGAATAAAGGGACTGTAGCTGTCGATATCCGCCACCATCACCACGATATCGCGCGGGGTGAGTTCAGGGTCGTCCTGCAGCATCGCCAGCAACTGGTCGTGAAGTACTTCGACCTCACGCTGAGGGCTATGGCAAACATGGAACGTGATACTGCGATCCTCAGCATCCAGCTTCCGCTTGCTGTCGCTGCGCTCAAACTCTTTCGCCGTCACGCCCATAACGGCACGGTTTTCCAGATCCAGAATATCTAATTGAATATTATGCAGCAGGCTATCCGGCGCGATCTCGACAAAGGCGTCAACGTCACCCTCGCCTGATGAGGTAATATCGGAGAGCATATGAATGTAATCACGCCCCAGCTTCCCCCATGAGGCAAGCAGTGGATTGGGCAGGTTCTGGATACCGTCTTCATCAAAAAGCTGCCCGGCAGTCGAACCGTCTTTAAACAGCGGGACGGATCGTTCTTCAAAAAGGCGCTTTCGTTGGCGAGTTACCAGCCGCGCAAGCCAACGTTCGTCGAGGATATCCCCCCAATACTGTCGGCAAGGGTTGGTGAACAAAATATGAATATCAATATGTTTACCCAGCGCATACAAGGCCTTCAGATAAACAGGCGGTAATGCGGATATCCCACAGATAAAAACGCGTGACGGCAGTCGGGCTGGACGCTCCGACGCATTCTCGAGTATTGAGATAAACCGATCGTACAGGTTGGCACGGTGCCACTTAGGCTGCCCAAGCTTCTCCGTATGCTCTACCAGCGCTTTCCACAGCGGTGCCTGCCATATTTGCGCCTCCGGTAGTCCTTCAACCAGTTCGCCCGCTTCCCAGCGAATTAACCAGTCAGAACGGTAAACAAGGTATTGGTCGTAGAGATCGGCGGTGCGGGACGCCAGCTGGAACAGCTTGCGCTTATCGGTATCGTCATTGAGGTAGTGGCGCAGCATTGCGAATTCATCGTGTTGCAGCATTTCCGGCAGTAGCGCCATCAGTTTCCAGTTCATGCCCTGCTTGTTGAAGGCGCTCTGTTCGGGAATGTCTGGCAACACGCGCACGAACATATCCCAGATAAAGCTCGCGGGCAGCGGGAAATCAATGTTCGCGGCAATGCCAAACTTACGGGAAAGCGACATTTGCAGCCACTGTGCCATACCGGTGCTCTGCACCAGCACCATTTCTGGCTCAAAAGGATCGTCAAGCCGCTCGCGCTCAACGATAAATTCCATCAGCGCTTCCAGCACATCCAGACGATTTGAGTGGTAGACCCTTAACATAGACGCTCCCGACTACTGGCTAACCGGGCAATGCAGACGCGTTATCTCACCGCGTCGCCCCAGAGGAGAAATAAGTGTAACCGTGATGCTGACACATCCTGCGTGCGTTGTCTGCACCCGACTGGCCTGCCAGCCTGCGGGCAGAACATTTGTCGAGAGCTGTGCCTGATTCCATGCATGGTGCCAGAGCTGGCGATACTGGTTAAACAGGTTAAACCGCGCCGCCAGCGCCCGATGATAGCCGGCCAGTGCCGTGACGATGATGACCAGCAGCATCATCGCCAGCAGAACCTCAACCATGCTAAATCCTTTCTCTTTTTTTATGGCAGTTGGCATAGCGAACGCTCCTCTAGCGGACAAAAATCACTCCAGCCGTGAGGCGAAAAGCGAATTTTACCGTCGACGATCTCTCCTGAACGCCAGAGCAGCAGGTCGTTGACTCCGGCAATCAGTAAAACAGTGGTTTCACTCAGTTGCCGCAAACACACTCGCCACGCGGGTGCCTTTTTACATTGAACGTCAGGGTCGGGTGACCAGTTCTGAACGCGTCCCCACTCAAGCGCTGACTGGACAGAAGCCTGCTGCTGTAGCGAACGGCTTTCACCGCCAACGAGCGCACTAAACGTGGTGAGCTGCTGGTTTAGGCCAGTGAGGATCAGGGTACCGAGCACCAGCAAAAGCAGGACCAGCCCCAGCGAAGACATACCGCGTTGACGGTTCACAGGTTGTACCCCGTGACCGTATACAACGCCTGATAAGGCTCCCCCTGCTCGCCTTTGCGAAGGGCGGACAGTTCGATATTCAGCTCCGGCGCAAACCCGGCGCGTGTAACTTTCCTCACCACAAAGTGTGCAATCGCAAGCCTGTCCGGGTCCGTGAGCTTTTCCCATCCCTTACCTTCACACGAGGTTGCTCCACGCAGGGTTTCCAGCGCGCCCGATTCCAGACGAAAACCGGTGCTGTCGTTTTCTGATGCACTGCGATCCCAGCGGCCGTTACTGTTGGCATCCCACCGCACAATGACGCAACTGCCCTGCCTTGCGATCGTCAGCCCTTGCCCCTGACAGTTCCCCGCACAGTAACCCGCACGCTGAAGCTGTTTGCCGAAAGCAAACAGGCGCTGCCAGACCTCTTCTTCCAGCTCTCTCTGGCCGGATTGCAGTAATACCGCCCGCTGCAATCCGGGTAAAAAGCGCGATGCGCCAATCAACAACAGGCTACTGATGGCCGTGGCAATCAGAACTTCAGTCAGCGAAAAACCGCGCTGTCTCATCGACATGAACCTCCCTGTGAGACCTTACACATTCTGATGCGCCCTCCGTCTGAGACTATGATCAGCCATTCTCCGGCACGGCTTTGAACCCTTATCCGCCCTGCCCATGCCGTATCCCTTAACCCATAGAACCCTAATGACGGCGTGACTTCGCTCACCGCGACCTCTGGCCAGAGTGGAATCAGAACAAAGGGGCTTCCCTTCTCACAGCCTTGTACGGCTGAGCTCACGAGGCACTCCTTTTCGCCCACCCGCTGAAGGCGAATTTGATGGTCGCGGTTGTGCCGGTTGGCGTCGTTGCGCAGAAAGACCAGATAGTCGCGCACCTGGTCGGCGGTTTGCCACAACCGCTGCTGCCGCTGCCAGCTGTCCCAGCCGTACAGACCTGAGGCGCTGAGTATGACAACCAGCGAGACAGCCACCAGCGTTTCGATAAGCGTAAAGCCGTTCTCTTTTTTCATGCGGGAAGTGTGGCGATTCGACGAGGGCGTGGCGAGCGGTGAATAAGGGTTTTACGAGGCGTTATCCGAAGAATTGAGCGTGTTGCAGCGTGTTGCACGCTTTCTTGATAACGCCTCGTAAAACGGGATGAAGACGAAAAAAAACCGGCGCTAAACAGCACCGGTTGTGTCACGCTTTATCGCATCAGATAGCGACGGGCGCTTTGATGCCTGGATGCGGGTCGTAGCCCTCAATCTCAAAATCATCAAAGCGGTAGTCGAAGATTGATGCCGGTTTGCGTTTGATAATCAGCTTCGGCAGCGCACGCGGTTCGCGGGTGAGCTGAAGATGCGTCTGTTCCATATGATTGCTGTAGAGATGGGTGTCCCCACCTGTCCAGACGAAATCACCCACTTCAAGGTCACACTGCTGCGCCATCATGTGGACTAACAGCGCATAGCTGGCAATGTTAAACGGCAGGCCCAGGAACACGTCACAGGAGCGCTGGTAGAGCTGGCAGGAGAGCTTACCGTCGGCCACATAGAACTGGAAGAACGCGTGGCACGGTGCCAGCGCCATTTTATCCAGCTCACCCACGTTCCAGGCAGAAACGATGATTCGGCGCGAGTCCGGATCGTTTTTCAGCTGGTTCATGACGGTTGTGATCTGGTCAATATGGCGGCCATCAGGCGTTGGCCATGCGCGCCACTGCTTGCCGTATACCGGGCCCAGGTTGCCGTTTTCATCTGCCCATTCGTCCCAGATGGAGACGTTATTTTCGTGCAGATACGCAACGTTGGTATCGCCTTGCAGGAACCAGAGCAGTTCATGAATGATAGAGCGCAGGTGGCAGCGCTTTGTCGTCACCAGAGGGAAGCCTTCTTGCAGATTGAAGCGCATCTGGTGGCCAAAAATGGAGAGCGTACCGGTACCGGTACGGTCGTTTTTCGGCGTGCCCTCATCGAGCACTTTTTTCATCAATTCAAGATACTGTTTCATGATTCCTCAGGAAAGTTGTTGCTGTGGACGACGACGATACGCCCAAATCATCATAATGGCACCCGCTACGATCATCGGAATGGAGAGGATCTGCCCCATGCTGATGTACTGTACCCACTCGCCGGTAAACTGGGCGTCGGGCTGGCGGAAGAATTCGACGATGATGCGGAACGCGCCATAGCCAATCAGGAACAGCCCGGAAACAGCCCCCATCGGGCGCGGCTTGCGAATAAACAGGTTCAGAATGATAAACAGCACCACGCCTTCCAGCGCCAGTTCGTACAGCTGGGACATATGACGCGGCAGCACGCCGTAGGTATCGAAAATGGACTGCCACTCCGGGTGCGACGGCAGCAGCGCGATATCTTCCGCGCGGGAGCCCGGGAAGAGCATCGTGTACGGCACGCTTGGGTCAACGCGGCCCCACAGCTCACCGTTGATAAAGTTGCCCAGACGACCAGCCCCGAGACCAAACGGGATCAGCGGTGCGATAAAATCTGACACCTGGAAGAAGTTGCGCTTGGTGCGTTTGGCAAAAATCACCATCACCAGGATCACCCCAATCAGGCCGCCGTGGAAAGACATGCCGCCGTCCCAGACGCGGAAAAGATAGAGGGGATCGTTCAGGAATACCGGGAAGTTATAGAACAGAACATACCCAATACGGCCACCGAGGAACACGCCGAGGAAGCCTGCGTATAGCAGGTTTTCAACTTCATTTTTGGTCCAGCCGCTGCCAGGACGGCTGGCGCGACGGCCCGCGAGCCACATGGCAAAAACGAAGCCCACCAGGTACATCAGACCGTACCAGTGAAGCGAAACAGGTCCTACTGAGAAAATGACCGGATCAAACTCCGGAAAATGCAGATAACCACTGTTCATCTGTCACCACAAGATGTTGTTATTCCGCTGAAAGTGGACAGCGGTAGAAATGCGATTCTGCCTTAAGCAGAGGCTCCAAAGTTGCGAATCATAGCATAAGGCTGGCGCGGAGGATGCGCCAGAGATGTAAAAGATGTGTATAGGGTTTTGTTCACGCTGGTCCCCTTACCCTGGCCCTCTCCCCAAAGGGGCGAGGGGATTGTTCACTGCTCGCATTAATTTGTGGGGATCCCTCAGCCCTGTGAGAGAGGGGAAGGCTTTAGCGACCACCGCGAATCAGGCCGCCCATACCGCGTCGTTCCATAAATGCCGCCACCTGGTGACGAACCTCAGCCGCCAGCTGTGCGTCAAGGCTGCGCTCAGCCAGCTCACGGGCATCATTGATGTCTATATGACGCAACAAATACTTCACGCGCGCTACGGCACGGCCGTTCATCGACAGATGGCGGTATCCCAGACCAATCAGGATCGCGACGCACATCGAGTCTCCGGCCATTTCACCGCACAGGCGTAGATCAATACCGTACTGTTCAGCCTCACGGGCAATCATCGCCAGCGCGCGAATGATTGCCGGATGCAGGCTATCGTAGATACTGGCGACGCGGGTGTTGTTCCGGTCGACGGCCAGAATATATTGCGTCAGGTCGTTGGTACCGACAGAGATAAAATCAACGCGGTTTGCCAGCTGCGGCAGCATGAAGACCATAGACGGCACTTCGAGCATAACGCCGATCCGTGGTTTCGGGATCGCATAGCCAATCATCTCTTCCACTTCACGACCAGCACGTTCGATCAGGCGCCGCGCTTCGTCGATCTCATCAATGCTGGTGACCATCGGCAGTAAGATGCTGAGATTGCCCGTCGCAGCATTAGCGCGCAGCATGGCGCGCACCTGGATCAGGAAGATCTCCGGCTGATCGAGCGTAATGCGGATCCCGCGCCAGCCAAGACACGGGTTCTCTTCGCTGATCGGCATATACGGCAGCTGTTTATCCGCCCCGACATCCAGGGTACGCAGGGTGACAGGCTTGTCGTTGAACATTTGCAACATCCCCTGATACTGCGCCACCTGCTCCTCTTCGGAGGGGAAACCGCTCTGCAGCATAAACGGGATTTCAGTACGGTACAGGCCAATACCGTCGATGCGGCTGCCCAGCTTCTCTTCGTGCTCAGGGCTTAAACCGGCGTTGAGCATGACTTTGATCCGCTCACCGCTCTTCAGCTGTGCGGGAAGGTTAACGTCATCTTCCGCCAGCTTGCTTAATTCATTCTCTTCGCTGATGAGACGCTGATATTCCTGGAGCAGAACGGGTTCAGGATCGACCAGCAGTTCACCGCGGTAACCATCCACCACCAGCGTGCGTCGATGCAGTACCGACGGCTGGATATCCGCCCCCATAACGGTAGGAATACCGAGCGCGCGCACCATAATGGCGGCGTGGGAGTTAGCGGCACCATCGCGCACCACGACACCGGCCAGCCGGTCCTGCGGCAGTTCAGCCAGCGTCGTTGCCGAGAGTTCATCGGCCACCAGCACAAACCGTTTTGGCCAGGCGTTTGGCCCCTGAATGGTGTCATCAAGATGGAACAGCAGACGTTGCCCCAGCGCACGGAGATCGCCGGCACGCTCCTTCAGGTAACCGTCTGTTAATGCTGCAAACTGCTCAGCAAATTTTTCGATGACCTTTTTAACGGCCCATTCTGCTACCGAACCTTTATCCACTTCCGCAAAAAGCTCACGGCGCAGCCGCGCGTCGGAAAGCAGGTGCGAATAAAGGTCGAAGATAGCCGCCGTCTCTTTTTGCGCACCCGCCGCAAAGCGTTTGCTGTAGCGGCGAAATTCATTTGCCGCCTCTTCCAGCGCGGCGGTAAGACGCTCGCGCTCCAGCGCTTCATCGAGCGTAGAGGCTTCGTAAACCTGCTCCATTAACGGCAGCGTGGCGTCCATCCAGCCTTCAGCAATCGCTACCCCTGGCGATGCCGGAAGGGCACGAATGCGCGTATGGCGATACTGACCGAAGAGCGCTGCAAGCTGAGACTGTGAGAGGATCGCCGCCATCTGTGTCGCCAGCGTGACGAGGAAGGACTCTTCGCTTTCATCGTACTGACGCAGCTCCCGCTGCTGGACGACCAGCACGCCCAAAAGTTGACGACGCTGGATAATCGGCACGCCAAGGAACGCGCGGAAACGCTCTTCTTTTACGGAAGGGATGTATTTAAAGCTGGGGTGTTTTTGCGCGTCGGCAAGGTTGATAGGTTCAGCCAGCCGCCCAACCAGGCCGACGATACCTTCATCAAATGCGAGCGTTACGGTGCGTCCCCGTGGCTTTTTCAAACCACGGGTCGCCATCAGGTAATAGCAGCGCCGATCGTGGTCGGCCAGATACACCGAACAGACTTCGGTCTCCATCGCAAGACAGATGTCAGTAACCAGAATATTCAGCGCCTCGTTGAGACGCGGAGCACTGGCCACCTTCTCGACTATTTCTCGCAAGCGGGTGAGCATGATTTGCGTAGCTTAACCTCTTTTACGTCGCCAGGCAGGTGCGCTCTGCGGCTTAGGCGGGATCTCCTGAAGCTGCATCACCACACTTGCAAACTCTTTCATCACCCTACGGTAAACATCGCGCTTAAATGACACGACCTGACGAACAGGATACCAATAGCTCACCCAGCGCCAGCCATCGAACTCCGGCGTACTGCTGGTTTGCATATTGATGTCTGAATCGTTGCCCACCAACTGCAGAAGAAACCACTTCTGTTTCTGGCCGATACAAACCGGCTTTGTGTCCCAACGCACCAAACGTTTCGGTAACTTGTAACGCAACCAGTTGCGGGTCGAGGCGAGGATGCGAACATCTTTTCGGCTTAAACCGACCTCTTCAAAAAGCTCCCGGTACATCGCTTGTTCTGGGGACTCTCCCGGATTGATCCCGCCTTGCGGGAACTGCCAGGAGTGCTGACCATATCGACGGGCCCACATTACCTGGCCCTGACGATTACAAATTACTATTCCTACGTTCGGGCGGTAGCCATCGTCATCAATCACCGGACTACCCCAAACTAAACCTTATATATGAATGATTGTTTCACACTACAGTGAGGCGGTAAACCACTCTCTTACAGGCCTGCAACCTAATAACATTTGAATAACTCACAAATAAGTGCAGAGTTATAAACAGATATACGGTAATGAGGACAATTTTATTCACCTTTTCTGTGGATATAGTTGTGAAGAAGTGTCTGATTACCGATGAACAACCTTAAACAACCTCTCCCGCCCTCTTTCACACCGTCAATATAAAATCATATTTTTCATACGATTAACTTAATACCAGTAAATAAAACGCAGAATAGCGTGACGATCGTCACAGCAGGGATCGTCGTACTGATGAAAGATCGAACAGCGTCGGTTTTATCCACAGATTGTGCCAATAAGTTAGGCACAATTTGTCTGAAATTTGGATTTTCATCGCACGTCAAGGCTGTAAATTGAAACAGTAGTCAGGGTTATGCCCAGTTATCCCACTTTTCTGTGGATAACATGGTGTAAGATCCTGTTTATTGTCAGTGACCAGATTTGAACAACCCGTTTTACGTCTCAGATGAAACCGTTAAAACCTCATAAAAAAAACCTATAAATCATAGACATGGAATATTGGGACAGAAAAAGATAAACTCTATCCACAGGGGACAATTTCTTCGTTTATTTTTTAATCAAAAGGTTACCTTCATGCATTCGCTTACCCCCTTGCTCTCACCGCCGTCCAGCGAAGGCCAGCTGCTAGAGCAGGCACAGCGCCTGGCAGGCTTCTCGCTTGGCGAACTGGCGGCTATGGCAGGGCTTCAGATCCCGAAGGATCTTAAACGGGATAAAGGCTGGATCGGCATGCTGCTGGAGCTGTGGCTGGGTGCCAGCGCCGGGAGCAAACCTGAGCAAGATTTTGCCGCCCTTGGCGTCGAGTTAAAAACCATCCCCATCGACAGCTGGGGTCGCCCCCTGGAGACAACCTTTGTCTGCGTTGCGCCCTTAACCGGCAATACCGGCGTGACGTGGGAAACCAGCCACGTGCGTCATAAGCTGAAACGCGTGCTTTGGATACCGGTTGAAGGTGAACGGCAGATCCCGCTGGCCGAACGTCGCGTTGGCGCACCGCTGCTCTGGAGTCCGGATGAAGAGGAGGAGCATCAGCTGCGCCTGGACTGGGAAGAGCTGATGGACATGATTGTGCTCGGGCAGGTCGAGCGAATTACCGCCCGACACGGAGAAGTGTTACAGCTGCGCCCGAAAGCGGCAAACAGCAAAGCGCTTACCGAGGCGATCGGCGCGATGGGCGAACCCATACTGACGCTGCCGCGCGGTTTTTATCTTAAAAAGAATTTCACCGGCGCGCTGCTTGCTCGTCATTTCTTACTTAAAACATAGTTTTTTACTTATTTTGCGAGCTCACAAACATAATCACCTGGTTTTTAAGATTTTACCGCTTCACCCTGTTGCCATAACGGGTTAATACTACACTATGATTTGATACGAGCCAGATGAGGACGATAACGATGAAAAAATGGGCGGTGTTAATTTCAGCAGTCGGGTTGGCGTTTGCCGTATCGGGCTGCAGCAGCGATTACGTCATGGCAACGAAAGATGGCCGGATGATCCTGACCGACGGCAAACCCGAAGTCGACGACGATACCGGTCTGGTCAGCTACCACGACCAGGCAGGCAATAAAATGCAGATCAATCGCGACGAAGTCTCGCAAATTATTGAGCGATAACGGTCGGAGGTCAGTAGCTTACTGGCCTTTTTGATTTTTTTCTTCCCCTTTTGCTTCCCCTCTGCCATGTTTATATTCCTTTGTCGGGAGGTTCCTGACGCGGTCTACATGTCTATTGAAGGAAGCCGGCTATGCATTATCACCGTATCCCCCACAGCGCTCTGGAGATAAGTCAACTGGGGTTGGGCACGATGACATTTGGTGAACAAAACAGCGAAGCCGATGCCCATGCACAACTCGATTATGCCGTCAGTCAGGGGATTAACCTGATTGATGTTGCAGAGATGTACCCTGTGCCACCACGCCCTGAAACACAGGGACTTACCGAAACCTACGTCGGTAACTGGCTGGCAAAACGCGGTAACCGTGAAAAGCTGGTCATCGCCTCGAAAGTCAGTGGCCCCGCGCGAAACAACGATGCCGGGATCCGCCCAAATCAGATCCTCGATCGCAAAAATATCCGCGCCGCGCTGGACGCGAGCCTGAAGCGTCTGCAAACCGACTATCTCGACCTGTACCAGGTCCACTGGCCCCAGCGCCCAACCAACTGCTTTGGCAAGCTCGGCTACAGCTGGAACGAGAGCGCCCCCGCCGTTACCCTGCTGGAAACGCTGGAAGCGCTGACGGAGTGCCAGCGTGCGGGAAAAATCCGCTACATTGGCGTGTCCAACGAAACGGCCTTTGGGGTCATGCGTTACCTGCACCTGGCGGATAAACACGATCTGCCGCGCATCGTCACCATCCAGAACCCGTACAGCCTGCTTAACCGCAGCTACGAAGTGGGGCTGGCCGAAGTGACGCAATATGAGGAAGTGGAACTGCTCGCTTATTCATGCCTGGGTTTTGGCACCCTGACGGGGAAATACCTCAACGGTGCGAAACCGGCCGGGGCGCGCAATACCCTCTTTAGCCGCTTTACCCGCTACAGCGGCGAACAAACGCAAAAAGCCGTTGCAGCCTATGTGGATATCGCGAAGCGCCACGGCCTTGATCCGGCGCAGATGGCGCTGGCCTTTGTGCGCCGTCAGCCGTTTGTTGCCAGCACCCTGCTGGGCGCGACCACGATGGAACAGCTGAAAACCAATATTGAGAGTTTCCATCTGAACCTGAGTGAAGAGGTGTTGGCGGAGATTGAAGCGGTGCATCAGGTATACACATACCCGGCACCGTAATAAAAGCAAAACGGCAACGCACGTTGCCGTTTTTAGGGTTTGCCCCCTCTCCCGGTGGGAGAGGGCCGGGGTGAGGGCATCAGGCCGCACTTATCAGCGCCGACGCTGCCAAACCCACAATCCCGCAATCGCCGCCGCGAAGAGCCCACCAAATCCGACGCCAATCGCCACCACCGGTACCCCCACTTTCACCGCCAGCGAATAGAGTCCCAGCATTAACAACATTGCCAGGTTTTCGCCGAGGTTTTGTACCGCAATGGCATTCCCAGCCCCGACGGTCTGCTTGCCGCGCTCCTGAAGTAACGCATTCAACGGCACCACGAAGAAACCGCCCAGAATACCAATCAGGATCAGCAGGGCATAAGCGGGCAGCAACACATGCTGAAGCGAGAAAATAAGCACCACGACGCCAATCAGGATCCCCGCCGGCATGCAGCGTGCTACCGTTTCGAGCGTTACCAGCTTCGCTGCAGCGCCTGCGCCAGCCACGATGCCGATCGCTACCATCGCATTAAGATAGGTCGGCGTCGCATTGTCAGTAATTCCCAGCGCCACCGGTACCCACAGGACCAGCAGGAAGCGCAGCGTGACGCCCGCCCCCCAGAACATACTGGTTCCCATCAGGGAGAAACGCGTTTCCCCGTTACGCCACAGCACGCGGCACGCGTTGAAGAAACTGCCAGTCATCGGTTTGAAGCGCCAGGATTGCCCCGGGCGAGCGACCGGCAGCTTCGGAATAAACAGGTTAGCCACGACCGCCCCGCCATACACCGCCGCGCATACGCCCAAAGCCGCCAGGACATGCCAGTCGGCCAGTACGCCTCCTGCGACGGAGCCGAGCAGGATAGCGGCAATGGTTGACGACTCCATCAGACCGTTGGCTTTGACCAGCTTATCGCCCGTGGTCAGCTCGCCAAGAATGCCATACTTCGCCGGAGAGTAGGCGGCAGCGCCGATGCCCACAAGCGTATAGCCAATAAACGGATTGAAGCCAAAGCAAATGCTGGCGGCACCCAGCAGCTTAAGACCGTTGGCAAACATCATCACCCGGCCCTTCGGGAAACTGTCCGCCACCTGCCCCACAAACGGGGCAAAGATAATGTAAGCGCCCACAAACACCATCTGCAGGATCGGCTGACTCCAGTCGGGGTAAAACTCGGCTTTCAGCAGGGCCAGCGTGGCGAACAACAGCGCGTTATCGCCGAACGCAGAGAGAAACTGCGCGGCAATGACCGCCATCATGCCTTTTGAACGCAGTGAGGTGTTAGTGTGTACTGACTCACGCATTTTGCTGTTCCGCCTCTTCAACCATGCCTTTCAGGGTCACGAAATCGGGTTTCCCACTACCCAGCACCGGAAGCTGCTTCAGGTAGCGAATATCGCGCGGCACCGCCAGCTCAGGAATGCCATGCTCACGCGCATAGCTCAGTAGCCTGTCGCGCTTAAGCTCGCCGTCGGTGGTAAACAGCACCAGCGCCTCGCCTTTGCTGGCATCACTCTTCACCACCGTCGCATGCATTTTATCGGCGGAGACAGCCGTCGCCAGTTGTTCAACCATTTCCAGAGAGACCATTTCACCGGCGATTTTGGCGAAGCGTTTTGCGCGTCCCTGAATCTGCACAAAGCCTTGCTCATCGAAATGCACGATATCACCGGTGTCGTACCAGCCGGTTTCAACCTCGCCGTTGACGTTTTCCGCCGTCGGCGCTTCCAGCTGGCCTGGGTTTTCTACGCGCAGGTAACCGTTCATCACGTTTGGCCCTTTCAGCTGCAGGCGGCCACCCTCCTCAATGCCCGGCACGGCCAGCAGACGCGCATCCATCCCCGGCAGAATTCGGCCCACCGTACCCGGTTTCGCCGCCATGGGTACGTTGATGGAGACCACGGGCGCGCACTCGGTAACGCCATAGCCCTCAAGAATGCGCAGGCCAAACTTGTCCTGCCAGATCTGACGCGTGCTCTCCTGCAGCTTTTCCGCACCAGCCACGACATACCGCACGCGGAAGAAATCATACGGATTGGCGAAACGGGCATAGTTACCCAGGAAGGTTGAGGTTCCGAACAGGACGGTGCAGTTACGGTCATACACCAGCTCCGGCACAATGCGGTAATGCAGCGGGCTGGGATAGAGGAACACTTCCGCACCGGTCAGCAGCGGCGTAAAAAGTCCCACCGTCAGGCCAAAGGAGTGGAACAGCGGCAGCGCCGACATAAAGCGGTCACTGGCAGTAAAATCGGCAATGCTTTTGATCTGCTCAACGTTCGCCAGAATACTCTTGTGGCTGTGAACAACGCCTTTCGGGTTGCCCTCCGAACCCGACGTGAAGAGGATAATCGCATCATCTTCCGGCTGCTGTTTGACCTGCGCCAGACGCGGCATCAGCAGGTGTGCAAAAATCCACAGCTTGTCGCCGGTGGTCACGTCCGCTTTCAGATCTTCCAGAAAGACCCAGCGCACCTGGGTCAGTTGTTCTGGCAGATGCCAGAGCTTGCCTTTGTCCAGGAACTGTCGGGAGGTAAAGACGGTATTTATCTGGGCGGCGGTAATGGCGCTGGTCAGCCCTTTCACCCCCGCCGTGTAGTTCATCATCGCCGGTATACGGCCACGGGAAACCGCACCAAAAATCACCGCCGCGCTGATGCCCGCGTTTGGCAGCATCAGGCCGATCTTTTCGCCCTTCTTGCTGTACTTCTCCAGAATGCGGCCCACAAACAGCGTTTTGGTCAGCAGCTTGCGATAGGTATCCGGGGTAAAGTTGATGTCTTCGATGCAGTTTTTCTTTGCGCCATAGCGGTACTGCGCGGAAAGCAGGGATTCGTACAGCGTTTCGCGCGGGCGCACGGCCATGCGCGCTTCCATCATAATCTGGTGCAGCATTTCCCCGGCGATTTTACGGCGATCGCGGGCACGCGGCGCGTCGGGCATCGGGAGCGACGTTGGCGGCAGAATATGCAGAGTGATTTTGGGGAACAGACGCTGCTTCACCAGCCCCTTCAGGCGGCTGAAGTGGGTCAACTCTGCGCCTTCGATACGCAGCGGCACCACGGTCGCTTTTGACTTCGCCGCGACAAAACCCGCGCCGTCGTAGATTTTCATCAGCGAACCGGTCACTGAAATGCGCCCTTCCGGGAAAATAACCACCGGACGCCCCTGCTCTACCAGACGTACCAGATGTTTAATCATCATCGGCTTTGTCGGGTCGAGCGGCACAAAATCAATCAGCGGGGTGAGCCAGCGCATGTACCACTGCTGGCTGATGGAGGTGTACACCGCAAACACCGGGCGCACGGGCAGAAATAGCGCCAGCAGAATGCCGTCTATGAAGGAAACATGATTGGGTGTGATGAGAACGCGCTCGCCGCGAAGCGCCTGGGCGTCGCCAGTGACGCGGATGCGAAAAAGAATACGGAACAGTGTACGGAAAAACCCAAATAGCATCTCAACTCCCTTTGCCAGACAGTGTGGTGGGGTGACTGTAAATGGTGGCAGATTACACGAGAAGTGATACAGGAGCGACAGCAAAAGTGGGGGCGAAAAAAAACCTGCGCATCCGCGCAGGTTGGTGCAAGTGATGAGTACGAAACCGTACTAAGAATTCTCACCAATCAATACCTCTGGGATCTTGATTGTGGCTGTTGACCCTGCGCTTCGCCAGCAGGAAAACGCAAGGGAATGAGCCGAAATGCAACCAGGTATGAATATTCTCTGTTGCTGTTACAGGTTGAACTGTCAGGCAAAAAAAAACCTGCGTAAGAGCGCAGGCTGGTGTAAGTCGTGTTAATCAACCGGAGTTGATTCCACCTATCAATACCTCTGGGACCTCAACTCTACCAACCTCTTTAACGTCATCGCCACCGGCCAATCGCAACAGCCTGAGGCAAAGTGTAACTAAAGGTTCAGATTGACATTCTTCTGACATGACCAGGCGTGTAACGATTACACTATCAGGGTGGGTCTGCGTCACGTTTGTGGCGCGAGGGAATCGGCTTCCCTTGAATGCGCGTCACTTTTCCGCAACACTATTTAATGTGTAAACGCTTACCCCAAATAAGAAGGTTATAAATGGCGACAATAAAGGATGTGGCTCGTCTGGCAGGAGTGTCGGTAGCCACCGTCTCCCGCGTGATTAATGATTCACCCAAAGCCAGTGACGCATCACGCCAGGCGGTACAAAGCGCCATGGAAACCCTGAATTACCATCCAAATGCCAACGCCCGCGCGCTCGCCCAGCAGTCAACGGATACCATTGGGCTGGTGGTGGGCGACGTTTCCGACCCCTTTTTCGGGGCCATGGTTAAAGCGGTTGAACAGGTCTCTTATCAGACGGGTAATTTTTTACTGATCGGCAATGGCTATCACAATGAACAAAAAGAACGCCAGGCTATTGAGCAGCTGATCCGCCACCGCTGCGCGGCGCTGGTTGTTCACGCCAAAATGCTCCCGGATGCCGAACTGATTCACCTGATGAAGCAGATGCCCGGAATGGTGATCATCAACCGTATTATCCCCGGCTTTGAAAAACGCTGTGTGGCCCTCGACGACCGCTACGGCGCATGGCTTGCAACTCGTCATCTGATTCAACAGGGTCACACCCGGATTGGCTATCTCTGTTCCAATCACCCTATTTCTGATGCGGAAGACCGCCTGCAGGGCTACTACGACGCCCTGCGCGAAAATGGTCTGCCGTGTAATGACCGTCTGGTGGCCTACGGAGAGCCGGATGAAAGCGGCGGCGAACAGGCCATGACGGAGCTGCTGGGTCGTGGACGAAATTTCACCGCGGTTGCCAGCTATAACGATTCGATGGCCGCCGGGGCAATGGGTGTCATGAATGACAACGGGATTGAGGTGCCGACGGAGATCTCACTGATTGGCTTTGACGATGTCCTGGTCTCCCGGTACGTGCGCCCGCGCCTGACCACCGTCCGTTACCCAATCATCACGATGGCCACCCAGGCCGCAGAGCTGGCGCTGGCGCTGGCCGAGCAACGCAAGCCGCCGGAGATTACCCATCTCTTCAGCCCAACGTTAGTGCGCCGTCACTCCGTTGCAGCGCCTGCTGACGCGCAGAGCGAATAACGATACAGGTGTACCGTTTTATCCGGATACTCCAGCCCATCGCCAATATACTGCCAGCCGTAACGTTCATAGAAGTCGCGGCAGGCAGACCAGAGATGGAGTTCCTCGTACCCGGCCCGTGCGGCGAAGCGAATAACGTGCTGCTGTAACTTTCCTGCCAGCCCCTTGCCGCGCGCCGCGTCGTCAACGTAGAGCGCCGCCAGCCACGGAAAAAGATCCTGACGGGTAATCAAATCGCAGCGCCAGAGCCCCACCGTGCCCAGAAGCCGTTCATCTTCTACGGCGATAAAGGTCAGCGGCAGGGCATCCGGCGTCTGGCTGTGCACAACGATGCTGTGGAAAAATTCCCGCGAAAGCCCCTCGCCAAAGGCCTGCCATAGCCAGTCGGTAACCTGCTCCGCATAGTGCGGTGCCTCGTAAAGCGGGAGGATGACGGTCTTTTTCACGTTTCACCTGCGTTTTTAATGAATATGCTGGCCTGACGCCTCCAGCCCGGTTTGGCGAGTATTTTACCAGAGTCAGACTATTTAGTTTTACTTCTGGCAGGCCAGGCGAATCGTGACCAAAAAGCGTGATCGTGGCAGAAGTTTTGCGCTTCCCGCATCGCTTATACGCTGTCAGGTCTGTGTTAAACTGCAGACCATTACGTGGAAGCAGGAATGTAGAATGGCAACAATGCTGGATGTCTCACTGCGCGCGGGCGTGTCGAAGGCTACCGTCTCGCGCGTGCTGAACGGCACAGGTCAGGTTAAAGAGAGTACGCGTCAGCAGGTCTTTGCTGCGATGGAAGAGCTGGGCTACCGCCCAAACTTTCTCGCGCGTTCGCTGGCTAACCAGACCAGCAACAGCATTGGTCTGGTCGTCTCTACCTTCGACGGCTTTTACTTTGGTCGTCTTTTGCAGCAGGCGTCGCGGCAGACCGAAACCCACGGGAAACAACTGATCGTCACCGACGGTCACGACGCGCCAGAGCAGGAAGAACAGGCGGTGCAGATGCTGGCCGACCGCCAGTGCGATGCCATCGTGCTTTACACGCGCTATATGAGCGAAAAGGCGATCATCAAGCTGATTAATACCGTGCAAACGCCGCTGGTGGTCATCAACCGTGAAGTCAGCCAGGCACCGGAGCGCTGCGTGTTCTTCGAACAGCAGGATGCAGCGTTTAAGGCGGTGGATTACCTGATCAATCAGGGCCACCGGGAGATCGCCTGCATTACCGTCCCGATCCACACCCCCACGGGTAAAGCGCGGCTAATGGGCTACCGTAAGGCGCTGGAAAAGCACGGCATTCGTCTGGACGAGCGTCGAATAAAGTACGGTGATGCGGGAATGACGCGGGGCTATGAGCTGTGTAAGGAGCTGATTGCTGAAGGGGTGTCGTTCAGCGCGCTGTTTGCCTGTAACGATGATATGGCGCTGGGCGCGTCCAAAGCGCTGCATCAGGCAGGGCTTAAGATCCCGCAGGATATCTCCCTGTTCGGCTTTGACGATGCCCCAAGCGCGAAGTGGCTGGAGCCTGCGCTCTCATCGGTTTATCTTCCGATAGATAACATGATCGTCACGGCTATCGATCAGGCGATCCGGCTGGCGAAGAACCAGCCGGTCGATGCGATCCCGCCGTTTACCGGCACGCTGGTATTACGCGATTCGGTCACAACGGGGCCGTACTTTCATCAAACGAGTTCCAGCGCCAGCAGTTCCTGAATGGTCTGACGACGACGGATCAGCCGCGCCTTGCCGTTATCAAACAGCACTTCCGGCAGCAGCGGACGGCTGTTGTAGTTCGAGGACATAGACGCCCCGTACGCGCCGGTATCGTGCAGCACCAGGTAATCGCCAGGCGCTACCTCCGGCAGCGCACGGGTTTCCACTTTGCCGCCTTCCTGCTGGGTAAATACGTCACCGGATTCACACAGCGGGCCTGCGACCACCGTCTCGCGGCGCGGCGCGTGCGTTAAATCGCGGCCATCGGCGGCAAGGGCGGTAATGTGATGGTAGCTGCCGTACATGGACGGACGCATCAGGTCGTTAAAGCCCGCGTCAATCAGCACGAAGTGGCGGGAGCCCATCTCTTTGACGCTGCGCACCTGCGCCACCAGCACGCCGGCTTCGGCCACCAGGAAACGACCCGGTTCAATTTCCAGCTTCACGGCATGACCAAGATGCGCGGCGATTTGATCGCGCGCGGCGCTCCACAGGCCGTAATAGTGATCGGTATCGATCGCCTCTTCCCCTTCGCGATAAGGAATGGAAAGACCGCCACCGGCAGAGATCGCCTCCAGGTCCTGGCCGAAGTCGACAACCTGGCGCACCATTGCCCCGCATACCTGCTCCAGGTGCCCGTAATCGACGCCGGAGCCAATATGCATATGAATGCCAACCAGCTTCATGTTGTAGCGCTGCAGCACCTCCAGGGCAGCAGGCATATCGGCGTACCAGATCCCGTGCTTGCTGTTTTCGCCCCCGGTGTTGGTTTTTTGGCTGTGGCCATGACCGAAGCCCGGGTTCACCCGCAGCCAGACGCGATGACCAGGCGAAACCTGCCCAAGCTGCTCCAGCATATCCACAGAACCGGCATTTACCGGCACCTGCAGTTCATGCACGCGCGCAAGCGTGGCGTCGTCGATCACATCCGCGGTAAAGACGATCGCATCAGGATCGGTTTTCGGATCGAACCCGGCCGCCAGCGCACGCTCGATTTCACCCAGCGACACGGAGTCAACCTTCGCGCCCTGCTCGCGCATCAGGCGCAGAATGTGAATATTGGAGCAGGCCTTCTGGGCAAAACGTACCACGTCAAACTGATGCAGGGCGGCGATCTTCTCGCGAACGATCTGCGCGTCGTAGACCCATACCGGGCAGCCAAACTCGGCGGGCAGGCGCAGCAGGTTTTCAGCGTTCAAATCGGTATCCGTCTGGTTGAGCGGGCGTGGCATAGTCTTCTCCGGGTCAATTTATTTTTTTTATGATTACGCCACAGCGGAAGCCGAATAAAAAATATCGTTTTATCGCGAGTCTATGCAAAAATGATATGGACAGTTCTTTGCTTTCAGGTGCCCTATGCCCGCCGTCAATTTACGCCACATCGAGATTTTTCACGCCGTGATGACCGCCGGCAATCTCACCGAAGCCGCACAGATGCTGCATACCTCCCAGCCGACGGTCAGCCGCGAGCTGGCGCGCTTCGAGAAAGTGCTGGGGCTGAAGCTGTTCGAACGCGCCCGGGGAAGGCTTCACCCGACGGTGCAGGGGTTGCGCCTGTTTGAGGAAGTGCAGCGCTCATGGTACGGGCTGGACAGAATCGTCAGCGCGGCGGAAAGCCTGCGCGAGTTTCGTCAGGGCGAGCTGTCGATTGTCTGCCTGCCTGTCTTCTCTCAGTCCTTCTTACCGACGCTGCTCCAGCCTTTTCTGGCCCGCTATCCCGAGGTCAATCTCACCATCGTGCCGCAGGAGTCGCCTCTGCTTGAAGAGTGGCTGTCGGCACAGCGGCACGATCTCGGGTTAACCGAGACCTTCTCGACACCCGCAGGAACGGCGCGCACGGAACTGCTCGCGCTGGATGAAGTGTGCGTTCTGCCCGCCGGGCATCGGCTTGCCCACAAAGCGGTGCTGACGCCCGCGGATTTTCACGGTGAGAACTACATTAGCCTGTCGCAAACCGACAGCTACCGGCAGTTGCTGGATACGCTTTTTGCTGAGCATCAGGTGAAGCGGCGGATGGTGGTAGAAACGCACAGCGCGGCCTCAATATGCGCGATGGTTCGTGCGGGCGTCGGCGTCGCGGTCGTCAATCCACTTACGGCGCTGGACTATGCCGGGAGCGGGATCGTCATCCGCCGTTTTAGCGTTTCCGTCCCGTTCACCGTAAGCCTTATCCGCCCGCTGCACCGTCCGGCTTCCGCGCTGGTGGACGCATTCACCGAACACTTAGTTGAGCATGCGCGTCAGGCGGCGCTTCGCTTGCCTGACCTGCAAAACCCGTTATGACAGCATAAATTCCACGGCATCTGCCGCGTGAATAGCCGCGGTATCAAACACCGGGATGGGGCTTCGTTCGGCCGGCACCAGTAAACCGATCTCCGTGCAGCCGAAAATCACCCCTTCAGCCCCCTGTTGCGCCAGTTTCTCTATTACGCTCACGTAATACGCACGGGAGGTTTCGCTGAAGGTTCCGAGGCAGAGCTCGTCGAAGATAATCTGATTAATGCGCGCCCGGTCCTCCTCATCCGGGATCAGGCTTTCTATCCCAAACTCGCTGTGCAAGCGCCCGCGATAGAAATCCTGCTCCATGGTGTAACGTGTGCCCAGCAAGGCCACGCGCGACATTCCCGAGGCGCGAATTGCGCGTCCGGTGGCATCCGCGATGTGCAGGAACGGCAGCGAACAGCGCGCTTCAATGTGCGAGGCCACTTTGTGCATCGTGTTGGTACACAGCAGAATGCCCTGCGCCCCCGCGCGCTCCAGCCCCAGCGCGGCATCGGCCAGGATCTCTCCCGCTTTATCCCATTCGCCGCTCGACTGACAGGCTTCGATTTCATGAAAATCAACGCTGTGCAGCAGCAGGCTCGCGGAGTGCAGGCCGCCCAGACGCTGCTTTACGCCTTCGTTAATCAGGCGGTAATAAGGGATAGTCGATTCCCAGCTCATCCCACCTAACAGGCCAATCGTTTTCATCATCCCTCCTTCTCTGTTTAAGCCAGTGAAGCAAACTTGTGATCCTGTTTCCAGATCTTTGTTGCGTCGTTTTCTTTTTAAGCTGGCCCATATAAATTAAATAAAACACCGTTTTATTATAAAGGGCAAGACCATGTTTATGTTCCACAAAGAGACCGCGTCTGAAGATTTAGGGAACGGCGTTACGCGTCGTGTGCTGGCCCACGGCGGCAGGATGATGGCGGTTGAAGTGCATTTTGAGCAGGGTGCAATTGGCCCACTGCATAACCACCCGCACGAACAGTTAACCTATGTTCTCTCCGGCGAGTTTGAATTTACGATTGGTGAAGAGAAGCATGTCGTGACGGCGGGAGATACGCTCTACAAAAAACCGCATGTGATGCACGGCTGCCTCTGCCTCAAGTCCGGCACGCTGCTGGACACCTTTACGCCTGTCCGCGAGGATTTCCTGAAATAAAAAAAGGCGCTGTTTCAGCGCCTTTCCTGTATGCAGAATTTATTCCGTTACCGGCTCTGGCGATGGGTTTCGGCTGAGCATGGCCTCACGCAGTAACACGCTGCCGCAGGCAAACAGAGCGCCAAGGATCGCTGCCAGAATGACAATCATCCCTTTGCCCGGGCCGTCTTTTTTCACTGGCATCGATGGCGAAAGCTGATACCTGAATGGCTCAAGCTTAACGTCTGCAAAGGAGAGTTTTTTCAGCTGCGCCAGGTAATATTCCCGGTTCTGGAAATCCGCGTTCAGCTCCGTCACGTCCTTGAGATTTTTTTCAATCTTTAGCTTTTGTGCGATACCGTCAGCCCCGAGCGCAACGGAGTAATCCGGATCGTCTTTTACCGCCTGTCCGTTGCTGTACACGGGCTTCTTAATGCCCGCGGCATTCGCCACTTCCAGCGAATAATTCAGCCGCTGCAGGTTGGTGTTGTGCACATTGGTCAGACGAACGCGGTCGAGCGCCAGCTGCTGTTCTACCTCGTTCGTTTTGAGGGCGATCTGATTGCGGATATTTTGAACCGTCTCTTTCTCAACAATTGCCGAGATATACTCGATATACCCCTCCAGGACGGATTGGGCATCGGCTGCGGTCGGCGCGGTGAAGCTCAATGTCCAGGAGACGAAAGGCGATTTATCCGCGTCTTTTCCCTGAACATCATTCACCGCTTTCATTCTGTCTGCGATATTAACAACCGCACGGTGCAGTTCAAGCGGGTCCACTTCCGCATTCTTAAGCTGCGCCATCACGTAAGGGGAAGAGGTCATATACTCTTCGAGCAATGACTGCGACTGGAATTTTTTAATAAACAGGTCAAAGACTTCCTGACGGGTGACCGGCACCTTCACGTCAAGAACCTGCAGCGCAACCATCATCTGGCGCAGCGGGTTCCACTGTGTCTGTTCCGCCGGAGTGATCACCGCTTTACTGGTCCATTTTTGCGGCAGTAGAAGCGCAATTGCCAGACCTGCCAGCGCGAAAACAAAGATAATGGTGGCAATACGTTTTTTCGCGGTAATCAGAACATCTAACAGACCCAGAAGATCGATCTCTTTTGAACTGACTGCTGGGGGGGCATATGAGGGAAAATCGAGGTCCGTTTTTTTCTTGAAATCCATTGCTGACATAACCGTTCTTCTGTTTCGGGTGCAGTAAATTCCTGCCGGATGAGTTCAGTTGCCCGATAATACAAGAAACTAAGAATAATCTGAATGCGAGAATGGACTATCTGAGAGATTGCTATCAAAGTTGGTAGTTATTAAGCATCACGCTAACAAAACGCCGGGTGGCGCTGCGCTTACCCGGCATTACCCCTTACACGCCGATATTTCGCAGTTTCTCCCCGCTCATCAGCTTGCGTTCAATATGCTCCAGCGTCACGCCTTTGGTTTCTGGAATTAGCCAGAATGTGACGCCAATAAACGCCACGTTCAGCACCGTATAGAGCCAGAAAGTTCCCGCCGCGCCAATCGCATCCAGCAGCGTCAGGAAGGTCGCGCCGATGATCATGTTCGATACCCAGTTGGTGGTGGTGGAACAGGTGATACCAAAATCGCGACATTTCAGCGGCTGAATTTCAGAGCACAGGATCCACACCACCGGCGCGGCGCTCATCGCGTAGCCAGCGATGCACATCATGGTCATGCCCACGGAGAGCCATGAGAGGCCACTGGACGCCGTGCCGTTATCAAACTGCATCAGGCAGTAGCCGAGGATCAGCGTACCGAGCGCCATCACGCTGAAGCCAATTTTCAGCGCTGGCTTACGTCCGGCTTTATCGACGGTGAACACCGCAATAAAGGTGGCGAACATAAAGGTGAGCCCCACCACCAGCGTGGCGATCATCTGCTGTTCGGTGGTGGTAAAACCGGCCATTTTGAAGATGCGCGGCGCGTAGTACATGATGATGTTCATCCCGGTGAACTGCTGCATCGCCTGGAGCAACATACCGAGAAATACCGCGCGGCGCACGTTGCGGTTAACCTTGAACAATGACCAGCCACCCTGCTTCAGCTTCAGGCTTTCGCGGATCTCGTTCAGCTCTTCACGCGCTTTCTCAGACGTGTCGCGCAGCATACGCAGCACCTCTTCCGCCTCCACGTGACGCCCTTTTTGCGCCAGCCAGCGCGGGCTGTTCGGCAGGAAAATCACTAATACAATCAACACAACCGCAGGCAGCGCCAGCACACCGAGCATCGCCCGCCAGTTACCGCTGTAGCTGAAGTACGTATCGGACAGGAACGCCAGCACGATGCCCAGCGTCACCATCAGCTGGTACATGCTGATCATCTTGCCGCGCACGTTCTCGCTCGCCATTTCGGAGAGATACAGCGGTGCGGTGTAGGAGGCGATCCCCACCGCCACGCCCAGCAGCACGCGGGAGAGCAGCAGCACTTCAACGTTGGTGGCAAACGCCGAACCAATGGATCCGGCAACAAACAGGACCGCCCCGACCATCAGGCTGTATTTGCGCCCGAGGCGGAACGAAAGCCAGCCGTTAAACAGCGCGCCGATGGCCGCGCCGAGCATCATGCTGCTCACCACCCACTCCTGCAGGCGGTTACTCAGCGTAAAGTGATCGGTAATAAACGGCAGCGCACCGGCGATAACGCCGATATCCAGGCCAAACAGTAAACCGGCCACGGCTGCCGCAATGGAGACAAACTGGTTCATGCGGCGGGTATCGCGCAGCGCAGCGGGCATCAGGGTAGAGTCATTTATAGATGTCATATTTTTCCTGCCTCAACAGCAAAATTCGTTAAGTGAAATTACGAGATAGCGGGGAAAAGTGTCAGGCCGGAATTCGTGAAGATATGGATTATTTCGCTATGGCATAGCGATCTGTGATGGACATTACAATTTCAACCAATGCTGGATAATCACCTTATTTTACTAATACCTTAATTTTTCAGTAATAAAAGTGTGATGGCGGTCATCTATGATTTTTCAGTATGGATTTTTCGTGTTTATCAATATGGACTTTGGCAAATTTTAAGCAAAAAAAACCTCCGCCGAAGAGCAGAGGTATTTGTCATAAGTGGGTCTATCGCGCCAGCCAGCCTCCATCAACCGCGACGGTATAACCATTGATATAGTCCGATGCAGGGGAAGCCAGGAACACAACCGGCCCCATCAGATCGCTCGGAAGCCCCCAGCGGCCAGCCGGAATACGCTCAAGGATCGCCGCACTGCGCTCTTCGTCCGCCCGCAGCTGCTGGGTATTGTTAGTGGCCATATAGCCCGGCGCAATCGCGTTGACGTTGATGTTGTGCTGCGCCCATTCGTTCGCCAGCAGGCGGGTCACGCCCATCACCGCGCTTTTTGACGCGGTGTAAGACGGCACGCGGATGCCGCCCTGGAAGGAGAGCATCGAAGCGATATTAATGATTTTGCCGCCTTTCCCCTGGGCGATGAAGTGCTTCGCCGCCGCCTGGGACATAAAGAACACGCTCTTGATGTTCAGGTTCATGACGTCGTCCCAGTCGGTCTCGCTGAAGTTAATTGCGTCTTCACGGCGAATCAGCCCGGCGTTGTTGACCAGAATGTCGATATGGCCAAACTCCGCCACGGCGCGATCCAGCAGGTCCGGAATGGCGTCGATTTTACGCAGGTCGGCGGTCAGGCTGAGAAAACGACGGCCCAGCGCGGTCACGCGTTCAATCGTTTCCGTGGGCTCAACAATGTTAATCCCGACGATGTCGCAGCCCGCTTCCGCCAGGCCTAACGCCATCCCCTGGCCCAGCCCGGTGTCACAACCGGAAACCACAGCCACTTTACCCTGCAGAGAGAATGCATCCAGAATCATGTTTGTTCCTTACTCTTTCAGCGCCTGTCACCCACAGGCAGATTGATACTTAGCTGCCCGCGACTAGCGCAGATCCTTAACAGCGACGTGGTCCATGTCATCGAAGACCTGGTTTTCTCCAACCATACCCCAGATGAAGGTATAGGCTTTTGTCCCCACGCCGGAGTGAATAGACCAGCTGGGTGAAATGACCGCCTGCTCGTTATGCATGACGATATGGCGCGTCTCCTGCGGCTGTCCCATCATGTGGAACACGCAGGCATCGTCGTCCATGTTGAAGTAGAAGTAGACTTCCATGCGGCGCTCATGGGTATGGCACGGCATAGTGTTCCACAGGTTGCCCGGAGCCAGTTCAGTCAGCCCCATGCTGAGCTGGCAGGTTTCCAGCACATCCGGAACGAAGTATTTATTGATGGTACGGCGGTTGCTGGTGAGGTTATCGCCCAGCGTCACGGGCGCAACGTCCGCTGGCGTCACTTTTTTGGCTGGATAAGCGGTGTGCGCGGGGGCGCAGTTGTAGTAAAACTTTGCGGGCTTAGTGCCGTCGATGCTGGCAAAAACCACCTCTTTCGCCCCTTTGCCGACGTACAGCCCGTCGCGGTGGCCAATCTCGTAGCACTGGCCGTCCACGGTAATCGTGCCCGGCCCGCCGATATTAATCACGCCCAGTTCACGACGCTCCAGGAAGTAGCTGACGCCCAGCTGCTTGCCCACTTCGCCGCCCACTGAGACGGTTTTCGCCACCGGCATAATGCCGCCCACAATAATGCGGTCGATGTGGCTATAGACCATGGTGTACGTGTCGGCTTCGAACACCTGCTCAATTAAAAACTCGCTGCGCAGCCCCTGAGTATCCAGCGTTTTGGCGTGCGCGCTGTGAATGCTTTGTCTGACGTCCACGGTAACCTCCAGATGTGGTCATTCCCGAAAGAAGAAAATAAACGAAACAGCGTTCCGTTTTTCATTATGAGCACATACTAGCGGCAGAAAATAGGCTTTTCAACCCAACTTAAAACAACGTTTCATTTTTTATTTTATTTATAGCGGAAATGACGTTCGGATCACGATAAATACGCCAGGCAAAAACAGCGCCATAAAAAAACCTCCCGAAGGAGGTTTTTTTAATGAGGTAAGATTAGCGCTCGATGGCCAGCGCCACCCCTTGTCCGCCGCCTATACAGAGAGTAGCAATCCCTTTGCGGGCGTTTCGCTTTTTCATTTCGTGGACCAGGGAGACCAGGATTCGGCAACCGGACGCACCGATGGGATGCCCCAGCGCAATGGCCCCGCCGTTTACGTTGACCCGCAGCGGATCCCACTCCAGCATTTTGCCGACCGAGATCGCCTGCGCGGCAAAGGCTTCGTTCACTTCAATCAGATCCACATCAGAAAGCTGCCACCCTGCGCGATCCAGGCAGCGGCGGGTAGCGTAGACCGGCGCGATCCCCATTAACGCAGGATCCACGCCCACGCTGGCAAATGCCTTAATGCGGGCCAGCACGGGGAGATCGAGTTCAAGAGCTTTGCTTTCACTCATCATCATGACGGCCGCGGCGCCGTCGTTAATGGAAGAGGCATTTCCCGCCGTGACCGAGCCCTGGGTTTCAAACGCGGGATTCAGTCTTGCCAGGCCTTCAGCACTGGCATCGGTGCGCGGCTGTTCATCGGTATCTATAACGATAACCTCGCCGTTCTGACGCTGCGTGCTGACCGGGACAATCTCGTCGCGAAAACGACCGGAATCAATCGCGGCACGCGCTTTTTGCTGTGAACTTAGCGCATAGGCGTCCTGCAGTTCTCGGCTGATGCCGTACTCGCGCGCCAGATTTTCTGCCGTCACGCCCATATGATAGTCGTTGAACGCATCCCACAGCCCGTCATGCACGAGGCTGTCGAGCAGCTGGCTGTTGCCCAGCTGCGCGCCGGTACGGCTGTCGGTCAGAACGTGCGGCGCGCGGCTCATGTTCTCTTGTCCACCAGCAATAACCACATCCGCTTCACCGCACTGAATGGCCTGGGTGGCGAGATGCAGCGCTTTTAATCCTGAACCACAGACGTCGTTAATGGTGATGGCGGATACGGTATTGGGCAACCCGCCCTTCAGCGCCGCCTGGCGCGCAGGGTTCTGCCCGGCTCCGGCCGTGAGAACCTGCCCCAGGATCACTTCATCAACTTCATGTGCGGCGATCCCGCTACGTTCCACCAGCGCTTTAACTACCACGCTGCCCAGGTCAACCGCCGAGTGACGCGCAAGCGCTCCCTGAAAACAGCCGATAGCCGTACGCAACGCACCCACTATTACGACATCTTTCATCACGACCTCTGTGTTAAATGACATGACGATAGTAGAGGATTGTTACTAGCAATTATCTTAATTGTTTAAAAATAGTGAGTTTAATCACAAGGATTAGCGCGCATCCTGCAAATACTGCCGCAGCCAGCTTCCGGCAACGCCGGGCGGGGATCGTTTATTCCACAGCAAATCGATGCCGATCGCCCTTGGCCAGCCGGGAACATTGAGCTGTACCAGCGATTTCGCCGCGGCGAATTCATCCACCAGCGCGCACGGCAGCACGCACCAGCCGAAACCCTGGACGGCCATACTCAGCAGTAACAGGTAGTTCGGCGCTGACCAGACGGGCCCCCGAGCAATCTCAGCCTCGCGCTCAAGGTAGGTGCTGAGCCTCAGCTCCCGCCAGCCGTGCAGCTCGTCGCTCTGCACCTCGTGTTGCCCGGCGAGCGGATGCGTGGTCGCGACATATATCGCCATTCGGGTCTGCACCGGCAGCCGGGTGGCGCCAATATCCGTAGGATAACTGTCTCGCGCTTCCGTCAGACCCACCTGCGCGCGCTCCTTTTGCAGCAGATCGATCACGTCTTCTTCCTCGCCAATCAGACATTCGAATTCCGTATGGGGAAAGCGGGCGTCAAACTGCTTCATCAGATCTTCCAGCACGTCCGGGTTGAGGGTATCGGAAAGGACAAACGTCAAACGCGCTTCGGTTCGTGCCGTTAACGACACCGCCAGCTCATCAAGCCGCGTGCTGGCGGCGAGGATGGCCTGCACGTAGCCCAGCACCTGTTCCCCCTGGACCGTTAGCACCGGCTGCCGCGCCGAGCGGTCAAACAGTTCGAAACCCAGATCGGCCTCAAGATTGGCAATGGAGGTGCTGATCGTCGACTGGCTTTTACGCAGCCGGCGCGCGGCAGCAGAGAAAGAGCCTGCCGCAACGGTCTCAACAAACGCGGTAAGGGCTTCAGGTGAATAGCGCATAACCTATCTACTTTATCGATGGATACCATCTTTAATATATCAGCTTTAGCGATAAAAATAGGCTGCATCAACGCCCATACCGGCGAATTAATGAGGTCTACACTATGCAACATCAGGATGCACTCCAACGTAAGCTGCCGGAGCGGATCTTTCACGCTGTCTGTTTCGAAGGGATTGCCACGGCAATTCTCGCCCCCACGGCGGCGTGGCTGATGCAGCGCTCCGTGGTGGAGATGGGCGGGTTAACCATTATCCTGGCTACCACCGCCATGCTCTGGAACATTATCTATAACTTCGGCTTCGACCGTTTCTGGCCTGTCCAGCGCGTAAAACGTACGGCAAAAGTGCGTGCGCTGCACGCCCTGGGGTTCGAATGCGGGTTTATTGTGATTGGCGTGTCGATTGTCGCCGCCGTGCTGGGCGTGACCCTGCTTCAGGCATTCACACTGGAAATAGGTTTCTTCCTGTTCTTCCTGCCGTACACCATGTTCTATAACTGGGCATACGATAACCTGCGCGAGAAATTTCTTAAGCACCGCCAGCAACGACGCGCTCTGGCAGGCTAAACTCACGCTGGCCGGACGCCCGTTCCGGCCAAACTCCGTCGAAGCAACTGCGCTCTTCAGGCATAACTATGGTAAATTGCACGCCATTCTGATGGTTTGTTAGTTGAAACGTTGCTCTAATGTCGAAAATTTGGTCAAAAGATGAGACTCTCTGGAGTTTCGCTCTCTATGGCACGGCCGTGGGCGCAGGAACGCTGTTCTTGCCCATTCAGCTGGGCTCCGCAGGCGCTATTGTCCTGTTTATCACCGCCCTTGTGGCCTATCCGTTAACCTACTGGCCGCACCGGGCGCTGACGCAATTTATTCTCTCTTCAAAAACAAAAGGTAATGAAGGGATCACCGGCGCCGTCTCCCACTACTATGGTAAGAAGATTGGCAACCTGATCACCACGCTCTATTTCATCGCCTTCTTTGTGGTGGTGCAGATATATGCGGTGGCCATCACCAACTCGTTAACCGAACAGCTGGCGAAACACCTGGCGGTGGATACCGTCGTTCGCATGCTGGTCAGCCTGGGCGTGGTGCTGGTTCTGAATCTGATCTTCCTGATGGGACGGCATATCACAATAAAAGTGATGGGCTTCCTGGTGTTTCCGCTGATTGCCTATTTCCTGTTTGTCTCGCTCTACCTGATCGGCAGCTGGCAACCCTCGCTGCTGACCAGCCAGATGGCCGTCGATCGCCATACGCTGCACCAGGTTTGGATTTCGATTCCGGTGATGGTGTTTGCGTTCAGCCATACCCCGATTATCTCCACATTTGCCGTTGACCGTCGCGAGAAATTTGCCGACGGCGCCATGGATAAATGCAAGAAAATCATGAAGGTGGCGTACCTGATCATCTGCCTGAGCGTGCTGTTCTTTGTCTTCAGCTGCCTGCTCTCTATTCCACCGTCGTATATTGTAGCCGCCAAAGAGCAAGGGGTAACGATCCTGTCCGCGCTGTCGATGATGCCTTCTTCACCGGCGTGGCTGGGCATTTCCGGCATTGTGGTGGCGATTGTTGCGATGTCAAAATCGTTCCTCGGCACCTATTTTGGGGTGATTGAAGGGGCGACGGAGATCGTGAAGTCGTCGCTAAATCAGATCGGCGTAAAAAAAAGCCGCGCCTTCAACCGCGCGCTTTCCATTATGGGGGTGTCGTTAATCACCTTTGCCGTCTGCTGCATTAACCCGAACGCCATTTCGATGATTTACGCCATCAGCGGTCCACTTATCGCCATGATTTTGTTTATCATGCCGACGTTGTCGACGTATCTGATCCCCTCCCTGAAACAATACCGTTCCATTGGCAGCCTGCTGACACTGATCGTCGGCGTGCTATGCGTGTCGGTGATGTTTGTGGGCTAAACATACTCATGCCCGACATTCTGTCGGGCATGCCTCTCAGTCTCGCCCTGCTGACTCCAGCGGAAAAGGTCTGTCCTGCACTACCGTTTTCATGACAAGCGTAGAGCGAAGGTGCTGCACGCCAGGCATGGCGGAGAGTTTCTCGTCATAGAGTTTCTGAAAGGCCGACAGGTCGCGGGTCACAACGTGCATCAGATAATCCGGATCGCCAAACAGACGCTGTGCCAGCACGATCTGTGGGATCTCTTCTACCGCCTCTTCAAACGCGCTTACCGCCTTTCGGTCACCCTCTTTTAGCGTCGCAAACACTATCGCCAGAAAGTTAAAGCCCATTTTGGCGGGGTCAAGGCTGGCACGGTATCCCGTTATGGCCCCGCTTTGCTCCAGCGCCCGGACGCGACGATGGCACGGTGAAAGGCTCAGATTCACCCGTTCAGCCAGCTCGGTAAGGGATAAGCGGCCATCGGACTGCAGCTCCGCAAGAATTTTTCGATCAATGCTATCCATGTGGAAGATTTTCTCATTTTGACGGTGTTATGAGCATAACATTGAAAGCCTATTTCGCAGGGTTAGCGATATTCTTTTTCTCAACTTTGACGCACTGCAGGAGTCTTCAGGACGATGGAAATGAGTATTGTGGCCGGCTTTTGGGTGGTTTCGTTTCTGCTCATCATGACGCCTGGCGCCGACTGGGCCTACGCCATTAGCGCCGGGATTAACGGGCGGCGCGTGGTGCCGGCGGTGATGGGGTTGATGTCAGGGCATCTGTTAGCCACGCTGATCGTGGTGGCTGGCGTAGGCGTACTGATTGCTCAACATCCTCTGGCGCTAACCGGGCTGACCATTGCGGGGGCCGTGTATCTCCTGTGGCTTGGCATTACGCTATTACGTCATCCCGCCGCGCCGGAAAAGGCCACCCACCACGCGGGAAACTGGAAACAGTGGGCGGTGAAAGGGCTCTGCATTAGCGGCCTTAACCCGAAAGTTTTTTTGCTTTTTCTGGCGCTGCTTCCGCAGTTTACAGACCCTGCCGGAAGCTGGTCGATAGCGATGCAGATGTCCGCGCTTGGCGTGATGCACCTGATCACCTGCACGCTGGTCTATCTGCTGGTGGGGTATGGTTCGAGAGCGGTGCTGGCGACCCGGCCACAGGCGGCGCGTCTGGTGAGCATGGCATCGGGCGGGATAATGGTGATGATCGCGTTGATATTGCTGTTTGAACAGATGAGATAAAAAAACACCGGCCATCGCCGGTGTGTTTTACGCCCGAATATCGTCATATTCCCGCGTGTTATCAAATTCATGCTTCGCAAACGGGCACAGCGGGATAATTTTGCGGTTCTCACCGCGCATCTTCTCAACCACTTTCGCCACCAGCTGCTTGCCCACACCCTGCCCCTTCAGGCTCGGATCGACATCGGTATGCTCAATAATGCTCAGGTGTTCGCCGGTCGGCACGAAGACAATCTCAGCGACCTGATTGCCGTTCGCATCGTTCACGTAAAACTTGTTGTGGCCTTCCAGAATATCCATGGTTCCTCGCTTATTTTTGGCGGTACTTCAGCGCACCGCTCGGGCAGGTATCAATCACGCGTACAACCGTTTCCACGTCCACTTCATCAGGAACAATCCACGGCTTACGCTTCAGATTAAACAGCTTTGCGCTCCCACGCACGCAGTTACCGGAGTGTTTGCAGATCCCGGTGTTGAAGTAAACGTCAATTTTCTCGCCGGTATAGGCCCGGTAGCCTGCATCCAGTAGTTCTTTATCCATGACATTGCCTCTGTAATTATTCTCGTGCTGAATGAAGCATAGCCTTATGGGATCCCGATAGCTATCACGCTGAAAACGAAAAGCCAGTTCGCAACACTTCTCGCCGGATTGCGTCCCCCTGCGTACATCGGTGGGTGCGCATACAGGCTGTTTTACGCATTAAGCGTGATCCGACATTCTGTTACTGAGTATCCCCGGTGAGATGTTTAAAATTAAACAAGTTTAATCTGAAGATGAGCCTGTCGTTTACGATAATGTCCGCTCTGCTTATTTAACATGAGTTACCCATGAAGACACGCCCATTATTACTGACTCTGCTCAGCCTCAATTTATTAACCGCGTGCAGCGCTTCTGAGCCAGATAAGGTTGAACAAATACACCATCTGCAGGTCCCGCTAGTTTTACCGGGAGAAAAACCGCCTGCCGTTCCGGCATCACATATTGCAGCACTTTATGAAGAAAATAAAATACAGATAAATAAAATAGCAACACAGCTGAAATCACGGTATTTACAGCACGCCACCGCGAAGGATATTTTCACCGAAGACAGCCCCGTTCAGCCGGTCTACGCCTCGCTGACAAAACTGGAACAGCTGGAAATGATTAATCAGCAATACCTGAAAGATAAAAATGTTACCGGTCTGCAAAAGATTAAACTTGCCCTTCAGCCTTTAGTCACTTAAATGCCAAAAAGCCCAACTGCTGAGCAGCTGGGCTTTTTTAATTGAGAGGCTAACAACGATTAATCGTGCTGTCCGAATCGCCATGTCAGGCCTGCCGTTACGGAGCTTACGTCGCTGCTGACGCCAATCTGGTTGGCGTTACCCACATTGCTTACCCATTGATATTCCAGGCGGCCAGCCAAATTTTTGTTGAACGCATACTCCGTCCCCACTGCGGCAAGCGGGCGAATGCCTGTATCAAAACGATTGTGACCACTTACATCAGATTCTGCGCGATACGCCATCGCCCCGGCACGCCCATAGATATCCCAGCTGTCGGTCACGGCATAGCTTGCTTTTAAGGACATCTGCAGCCCCTGGCTTTTCATTTGTGCGCCCGCACTATGGTTGCCTTTCATCTGCATATTTCCTAAATAATCATAACCACCTTCTACTGCGAGCCAGGGTGTCATCTGATAGCCAGCGTAAACCCCACCGCCGACGTTATCATGATCGATATTATACTGGCTTGAGCCATTGTTATTATCGCTCGCTTTAGAACCTGTGCTGGCGTCAAAATAGTGTGACCAGCCAAATTTAGCCCCGCTATACCATGTACCTGTATCCGCAGCTGCAAATGCAGCCGTTGCAGTGAACGCGTTAGCAATAATTAATGCAAAAAGTGTCTTCTTCATACAAATCCCGTTTACTCTGCTAAATATTTTCAGTGAGCAAACGATATAGACAAACGAGAACAACGTGAAATGCTTTTCTGTTTAATTTTAAATTTTAGAACGACTCAGGTAAATTTCCCACTTCCAGTAAATAACCGCCGCGCTTAAACGCAATATATTGACCTTGCTTAAGCGCCGATAATACGTTGAGAATGCTGCTGCGTGAAAGAAGCGTACGATCCTGAATATATTCCAGAATGCTCGTCCGCATACGCGCCTCTTCGGGAAGTAATATCATTTCCTGCAGATAGCTACGAATCACGGAATAGGTACGTTGCTGCACGACCTGCGCATCACGATAAATCAGATACGCCGTATGATACGACAGTAAGGCCGCAACGTCTTCCCAGACGCCCTTTTCACGAAATAGCGCAGCTGCTTCATCTGCATCAGCACGTAAAATTATAGACTCTCTTTCTGCACGTAAAATATGCCCTTGTGTCGGCTGGATCATCTCGGCAATGCCGAACAGATGAGGCTCGAAAACGGTCACTAAGAGCAGTCCATCAGAGGCCCGCAGCAGCGAAAGCTCCCCGTCCTGAAAAAGGTACATCTGCTGGTGGCCTTTGTGTTTCCAGGTGATCCGCTTGCGCGGCGCGAGCTTCACTTTCTCTGCGATTGGCTCAAGGATCGCCGTCAAACGTTCAATGGATTGTTCAGGCCGAACAGGAGGTAAAATATTCATAACACAGCCTTTTAGCGTTGGGTAATGGCCAGTATAGACTACAACAGTCATTGATCAGACAAGTATGAGGGGGAAGTGATATCAGATAGAAAAACATGAGTAAAAAAAAACTTTGTTTATTTTTGAATTTCCCATCAAGAACGTCGGTAATAGGTAACTGATATTTGTTGGTGCTTGCTCTAATACCTATGAAAACACTGGGGAGAAAAGACTATTAAAACCTGAACAATCTTTTCTTCTTACACATCACCTCATTAAGATTATTCCTAATAAAACAACAAATATTTGTTGTTTTTTAAATAATTAGGAAATATCAAGCCAAAACAGGCCGTTCCAGCTTTTGAATTGTATATACAGCCTGACTATTCTCTTTCGAGCCGAAAACATTCCGGAAATGAATATGCGTAAAGTGTAATACATATAGATTCATTTATTCGCTTTATCAGGCTGTTAGCCGATGTGAGTCATTAAAAAACTCATTTCGCAAGGACTATCTTTCAATGGCGAAATTGTACGCCACTCTCACAGGAGTCAGACATGAGCGCAAATTTAATCTGGTCAGGAAAAGTTGATGCAAAAAGTGCCGAAGGGATAAATACAGGCCTTTCCCTCAAACGAGGGGAGATCATTACGATTCTGGCCGATGGCTGGGCCAAAAATGGTAGCGAAACTTTTGCTCTGACCGCGCCACAGGGACGTATTCCCAGAGAGGGCGAACCGCTAACGATACGCAATCCTTCACTTCTGGCACGGATTGGGAGTGAAACATATCCGGTTGGCAACCATAAATATCGCTGGTCAATTCCTGCTGAAGGTATTCTGACGCTGATTTATGCCGATGGTAAAGACCAGTACAAAGACAACTCGGGCGAATTCAGCGTTGAAGTGTATCGCGAGGCGGATATTACAGCGACGACAGCACCGTTTGAAGATTTAACCAACTTTGAACGTGATAACTGGAATAGCTGGCAGGCGGGACCTGCCGGGCACGATCTTTACCTGGTTGACGCCAGCGCCCGCGCCGTCGAGTTTATTACCAAGCCCAATAAAAATCATGCCGGAGAGATCCTCAAAAAGACGCTGACAGGTCTGACTGCCGGGCATGAATATACCTGGACGCTGAAAGCTGCGCGCATTATTGGAAAATATGAAGCGCCAAAAATTTCTCTCCGTGCAGATGGCAAAGACATCTCCGCACCGCTGGAGCTGAAGCAGGCGAATGAATGGGTAACCCTTAGTGGAAAATTCAAAGCCGCGGGCAGTCAGGCTGAACTCGCGGTAGTCAGCCATGTTACAGCAAGTATGGGGAATGATTTCAGAATTAAGGAGCTAAAAATTAAGGGATAATCTACAGGAGTGTCGGTCTGCTATTCGGCATGAATGCTGGATGGCAGTTCGATGTTCAAAACAGGATTAAAAAATTGTGTAGCGCACATGATCAACATATGCGCTACACCAACAGGCAATAAACACACGGCATTACTCTTTATTATGTTGTATATCCTCTCAGTATCGGCTGTGATTAGAAACAAGACGCGTCTCGATTAACGCTATCCTGAAACACAGCACGCTTTCGGTTAGGGTATCTGAGCGGAAGTAACACACTAACTTCATGCCTAATAAACACCAGTGGGGTAATATCGGTTCTGAATACACATTCAGGGCTGCATATTCACGTAATCAAAAAGATCATGGTGCCTGCAAAAGCGCACCATGAAAGAGCCATAATCTGTAATTAGCAAAGCACATCCTTGTTTAATTAAAAGGCAACGTAATTGTACTGCCGGTATATCGCTAAACGATACAAGACCTGTCTGGTTAATTCAGGGGGCAGCAGATCATACCTCTTATTGGTAAACGTCGTTCAATTGTTGAACGATAACAGACAACGTATGTTAAGTAACTTGTTGATAGCGAAACACATTTAAGCCAATTTTGGGTGGTGTTTTGCAACAAGGGGAGAGATATGGAGCGGGCGAAGGGAATCGAACCCTCGTATAGAGCTTGGGAAGCTCTCGTTCTACCATTGAACTACGCCCGCTTTGAGGTGCGTAAGGCATTATAGACCTTACGCCTTTTCATACAAGCCTCTTCACTACTAAATGGCGATTAAATAATCACTTAGCACTTCGGTTTGCTGCCTGGCGCAGGAAGATAACGCTGCGGATCGATGGCCGTCGCTTTATAGCGAATCTGGAAATGCAGCTTCACCGAGTCCGTTCCCGTGCTGCCCATCGTGGCAATCTTTTGCCCCGCCTTCACGTTCTGCCCGTTGTTGACCAGCATCGTTTCGTTATGCGCATAGGCCGTGATGTAGTCTTCGCCGTGCTTAATCATGATCAGGTTACCGTAGCCGCGCAGCTGGTTACCGACGTAAACCACCTTCCCTGCCCCGGAGGCATAAACCGGCGTACCGCGCGCAGCGGCGATATCAATACCCTTGTTACCACCTTCAGAGAGTGAGTAAGGAGCAACAACTTTACCGCTGGCAGGCCAAATCCAGCAGCGCTGTCCAACCGGCGGCCATGACGATTGCGGTACCTGATAGGACGGCGTCACTTTGGCGGTTTTGCCTTTCGATGAAGATTTTTTGCCCGAGGACGAACTGCCGTTCACCTTCAGCTTTTGTCCCACTTCGATGGTGTACGGCGGAGAGATGTTATTCAGGCGCGCCAGATCCTTCACGCTGGTCCCCGTTGCGCGCGAAATCCGGTACAGCGTATCCCCGCGCTTAACGGTATAAACCGAACCGGAATAGCTACCCATATCCGATGATTTGCTCCCTGAACAGCCTGCCAGGAATAGCGTCAGCGTCAGGCAAAAGATGGCGATGATGGGGTTTCTCGTCAGGCTTCCTGCAAACAAAACAGATCCTCGGTCAGCGTGAATGGCGCACTATGATACCAGCCCGGAGAGATATGGGTCAGCCCTTTTCCGCTCCAGGAGACAAACCGTTCGTATAAGAATGCCGTATAATGTTCCCTGCTGATGGTGCAAAACCATCCGCATCGTTGGCACTGGAGCATGAATGAGTATTCAAGAACACGTTATTTTGGTAAATGACCAGGGAATGGTGATTGGCACTCAGGAGAAGTACGCCGCGCATACTGCCCAAACCCCTCTGCACCTGGCGTTCTCATCCTGGCTCTTTAACGCCGAAGGCGAATGTCTGGTCACACGACGCGCGTTAAGCAAAAAAGCCTGGCCGGGCGTCTGGACGAACTCCGTCTGCGGGCACCCTCAATCCGGTGAAAAGACGGAAGAGGCGATTATCCGCCGCTGCCGCTATGAAGTCGGTGCTGAAATCACCGCGATTACGCCTGTCGCCTCCGAGTTTCGCTACCGTGAAACCGATCCTTCCGGCATCGTGGAAAACGAAATTTGCCCGGTCTTCGCGGCACGCGTTACCAGCGAACTGTGTATTAATCACGATGAAGTAATGGAATTTGAATGGGTCAGGCTGGAGTCGTTATTCCGCGCGCTGGACGCCGCGCCCTGGAGCTTTAGCCCGTGGATGGTGCTGGAAGCAACCACCGCACGAGAGGCGCTGAGAGCGTTCGCGGCGCAATAAAAAAGCCCCTTTCGGGGCTTTTTCACATCTTAACGCCTTATTTCACCGGACGCATCGCCGGGAACAGGATAACGTCACGGATGGTGTGGCTGTTGGTGAACAGCATAACCATACGGTCGATACCAATACCCAGACCTGCAGTTGGTGGCAGGCCGTGCTCCAGTGCGGTCACGTAGTCTTCATCGAAGAACATCGCTTCATCGTCGCCTGCCGCTTTCGCGTCAACCTGATCCTGGAAGCGCTGCGCCTGGTCTTCTGCATCGTTCAGCTCGCTAAAGCCGTTGCCGATTTCACGGCCGCCGATGAAGAATTCAAAGCGGTCAGTGATCTCCGGGTTCTCGTCATTACGACGTGCCAGAGGAGAAACTTCAGCCGGGTATTCAGTAATGAAGGTCGGCTGAATCAGGTGTGCTTCCGCCACTTCTTCGAAGATTTCGGTCACGATACGGCCCAGACCCCAGCTCTTCTCCACTTTAATACCGATGCTTTCAGCGATCGCTTTCGCAGAGTCGAAGTTATCCAGATCCGCCATGTTGGTTTCCGGACGGTATTTCTTGATCGCTTCGCGCATGGTCAGTTTTTCGAACGGCTTGCCGAAGTCGAACACTTCTTCACCGTAAGGGACCTGCGTGGTGCCCAGAATGTCCTGCGCCAGGGTACGGAACAGGGATTCGGTCAGCTCGATCAGATCTTTGTAGTCCGCATACGCCATATAGAGTTCCATCATGGTGAACTCTGGATTATGACGAACGGAGATACCTTCGTTACGGAAGTTACGGTTGATTTCGAACACGCGGTCGAAACCACCGACCACCAGACGCTTCAGGTACAGTTCCGGCGCGATACGCAGGTACATGTCCAGGTCCAGGGCGTTGTGATGGGTGATGAACGGACGCGCAGACGCGCCGCCAGGGATCACCTGCATCATCGGGGTTTCCACTTCCATAAAGTCGCGGTTCACCATGAACTGGCGGATACCGGCCATGATCTGGGAGCGAATTTTGAAGGTCTTACGGGATTCATCGTTAGAGATGAGATCCAGGTAACGCTGACGGTAGCGCGCTTCCTGATCCTGCAGGCCGTGGAACTTGTCCGGCAGCGGGCGCAGGGCTTTGGTCAGCAGACGCAGTTCGGTGCAGTGGATAGACAGTTCACCAGTTTTGGTTTTGAACAGCTTACCTTTCGCGCCCAGGATATCGCCCAGGTCCCACTTCTTGAACTGCTCGTTGTAGATGCCTTCCGGCAGGTCGTCACGGGAAACGTACAGCTGAATACGGCCGCCAACGTCCTGCAAGGTCACGAAAGAGGCTTTACCCATGATACGACGGGTCATCATGCGGCCTGCAACGGCCACTTCAACGTTCAGCGCTTCCAGCTCTTCGTTCTCTTTACCGTCGAAGTCAGCGTGCAGTTGGTCTGAGGTGTGGTCACGACGAAAATCGTTCGGGAACGGCACGCCCTGCTCGCGCAGCGCTGCCAGCTTCTCGCGGCGGGTTTTCAGTTCGTTGTTAAGATCGACTACCGCGTCAGCGCCCTGTGCTTGTTGTTCAGACATGTTGGTTCCTCATAACCCTGCTTTCAAACTTGCTTCGATAAATTGGTCCAGGCTGCCGTCCAGCACCGCCTGCGTGTTGCGGGTTTCAACCCCGGTACGCAGGTCTTTGATGCGGGAGTCATCAAGGACGTAAGAACGGATCTGGCTGCCCCAACCGATGTCGGACTTGTTATCTTCCATCGCCTGTTTCTCAGCATTTTTCTTCTGCATCTCCAGCTCATAAAGCTTCGCTTTCATCTGCTTCATGGCCTGGTCTTTGTTCTTATGCTGGGAACGGTCGTTCTGGCACTGTGTTACCAGCCCGGTTGGAATGTGGGTAATACGCACCGCAGATTCCGTACGGTTAACGTGCTGACCACCCGCGCCGGAAGCACGGTAAACGTCAATACGCAGGTCCGCCGGGTTAATTTCGATATCGATATCTTCGTCAACTTCCGGGTAAACAAACGCGGAGCTGAAGGAGGTATGACGACGGCCACCGGAGTCAAACGGACTCTTACGCACCAGGCGATGAACGCCGGTTTCGGTACGCAGCCAGCCGTAGGCGTAATCGCCAATGATCTTGATGGTGACGGATTTAATACCGGCCACTTCACCTTCAGACTCTTCGATAATTTCGGTTTTGAAGCCGCGCGCCTCTGCCCAACGCAGGTACATACGCGTCAGCATGCTGGCCCAGTCCTGTGCTTCGGTACCGCCAGACCCTGCCTGAATATCGAGATAGCAATCAGCGCTGTCGTATTCGCCGGAGAACATGCGACGGAATTCCAGCTGAGCCAGCTTCTCTTCCAGTACGTCGAGTTCTGCCACGGCTTCGTTAAAGGTCTCTTCGTCGTCGGCTTCGACGGCCAGCTCCAGCAAACCGGAAACGTCTTCCAGCCCCTGGGCCATTTGATCCAGCGTATCTACGATAGCTTCGAGAGAGGAACGCTCTTTCCCCAGCGCCTGTGCGCGTTCAGGTTCGTTCCAGACGTCCGGCTGTTCCAGCTCGGCGTTTACTTCTTCAAGACGCTCTTTCTTGGCATCGTAGTCAAAGATACCCCCTAAGAACGTCGGAGCGCTCCGTAAGGTCCTGAATACGGTTTTTTACCGGATTAATTTCAAACATGGTCTGTTTTCTTTTATGGACTTGTCAAAATGCGGTGATAAGAGCGGGATTGTACCGAATCCACGCCCTTTTTTATAGAGATTACTGCCGCTAAATTGGCCAGATATTGTCGATGATGATCTGAAGGGTGCGGTTACCGCGAAACTCGTTGATATCCAGTTTGTACGCCAGTTCGACCTCGCGCACGCCGTTGTCCGGCCAGATAGAGGTATCAACGTTGAAAGCAATGCCGTCCAGCAGCGGTCCGCCGCCCACGGGCTCGACCATCACTTTCAGGTGACGTTCGCCGACGATACGCTGCTGCAGCAGGCGGAATCGCCCGTCGAACAGCGGTTCCGGGAACATCTGCCCCCATGGACCGGCATCGCGCAGCATCTGCGCCACGTCCATCGTCATTTCGGAGACAGACAGCTCACCGTCAGAGACCACCTCTCCCTGCAGAAGCGCCGGGTCAATCCACTCGGTGACCAGCTCGCCAAACAGGCGCTGGAACTCGTCGAATTTCGCCTCATCCAGCGACAAGCCAGCCGCCATCGCGTGGCCGCCGAACTTGATCATCAGACCCGGGTATAGCGTATCCAGACGCTCAAGCGCATCGCGCATGTGCAGCCCCTGAATCGAACGGCCAGAGCCTTTCAACGTGCCGTCGCCCGCGGGTGCAAACGCAATCACCGGGCGGTGGAAGCGCTCTTTAATGCGCGACGCCAGAATGCCAACCACGCCCTGATGCCACTCAGGATGGTACATCGCCAGCCCGCCCGGCAGCGTATCGCCGCTGCGTTCGAGCTTTTCGCACAGGGTCAGCGCTTCGGCCTGCATCCCCTGCTCAATCTCTTTACGGGTCTGGTTCAGGGCGTCCAGTTCGTTGGCCAGTACGCGCGCTTCGCCAATGTTGTCGCACAGCAGCAGCGCCACGCCGACCGACATATCGTCCAGCCTGCCGGCAGCATTCAGACGCGGCCCGAGGGCAAAGCCCAGGTCGCTTGCCGCCAGCTTGAGCGGATCGCGGTTGGCAATCTCCAGCAGCGCCTTAATCCCGGGGCGGCACTTGCCCGCACGAATGCGGCTTAAGCCCTGCCAGGTCAAAATGCGGTTATTGGCATCAAGAGGCACCACGTCCGCGACGGTGCCCAGCGCCACCAGGTCAAGGTATTCGGCCAGGTTTGGTATGGCAATACCGCGGGATTCGAACCAGCCCTTATCACGCAGCAGGGTCCGTAACGCCAGCATCAGATAAAACGCCACCCCCACGCCGGCGAGAGATTTCGATGGAAAATCGCAGTCGCGCAGGTTGGGGTTAATAATCGCTTCCGCTGCGGGGAGCGTATCGCCGGGCAGGTGGTGATCGGTGACCAGCACCGGGATCCCCAAAGCGTGAGCATGATCGACGCCCGCATGGGAGGAGATCCCGTTGTCTACGGTCATGATCATCTGCGCACCGCGGGCGTGGGCCTGATCGACAACTTCCGGGCTGAGGCCATAGCCGTCTTCAAAGCGGTTCGGCACCAGATACGTGACGTTATCGCAGCCCAGCGCGCGCAGGCTGAGCACGCTCAGCGCGGTGCTGGTTGCGCCGTCGGCGTCGAAATCCCCGACCACTACAATGCGCGTTCCCTCGCGAAGCGCGTTGTAGAGCATTTCGGTAGCTTTCTCGATACCGTTCAGCTGCTGCCATGGCAACATCCCTTTCACGCTGCGCTCAAGATCCTCAGCGCGACGCACGCCGCGGCTGGCGTAGAGGCGCTTCAGCAGCGCCGGGAGATCGTCCGGCAAATCAACGGGTTCAACCGCCTCGCGGCGGCGCAATTTGATGGGGGCTTTCACGCGAATTATTTACCACCAAACTGTTTCTGGTGCGCGTCGAGGAACTCTTTCATCTCTTTTGGTCCCTGATAACCCGGAACAACATAGCCGTTACTCAGGACAATCGCTGGCGTACCGCTCACGCCAAACTGCACGCCCAGCGCGTAGTGGTTAGCAATGTCGATGTCGCAGGAGGCAGGCTTAATGCCTTTGCCGTTCATTGCGTCATCAAACGCTTTGTTGCGGTCTTTCGCACACCAGATCGCCTTCATGTCCTGTTCAGGCTGGCTCTGCACGCCCGCGCGCGGGAAGGCCAGATAGCGCACGGTAATGCCCAGCGCGTTGTAGTCTTTCATCTGTTCATGCAGCTTGTGGCAGTAGCCGCAGGTGATGTCGGTGAAGACGGTAATCACGTGTTTTTCCTGCGCCGCTTTATAGACGATCATCTCTTTTTCGAGCGCATTAAGGTTTTTCATCAGCAGCTGGTTGGTGACGTTCACCGGCTGCGCGCCGCTCACGTCGTACAGCGGTCCTTGAATGAAGTGTTTGCCGTCTTCGGTGACGTACAGCACGCCGCTGTTGGTCAGTACCGTTTTCATGCCGGCAACCGGCGCAGGCTGGATGTCGCTGCTGGTGACGCCAAGCTTAGCCAGAGACTGTTTGATAGCGGCGTCGTCCGCATGGGCGAAGCCGGTAAATGAGGCTGCCAGCAGGGTGAGCAGCGCGAAAGACTTTTTCATATGTGATCCTGTTACAATTTGTCGGCACTCACGCACGAGGGTGGTGCTGTTGGTGTAGCTGCCGCAGGCGTTCCGTCGCGACATGGGTGTAAATTTGCGTCGTTGAAAGATCGCTGTGTCCCAGCAGCATCTGCACCACGCGTAAATCTGCGCCGTGGTTTAACAAATGCGTCGCGAAGGCGTGACGCAATACGTGCGGCGAGAGCTTTTCACTGTCGATACCCGCCAGTGTGGCGTAATGCTTGATGCGATGCCAGAACGTTTGCCGCGTCATCTGCTGCGCGCGCTGGCTCGGAAACAGGACGTCGATAGACACGCCATTAAGCAACCACGGACGGCCATGCTCAAGGTACGTCTCCAGCCAGTAAACCGCCTCTTCACCCAGCGGCACCAGCCTCTCCTTATTTCCTTTACCGATGACGCGCACCACGCCCTGACGCAGGCTGATGTCGCTCATCGTCAGGCCAACCAGTTCCGAAACGCGCAAGCCGGTAGCATACAATAACTCAAGCATGGCTTTATCGCGTAACTCCAGCGGCAGGTCAACAGCCGGTGACTGTAATAATCTCTCAACTTGTGCTTCGCTGAGATCTTTCGGCAGCCGCTGCGGGAGTTTCGGGGACGCCAGCAGCGCGCTGGGATCGTCCCCGCGAATCTTCTCGCGGTAGAGATGCTGGAAAAGCCGACGCATTGCGCTGAGCAAGCGTGCAGAGCTGGTGGCTTTGTAACCCCCTTCTACACGTTCAGCGAGCAGCGCCTGCAGGTCGTCACTTTGCGCGCTTGCAAGCGATAGCTCCCGACGCGCCAGCCACTCCACCAGCATGGAGAGATCGCGCCGGTAGGCACTGAGGGTATTCTCAGCCAGATTTTTCTCCAGCCACAGCGCGTCGAGAAACTGTTCAACGAGTGTGAGATCCTTTTCCACATCAGCCCCTTTGATTTTGCAGTCAGGCCATTATGCCTGATTGCGACCGGTTTCTGGTACACTACGCGCAATGTCAAAGCATGAATTGAGATAGTTACGCGATGAATATTGGTCTGTTCTATGGTTCCAGCACCTGCTACACCGAGATGGCGGCAGAGAAAATTCGCGACATCATTGGCCCGGAACTGGTGACGTTGCATAACCTGAAAGATGACGCGGTCGCGCTGATGGAACAGTACGATGTGCTGATCCTCGGCATCCCAACCTGGGATTTTGGGGAGATACAGGAAGACTGGGAAGCCATCTGGGATCAGCTCGATTCAGTCAATTTCGACGGTAAAATTATTGCGATGTACGGCATGGGTGACCAGTTGGGCTACGGCGAATGGTTCCTGGACGCACTCGGCATGCTGCACGACAAGCTGGCACCAAAAGGGGCGACGTTTATCGGCTACTGGCCAACCGAAGGGTATGAATTCACCAGTAAAAAACCGATTATTGCCGACGGCGAGCTGTTTGTTGGGCTCGCGCTGGATGAAACCAATCAGTACGATCTCAGCGACGAGCGCCTGCAGACCTGGTGCGAGCAGATCCTCGGCGAAATGGCAGAAAAATTTAGCTAACGCCCCTACTCCTGCGTCGGCTGTTGCAGCAACATCCGGCGCAGATCCCGCCATTCTGACGCGTCCATGCTGTCAGCCGCCAGCCACAGGTGCTGGCAACGTCCGCCATCAACCTTGCGTAACCGTAACATCATCCCGGAGTTGAGCATCCAGGGCATACCAAGAATATCCCACTCTTTTCCCTGCCAGCGCAGGCGGGAGTCCATCAGTAACTTGATTTCACCCTGGCGCGCATTAATGCGACGCTGGCTGCGTACGCTGTCAAAAACAACAAACGACAGCAACAGCAGCCACAGCGGCGTATAGCTCAGGGGCCACGGCATCAGCAACACGATGGCCGCAACCAGGCCGTGGAGCAATAAAGACATCCACTGCGAGCGCCACGAGACGCGAAGATCAGATTGCCACAGGACCACGTTCCCGATTCCGTGTTTGAATTAATTGCACCATCCGTTGCAACTCGGTGTCGGCGGGTTTGCCGTGGTTCATCAGCCAGTTGAATAAATCCGGATCGTCAGACTCAAGCAACCGAACAAACAGACGCTTATCATCATCGCTTAAGCTGTCGTACTCATATTCGAAGAAAGGCATGATGGAAATATCAAGTTCACGCATGCCGCGACGGCATGCCCAGTGAATACGGGCCTTGTTGTTAATATCCATGTTCAGTTTCCTGCATTACGTTTGGCACAGTCGGTACCCCGTTCTCTGTTCTTAATTTCTTTACGGGGACACCAGCTAGTGTAACGTGTTTTTGACCGTTTCATTACTGGAATATTGCGATCGACGAGCTGGCTTCCAGAATATTCCCTACAAAGACAGCGGATTACACTATTTTGCTTAGCGCTACGCATAACCGGTTTATGGCACAAATGGTCTGCTGAAAGCGCTTGCAATGCCTGCAGGCTCTTTTACCATTAGGCATTATCAAAGCGTTAAGCAATTCAGGATATCGTTATGGCATTTACACCATTTTCTCCTCGCCAGCCCGCCGCCTCTGCGCGTCTGCCGCTGACGCTTATTTCTCTTGATGACTGGGCGCTGGCTACCCTTTCCGGCGCTGACGCCGAAAAATACCTGCAGGGTCAGGTCACCGCGGATGTCGCGCAGATGACTGAACACCAGCATCTGCTGGCCGCGCACTGCGATCCTAAAGGCAAAATGTGGAGCAACTTGCGTCTGTTCCGCCGTCAGGATGGGTTTGCCTTTATCGAACGCCGCAGCCTGCGTGATGCGCAGCTCAAAGAGCTGAAAAAATACGCAGTCTTTTCCAAAGTCACCATCGCCCCGGACGACGAACATGTTCTGCTGGGCGTGGCGGGCTTCCAGGCGCGTGCAGCGCTGAAAAACCTGTTTGCTGAACTGCCGGATGCAGAAAAACAGGTGGTCAGCGAGGGCGCGACCTCCATTCTGTGGTTTGAACACCCGGCAGAGCGCTTCCTGTTAGTCACGGATGCCGCAACCGCCGAACGCGTGACCGATGCGCTGCGCGGCGAAGCGCAGCTCAACAACAGCCAGCAGTGGCTGGCGCTGAACATCGAAGCGGGTCTGCCGGTAATTGACGCAGCCAACAGCGCGCAGTTTATTCCTCAGGCAACTAACCTGCAGGCGCTGGGGGGCATCAGCTTTAAAAAAGGCTGCTACACCGGTCAGGAGATGGTGGCGCGTGCAAAATTCCGTGGGGCAAACAAACGTGCGCTGTGGACGCTGGCGGGCCATGCCAGCCGTGTACCTGAAGCGGGTGAAGACTTAGAGCTGAAGATGGGTGATAACTGGCGCCGCACCGGCACCGTGTTAGCCGCCGTACAGCTGGACGATGGCCGTCTTTTGGTTCAAGCCGTCATGAACAACGACATGGAAGCCGACAGCGTGTTCCGCGTGCGCGACGACGCCAATACGTTGAGTATTGAGCCGCTGCCGTATTCACTGGAAGAGTAATCGTCGACAGGTGTCCTCCCTCTCCCTGTGGGAGAGGGCCACCGCCCGCACGGTGGAAAAAACTACACCTGCCCCACGTACAAATAAATCGCCAAAAAGTGGCATACGCTGCCGCCCAGAACAAAGCCGTGCCAGATAGCATGATTGTACGGGATGCGCTTGCAGACGTAGAAAATAACGCCCAGCGAGTACACCACGCCACCCACGGCCAGCAGCGTTACCCCGCCGACCGCCAGCTTAATCGCCAGCTGATACACTACAATCAGTGACAGCCAGCCCATCGTCAGATAGGTGACAAGCGACAACACCTTAAACCGGTGCGCAATCGTCAGCTTAAACAGGATCCCCAGCAGTGCCAGGCTCCAGATAACTATCATCAGGCCGCGCGACAGTGGTGAATTGAGCCCCACCAGCAGGAAAGGCGTATAGGTACCCGCAATCAGCAGATAGATAGCGCAGTGGTCAAATTTCTTGAGCCATATTTTGGCCCGTTGATGCGGAATCGCGTGATAGAGCGTCGACGCCAGGAACAGCAGGATCATGCTTCCGCCATACAGGCTATAGCTGGTAATCGCCATCGCGCTGGCATTGGTATCTACCGCCTGCACCAGCAATAACACTAAACCGACAATCCCAAACACCAGGCCAATGCCGTGGCTGATGCTGTTGGCTACTTCCTCAGCCAGCGAATATCCCTGTGCGATTAATGGTCTGCTCGCCATACAAAACTCCGGGAAAACTAAAGATGATTATTCATCGCATGACTATGCTAACTGAGAATGATTCCAGTGAACACCTGTTAGCTAAAATAATTTTAACGTAAATTTTTATAATAAAAATCAAAAACATAAACAAATAATTCACCTGACATTTGTTCACATAAAAATTTAAGCGTTACTAATCAATGGCATAAAATTGGCCCGTGCCGTCTGGCTGCATGTTATGATGGATAAATGAGGTCTGAATGAGAGTTTTGCCACAGTGAGTATGTTCACCCACTCCGCCATTGCCAGTCTCAATAACCTGGAGATGATGGTCTACAACTATGTCATCAAAAATCGAGACAAAGTGATGTATATGACCATCCGCGAGCTGGCGGATGCGGCCGGCGTCTCAACCACCACCATCCTGCGCTTTTGCCGCAAGCTCAACTGCGAAGGATATTCGGAATTTCGCGTGCGCTTTAAGCTCTATCTTGAGCAGAATGAGCCCCAGCAGGCGAATTTCGGTGCCAGCGAAATTATCAGCTTCTTTAAAAGCGTGAATAATGAAGAGTTCGACGCGTTATTAAATGACGCGGTAAATATCATCCTCTCTTCAGAGCGCATTATTTTTGTCGGGGCGGGCACGTCAGGCTCACTGGCGAAATATGGCGCACGTTTCTTTTCGAATATTGGTAAATTCAGTAATCATATTGATGACCCTTATTTCCCGGTCACCAATGATATGGCGAAAAATGCGCTGGCCATTGTGCTCTCCGTCTCGGGCGAAACCGAGGAGATACTGCGCTTCGCCAGCCAGTTCAGCCTGCATCACTGTAAGGTGCTCTCCATCACCAGCCATGAGCACTCTCGCCTGGCAAAACTGGCGGACTTTAATCTCTCCTGGCACGTTCCCCAGACGCGAATTGGCGGCGTCTACGATATCACCACGCAAATCCCCGTCATCTATATTCTGGAATCCCTCGGACGCAAGCTGGCGAAGAAACTGACGGAATAAAACACCCTGTTTTTTTGATGTGACAAATCACAATTTCCGCAAATTGTTATATCGTGACATTAAATTTCGCTTTGCTAGACTCAATGCCAATAAGCCATTTATTGAGATTAGCAGCGATGAAAAAATTAACCTTACCAAAAGATTTTTTATGGGGCGGCGCGGTTGCCGCTCACCAGGTTGAAGGCGGTTGGAACAAAGGCGGCAAAGGGCCAAGCATTTGCGACGTCTTAACCGGCGGCGCACACGGCGTGCCGCGCGAAATCACGCAGGAGGTGGTGCCGGGTAAATATTACCCCAATCATGAGGCCATCGATTTCCACGGCCACTATAAAGAAGACATCAAGCTGTTTGCCGAGATGGGCTTCAAGTGCTTCCGTACCTCTATTGCCTGGACACGCATATTCCCGAAAGGTGACGAAACGCAGCCAAACGAGGAAGGGCTAAAATTCTACGACGACATGTTCGATGAGCTGCTGAAGTACAACATCGAACCGGTGATCACCCTCTCCCACTTCGAAATGCCGCTGCACCTGGTGCAGGAGTACGGTAGCTGGACCAACCGTAAAGTGGTCGATTTCTTTGTGCGCTTCGCGGAAGTGGTCTTCGAGCGCTACAAAAACAAGGTCAAATACTGGATGACCTTCAACGAAATCAATAACCAGCGTAACTGGCGCGCGCCGCTGTTCGGTTACTGCTGCTCGGGCGTGGTCTATACCGAACATGACAATCCGGAAGAGACCATGTACCAGGTCCTGCACCACCAGTTTGTGGCCAGCGCCCTGGCGGTGAAAGCCGCGCGCCGCATCAACCCGGAGATGAAAGTGGGCTGTATGCTGGCCATGGTGGCGCTCTATCCGTTCTCCTGCAAGCCGGAAGACGTGATGTTCGCCCAGGAATCGATGCGCGAGCGCTATGTCTTTACCGACGTCCAGCTGCGTGGTTACTACCCGTCCTACGTGCTGAACGAGTGGGAGCGCCGCGGCTTCTCCATCAAAATGGAGGCAGGCGACGAGCAGATCCTGCGTGAAGGTACCTGCGACTACTTAGGTTTCAGCTACTACATGACCAATGCGGTGAAGGCGGAAGGCGGTACCGGTGACGCCATCTCCGGCTTTGAAGGCAGCGTACCGAACCCGCACGTGAAGGCATCCGACTGGGGCTGGCAGATTGACCCGGTGGGCCTGCGTTATTCCCTGTGCGAACTGTACGAGCGTTATCAGAAGCCGCTGTTTATCGTGGAAAACGGCTTCGGCGCCTATGACAAAGTGGAAGAAGACGGCAGCATCAACGATGACTATCGTATCGACTACCTGCGTGCACACGTGGAAGAGATGATCAAAGCCGTCACGCACGATGGCGTGGATCTGATGGGCTATACCCCGTGGGGCTGCATCGACTGCGTGTCGTTCACCACCGGCCAGTACAGCAAGCGCTACGGCTTTATCTACGTGAACAAGCACGACGACGGAACGGGCGACATGTCGCGCTCCCGTAAGAAGAGCTTTAACTGGTATAAGGAAGTGATTGCCAGCAACGGCGAAAAACTTTAACGCAGTGATCCCCTCTCCCCTTTGGGGAGAGGGTTAGGGTGAGGGGTTTATTTCCCACCCGCTAACTCGATAAAACTACCCGTTACGTACGACGCCTTCTCGCTCAGCAGCCAGACAATCGCCTGGGCCACCTCTTCCGGCTGGCCGCCGCGCTGCATCGGCAGCAGCGATTTCACGCGATCCACCCGCCCCGGCTCCCCGCCGGATGCGTGAATATCAGTATAGATAAGCCCGGGCCGCACGCAATTCACGCGGATACCCTGTGCCGCCACCTCCAGCGATAGCCCGGTTGTCAGCGAATCCACCGCCCCCTTGGACGCGGCATAATCCACATATTCACCCGGCGCGCCCAGACGCGATGCCGCGGAAGAGACGTTCACTATCGCCCCACCCTTGCCGCCATGTTTGAAGGACATGCGTTTTACCGCTTCCCGACAGCAGAGAAAGTAGCCCGTGACGTTGGTCGCAAGGACGCGGTTAATGCGCTCAGCGGAGAGATTCTCGATAGTGGATTGCTCAAACAGAATGCCCGCATTATTGACCAGCGCACGAAGCGGCTCGCCTTCACGATCGAGGCTGTCAAACATCGCCAGCACCTGAGCTTCGTCGCTGATGTCCGCACGCACGGCAAACGCTTTACCGCCCGCCTCAACGATCTGGTTGATCACGTCCGTCGCGGCTTTAATGTTGTGGTGATAGTTTACCGCCACGGTGTAGCCTTCACGTGCCAGCTGCAGCGCGGTGGCTTTCCCAATGCCCCGGCTCGCGCCGGTGACCAGTGCAATTGCCATTCACAACCTCCAGATAAAAAAAAGCCGGGTGGCGCTTACGCTTACCCGGCCTACAGTATGGCAAATAATTACTGATATTCGCTCATCGGTACGCAGGAGCAGAACAGGTTACGGTCGCCGTAGACATCATCAAGACGCTTCACGGTCGGCCAGTATTTGTTCGCCACGCCTGCCGGGAAGACGGCCAGTTCGCGGGAGTAGCCGTGGTTCCACTCTGCCACCATCTCGTGCTGAGTGTGCGGGGCGTTAACCAGCGGGTTATCTTCCAGCGTCCATTCGCCGTCCTGCACGCGGTCGATCTCCATGCGGATGGCCAGCATCGCGTCGATAAAGCGATCCAGCTCGGCTTTGCTTTCAGACTCGGTCGGCTCCACCATCAGCGTCCCCGCAACCGGGAACGACATGGTTGGCGCGTGGAAGCCGTAGTCGATCAGACGCTTGGCGATATCCAGCTCGCTAATACCGGTCTGCTCTTTCAGCGGACGAATATCGAGGATGCACTCGTGCGCCACGCGACCGTCGCGGCCTGTGTAGAGCACCGGGAAGGCGGACTTCAGGCGAGTCGCAATGTAGTTAGCGTTCAGGATCGCCACCTGGCTCGCCTGCTTCAGCCCTTCCGCGCCCATCATGCGGATGTACATCCAGCTGATTGGCAGGATAGAGGCGCTACCGAACGGTGCCGCAGAGACCGCGCCCTGACGGGTTAGCATGCCTTCAATCTGCACCACGCTGTGGCCCGGCACAAACGGTGCCAGGTGCGCTTTCACGCCGATTGGGCCCATACCCGGGCCGCCACCGCCGTGCGGGATGCAGAAGGTTTTGTGCAGGTTCAGGTGCGACACGTCCGCGCCAATAAAGCCCGGAGAGGTAATGCCCACCTGAGCGTTCATGTTTGCGCCGTCGAGGTAAACCTGACCGCCAAACTGGTGCACCACTTCGCACACTTCACGGATGGTCTCTTCGTATACGCCGTGGGTGGACGGGTAGGTCACCATGATGCAGGAGAGCTTGTCGCCCGCCTGTTCGGCTTTCGCACGCAGGTCTGCCAGATCGATGTTGCCGTTCTTATCGCACGCCACGACCACCACTTCCATGCCCGCCATCTGGGCAGAGGCCGGGTTGGTGCCGTGAGCAGAGCTTGGGATCAGGCAGATATCGCGGTGTCCTTCGTTGCGGCTTTCATGATAGTGACGGATCGCCAGCAGGCCCGCGTATTCGCCCTGCGCGCCGGAGTTCGGCTGCATGCAGAGCGCGTCATAACCGGTCAGCTTCACCAGCCAGTCGGAAAGCTGGTTGATCATCATATGATAACCTTCTGCCTGCTCTGGCGGGCAGAACGGGTGTAGTTCGGAGAACTCAGGCCAGGTGATAGGGATCATCTCTGCCGCGGCGTTCAGCTTCATGGTGCAGGAGCCCAGCGGGATCATCGCCTGGTTCAGCGCCAGATCCTTGCGCTCCAGAGAGTGCATATAGCGCATCATCTCGGTTTCGCTGTGGTAGCGGTTGAACACCGGATGGGTCAGGATCGCGTCAACACGAAGCATGCTTTCCTGAATGGAGCGGCTGTCAAGGGCGACCTCTTTGTCGAGCGCATCAACGTCCAGACCGTGCGCGTCACCCAGCAGCACGCTGAACAGGTTCAGAATATCGTCACGGGTAGTACTTTCATCCAGCGTAATGCCGACCGCGTTGTGGATGTCGCTGCGCAGGTTGATCTCTGCCGCATTCGCGCGCGCCAGCACCGCCGCTTTGTCCGCTACTTCCACACACAGAGTGTCGAAGTAGTGAGCGTGGCGCAGCTTGAGGCCTTTCTGCTGCAGACCACAGGCCAGAATATCGGCCAGGCGGTGAATGCGGCTGGCAATGCGCTTCAGGCCAGCCGGGCCGTGGAACACGGCGTACAGGCTGGCGATGTTTGCAAGCAGCACCTGGGAGGTACAGATGTTGGAGTTCGCTTTCTCGCGGCGGATATGCTGCTCGCGAGTCTGCATCGCCATGCGCAGGGCGGTGTTACCGGCAGCATCTTTTGAGACGCCGATAATGCGGCCAGGCATGGAGCGTTTGAATTCATCTTTCGCGCCGAAGAACGCCGCGTGCGGGCCGCCGTAGCCCATCGGCACGCCAAAGCGTTGCGCAGAGCCGAAGACAATATCCGCGCCCTGTTTGCCCGGCGCCGTCAGCAGCACCAGCGCCATAAAATCGGCGGCAACGCTGACAACCACTTTGCGGGACTTCAGCTCGGCAATCAGCGTGCCGTAGTCGTGTACTTCACCCGTCGTACCTACCTGCTGCAGCAGTACGCCGAAGACGTCCTGGTGATCCAGCACTTTGTCAGCGTCGTCGACGATCACGTCAAAGCCGAAGGTTTCCGCACGGGTGCGCACCACGTCCAGCGTCTGAGGATGCACGTCCGCCGCCACGAAGAAGCGGTTAGCATTTTTCAGCTTGCTGACGCGTTTTGCCATCGCCATTGCTTCGGCGGCAGCGGTGGCTTCATCCAGCAGCGAGGCGGAGGCAATATCCATACCGGTCAGATCCAACGTCACCTGCTGGAAGTTCAGCAGCGCTTCCAGACGGCCCTGGGAGACTTCTGGCTGATACGGGGTGTAAGCGGTGTACCAGCCCGGGTTCTCCAGCATGTTGCGCAGGATAACCGGCGGCAACTGCACGTTGGTGTAGCCCATGCCAATGTAAGACTTATAGCGCTTGTTCAGGCCTGCGATAGCCTTCAGCTCCGCCAGCGCGGCGAATTCCGTGGTGGCTTCCCCCACCTGAGGCGGCGTGGCAAGCTGGATGTCTTTTGGCACAATCTGGCCGATCAGTGCGTTTAATGAATCCGCGCCAACTGTCTTCAGCATCTCCTGCTGTTGCTGAGCATCCGGCCCAATGTGACGTTCAATGAAGGCGCCACGGTTTTCAAGCTGGCTTAAAGTCTGTGTCATGAGCGATGGTTCCTGAAACGTGCAGTGAATTTAAGTTCCCTCTCCCTCTGGGAGAGGGGGATAAACAATTACTCGTCTTCTAACAATGCTTCGTACGCGGTCGCATCCAGCAGCGCGGCAACCTGAGATTCGTCGCTGGCTTTGATCTTGAAGATCCAGCCGCCTTCATACGGCTCGCTGTTCACCAGCTCTGGCGAATCACTCAGCGCGTCGTTGACGGCAACGATTTCGCCGCTCACAGGAGCGTAGATGTCAGATGCCGCTTTTACGGACTCCGCCACGGCGCAGTCGTCGCCCGCGCTAACGGTCGTGCCCACGTCAGGCAGGTCAACAAACACCATGTCGCCCAGCAGCTCTTGCGCGTGCTCAGTGATCCCTACGGTGTAAGTGCCGTCCGCCTCTTTGCGCAGCCACTCGTGTTCTTTGCTGTATTTCAGTTCTGCTGGCACATTGCTCATTGAAGTTCTCCTGATAAAAATGATTAGGCGACCGGCTTACCGGCGCGAACAAAAATCGGTTTGGTCACGTGGACCGGCATTTCGCGGTTGCGGATCTGTACCACCGCCGTGTCGCCAATGCCCGCCGGCACGCGTGCCAGTGCAATACTGTAGCCCAGCGTCGGGGAGAAGGTGCCGCTGGTGATCACGCCTTCGAGATGATTGCCGTCGGCATCGGTGAAGCGCACTGGCAGTTCGCCGCGCAGCACGCCTTTTTCCTTCATCACCAGCCCCACCAGCTGTTCGGTACCCTTCTCGCGCTGCATCTCCAGCGCTTCACGGCCAATAAAGTCACGGTCAGCCGGTTCCCATGCGATGGTCCAGCCCATGTTGGCGGCCAGCGGAGAGACGCCTTCGTCCATCTCCTGGCCGTAGAGGTTCATACCCGCTTCAAGACGCAGGGTATCGCGCGCGCCCAGGCCCGCTGGCTTCACGCCCGCTTCCACCAGCGCACGCCAGAAATCAGCGGCCTTCTCGTTTGGCATCGCAATTTCGTAGCCCGCTTCACCGGTGTAGCCGGTAGTGGCGATAAACAGATCCCCCGCCTGCACGCCGAAGAAAGGCTTCATGCCCTCTGTGGCTTTGCGCTGCTCGTCGTTAAACAGAGAGGCGGCTTTCGCCTGCGCGTTTGGCCCCTGCACGGCGATCAGCGACAGATCGTCACGGACGGTGATGTCGATGGCATAAGGTTCAGCGTGTTGGGTGATCCAGGAGAGGTCTTTTTCGCGGGTGGCGGAGTTTACAACGAGGCGGAAGAAATCTTCAGTGAAGTAATAGACGATGAGGTCATCAATCACGCCGCCCGAAGCATTCAGCATGCCGGTATAGAGCGCTTTACCCGGCGTCTTCAGCTTAGCGACGTCGTTTGCCAGCAGATAACGCAAAAACTCCCGGGTGCGGCTACCGCGCAGGTCGACAATCGTCATATGGGACACGTCGAACATACCGGCATCGGTGCGCACCGCGTGGTGCTCATCAATCTGCGACCCGTAGTGCAGCGGCATCATCCAGCCGTGGAAGTCCACCATGCGGGCGCCGCATAACACGTGCTGTTCGTACAAAGGAGTCTGTTGAGCCATCTTGTCCTCGTTGAAAAATTCACCGTGAAACCCGGTATCGGCCTCGTTCCCGAATGCCGACGCAAACGTTCTCTTTTACCTGAACTTACCACCGAAACCGGCGGTTAACCATAAGGTAAAACGGGTCATCACATTAGCTTATGACCAAAAAACGCTGAAAAGCCTACAGAGTTATTCACTGGAAAAATGCGATTAACCCCGCACAAAATTAACAATAATCTAACAGGATTTAGCACATGGTGATATTTCGTGCGGAAAAACGGGCCGAATTTCCGTAACAAGAAAAACACGACATTAGATTATCTAATGCGAAAAATGACGTGAAATTAGAATATTTCAAACGAGGGGATTTCCCCGGCGCAGAGGCCGGGAAATTATAGTGTGACGGGGGTCAATATTATTTAAGCCAGTCCGGCAGGTCGTTAAGACCCATCGCCTGACGAAGAAGTTGCGGTTTGACGCCAGGAAGGGTATCTGCGAGTTTAAGACCGATATCGCGCAGCAGTTTCTTCGCCGGATTTGCCCCGGCAAACAGCTCGCGGAAGCCCTGCATCCCTGCCAGCATCATCGCCGCACTGTGCTTGCGGCTGCGCTCGTAGCGACGCAGGTAGAGATGCTGACCGATATCTTTGCCTTCACGATGCAGGCGGCGCAGTTCCTCAACCAGCTCCGCCGCGTCCATAAAGCCGAGGTTGACGCCCTGCCCGGCCAGCGGATGAATGGTATGCGCGGCATCGCCCACCAGCGCCAGACGATGCGCGGCAAACTGGCGCGCGTAGCGGCCGGTTAACGGGAACACCTGACGCTCGCTTTCAAGCGTGCACAGGCCAAGGCGGTTATCAAACGCCACGCACAGCGCCTGGTTAAAGGCCTCGGGCGTCGCCTCCTGCATCTGCTGCGCTTTTTCCGGCACTAAGGACCAGACAATCGAGCACAGGTGCGGATCGGCAAGCGGCAGGAAGGCCAGAATACCGTCGTTGTGGAAAATCTGCCAGGCCACGCCGCCGTGCGGCTCTTCGGTACGGATTGTTGCCACCATCGCATGATGGCGGTAATCCCAGTACGTCAGCGGGATATCGGCTTTATTACGCAGCCAGGAGTTTGCGCCGTCGGCACCGACCACCAGACGCGCGGTCAGCATGTCGCCGCTTTGCAGGGTGATAAACGCCTCGTTTTCGCCCCACGCCACCTGCTGGATCTGCGCAGGCGCGACCAGCGTCACGTCGCTGCACAGCTCTGCTTTCTGCCACAGCGCGTGATGGATCACCCCATTCTCAATGATATGGCCCAGATGGCTATAGCCCATACTTTCATCATCGAAGGCAATATGGCCAAAGCTGTCTTTGTCCCACACTTCCATGCCGTGATAGCAGCTGGCGCGCTGGGCGACGATATCTGACCAGACGCCGAGACGCGTCAGCAGCTTTTCGCTGGCCGCGTTAATCGCCGAGACGCGGAGTTCTGGCGGGGCATCAGGTGCGACGGGCTGAGGCGGCTTTTGCTCCAGCACCGCCACGCGCAGTCCGCTGCCCTGCAATCCACAGGCCAGCGCCAGCCCAACCATTCCGCCGCCAACGATGGCAACATCAACATTTTGCACGGTGATAACTCCTTAACGCGCAACCCAACCCAGGGTCCGCTGCGCCAGCACGTCACGTGCCGGAATGAACAGTTCCATCGCCATCAGCCCGAGGTTGCGGCCGGCAACCAGCGGCGCCCAGCGATTGGCAAAGAGATGGACTAAACCATCGGTGACGCCAATTGTCGCCTCTTTATCGGCCTGGCGTCGCGTCTGGTAATGGCTTAGCACCGGGTAAGCGCCACAGTCTTTTTGTTCGCTCCACGCCTGCGAAAGCGTTTCGGCAAGGCTCATCACATCCCGCAGGCCGAGGTTAAAGCCCTGGCCGGCGATGGGGTGGAGGGTTTGCGCCGCATTGCCGACCAGCGCCACGCGGTGAGAAACAGACTGTGAGGCCGTGGTTAACGACAGCGGATAGACCGCACGTTTCCCGGCATGGGTAATACGCCCCAGCCGCCAGCCAAAGGCTTTCTGCAGCTCGGTACAAAAGCGTTCGTTGGACCAGGCCTTAACCTCTTCGGCTTTATCCTGCGGGTGGCACCAGACCAGCGAGCAGCGCCCGTCCGTCATCGGCAGCATCGCCAGCGGACCGTGCCGGGTGAAGCGTTCAAATGCCCGGCCGTTGTGTTCTGCTGCGGTCGAGACGTTCGCGATGACCGCGACCTGCCCGTAAGGCTGCTGTCGCCACTCTACGCCGCACTGGGTGCCGAGCGCCGAGCGCGACCCGTCCGCCGCAACCAAAAGCTGTCCGTCGAGCACGATGCCATTGTCCAGCGTTACGCTGACCGCCTCTTCACTGCGGGTGAAGCTGGCAACGCGTGCCGGGCAGTGCAGCGTAACGCCCGGCGCGTCCTGCAACAGGCGGAACAGGCGCAGGCCAATATCGTGCAGTTCAACGACCTGACCCAGCGCGTCAATACGGTAATCGTGGGCATCCAGCGTCACAAACCCGGCATGGCCGCGATCGCTCACGTGCACGGTATTAATGGCGGTGGCGCAGTCGGCGATGGCCTGCCAGATGCCAATCCGGGACAGCTGCTGGCAGGTGCCCTGCGCCAGGGCAATGGCGCGGGAATCAAAACCGGGGTGATTCTTCGTTTGTGGGGCGACCGCCTCGACAAGATGCACCGGAAGTTGCCCCTTCGTTAAGTGCGAGACAGCCAAGGCCAGCGTGGCGCCCGTCATGCCGCCGCCAACGATAATCACGCTCATGCGCGCGCCGCTGCCATCAGCGCCTCGATATCGTCCGCTTTTTTCACCACGCTCGCGGTCAGGTTTTCGTTGCCGGTTTCGGTGATGACGATGTCGTCTTCAATACGAATGCCGATTCCGCGGTATTCCTCTGGCACGTCGGCATCCGGCGCGATGTACAGACCCGGCTCGACGGTCAGCACCATGCCCGGCTCCAGCACGCGTGAACGTTCAGGGCCGTATGCGCCCACGTCGTGCACGTCCAGCCCCAGCCAGTGGCTCAGGCCGTGCATAAAATAGGGACGATGGGCATTCTCGGTAATCAGGGTGTCCACGTCGCCTTTCAGAATGCCGAGCTTCACCAGCCCGGTCACCATGATGCGCACGACTTCGCCGGTCACCTCCTGAATAGAGGTGCCTGGCCGATACAGCGTGAGCGCCGTCTCAAGTGACTCGAGAACGATGTCATAAATTGCCCGCTGCGCCGGTGAAAATTTGCCGTTCACCGGGAAAGTACGGGTGATGTCGCCCGCATAACCCTGATATTCGCAACCGGCGTCAATCAAAACCAGATCGCCGTCGCGCAGCGCGCTTTCGTTTTCGGTGTAGTGCAGAATGCAGCCGTTTTCCCCGCCGCCAACGATGGTGTTGTAGGACGGGAAGCGCGCACCGTGACGGTTAAATTCGTGATGTATTTCGCCTTCCAGCTGATATTCGAACATCCCGGGACGGCATTTTTCCATCGCGCGGGTGTGCGCCAGCGCGCTGATTTCGCCCGCACGGCGCATCACGTTCAGTTCTTCTTCAGATTTGAACAGGCGCATCTCGTGCACTACCGGACGCCAGTCCGTGAGGGTGGCGGGCGCGGACAGGTTCTGGCGCGAGCCTTTGCGCAGCTTATCCAGCGCGGTGAAAACAATCTCATCGGCGTAAGCATATTCGCCCTGCGCGTGGTAGAGCACGTCGAGGCCGTTTAGCAGCTGATAGAGCTGCTGGTTGATTTCGCTAAACGCCAGCGCACGGTCAACGCCCAGCTTTTCCGGTGCGGCCTCTTGCCCTAAGCGGCGGCCAAACCAGATTTCAGCGGTTAAGTCTCGTACGCGGTTGAAAATCACGCTGTGGTTATGGGTGTCATTGCTCTTAATCAGCACCAGCACCGCTTCCGGTTCGTTAAAGCCGGTGAAGTACCAAAAATCGCTGCTCTGGCGATAGGGGTATTCGCTGTCGGCGCTGCGCGTCACCTCTGGCGCGGCAAAAATCAGCGCCGCACTGCCCGGCTGCATGTTTGCCAGCAGCGCCTGACGACGGCGCAAATACTCTTGTTGCGAGATAACCATGACACCCTCCTGTGCGTTATTTTTCTTAATGTAAGGTTGGCTTGCGAACTTCCGGCGCGGTCGGCTGCGAGCGCGTAAAGTTGTCGTGGCACAGCAACGCCGCCACGCGCACGTACTCGATAATTTCTTCGAGAGACATCTCCAGCTCTTCCTGGTCTTCCTCTTCATCGTAGCCGAGCTGGGCAATGTTACGCAGATCGTCGATCGCTTCACCCGCTTCGCCGGTGACTTTATCAAGCTTAGGCTGCGTCACGCCCAGCCCCAGCAGATAGTGGTTTACCCAACCTGCGAGCGCATCGGCACGATCGAAGACGCTGACATCGTCACCTTCAGGCAGATAAAGCTGAAAAAGGAAGCCATCGTCTTCCAGCGAATCGCTGGTGGCCGCGTGCATTTTTCGCAGCGCTTCCGCCAGTTCGTGGCCAAAAGCCAGCCCTTCGTTTGTGAGGTCGTGGATCAGCGGCTGCCATGAGCTGTCGCTGTTTCCGCCGCACAGTATGCCGCTGATCAGACCGTGCATTTCGGCAGGGGTAAGACCGACTCCCTGCTGGTTCAGTAACTGGTTTAAATCCTTGTAACCAGGCATTTCGTTCTGTATAGACATACGCATTCGTCATCAAAGGGAGGATATTCATGGTATGCTACCACTTTGGACCCTGGTGATACCAGAAAAGGGCTTGTATCTTCACATCAGGGTAGCTATAGTGTCGCCCCTTCGCAGCCCCCGAGGCAGTAAGCGAAGGCAGCGCAGTCAATCAGCAGGAAGGTGGCATGTCTGCACAACCCGTCGATCTCCAGATTTTTGGCCGTTCACTGCGAGTGAATTGTCCGCCTGAACAAAGGGATGCTTTGAATCAGGCTGCGGACGATTTGAATCAGCGGTTGCAAGATCTAAAAGAACGCACTAGAGTCACAAATACTGAGCAGCTGGTTTTCATCGCCGCGTTGAACATCAGCTATGAACTGACTCAGGAAAAAGCGAAGACCCGCGACTACGCGGCTAGCATGGAGCAGCGCATTAAAATGCTCCAGCAGACCATTGAACAGGCGTTGCTTGATCAAGGTCGCAATCCCGAAAGACCGGGACCAAAGTTTGAATAACACTTCTCAGTTGACTATGGTAGAGTAACTGTGAAGACAAAATTTCTCTGAGATGTTCGCAAGCGGGCCAGTCCCCTGAGCCGATATTTCATACCACAAGAATGTGGCGCTCCATGGTTGGTGAGCATGCTCGGTTCGTCCGAGAAGCCTTAAAACTATGACGACACATTCACCTTGAACCAAGGGTTCAAGGGTTACAGCCTGCGGCGGCATCTCGGAGATTCCCTCTTTCTTCTTCTACCCACTACCATGACTCAATTCCCTGAAGTTTCTGCCTCACGCCAGGATATCCGTCAGCTTATTCGCCAGCGTCGTCGCGCGCTTACGTCCGAGCAACAAGCACACTTTGCGCAGCAGGCCGCAGCCCGCATGATGGCGTATCCGCCAGTGGTAATGGCGAACACGGTCGCTCTGTTTCTGTCGTTTGATGGCGAGCTGGATACCCAGCCGCTTATCGACCAGCTCTGGCGCGCCGGAAAGAAGGTTTATCTGCCGGTACTGCATCCATTTAGCCAAGGTAATTTGCTGTTTCTACACTACCACCCGCACAGCGAGCTGGTGGTAAATCGTCTGAAAATTACCGAACCGAAACTCGACGTGCGCGACGTATTACCGCTGTCCGAGCTGGACGTGCTGATTACCCCGCTGGTGGCGTTTGATGAACAGGGCCAGCGTTTAGGCATGGGCGGCGGGTTCTATGACAGAACGCTGCAAAACTGGCAGGAGTACGGGCTACAGCCGGTGGGTTATGCGCATGATTGCCAGGCTGTAGAGGCCCTGCCGGTGGAGAAATGGGATGTGCCGTTACCGGCTGTGGTGACGCCATCGAAGTTATGGGAGTGGTGAAACAGGCGTGCAGCCTGATGCCCTCACCCCAGCCCTCTCCCACAGGGAGAGGGTGAAAACATAAAAAACGGTAACTATCGTTACCGTTTTGCATTTACCTCGCACAATCAGTATAACAGACGCGCGCGAATCGTCCCCGGAATAGCCTTCATGCTCTGCAGCGCTTTCTCGGCAACGTCTTCATCGGCTTCAATATCGATAACCACATAACCCATCTGCGAGTTGGTTTGCAGATATTGCGCGGCGATGTTGACGCCCTGCTCGGCAAAGATCTGGTTGATGGCGGTCAGCACGCCAGGACGGTTTTCGTGGATGTGAAGCAGACGGCGACCGCCGTGCAGCGGCAGAGACACCTCCGGGAAGTTCACCGCAGAGAGCGTTGAACCGTTGTCGGAATATTTGCTCAGCTTGCCCGCCACTTCCAGACCGATATTCTCCTGCGCTTCCTGAGTAGAACCACCGATGTGTGGCGTCAGGATCACGTTGTCGAACTCGCACAGCGGAGAGTTAAACGGATCGCTGTTGGTCGCAGGCTCCGTCGGGAATACGTCGATGGCTGCCCCCGCCAGATGCTTACGCTTCAGCGCATCGCACAGCGCAGGGATATCGACCACCGTACCGCGCGCGGCGTTGATCAGCAGAGAGCCCGGCTTCATCAGCGCCAGCTCTTCCGCACCCATCATGTTTTTGGTGGAGGCGTTTTCCGGCACGTGCAGGCTGACTACGTCGCTCATGTTCAGCAGGTCAGAGAGATGCTGCACCTGCGTCGCGTTACCCAGCGGCAGCTTGCTTTCGATATCATAGAAGTAGACATGCATGCCCAGCGACTCCGCCAGGATCCCCAGCTGAGTACCGATGTGGCCGTAGCCGATGATACCCAGCTTTTTACCACGGGCTTCGTATGAGCCCGCGGCCAGTTTGTTCCACACGCCGCGGTGCGCTTTGGCGTTAGCTTCCGGAATACCGCGCAGCAGCAGCAGCAGTTCGCCAATCACCAGTTCCGCCACGGAACGGGTGTTCGAGAACGGCGCGTTAAAGACCGGGATACCGCGTTTTGCGGCAGCGTTCAGGTCGACCTGGTTGGTGCCGATGCAGAAACAGCCAATGGCAACCAGCTTTTCCGCCGCGGCAATCACGTCTTCAGTCAGGTGGGTACGGGATCGCAGGCCAATGAAGTGGGCATCACGGATGGCGGCTTTCAGCTCTTCCGTGTCCAGCGCGCCTTTGTGAAATTCGATATTGGTGTAACCCGCCGCACGAAGGCTATCAAGCGCTTTCTGATGCACGCCCTCGACCAGCAGGAATTTAATCTTGTCTTTCTCCAGTGATACCTTTGCCATTTCCCCGACCCTGTTTTTATCTGAACTGATGTTGTGCTGGATTGAAATCCGCTGTAGCCAACATATCAAAAAAAACTATTGCAGCAATATGAACGTTTGCGTCGGCACTCTGAAGAAAAGTCATACAGGGCTAAATGGCAGAGTAAAATGCTGAGGAAATTTACAAACGTGGCAGGATCGGCAAAAGAGGCGGAAAAGCGTGACACAAGTCACCAAATTTAGCTTTTCAAAAATTTTTTAGCGGGGGGAGCACTCCCCCCGTCAGATCATTTTACGATGGTTTTGACGCCGTCGGCCGTACCTATCAGTGCCACGTCCGCGCCGCGGTTGGCAAATAACCCTACGGTAACAACGCCTGGAATGCCGTTGATGGCGTTTTCCAGGGCAATCGCGTCGAGAATTTCCAGGCCGTGAACGTCGAGGATGACGTTACCGTTGTCGGTGACCACGCCCTGACGGTATTCCGGACGGCCACCCAGCTTCACCAGCTGACGGGCAACCGCACTGCGCGCCATCGGGATCACTTCGACCGGCAGCGGAAAATTACCCAGAATGTCGACCTGCTTGGAGGCATCCGCGATGCAGATGAACTTGTCCGCAACCGAGGCGATGATCTTTTCACGGGTCAGCGCCGCGCCGCCGCCTTTGATCATCTGCATATGGCCGTTGATTTCATCCGCACCATCAACGTAAATGCCCAGACGATCCACTTCGTTGAGATCGAAAACGGTAATGCCGAGGCTTTTCAGCTTTTCCGTGGACGCATCGGAGCTGGAAACCGCGCCCTCGATCTGCCCCTTCATCGTGCCCAGTGCATCGATAAAGTGCGCCGCCGTTGACCCCGTACCAACACCGACAATGGTCCCTGGCTGTACGTACTGGAGAGCGGCCCATCCTACTGCTTTTTTCAGTTCATCCTGCGTCATGATCGTTTTGCCTGTGGTGTGAAAACTCAGGGCGCATTATAGAACACGTCGAATGGATTTCGTCTGCCAGGAAGGGAAAATTGTGTCATAGTGCAGATTAAGCAAAATTAAGGAGTCAGCCAGAGCAATGAAACGTCCGGACTACAGAACACTACAGGCACTTGATGCAGTTATTCGTGAACGTGGCTTTGAGCGCGCAGCGCAAAAGCTGTGTATCACCCAGTCCGCCGTATCACAGCGTATCAAACAGCTTGAAAACATGTTCGGGCAGCCGCTGCTGGTGCGTACCGTGCCGCCGCGCCCAACGGAGCAAGGGCAAAAACTTCTCGCCCTGCTGCGTCAGGTTGAGCTGCTGGAAGACGAATGGCTGGGTGACGAACAAACGGGCTCCACGCCGCTGCTGCTCTCGCTGGCGGTCAACGCCGACAGTCTGGCAACCTGGCTGCTGCCTGCCCTTGCGCCGGTCCTGGCCGACTCCCCTATCCGCCTGAATCTCCAGGTTGAAGATGAAACCCGCACCCAGGAGCGCCTGCGTCGCGGCGAAGTGGTGGGGGCAGTCAGTATTCAGCCGCAGGCGCTGCCAAGCTGTCTTGTCGATCAGCTGGGCGCGCTGGACTACCTGTTCGTGGGTTCAAAAGCCTTTGCGGAGCGCTATTTCCCGAACGGCGTTACCCGCGCCGCGCTGCTGAAAGCGCCGGCCGTGGCGTTCGACCATCTGGACGATATGCACCAGGCATTTTTGCAGCAAAACTTTGACCTGCCGCCGGGCAGCGTACCGTGCCATATCGTCAACTCGTCCGAAGCCTTTGTGCAGCTTGCGCGTCAGGGCACGACCTGCTGCATGATCCCGCACCTGCAGATTGAGAAAGAGTTGAAAAGCGGTGAGTTGATTGACCTAACGCCGGGGCTGTATCAGCGCCGGATGCTCTACTGGCACCGTTTTGCGCCGGAAAGCCGCATGATGCGCAACGTTACTGACGCGCTGCTGGCGTTTGGGCATAAGGTGTTGAGACAGGATTAATCGCTTGAATTCCCTCTCCCTGTAGGAGAGGGTTAGGGTGAGGGCAAACTACTGCGCCTTAGCCGCCTCAGTTTGCTGAGTTTGAGTTGGCTCCAGCTGGAACACCACATCCACCTGATCGTCGAACTGAATGGTTGGCTGCTCATAGGTTTCCTGAGCAGAAACCGGCGCAGCGTCAGCCTTCATCATCCGCACCATCGGGCTTGGCTGGTAGTTAGAGACGTGGTAACGCACGCTGTATACCGGGCCGAGCTTGCTCTTAAAGCCGGACGCCAGCTGCTCTGCCTGATGGATTGCATCATTAATCGCGGCTTTACGCGCTTCGTCTTTGTATTTCTCCGGTTGCGCAACGCCCAGCGACACCGAACGGATTTCGTTCAGGCCAGCCTTCAGCGCGCCGTCCAGCAGTGAATTCAGCTTGTCCAGCTGACGCACGGTCACTTCAACAGCACGCACGGCGCGGTAGCCTTTCAGGATGCTTTTGCCGTTCTGGTAGTCGTAATCAGGTTGAGTACGCAGGTTCGCGGAGTTGATATCTTTTTTACCTACACCGTTCTGCTCGAGGAAAGAGAGATATTGCGCAACACGATCGTCCGCCTGCTTCTTGGCGGAGGCCGCATCTTTCGCAGCGACATTGACCTCAATTGCCAGGGTTGCAATATCCGGTACCGCGTCCACGCTTGCGGTGCCTGACGTGACGATGTGCGGGCCATCCGGCAATTCACTTGCCTGCACCGACACCGCACCGAAACTCACTAATGCCGCCAGGGCCATCACTTTAAACTTCACTGTCATTCCTCCATGTTGCGAAGAGTGCCCCAACAACAGGGCGCATGCCAGCAAGCTTAGCGGGTCTTGTTCAGTTGTCCATAAGACAACGCTTAGTTGAGCAATCCCTGTACATGATGAATGCCCTCCTTCGCCAGCTGGAAAGCGATAAACCACATCACCAGACCGACCAGCGTGTTAATGATGCGCTGCGCTTTGGCAGTCCGCAGCCGCGGAGCCAGCCACGCAGCCAGGATCGCAAGACCGAAGAACCAGAGGAAAGAGGCGCTGACCGTACCGAGCGCAAACCAGCGTTTGGGCTCAACGTCCAGCTGCCCACCCAGGCTACCCAGCACCACGAACGTATCAAGGTAAACGTGCGGGTTAAGCCAGGTGACCGCCAGCATGGTGACGATGATCTTCCAGCGCCCCTGCTTCATCACTTCGGCGCTCGCCAGCTCAAGATTGCTGCTCATGGCGGTTTTCAGGGCGCCGAATCCGTACCACAGCAGAAACGCCACGCCGCCCCAGGTTACCAGCGCCAGCAGCCAGGGGGACTGCATCAGCAGCGCGCTGCCGCCGAAAATCCCGGCGCAAATCAGCAGCAGATCGCTCACCGCGCAAAGCAGGGCAATCATCAGATGATACTGGCGGCGAATGCCTTGATTCATGACGAACGCATTTTGCGGCCCGAGAGGGAGGATCATGGCCGCACCTAAGGCAAGTCCTTGAAAGTAATAGGATAACATAACGCAATTCTCACAGTGTTGTTCTGGAAGCCGACTATACTGCGCGAATCACATTAGAGGAAATTGATAATATTAATTGGGGATTAGCGGCGCTTATAAAAATAAAGCCCGGTGTCACTAGCGCTTACCGGGCCTACGGGTGAAGTTATTCCGCTTCTTTAACTTTTTTGACGTTTACGTCCATCTGCGGGTACGGGAAGCTGATGCCGTTGGCGTCGAAGTCGCGCTTAATGCGCTCCAGCACGTCCCAGTACACGTTTTGCAGATCGCTGCTTTTGCTCCAGATACGCACCACGAAGTTAATCGATGACGCGCCCAGTTCGTTCAGGCGAACCGTCTGCTCTTTGTCTTTCAGAATGCGGTCGTCAGAAGCGATGATGTTCGCGATCAGCGACTTCACCTGATCGATATCGGAATCATACGCCACGCTGATGATGAGCTCGTTACGACGCACCGGCTCGCGGGAAAAGTTAATGATATTGCCCGCGATGATTTTCCCGTTCGGCACCACCACGATACGGCCGTCGACGGTACGCAGGGTGGTAGAGAAAATCTGCACCTGCAGCACGGTGCCGGCAATGCCGCCCAGGTCAACGTATTCGCCGGAGCGGAACGGACGGAAGGTCACCAGCAGCACGCCTGCCGCCAGGTTTGAAAGCGAGCCCTGCAGCGCCAGACCAATAGCCAGACCGGCGGCACCGAGAACGGCAATAACGGAGGCGGTCTGCACGCCCACACGGCCCAGCGCCGCAATCAGCGTAAAGGCGATAATGCCGTAGCGCACCAGTGCGGAGAGGAAGTCAGCCACCGTGGCGTCAATGTGACGGGCCAGCATTACGCGGTTAACCGCGTTCGATACGATACGCGCCACGATCATCCCGACGATGATGATCGCAATTGCCGCAACGATGTTCACGGCATAGCTCAGCAGCAGCGCCTGGTTGCGCACCAGCCAGTTACCGGCGTTATTGATGCTGTCTACAACATCGAGTTGTTCCATTTATTCTTCCTTTTGTTAAACCAAAACACTAAATCCATCCCCCATGGAGACAGGCAGGTCAGTAAAGGGTAAACAAAAAGCGCATGTTTTGCCAAACAGATCACAAAATCAGATGTTGCAGCATGTTGAAAATGCATAAAAAAAGGCCCGCATTTGCGGGCCTTCCGATGCTGTTAGCAGCTCAAATCACAGAACGTCGATTGCGTTCAGTTCTTTGAAAGCCTGCTCCAGACGGGTCACCATGGACGTCTGAGCAGCGCGCAGCCATACCCGCGGATCGTAGTATTTCTTGTTCGGCTGGTCTTCGCCTTTCGGGTTGCCCAGCTGGCCCTGCAGGTAAGCTTCGTTGGTTTTGTAGTACTGCAGGATACCGTCCCATGTTGCCCACTGGGTGTCGGTATCGATGTTCATTTTCACTACGCCGTAGCTTACGGAGTCTTTGATTTCCTGAGCAGAAGAACCGGAACCGCCGTGGAAGACGAAGTTCAGGCTGTTGTGCGGCAGGTTGTGTTTTTTGGAAACGTATTCCTGAGAATCACGCAGGATGGTTGGAGTCAGAACCACGTTACCTGGTTTGTAAACGCCATGGACGTTGCCGAAGGACGCTGCGATGGTGAAGCGTGGGCTGATTTTGCTCAGCTCGGTGTAAGCGTAATCAACGTCTTCTGGCTGGGTGTACAGTGCAGAAGCGTCCATGTGGCTGTTGTCCACGCCGTCTTCTTCACCGCCGGTGCAACCCAGTTCAATTTCCAGGGTCATGTCCATTTTGGCCATGCGCGCCAGGTATTTAGAGCAGATTTCGATGTTTTCGTGCAGTGACTCTTCAGACAGGTCGATCATGTGAGAAGAGAACAGTGGCTTACCGGTTGCCGCGAAGTGTTTTTCACCCGCGTCCAGCAGACCGTCGATCCACGGCAGCAGTTTCTTCGCGCAGTGGTCAGTGTGCAGGATAACTGGAACACCGTAGTGCTCAGCCATCTGGTGTACGTGATGTGCACCGGAGATAGCGCCCAGGATTGCAGCACCCTGAGGAATGTCAGTTTTCACGCCTTTACCTGCGATGAACGCAGCGCCACCATTAGAGAACTGAACGATAACTGGCGCTTTAACTTTAGCAGCAGTTTCCAGTACGGCGTTGATGGAGTCGGTACCTACGCAGTTAACTGCTGGCAGAGCGAAGTTGTTTTCTTTAGCTACCTGGAACACTTTCTGTACGTCATCACCAGTGATAACGCCAGGTTTTACGAAATCAAAAATTTTAGACATGTTGCTTAGTCCTGTATCTTCGGCCGTTAGAAAAGGTGCGAGCTCTTAGAAGCGCGCTGAAAATTGGGCAGGTTTCCCTGCCCTTGAATGGCTTACTTCTTAGCGCGCTCTTCGAGCATTGCTACTGCTGGCAGTACTTTGCCTTCCACGAATTCGAGGAATGCGCCGCCACCAGTGGAGATGTAGGAGATTTTGTCAGCGATACCGAACAGGTCGATTGCTGCCAGGGTGTCACCACCGCCTGCGATAGAGAACGCTTCGCTGTCTGCAATAGCGTTAGCAACGATTTCAGTCCCTTTGCGGAAGTTCGGGAATTCGAACACGCCAACAGGACCGTTCCACAGGATAGTTTTTGCGTTTTTAAGGATTTCAGCCAGTTTCTGTGCAGAAACGTCGCCCAGGTCCAGAATCTGCTCTTCATCTTTGATGTCGTTTACAGATTTCAGGGTCGCGGTAGCGGTTTCGGAGAACTCGGTCGCCACGCGAACGTCAGTTGGAACCGGGATATCACAGGTACCCAGCAGGCGTTTGGCTTCGTCAACCAGGTCTGCTTCGTACAGGGATTTACCCACGTTGTGGCCCTGAGCAGCAACGAAGGTGTTCGCAATACCACCGCCGACGATCAGCTGGTCAGCGATTTTAGACAGGGAATCCAGAACGGTCAGTTTGGTAGAAACTTTAGAACCACCAACGATAGCCACCATTGGACGAGCAGGCTCTTTCAGCGCTTTACCCAGCGCTTCCAGTTCGTCGGCCAGCAGAGGACCGGCGCACGCTACGTCTGCGAATTTACCGATACCGTGGGTAGACGCCTGCGCACGGTGAGCTGTACCGAACGCATCCATCACGAATACGTCGCACAGTGCAGCGTATTTTTTGGACAGGGTTTCGTCGTCTTTCTTCTCGCCTTTGTTGAAGCGAACGTTTTCCAGAACCACCAGTTCACCGGCAGCCACTTCAACGCCGTCCAGATAATCTTTCACCAGGCGAACTGGGTTGGACAGTTTGTCTTTCAGGTAATTAACAACTGGCAGCAGAGAGAACTCTTCGTTGTACTCGCCTTCGGTTGGACGGCCCAGGTGGGAGGTGACCATCACTTTAGCGCCCTGCTTCAGAGCCAGCTCGATGGTTGGCAGAGATGCACGGATACGCGCGTCGCTGGTCACTTTGCCATCTTTAACCGGTACGTTCAGATCGGCACGGATGAAAACGCGTTTACCAGCCAGATCCAGATCGGTCATCTTAATTACAGACATGGTGAATCCTCTCGTTGATTCTTAAAGTTTTGCAGACGCACGATGCGTCTTACCTGAAACCTTGAGCGGCCATTGCTAACGTGGTGTCGAGCATCCGGTTAGCAAAGCCCCATTCGTTATCACACCAGACCAGCGTCTTGATAAGGTGTGCGCCACTGACTCGCGTCTGCGTGCCATCGACGATGGCGCTGTGCGGGTCGTGGTTAAAATCTACTGAGACCAACGGTAATTCCGTATAGTCAACTATACCATGAAATGCTCCCTGTGCCGCTTTTTGCAGCAACAGGTTGACTTCACAGGCTTTTACCGGTTTTTTCACCGTCACGCTGAGGTCAATTGCCGTCACGTTAATTGTCGGGACACGCACGGCAATCGCTTCAAAACGGTCATTAAACTGCGGGAAAATTCGGGTGATCCCTGCCGCCAGCTTTGTGTCCACCGGAATGATTGACTGGCTCGCCGCGCGCGTGCGTCGTAAATCCGGATGGTAAGCGTCGATAACCTGCTGATCGTGCATGGCGGAGTGAATCGTGGTCACGGTGCCGGATTCAATGCCGTACGCATCGTCTAACAGTTTGATGACCGGAATAATGCAGTTGGTGGTGCAGGAGGCGTTGGAAACGATGAGGTGTTCAGCCTTCAGCTCATGCTGGTTGACGCCAAACACGACGGTCGCGTCGAGATCGTTACTGCCGGGATGAGAAAACAGGACTTTTTTTGCGCCAGCGGCCAGATGCGCTTCGCCGTGCTCGCGGTTACCGTAAACACCGGTGCAGTCGAGCACCACATCCACGCCCAGTTCCCGCCAGGGTAGTCCTGCAATACTGCTCTCATGCAGTACGCGAATCGCGTCGTCACCGACAAACAGCTGCTCTCTTTCCTGGCGAACATCCCAGGCAAAGCGGCCGTGGCTGGTGTCATATTTCAACAAATGCGCCATGCCCGCAGCATCCGCCAGTTCGTTGATTGCCACCACGGTGATTTCCGCACGACGCCCGGATTCATATAAAGCACGAACCACGTTGCGCCCGATGCGACCGAAGCCATTAATCGCTACGCGTACGGTCATAGATCTCCTGCAAAGCTATCCCTGAGTTTGAGGTGGCTGAAAGAGTAATCCAGCTACGCCCGAAGGGGAATCCTTGCTATCACAAACTGCGATTGATTGGTCAATTGTCGAACATTTAATCGACTGAAACGCTTCAGCAAGAATAAGCGAATCGAGGAATAAAAGGAATGTCTGTCCAGATGAATAAGCGAGCTATATGACTTGCGTCACATTTTGAGTGGAATAGTTCTCAGAAGCACTACATTGATCAGGAATAGCGTCAGGGCAGATTTGGAAATCCGGGCCAGAAAAAGCCCGGATGGATAACTCAACGTAAATCAATAGTAAGTAAAGTTATGAGGAATGGTCAAATGACCGGCTAAAACCTGGTTTCCGTTAGTCACATTATAGACCTTAACGTCATCACCCTCATGTAAAACAATATCACTGGACGTAGAATATGCCATATTCTTGCCCTGGCCACCTTTATCCATATGGTCCATCGCGTCCCTACAATCCGCAAGCGTCGTCACAGAAGAAACGCGAACATCATTGAGATAGACCTGATACTCACCGCTATTAGTACATTGTGGTAACAGAACCTCTACTGCGTAGTATGGTTGTGTGGATTGACCTGCCATACTGAGAACATAGATCGCCTGCAAAGAACCATCAGTGGTTAACACCGCATCCCCGAGCATCTCTTTGGTCACCGTTTTCGTTATCTGAACGCTTTCATGCTCAGTATCTGTCCTTACCACCGTAACGACGTCCCCCTCTTTCAAATTGGCGTAGTTGGTATGCACATCAGTACTTTCAGTGCCTTTGTCAAAGTTACCGTTCGTGACTTTCCCTTTATTCACTTTGGCAATCGATATGTTGTTTACACGTATATCAAATATGCCGCTTTGGAAATCCTCCGTCGGCATTTCAAAGAAGACGCCATACGCCAAGGTATACAAGCCTGTTTTGCTGTCGAAATAGGACTTACCAGTCGTTGGCGTTGACGCCCAGATATCGTTAGCTGCGCGGGAAAGCGTCAGATAAGAGATGACACTGGTGTCATCATCGTCATCATCATCGTCGCTGTCAGAATCTTTCAGCGTCGCAACAATTTTGCCCAGCGTATGATTGGTATCATCGCCGCTGATGTCCCATATAATGGCGCCTCCAAGCCCCTGGTCTTTTATGTAATTCACTTTATCCGCGATAGAGGATTCATCGTCATAGGTCAGGAATTCTTTACTTGAGGCGTTATACAGATACGGCACGTGCGACTCAGCATCCCAGTAACGGGTGTATTGCCCGCTCGCCAGCTTTTGCTGAAGAACATAGAAAGGGTTAGTTCCCGTAAACTGTCCTTCATCATCCCAGGCACCATGCACCGTTGCACTCCCCGGAACAAACAATCCTGGCAAACCTGCAACTTTCTCAGTCGGCTGAACATCCCCCCAGCCGCGACCGTAGAAAGGAATGCCCATCGTTAATTTGTTTTTCGGAATGCCCCAGGTATTCACATATTCAGATATAGCGGAAGAGATATTAAGCTTCTGATCTTCATCCTGGCTGTTCGCATATAACGGCGCATTATGGCCGGTAATAGGATCAAACGCCCCATGAATGTCATACGCCATGACGTTTACGGAGTCGAGAATAGAAGCCGTCACGGATGGGTTGATATAGGACATTGCGTTGTGATTAACCGTTACGGCAGCCGACAGTTGATAATAACGGTCATTTTTCTTACCAATGTCATCCAGTTTCGTACGAAGGCTGGTGATGAGATTGGTAAACTGGGTTTTCTCCTGGTCAGAATCGGGATACTCCCAGTCAATATCGACGCCATCGAATTTCCATTGAATCATGTAATCGACAATACTTTGCGCAAGTTTCTCAACCCCCTCCGGGGTTGACGTTGCGCTTTCAAATACCCCATCTTCCGAGTTAGTCCAACCCCCGACAGAAAGAATATTTGTTACCCCATTCTGCTCGCTGGCACTGGCGAGTTCCTTCATCAACTCAGGACCTTTTTCAGTATCGTGAGTAATAACAACGCCGTCTTTGATGATGGCGAAGGCATAAGAAATATGGGTCATCAAATCCCAGGCAATTTTATCAGGAGTGAAGTAGTTGTGCGCTTCATAAACTCCCCATTCAGGATAATAGCCGTAAATCTTCGTTTGGTTAGCAACCTTCTCTTTTTGCTGTTTTTGATAATCTTCAGCTTCCTGCCCGGTCCATGGCGTGAAATTAAAGCTATCTACAACGTTTTGTTCAAGATTAGTGGGTGCACCTTTCAGCCAGACCGCATTACTGCCTGGCATTTCACCTGGGTTTGCCCACCACTGATTGGTCCAATAATAGCCGTTGTAGCGTACCCGGGTATTGGGCTGACTGTAGCTGAGAGTAGGATCGTAGAGCGGGGTTTGTATCACTTCATCCAGTCTGTTGGCGACGACAACCGTTTCGGCTCCTGGGAAGTCATTATTCACGCCAGCATCTGTTCCATCATTAGCCGCAAATTCAAGCCATGATTCCCCATTATCTGTAGAGCGCATGAGTGCGCCATTATAAGTACCATCAATTTTGTTGGTGCTGTCGTTTGCTTTTAATTCTGCCATTGCATTTGCAGAAAGCAGGCTTGTCGCTATTGTCATAGCGATCAATGTGGGTCTGAATTGCATATAACATCCTTATTTTAATAAACGTTTGTATTACTGACTTTCAGATATAAATCCATCAGTTAAAACAAAGTAACAAACAAGGAAGTTAAAAACCAATGAAGTAATATTAACGATAATCGTTAGATTTTCTTATAATACAGAAAATGAACATTGCGAATTAAAATATACATTCCTGTAAATGATACATATCAATCTACTGATACAACTTAAATAATAAATCACCAGGACTATCCTGAATAAAGATGAAATAAAATCATAAACAAAAAAAAGATATGTGAAAAAAGTCTCAGACATAAAAAATAATTTAATACAACGGATGCTGTCTGCGGAGGGCGATAAAGTGCATTTTTTAGAATGGAGATCACGAAGTGACATAAAATTTTACGAAAAGATGATCTTCTGAGGCACTGACACCCTCAGAAGATCACAATACGTTATGCTTGATTTCTGCCCGTACCGACTGAGCTCTGCTCAATGGCACGGGCTTTCTTTGAGAGGAATTACAGCAGCTCTTTCGCTTTAGCGACAACGTTCTCAACGGTGAAGCCGAACTCTTCGAACAGCTGTTCTGCCGGAGCAGACTCACCGAAGGTGGTCATACCGACGATAGCGCCGTTCAGGCCCACGTATTTGAACCAGTAGTCAGCGATACCCGCTTCCACTGCCACGCGAGCGGAAACCGCTTTAGGCAGTACGGATTCGCGGTAAGCGGCATCCTGCTTGTCGAACGCGTCGGTAGACGGCATGGAAACCACGCGCGCTTTCACGCCTTCGGCAGTCAGTTTTTCCCACGCGGCAACAGCCAGTTCAACTTCAGAACCGGTGGCGATGAAGATCAGCTCTGGCTGGCCCGCGCAATCTTTCAGCACGTAACCACCGCGAGCGATGTTCGCCAGCTGCTCTGGCGTGCGTTCCTGCTGCGCCAGGTTCTGACGGGAGAGGATCAGCGCGGTTGGACCGTCCTGACGCTCAACGCCGTATTTCCACGCTACCGCGGATTCAACCTGGTCACATGGACGCCATGTGCTCATGTTCGGGGTCACGCGCAGGGAAGCCACCTGCTCTACCGGCTGGTGAGTTGGGCCATCTTCGCCCAGACCGATGGAGTCGTGGGTGTAGACCATCACCTGACGCTGTTTCATCAGCGCGGCCATACGCACGGCGTTACGTGCATATTCAACGAACATCAGGAAGGTAGAGGTGTACGGCAGGAAACCACCGTGCAGGGAGATACCGTTCGCGATAGCGGTCATACCGAATTCACGTACACCGTAATGGATGTAGTTACCGGCAGTATCTTCGTTGATTGGCTTAGAACCAGACCACAGGGTCAGGTTAGATGGCGCCAGGTCAGCGGAGCCGCCGAGGAATTCAGGCAGCAGAGGACCGAACGCTTCAATCGCATTCTGAGACGCTTTACGGCTCGCGATTTTAGACGGATTCGCCTGCAGCTTAGCGATGAATTCGTTGGCTTTCGCGTCGAAGTCAGACGGCATATCGCCTTTCATACGACGGGTGAATTCAGCCGCTTCCTGTGGGAACGCTTTCGCATAGGCAGCGAACTTCTCGTTCCAGGCCGCTTCTTTCGCCTGGCCCACTTCTTTTGCATCCCACTGGGCATAGATCTCAGACGGGATTTCGAATGCAGGGTATTTCCAGCCAAGCTGCTCACGGGTCAGTGCGATTTCCGCGTCACCCAGCGGTGCACCGTGGGAGTCATGGGTGCCCGCTTTGTTCGGAGAACCGAAGCCGATGATGGTTTTGCACATCAGCAGGGACGGTTTGTCGGTCACTGCGCGCGCTTCTTCTACTGCACGTTTAATCGAGTCAGCATCGTGGCCATCAACGCCATGCACAACGTGCCAGCCGTAAGCTTCGAAACGTGCTGCAGTGTCGTCAGTGAACCAGCCTTCAACGTGACCGTCGATGGAGATGCCGTTGTCGTCATAGAACGCAACCAGTTTACCCAGCTTCAGGGTACCGGCCAGGGAGCACACTTCGTGAGAAATGCCTTCCATCATGCAGCCGTCGCCCAGGAAGGCGTAGGTGAAGTGGTCCACGATGTCATGGCCAGGACGGTTGAACTGCGCCGCCAGGGTCTTCTCAGCAATCGCCATACCCACAGCGTTAGCAATACCCTGCCCCAGCGGGCCGGTGGTGGTTTCTACACCAGCGGTGTAGCCCACTTCCGGGTGACCTGGAGTTTTGGAGTGCAGCTGACGGAAGTTTTTCAGCTCTTCGATAGGCAGATCGTAGCCGGTGAGGTGCAGCAGGCTGTAGATCAGCATAGAGCCGTGGCCGTTAGACAGCACGAAACGGTCGCGGTCAGCCCATGCCGGGTTCTGCGGGTTGTGGTTAAGGAAATCACGCCACAGGACTTCGGCGATATCAGCCATACCCATAGGGGCACCCGGGTGGCCGGACTTGGCTTTCTGTACTGCGTCCATGCTCAGCGCACGAATAGCATTAGCAAGCTCTTTACGTGAGGACATTTTAACTCCAGATCGGACTGTTAAAGGCCATGCCCTTGACGACAGCGCGTTTTGGGCTACGCCGGAAAAAAGTGCCAACAATGTAACCCAAGCCGCAGGGCATGTACATGGACCATTCTTTTGCAGCTTAAGAAATCTCTGGATCATGCTCGCATGTTGCGCAATCTGCTCGCCCGCGCCTGCAGATATTCCTTATACTTATCCCGCCCCGGCTTCGTTGCGGGTGCACTTTTCGGATTTTATTCAGATTAACGAGTACGGAAGCAACTTCATGAAAATGCGTGCAATAGTGCTGGCCCTGGGTACAACGCTCATGCTGAGCGGCTGTCAGAATATGGACTCTAACGGTCTGATGACCTCAGGTGCAGAAGCCTTTCAGGCCTACTCCCTGAGTGACGCGCAGGTTAAAGCGCTGAGCGATCAGGCCTGTAAAGATATGGACGGAAAAGCCACGCTTGCGCCGGCTGACAGTACCTACACACAGCGTCTGAATAAGATTGCTTCCGCGCTCGGCGATAACATCAACGGCCAGCCGGTGAACTACAAGGTTTACATGGCGAAAGACGTGAACGCCTTCGCGATGGCGAACGGCTGCATCCGCGTCTACAGCGGGCTGATGGACATGATGACCGACAACGAAGTCGAAGCGGTAATCGGCCACGAAATGGGCCACGTTGCGCTCGGCCACGTCAAGAAAGGGATGCAGGTTGCCTTAGGCACCAATGCCATCCGCGCGGCGGCGGCCTCTGCGGGCGGTATCGTTGGCAGCCTGTCCCAGTCGCAGCTTGGTGACGTAGGCGAAAAGCTGGTTAACTCCCAGTTCTCACAGCGTCAGGAGTCCGAAGCGGATGACTACTCCTACGATCTGTTGCGCAAACGCGGGATTAATCCATCTGGTTTAGCCACCAGCTTCGAAAAGCTGGCCAAGCTGGAAGCGGGTCGCCAGAGCTCCATGTTTGACGATCACCCGGCCTCAGAAGCGCGCGCGCAGCATATTCGCGACCGTATGGCCGCTGACGGAATTAAATAATATTGAAAGGAGGCAATTTTGCCTCCTTTTTATTTCGCATGAATTGCTAACTAAATCGCACGTATCGGTAACACCTCTGAAAACCCCGTCAAATCTGCCCTTTCCTGCTGAAACGTCTGGTCACATATTTATTGCAATCGTTAACCTTTCCGGTAATTATCAAGCGCGCAGTAATTCAATTTAATATATTAAGACAGAGACGTTCCCTCCGTGAAAAAAGAATTATCGTTAATTGCTTTAAGTTTATTCGCCGCATTACCTGCCGCTGCAAGCCAGCAATCTGACAGCATGGGTTTTATCGACGACAGCCATTTAGACCTGTTTTTACGCAATGCGTATATCAGCCGTGATTACCATCAGGGCCAGCAGGATAAAGCCGAATGGGGCCAGGGTATCATCGCCACATTTGAATCCGGATATACCGAAGGGCTGGTGGGCTTTGGCGTGGACGGCATCGCACAGTACGGCGTGCGCCTGGATGGCGGTCGCGGCAAGAGCGGCGCGGGCGGTATCGACTTCTTTAAACAGGAAGACGATGGGAGGGCCAAATCCGATCTAGCGAAATTTGGCGCAACCGCCAAAATGCGCATCTCAAATACCGTGCTGAGCTACGGTAACCAGCGCCCTGAACTACCTATCGTTAACGCCGATAACTCCCGCCTGCTGTTTGAAAGCTACACCGGTGCCATGCTGACCTCGAAAGAGATCGACGGGCTGGAAGTGAACGCCGGTTATTTCACCGACGAGCAGCGTAAAAGCGACGACCGTCACGACAGCGGCCTGAAAAGCCTGACCTTCGGGGGCGCAAGCTACCAGTTCAACGACCAGTTCAGCGGTGCGCTGTACGCCTCTCATAACGAAGAGGTGATGAACAAACAGTATCTGGGCCTGAATTTCAAACAGCCGTTCAGCACCGGACAGCAGCTGGTACTCGACTTTAACGGCTATAACTCGCGTCTTGATCAGGGTTACGCTGACAGCCTCGACACCGGCCGCAGCAACACCATCTGGAGCCTGGCGGCGAGCTACATCTGGGATATTCATACGTTCAAAGTGGCGTACCAGCAGAGCAGCGGCAGTACCGGCTACAACTACGGCGGCTATCGCGACAAGGGCGGCGTGGGTGACGGTGGCAATACCATCTGGCTGGCGAACTCCTACTGGTCTGATTTCAACGGTGAAGACGAGCGCTCATGGCAAGCGTCGTACGGCCTGGACTTTGGCGGCCTTGGCCTGCCGGGCCTGAGCTGGACCACCGCCTACGTGCGCGGCGATAACATCAAAACTTCTGAAACCAGCAACGGCAAAGAGCACGAGTGGTTTAACCAGATCCAGTACAAGGTGCAGGACGGCCCGGCGAAAGACCTGACGCTGCGCCTGCGCTACTCCGTACTGCGCGTCTCCAGCAACGCCAGCGAGTACAACGTGGGCGGGGATGAGATCCGCGCCTACGTGGAATACCCGTTTAACGTGTTCTGATTTACCCCCTAACCCTCTCCCCTTGGGGAGAGGGCTGGGATGAGGGGAAATCTCGCATATCAGTAAAGCGTCTTCTGCGGCGGCCCGGCAAACTTCAGCGCGCCAATCTGTCCCATCCGCACTTCCACCACCGACGGCCCCGGCATCGCAAGCGCCTCCGTCATTACCGCATCAAAATCTTCTGCCCGCTCAACGCTCCACGCCTGCAAGCCAATTGCCTGTGCCAGCAGGGTAAAGTCCGGCGTATGCAGTTCGTTATAATACTGACGCCCGCCGAAATACTTATCCTGGATGCCGCGCATCACGCCGTAGCCGCCGTCGTTCATGATCAGCAGCATCACGTTGGCTTTCTCCTGCGCCAGCGTCGCCAGCTCGCCTAAATTCAGGCTCAGGCCACCGTCGCCCACCAGCCCCACCACCTTACGCTGCGGGTTAGCAATCGCGGTACCGATGGCCATCGGTAGTCCCATACCAATTGCGCCAGCCAGCGAGTGGATATTCATCAGCGGACCGTTAGCGCGGAACAGACGACTGCCCCACAGGCTGCCGGAAACGGTGATATCGCGCACCAGCAGGCCGTCCTGCGGCAGGGCTTTCTCAATGGCGTCGTTAAGCTTCGCGTAGGCGCCGCACTGTTCGCGCAGCCCCTGCTCTGCTTTGGCAACCGCCTGCTGCACCTGCATATCCCACTGCGCGTCGCCCCACTCCCGGCCCTGGGCTTTGTCGGCCAGCGCGCGAAGCAGCGTGGAGCAGTCGGCTATCAGCGTGTTATCCATCAGGTAATTGCGGCTCGCTGCCGCCGGATCGATATCAATCTGCACGCGCGGAGAGGGCAGCGCCAGCGTCCAGGAGCGGGTTTCGTTGCTGCGCAGGCGTGAACCGGCGATCAGCGTAAAGTCACACTGCGCGATAATCGCCTCCACCGACGGGGAATTATGGAATGCCCGCAGGCTGGCGCGATGGCTGTCCGGCAGCACGCCGCGCGCGTGGGTGCTGGAAATCACCGTCAAGCCCGCATCCGCCAGCGTTTTCACGGCGTCAGCGCTTCCCAGCGCCCCGCCGCCCAGCCACAGCAGCGGCCGTTTCGCCTGCCTGAGCTGTGCCCACAACGCATCGACCGACGCGGGCTCCACGGCTGCAACCGAAGCCGGTTTCACCGGTGCGGTCACCAGCGACATTGGAATTTGGGCCCCCTGAATATCAATCGGGATCTCCACTGAAACCGGCCCGCACGGCGGCGTCTGCGCCTCCTGAATCGCTTTATGCAGAATCGCTATCGCCTGGTTGGCGTTGCTGATGCGGTAGGCCCGCTTTGAGCTGGCCTTCAGGAAGGTCAGCTGGTCGCGGGTTTCGTGGATAAACCCGGTATCGGCATCCAGCCACGCTTTCTCCACCTGTCCGGTTAAATGCAGCAGCGGCGTGCAGGCGTTCATGGCTTCTACCAGCGCGCCGACCGCGTTGCCTGCCCCGGCACCGGTGCTGGTCAGCGCCACGCCGAGACCGGAAAAACGCCCGTGGGCGTCGGCCATGGTGACGGATCCCGCCTCGCCGCGCGCGGGCACGAAGCGAATGTTGCCGCGCTGCCCCACCGCGTCCGCGATCGGCAGGTTGTGAATGGAGATGACGCCGTAGATGGCCTCAACCTGATACTGCTCCAGCGTTCTGGCGATGGCGTCGCCGACGGTTATCATTTCGCTCATTGCTCACCCTTTCTCAGTCGCACCAGTGGTTGACGCTATTACCCGTCGCCAGATAAATGCTCTTTTGCTGCATCCAGGCTTTAAGCCCCTGAATGCCCTTTTCGCGGCCCAGACCGCTCTCTTTAAAGCCCCCGAACGGGGTCGAAATCGCAAAAACTTTGTAGGTGTTGATCCACACCGTGCCCGCCTCCAGCCGTTCGCTCAGGCGCAACGCGCGCCCGGTGTCGCGGGTCCAGATCCCTGCAGCCAGGCCGTAAACCGAGTCGTTCGCCTCGCGGATAAGCGTGGCTTCATCGCGAAACGGCATTGCCACCAGCACCGGGCCGAAGATCTCTTCCTGGCAGGCGCGGGCGCTGTTCGTCAACCCTTCGATAATGGTCGGCAGGAAGAAGCTGCCGTTTGCCAGGTCAGGATCCGCCGGGATCTCCCCGCCGCACAGCACGCGGCCCCCCTCGCGCTTAGCCAGCTCGACGTATTCCTGCACGCTCTGGCGATGTTTCTCATTGATCAGCGGCCCAACGTGGACGCCGTCGGTGAAGGGGTGCCCCACGCGCAGCCCGCGAGTTAATTCCAGTAGCCGCGCCATCAGCGGCGCATAGATGCTTTCGTGAATAAACAGGCGCGACCCGGCGATGCACGCCTGCCCTGCCGAGCTGAAAATGCCGTAGCAGATCCCGCGCGCGGCCTGCTCAACGTCGGCATCCTCCAGCACGATGGTCGGGGATTTTCCACCCAGCTCCAGCGAGGCCGGGATCAGCTTTTCCGCCGCCACGTGCGCCAGATGACGGCCCGTAGTGGTGCCGCCGGTAAACGAAATTTTCCGCACCTTTGGATGACGCGCCAGCGCATCGCCAATCACCGATCCTTTGCCCGGCAGCACGCTCAGCAGCCCGGCGGGCAGCCCGGCCTGTTCAAAAATCCGCGCCAGCTCCAGCGCCATCAGCGGCGTGGCTTCGGCGGGCTTGAGGATCGCTGCGTTACCCGCCGCAATCGCCGGCGCGATCTTCTGCATCTCGCTGGCAATCGGCGAATTCCACGGCGTGATGGCGGCCACCACGCCGAGCGGCTCGTAGCGGCTCAGGGTAAGCAAATCCGGCTGGCGCGGCGTCGGGAGCTCGCCTTCCAGCAGCTCGCAGGCGGCGGCAAAGTAGCGCGCCGTTCCCGCCGCGCTCATCACCAGCCCGCGCGCTTCCGCCAGCGGCTTGCCGTTATCGCGGCTCTGCATCTGCGCCAGAGCATCCACGCGGGATTCAATCAGATCGGCGACCTTATGCAGGATCTTCGCGCGCATATGCGGCAGACTGTTGCGCCACGCGGGATCGCGCCACGCCCGCTCGCCGGCCTCTATCGCCTCCACGAGATCGTCGGGGCTTGCGGCATTCAGCGTCGCATTGATCGACCCGTCAGCCGGGAAATGGCTTTGCATCGGGTTACCGCCGCCGCGTCGCCACTGGCCGCCGATAAAAATCATCAGATCGTCCATCGTCACTCCTCAGCTCAGGGACAGCTCGCGGCAGGCGCGAACCGCGCTCAGTGCCGCAAGGGTGGAGGTTTTGGGATTGGACGCCAGCGGCAGCCCGCTCAGCTCCAGATGGAACTCGCCGAACAATCCTTCGACGTGCAGCGTGTGGGTATTACGCTTCGTTGCCGGGTCGACCATGAGCTGCACGCGGGTGTCGTCCATCCCCACGCCGCCGAGCGCCACGGTTGCCGCCACGTTGGCGTTCGCCGGGAACAGGCGAGCCGCCTCGCGGGCGCTGCCTTCAAAGAAGACCTTCGCCTCTGAGACCGCGTTAAGATCGATAAGCTGCTCGGCGTAACTACCGCGCCAGCTGGCCGGGCTTTTGCGCGACTGATAGGTAACCCGCTCAAGCCCTCCCTCTTTCGCCGCCGCCAGCCCGTCAATGCCGGCAACCGCACCGGAGAGTAGCGTCAGCCTGCCGCCCGCCGCGTGCAGGCGCTGTTCCAGCACGCTGTCCGCCAGCGCACCGGTGGAGATCACCGCCAGATGCCAGCCGCAACTTAAAATCGCTTCGCCATACTGCGCCACCGCCTGCTGGCTGGCGCACTCCAGCACCAGGTCGGGCGTTTCCGCGCAGTCCACCGGCGAGGTCAGCGCCGTTACCGCATCACCAAACTGCGCGCGAATGGCCGAGTGGTGGGCTTCACGCGCCACGATCCAGCCGATAGCCACACCGGCGGGCAGACGCTCAATCACCGCCTGCGCCATGGCGCCAAACCCAATTAACATTACCTTTTTCATGATGCGTCCTTACAGATGGCGGCAGAAGCCGCCGGAAACGTCCAGCGCGGCACCGGTAGTAAACGAAGCCAGCGGCGAAGCGAGAAACAGCAGCGCTTGCGCGGGCTCGTGCGGCTTGCCGAGGCGCGCCATCGGAATGCCGCGCTTGCGCGCGATATCCGCCGTCCAGGCCGGCCAGCTCTGGCTTTTATCCGCCCGGTTTTCGAAGCGGCGCTGCCACTGTCCGGACTCCACCATGCCAAGCAAAATGGAGTTGACGCGAATGCCTTTGCCCACCAGATCTTTTGAGAGTGTGAGCGTCATGTTCAGCAGCGCGGCGCGGGCGGCAGAGGTGGCAATCATGTGCTCCTCTGGCTGCAGCGCCAGCAGGGAGTTGACGCAGGTGATCGAGGCGATGTCGGACCGCTCCAGCAGAGGCTGAAACGCCTGAACCGGGTTGATCACCCCGAACAACTTCAGCTCGGCCTCGTGCAGCCACGCCTCACGCGGGGTGTCGTGGAAATGCGCCACGTAGCCCTGCCCGGCGTTGTTGATCAGCATATCCGCCGCGCCAAATTGGGCCTGAACGGCATCCGCGAAAGCCTGCACCTCGTCAGCGTTCAGCACGTCGCAGCGGTATGAGAAAATCTCCCCGTCGGGATAGTCGTTTTGCAGCGTCGCGTGGGCGCTGGCGAGCCGGTCCGGGTCGCGGCCGCAGAAGGCCACTTTTGCTCCCTCGCCCAGCAGCAGGCGCAGCGTTTCAAAGCCAATGCCGGAAGAACCGCCGGTGACTACCGCTACGCGGCCGTCAATGTGTGCATTCATCGCGCACCTCTTCGTTAATGCGTAAAAGCTGTTGGTTAAAAAACGCGTCGTTATCGAGATAGCTGGCGTGCCCGGCTTGCGGTATGGCGGTAAACGGCATGCGGTAGCGCAGCGCCAGCCCCTGTACCAGCTCGGGCTGCGTGATGGCGTCCTGCTCGCCGCACCAGACTTCAAACGTGCCGGAGTGCCGCTTGAGCCAGGTATGAATGTCGTCGTGCGCCAGCATCCACGCGGCGGCAAGGTAGCCTTCCGGGCGCAGCGCGCGCATGCCCGCCGCGACGGTGACGATATCGTCCGCGCGCGCGCCGGGGCGCAGCAGCTTCGCGGCGCGGGTCTGCGCGAGGATTTCACCGCCGAGCGCCATCTGCTGCTCGCGGCTGCGCCAGACCTGTTCCCGCTGCTCCGGGACAGCATTGCCGTAGCCCTGCGCGGCGTCCGCCAGCACCAGGTGCAGCACGCGCTGCGGATACTTCGCCGCAAAGGCGCTGGCGACCAGCGCGCCGAGTGAATGGCCCACCAGCACCGTCTGCCAGACGCCCGCGCGGTCGAGCATCGCCGCCAGCGCGTCGGCGTAATCCCCCGCGTTCGCACGCTCAACCGCCAGCATCGGGCTTTCGCCATAGCCGGGCATGTCCCACGCCAACACGCGAAAGCCTTCCAGCGTCATCTGCTTGTGCCAGGAGGCCGCGCCGGAGCTGATGCCGTGCAGCAGCATCAGCGGAATGCCGCTTCCCTGTTCACGAAACCCCGTCATCATGCCCCCTTAGTTCCGCTTCACTTTTGAGAGCGGATGGTCGGCCGGATAGGTTGGGATTTCCGGCCTGTTGGTTCCTAGCATGACGCACATCAGCGCCTCTTCTTCCCCATGGTTAAACAGGCCGCGATAGATCCCCGGCGGGACGGAAATCAAATCGCGCTCGCGCAGCACGGTTTCGGTGTAGTTGTCGCCGTCCTGGATCATCAGCGTGATCTGCCCTTTAAGCATGAAGAACACCTCTTCCACGTCGTCGTGCAGGTGCAGCGGCCCCTCGCACTTCGACGGCAGCACCATGGTGGAGAAGGTAAAGTGATCCGCCTGCACGGTGTTGGTGTCGTTCGCCACGCCCGTTGCGCCGGTGCCGATGTAGCGCATCTGCGCCCGGCGGTATTTCGGGTCAAAATCGGCCTGGAACTTCAGCGCGTTCCAGTCGTATTTACGGCCTTCGAAGCGCGCGATGCGCGACTCGACCCACTCTTCCATCGTCAGGTGGTCAGGCTTGATGCCAGATGTCTTGGTTACGGTTGAATCAGTCATGACACTCTCCTCAGTAACGTCTCAGCAGCGGCAGTAACAGGACGCAGCCCACCGCCGCCATCACCGCCAGAAAAATCAGCCCGGAATCCATGCTGTGGGTGAAGGCGATAAGCGCGCCCATCACCGCCGGCGACAGCGCGCCCGCAAAGTTTCCCAGCCCGTTGAAAATGCCGCCCGCCGTAGCGCTCACCCGGGGATGGGTAGCCTTCGCCAGCAGGGCGAAAATGTTGGGTGCGCCGGTGCCCCACATGAAGGTGCTGAAGCTCATGGCCGCGATAACGGTCAGCGGGGTGTTGAGGTGCATCACCGCCGCCAGGCCTACCGCCGCTCCCGCCATGGAGATAAAGCAGGCCGCCGCACGCTTATCGACCCGATCCGAAAGCCACGCGCCAATCACCTCTCCCGCCAGCATGGCGATAAACGGCATCGACGACAGCCAGCCCGCGTGCTCCAGATGAATGCCTTTGCCCTTGATGAGATAGCCCGGCAGCCAGCCGTTGATGCCCCAAAGGTAGGTCAGGAAGGCAATGTTAAAGATGCAGATGATCCAGAAGTGCGGGCTGACAAACAGCTCGCGGCGCGCGGCGCGGCGCTCGTCCTGCGACGCCTGCGAGGTGCCAGGTTTTGCTTCCAGACGGATCCCGCGCAGACCTACGCGCACGAAAATCAGCACCGGCACGGTGAGCATCGCCATCACGAAGAACGTGCTCTGCCAGCCGAAGGCGTTCAGCAGCCAGAGGGAGAGCGGGAAACCGATTGCCGCGCCCACCGGCGTGCCCAGCAGCCACAGCATGGTGGCGCGCGCCTGCAGATGCTGCGGAAAGTTGTGCCGCACGATGGCAAAGGCCAGCGGGAACAGTGGCCCTTCCGCCACGCCCAGCAGGATGCGCAGGACGATCATCAGCGTGTAGTTATGGGTAAAGCCCATCGCCACCATCAGCACGCACCAGACAACCATCATTCCGGTGAGCAGGCGCAGCGGGGCGATTTTGTCCCCCAGCCCGCTGAGAAAGACCGACGAAAAGCCGTAGCTCAGCAGAAAGGCGCTCATCAGAATGCCGAGGCGCGTGGTGTCGAAATCAATGCCCATCGCCTGCTGGAAATGGCCGTCAGAAAACAGCGCCGCAATGCTGATTTTGTCGAAAAACGCCAGCAGCACGCAGGCCAGCAGCGACAGCGGGATAGCCCAGCGCACCGCTTTTTCAGGCGTGCGGGCTCCCTCACCGCTCGCCTCAACGGGCGCGGTGTTGGTCTCTAATGTGGTCATGTCTCCCCCTACGGGTGCGGGTTATCGCAGTGACATCAGTGAAAAAGTCGGGTCGGCGAGCGGCACGTCGGACAGATCCCGCCCTGCCGCCATCCAGCGCTTCGCCAGCTTGACGGTGCGCGCATCGTTAAACGCCACCAGCTGTGTCAGCCGCCCGCTCTCGTCCAGCGAGAAGAACAGCGAATCTTCGCGCGATACCGTTGTGCTTCCCGGCTGCGGTATGCCGAGGATCTGGATGTTGTGCTGATATTGATCCGACCACAGCCACGGCGCGTCGTCGTAGCCTGCCGCATCGGGGTTGAGCATCGCTTTTGCCGTCGCCACCGCCTGATTCTGTGCAAACGCCCAGGACTGGATGCACAGGCCGTAGTGATGATGCTGGGCAACATCGCCTGAGGCAAAAATGGACGGATCCGACGTTCGCCCCTGGGCATCGACGACGATCCCTCGTTCGGTGCGCAGCCCCGCATCGCGCGCCAGCTCCAGGTTGAGATCGACGCCGATCCCCACCACCACCGCGTCAAAGGTTTCGCGCCGGCCATCGCAGTGGATAACCGGCAGGCCGCTATCGTCCTCCAGCTCCAGCGCGCCGCAGCCGGTACGTATCTCGACACCCTGCCCGCGATGGAGGGCTTCCAGGCGCTGCGACACCTCGCCGCTCACCGAGCGCATGCAAAGCGCAGGCTGCTGCTCGAACAGGGTGACCGCCACGCCGCTTTTGCGCGCGGAGGCGGCAATCTCCAGCCCAATCCAGCCGCCGCCGACAATCGCCAGAGTTTGACTTTCCGCCAGACGCCCCTTCAGGCGCTGCGCGTCCTGCCAGTGGCGCAGGGTGTAGACCTGCGGATGGGAAGCCCACGCCTCACCCGGCAGGCGCGCCCGCCCTCCGGTGGCAATCAAGAGAATGTTGTAACTAAGATACTCGCCGTTGCTTAACCGCACCGTTTTCGCCGCTCGGTCGATCTGCTCCGCACGCAGCGGGCGGAACCAGGTCAGGTTCAGCGCCTGCTGCACCTCGTCGGTAAACAGGCGCGGGAGCGCCGCGTCCGGCTCCAGCAGGGACGCCTTCGACAGCGGCGGCCGTTCGTAGAAATCCCATTCCTCTTCTGCCACCACGCAAATCTCGCCGTCGAAGCCCTCGTCGCGCAGGGTTTTCGCCGCCCAGCCGCCCGCCTGGCCGCCGCCAATAATGACAATGCGCGACGTCATACCGCCTCCGGCTTTTTCTGCTGGCGGCGCGTGTCGTGGTCAATCCCGCCTTCCACCGCCCATTCGGTAAAGGAGACGAGCGAGTGCTCCAGCTCGCGCGGCTGCCAGTTTTCGGTCAGGTAGTCGTCGTTGGTGTAATACTCAAACGCGCCGCCGGTCGGGCTGTTGACGTACCAGAAATAGGCCGACGACACCGGATGGCGGCCCGGCCCGATAAAGGTGCTCCAGTCGTGTTTATTCATCGCAATCCCGCCGCCGATCACCTCATGAATATCACGTACCGTGAAGGCCACGTGGTTGAGACCGCGCCTGCGGTTCGGCAGCTGCAGCAGAAACAGGTTGTGATGGCCGCCGCGCGCGCCGCAGCGCAGGAACACGGCCCGGTTGATGTAGCGGTCAGAGACCTGGAAGCCGAGCACCTCGCGGTAGAATTTTTCCACCGCCGCCAGCTCTTCCACGAAGAACACCACGTGCCCAACGTTGATGGGCTGGGCGCGATCGTAAACCGGGCTCGGGGTGTCGATGCGGCGGGCGTCGCCCCACTGGTTAATCGGCTCGACGTTCAGCTCCACCTCGGTCTGCTGGCTGACCTGCACGCGCAGGGTCATACCGTTCGGGTCGAGGCACTCCAGCGCGTCGCCCACCTCGCGAAAGCCGGGCTGCTGCGCCAGCTTCGGGCGCAGCGCGTCAAGATCTGACTGCGCGGCAACCGCCCAGGTCATGCGGCGCAGGGTGTTGCCTGCTTCAAACGCCGGCGGCAGGTCTGGGCTGTCGATCGGGTTAAGCTCCACGCGCGCGCCGCTCAGGGTAGTAAAACGCTGGCCGCTGGCATCGCCCGTCAGGCCAAAATCACGCATAAATTTGGCGCAGTGCGTCAGGTCCTCCACGCCAAATTCCAGCTTTTCAATTCCGGTTACACTCATCGTTCGTTGCCTCATCTGGCCCAAATTGGGCGTAAACCATGCCCGACGCAGTCAAGCGCCTGGCGTTAACTCACTGATTTAACTGGCCTGTGACAGATACCCTAAGAAGCCAGAAATTCTATCCGCCGCGAGGCGAACCTCGTTTTGCAGGCGTTCGCGGTCGGTCTGCGGGATCTCCTCCGACGGCACCAGAATGCTGACCACCGCCGCCACGCGTCCGCTTCGGTCATACACCGGGTAGACGATGGAGGAGATGCCGTGGCGGAAGAAGGATTCACCGATCACGTACCCACGGGCTTTATCCTGCTGCACCATCTGCCAGAGAGCTTCGCGGTCGTGAAGCTGCCCCGGCGTGTTGCCCGGCAGACGCTCGTGCGGGAACAACTGTTCAAAATCGGCACGGGATACATCGGTCAGCAGCATGCGCCCGAGCGAGGTGCAGTGCACCGGCAGACGGGTGCCAATGCTGACCTGATTGATGCGTGACCCGGCGGCGCTGACGCGGGCGATGTAGATAATGTCGCGCCCGTCGCGGATCGCCAGATGGCTGCTGCACTGGCTGACGTCGCGCAGCTGCTCGATCACCGGCTGGCCGACCTGCGCCACGTCCAGCGAAGCGATGTACTCAAAGCCCAGGCGCAGCACGTTCATGCCGAGCGAAAAGGTATTGGTGCGCGCGTTGCGCTCCAGAAAACCCATGTACTCCAGGGTCTGCACTACCCGGTAGGCGGTGGCCTTCGGCATATCCACCAGCCGGTGCAGTTCGGCAAAGGTCAGTTCGCGATGCTGCTCGCCGAAGGCCAACAGCAGCTGCAGGCCGCGCTCCAGCCCCGGCACCAGATACTTCACTTCCCGATCGTTTGCCATCATCACCATACCTCAGTTAAAGACAAAACCGCCGTTGATCGGGATCAACTGTCCGGTGATGAACCGCGACAGATCGCTTAACAGCCAGACCACGCTGCCGGTGACATCGTCCGGCTGCTGCGCGCCCGTTAATGCACGGCCGTTTTCGTAGAGCTGATGCCGCTCGACGGGCACATATTCGGTTGCCTCGACGCGGGTCAGCCCCGGCGCGATAGCGTTGATACGAACGCGCTTTTCGCCCAGCTCGCGCGCCATCGAGCGGGTCATGGCAATCACCGCCCCCTTACTGGCGACGTAGGCCATCAGGCGCGGGGCGCCCCACAGCGCGGTATCGGACGCCACGTTCACAATTGCCGCCCCTTCGCGCAGCAGCGGCACGGCGGCGCGCGTCACCAGCCAGGTGCCTTTGACGTTCACGCTCATCACGCGGTCCCACAGGTCCGGATCGTAATCGAGCATATTTTTGCCGCCCACGCCCGTCGCCATTGCCGCGTTGTTCACCAGGCCGTCAAACTGCCCCTGCTCGCCAATGGCGCTGAACGCCTGCTCAATGGAATGCGGATCGGCCAGATCGATGACGTGCGGCTCGATCGCATAGCCCTGTTCGCGGAGCGTTTGCGCGCTCTCGGCCAGTTCGCCTTTGAGGATGTCGCACATCACCACCGACGCGCCCTGCTCCGCGCAGGCTCTGGCAAAGTGGTAGCCCAGCCCGCGCGCGGCGCCGGTCACGACGATGCGCTTTCCCCCCAGCAGTCCGTTCATCAGGCGGCTCCCTGCTGCGCTTCGCGCATCGCCAGCTGCTCTTTGGCGGCCTTCTGCATCATGCGGCGCAGGCGAGAGAGCCCAACGTCGTGCTGATAAAGGTACTCATGGTCGCGGGCGTTTGGCGCCAGGCTTTCCAGCACCACGCGGTCCTGCTCCAGCACTTCCCAGTGCAGCTTTTCCAGACGGTTGCGGTACATAAAGCGCCACATGTCGCGCTGCCAGCCCTGCACGCGGCGAATACGCCAGAAGAAGACGCGGCAGTTGTCGTTATCCTCCGGCACCACCATGCCGACAATAAAGAAGTGGCCGCCCGGTCCGAAGCGCTTCTTGTACGGAATGGAGAGACGCATCCAGCAGGTGCCGCTATTGCCCAGCTCCACCCAGTCAAAGTTAACGCCGCTTTGGCCCTTCTTCTCGAAGATGAAGCCGGTTTTGGTCGGCTGAAGAACCATGTCGGCTTTGCGGTCCCCTTCCGCCATCGAGTGTGAGGACGAGTGCAGATAGGTGCCGTGCATCGGGTCCATTACGTTTTCCAGTGCGTACTGGTAGTTGCATTTCCACGCGGCGGTACAGAGGAAGTTGCTGAAGTTCTCTGTGTCGGCGAGTTCATCCGGGAAGCTCAGCTCGTCCGGCGGCTGGTCGGCGGTCACGCCAAACCACAGGAAGATAGCGCCGTGCGCCTCCTGCACGTTGTAGCTGCGCACGCACTGCTGGCCGACCAGCGGACATTTGTCCACGGCGGGCACATCTTTCACCTCGCCATTGCCCGCCACTTCTACGCCGTGATACCAGCAGGCAATGCGGTCACCGAGGTTCCAGCCCATCGACAGGCGCGCGCCGCGGTGCGGACAGCGGTCTTCCAGCGCCTGGACCTGGCCATCCTTGTTACGCCAGACCACAATCTGCTCGCCCAGGCGGGTAATCCCCACCGGCGCGGACTGCACTTCCCAGCTCGACAGCACCGGATACCAGAGGCCGCGCAGGCCTTTATCGAGATAATGTTGTACGGTCGTCGTCATCGCGTTGTCCTCAGTAGCCGTTAACCTGTAAGAATGCCTGGAAGCTGGCGTTGCTCCACGGCTCGCCCTGCTGGTCGTGCATGCGCACCGCGTTCAGCCCGTTCACCAGCTCCGGTAAGGTTTCAACACCCTGCTCAAAGAGCTCTTCCAGCGTCGCAATGAGGTTCACCTCCCAGTTTTCCGGTTCGCGGCTGCGGGTTTGCCAGATGAGATTCTGGTAATCGCCCGGCTTATGAATGGCGCCGTTACCGCCTTCTGCAGGCGGGGTAAACTGGCGGCTTTCCGGCAGCGCCGGGTTGTAGTTCAGGGTGTTGCTCATGCCACGGTCTCCTCGACGAAGGTAATCTGGATTTGGTTTTCATAGACCCGAACCGGGTAGCGGTTAAGGTTGCGACCGCCGGGGCCGTGCAGGCACTGGCCGGTTTTAACGTCGAAGACCGCCTCGTGCAGCGGGCATTCCACCTTTCCATCTTCGACGAAGCCCTGGCTCAGGAGGGCATAAGCGTGCGGACATACGTCTTCCAGCGCGTAATACTCGCCGTCAATCAAATAAACGCCGATCTCTTTACCGTCGACGCTACCGCTAAAAGGGAAATCTTCCTGTACTTGTTCTGCGTCACATACGCCTATCCAGCTCATCACGATCCTCCAGGCTTTTGTTTCATATATGAAACTCTGTTTCTTATTTAATACGGTCAATATAAAAGCGATGAATGTTTCGTCAAGCGCCAATGTGAAGAATTTGTTAATCAAACAGCAATTAATTAACTAAGTGTGCAAAGGATCACGAAAAAATGCAGCGATATGAAATTTTCATTATTGCGGCGTGATAAATACGATTTATTAATGCGCTCAACATTTCAATAAAAGATATTGACTTCTTTTCTTTTTGTTCCTTAAAAATAAAGCAGCGTCACATCCTTGGTGTTTCACCTGTGAAACTAAATTTTAATTTATCCTTAATAAACAATGGGTTTCACCAGTGAATCATTTTAGCTCCGTGACAATCACTTTGATAAAAATATAAATAGATAAAAACGTAAGGCGGGCATGATGACGGCAAGATGGCAAGGTACAATTGCACTGTTATTACTGATTATTATTTCCTACGTCGACCGGGTTAATATTTCGGTAATGATTTTAAACCCGGAATTTGCCGAACATTTTCAGCTAAATGAAAACAGAATGTTACAAGGCATGCTCATGACCTGCTTTCTGCTGGGTTATGGTTTTTCGGCTTTATTATTAACGCCAGTTATTGAAAGCAAACTTCATTATCGGCAGGGGTTATTAGGCAGTATTGTGATTTGGGCCGCGGTCTGTGCGTTCTCTCCCCTGCTCGGCTCGCTGATGGGGATGCTTATCGCCCGCGTGATTTTGGGCATTGCCGAAGGACCGCTCTTTTCGCTGAAGACGCGTTTTATTAGCGATAACTTTGGCGCGGAAGAGATTGGCAAACCCAACGCCGTGACCGCGCTGGGCGTCTCGCTCGGGCTGGCCGTGGGCTTTCCGCTGGTCACCTGGCTGATCGCGCATCTGGGCTGGGCCGGGTCATTTTATGCGCTCGCGGTGATGAATCTGGTGCTGGGTGGCGGGCTTATCTGGCGCTTTCTGCCTGCGCCACGCAGTCCGGGGAAGATGAAAAAACCGGGGTTTATGAAGACGTTTACCCTGGCCTGGCAAACGCCACTGCTGGGCTGGATCCTGCTGGTTGAAATCGCCACGCTGAGCTATCTGTGGGGAAGCAGCGCGTGGCTGCCCGCATGGCTGCGTGACGAGCATCACTTCTCGCTGCATGCCACCGGCATGCTTGCGGCGATCCCCTTCCTGCTGAGCCTGGGCTCTAAGTTTCTGGGCGGCGTGCTGCTCGACAAAATGCGACCGGAAAAGGCGCCGGTGCTGTTTGTGGTGGGCGGAACGCTTACGGCGCTGTCCGTGGTCGGGCTGATGCTCAGCCATCAGCCCGCATGGCTGGCGCTGTTTATGCTGTCCGCCAATGTGTTCTGGGGACTTCAGGGGGCCGCCATTCCTGCGGTGATCCAACATCACGCCGCGCGGGACGCCGTGGGCAGTGCGTACGGCATTATCAATGGGATAGGCAATATCTTCGCGGCGTTTATTCCGCTGCTGATGGGGATGGTGATGAAATCGGTGGGGTCGGTCAGTTCTGGTTTTTCGGTGCTGGTCGTCTCGCAGGTCATTACCCTGCTCGCAGGAGGAATGCTGCTGCTGCGCATGCGTCGCGCAGCAGCAGTGAGCGCGTAAGGCTTATTCGCCTTTTTTCGCCGCCTGGATGTAAAGCATTTCCAGCGCCAGGGTCGCCGCGGCCAGCGCGGTGATCTCGGACTGGTCGTAGGCCGGTGCCACTTCCACCACGTCCATACCGACGATGTTCAGATCCTTCAGGCCGCGCACCAGCTTGATCGCGCGGTCTGACGTCAGGCCGCCGATGACCGGCGTACCGGTGCCAGGTGCAAACGCCGGATCCAGACAGTCGATATCGAAAGTCAGGTAAACAGGCATGTCGCCGACGATCTGCTTCACCTGCGCCAGAATATCGTCCACGCCGCGATCGTTAACCTGGCCCGCGTCCAGCACGGTGAAGCCGTTGTCTTTGTCAAACTCGGTGCGGATGCCGATCTGCACCGAGTGGTTTGGGTCGATCAGACCTTCGTTCGGCGCGGTGAAGAACATGGTGCCGTGGTCGAACTCGCAGCCGTTCGCGTAGGTGTCGGTATGCGCATCAAAATGCACCAGCGCCATTTTACCGAAGTGCTTCGCGTGGGCGCGCAGCAGCGGCAGGGTCACGAAGTGGTCACCGCCAAAGGAGAGCATGCGCTTGCCGGCGGCCAGCAGTTTTTCAGCATGGGCCTGCAGCTTTTCGCTCATTTCACGCGCGTCGCCAAAGGCGTACACCAGGTCACCGCAGTCCACCACGTTCAGGCGCTCGCGCATGTCGAAGTTCCACGGGAAGCGGTTGTGCTCCCAGGCCAGGTTAGTGGAAACCTGACGGATCGCCGCCGGGCCGTGACGACCACCCGCGCGGCCAGAGGTCGCCATATCGAACGGTACGCCGGTGATTACCCAGTCAGCGTCACTGTCGTACGGCTGGAAGTTCATCGGAAGACGTAAAAAACCAAACGCGTTAGATACCAGAGAGTTATCGTACTGATGACCTAAAGTGCTCATGTCCTGACCTCGTTTAAAGTCGATGCGTTAAAAACAGATGAAAAAAAATCCCCTCCGCGTCGTTAAACCCGACGAGGAAGGGATTGATTCGTAAATCGCTTATTGGGACGAATTATCGCCGGTAATGCATACGGGTTCAAGTGAGTATAGGGCATAGTGCGGTCTTTGCCCCTCACCCTAACCCTCTCCCCTTTGGGGAGAGGGAAATTGAACACCCTCTCCCCAAAGGGGAGAGGGCTGGGGTGAGGGGAAAGGCGGATGCCTTACTCGTCTTCCAAATACGTGTACCCGTACAGACCTGCTTCAAATTCCTCCAGGAACTGCTGCTGGAGCGCGTCGTCCAGACCGGTGTTTTTCACCTGATCGCGGAACTGGGTAAGCAGGGTTTTCGGATCCAGCTGAACGTATTCAAGCATGTCCGCTACGGTATCCCCTTCGTCGGACAGCTCAACTTCCACGCTGCCGTCAGGGAATACGAACACGTCAACCGCTTCGGTATCGCCGAACAGGTTGTGCATGTTGCCGAGGATCTCCTGATACGCCCCGACCATAAAGAAGCCCAGCATCGGCGGGTTCTCCGGGTCGTACTCCGGCATTGGCATCGTCGTTGCGATACCGTCGCCGTCAACGTAGTGGTCGATAGCGCCGTCGGAGTCACAGGTGATGTCCAGCAGCACGGCACGACGTTCCGGCGCGTGGTTCAGCCCTTCCAGCGGCAGAACCGGGAACAGCTGGTCGATACCCCAGGCATCCGGCATCGACTGGAACAGGGAGAAGTTGACGTAAATCTTATCCGCCATACGCTCCTGCAGCTCGTCGATAATCGGACGGTGCGCGCGGTTGCTCGGATCGAGCTGTTTCTGCACCTCATGGCACATGTTCAGGTAGAGTTGCTCCGCCCACGCGCGCTCCTGCAGGCTGAAGGTGCCTGAAGAATAACCCACGTGAATATCATGCAGATCCATCTGGCTGTCATGCAGCCATTCGCGCAGGGAACGGCGCGTGCCCGGCTCATGCATCTCCTGCCAGGTTTCCCACATGCTTTGCAGGGAACGAGGGGCATCATCCTGCGGAGGCGTCGCTTCGGTGATTTCGCTGCGCTCAACGCCAATGATGTTAGAGACCAGCACCGTATGGTGGGCGGTGACCGCGCGGCCAGATTCGGTGATCACCGTCGGGTGCGGCAGGCCGTGCTCTTCACAGGCATCGCCAATCGCCCAGATGATGTTGTTGGCATATTCGTTCAGGCCGTAGTTCACCGAGCAGTCAGACTGCGAGCGGGTCCCTTCGTAATCCACGCCCAGGCCGCCGCCCACGTCGAAGCACTGAATATTTACGCCAAGCTTGTGCAGCTCAACGTAGAAACGGGCCGATTCGCGCACGCCGGTGGCGATGTCGCGAATATTGGCCATCTGCGAGCCGAGGTGGAAGTGCAGCAGTTGAATGCTGTCCAGACGACCGCGCTCGCGCAGAATTTCCACCAGCTGCAGCACCTGGTTCGCCGCCAGGCCGAACTTGGATTTTTCACCGCCGGAGGACTGCCATTTACCGGAACCCTGCGACGCCAGACGCGCACGCACGCCAAGGCGCGGGATGACGTTCAGACGTTCGGCCTCTTCCAGCACGATGGCAATTTCGGTCATCTTTTCGATAACCAGATAGACCTTATGGCCCATCTTCTCGCCAATCAGCGCCAGACGAATGTATTCACGGTCTTTATAGCCGTTACAGACGATCACCGAACGGGTCATGCCCGCATGCGCCAGCACAGCCATCAGTTCCGCTTTGGAGCCGGCTTCCAGCCCCAGCGGTTCGCCGGAGTGGATCAGGGATTCAATCACGCGACGGTGCTGGTTTACCTTGATCGGATACACCAGGAAGTAGTCGCCTTTATAGCCGTAGGATTCACGCGCGCGCTTGAACGCGGCGTTAATGGAACGCAGGCGATGTTGCAGGATCTGCGGGAAGCAGAACAGTGCAGGCAAACGCTGGCCCTGTGCTTCGCGGGCTTTCACCAGTTTGGCGAGGTCCACGCGCGCTTCAGGGACGTCCGGATCAGGGCAGACGCTGATGTGGCCCAGTTCATTGACGTCGTAGTAGTTATTGCCCCACCAGGCAATATTGTAAGTGCGCAGCATCTTGCTGGCTTCCTGGGAGCTCATCGCAACCTCCTGCATAGAACGTAGTACACCCTGTTCGCCCGCTGACGAAGGCGAAAAAGAAGACATGTCGTCAGACATAGCGAACCTCAACTCTTTGTATTAAGTGTAAAACAGTTGACTACTATCGCAGCGTTGTACGGCGATAACAACCCATAAACGGCTCCGTTTCCCAGCAGAGTATGCTGAAAACCAGACCGTGCGACCGGTTTCTTATTCATATCATTGTAAAACACGTATCCGAACTCTGTATGACAAGGTTCGGCGAAACCACGAGAAAACTCTTGTATTAACAAGAGCGCCCTTGTTCAGTTTTCACAAAGCGTGACCGGCCCTGGAATCCTGAGAAGCGCCGAGATGGGTATAACATCGGCAGGTTTGCAGACTAGAAATGCGGGTTGCGGGAATCAATTGCGCGCCAGAACGGCAGCGCTGAATTAGCGGAAAACGATGGTTCATTATCTCGTATCACCTCCACGGCCGCCTCTGCTGAAACGGCCCCCAAGCCAAAGCTAAAAGTTCACTGCTTAACCCGGCTGGAAGTGGCGACACGATGAGGTCATCGAGCGCTTTTTTTGTATGAGCCGCGCGCCGCGTTTTATACCGAGAAGGGGGCTAAAAAGCAAAACAAAAATGCGCGGGTTGCCAGCGCCGTCAGGAAAAATTTCCAGCAGACATTTCAACGCAGTGAGAGATGAATCAAAAAAAACTGGAAATCGGGCGAAGAAGTGACCTAAAATAGCCATCCAGATGTTAATCCATCTATACTGATTAACACTCATACTGCCAGTGTCAAAAACCTGCAGGCCTTGGTAGAATTATCTCCTTTGGCTATTCCACACAGCAGCTTGAGCTAACCAAATTCCTCTTAGGTGAAATAAAACATGGCAAAACACCTGTTTACGTCCGAGTCCGTATCAGAAGGACATCCTGATAAAATTGCTGACCAAATCTCCGATGCGGTGCTGGATGCGATCCTGGCGCAGGATCCTAAAGCGCGCGTAGCGTGCGAAACCTATGTCAAAACCGGCATGGTTCTGGTTGGCGGTGAGATCACCACCAGCGCATGGGTTGATATCGAAGAGATCACCCGTAACACGGTGCGTGAGATCGGCTATGTGCATTCTGATATGGGCTTTGATGCCAACTCCTGCGCGGTACTGAGCGCCATTGGCAAACAGTCTCCAGACATCAACCAGGGCGTTGACCGTGCCGATCCGCTGGAACAGGGCGCGGGCGACCAGGGCCTGATGTTCGGTTATGCAACCAACGAAACCGACGTGCTGATGCCGGCACCTGTGACCTACGCACACCGTCTGGTGCAGCGTCAGGCTGAAGTGCGTAAAAACGGCACCCTGCCGTGGCTGCGACCGGATGCGAAAAGCCAGGTAACCTTCCAGTACGACGACGGCAAAATTGTCGGCATCGATGCGGTGGTACTGTCTACTCAGCATGCCGAAGATATCGATCAGAAATCCCTGCAGGAAGCAGTGATGGAAGAGATCATCAAGCCGGTTCTGCCGACCGAATGGCTGAGCTCCGCGACCAAATTCTTCATCAACCCAACCGGACGCTTCGTTATCGGCGGCCCAATGGGCGACTGCGGCCTGACCGGTCGTAAAATCATCGTTGATACCTACGGCGGCATGGCCCGTCACGGCGGTGGTGCGTTCTCCGGTAAAGACCCGTCTAAAGTTGACCGTTCTGCGGCGTACGCAGCACGTTATGTGGCGAAAAACATCGTTGCTGCCGGCCTGGCCGACCGCTGTGAGATCCAGGTTTCCTACGCCATCGGCGTGGCTGAGCCAACCTCCATCATGGTTGAAACTTTTGGTACCGAGAAAGTGCCTTCAGAACAGCTGACCCTGCTGGTGCGCGAGTTCTTCGACCTGCGTCCATACGGCCTGATTCAGATGCTGGATCTGCTGCATCCAATCTACCAGGAAACCGCGGCGTACGGTCACTTTGGTCGTGAACATTTCCCATGGGAAAAAACCGACAAAGCCGCTCTGCTGCGTGAAGCTGCCGGTCTGAAATAATCGACTGACGCGCGCTTTAGACAGGCCAGCCTTTGTGCTGGCCTTTTTTATATCGGGTGCCTGCCAAAAGCCGCACGACTGGAACCGATTACACCGCACCGAATATATCCTGCTTTCAGAATATTCTCTTTGCATGATCGCCTTTCTTCTGCTGTTACATTTCCTTTCAGTTAAGTCTGAAATGTATTCTTTCGCGATGCATCTCACCTCATTTACCTCTATATTTTCAAAGCTTTAATTTTATTTACGGTTACAGGTTAGTGTAACCGATTACACCAATGTGATTAATCTCACATCTTTTTATGGGTCGCTCACCTACCCTAAACATCAATAAAACTGATAACCCAACTGGAGGGCATAATGCCTGACAATAAAAAACAGGGGCGTACGTCCAACAAGGCGATGACATTCTTCGTCTGCTTCCTCGCCGCCCTGGCTGGATTACTCTTTGGCCTGGATATCGGCGTCATTGCCGGCGCTCTTCCCTTCATCGCAGACGAATTCCAGATTAACGCGCATACCCAGGAATGGGTGGTCAGCTCCATGATGTTCGGTGCGGCCGTTGGGGCCGTCGGCAGCGGCTGGCTCTCCTTCAAGCTCGGACGTAAAAAGAGCCTCATGATCGGTGCGATCCTCTTCGTCGCCGGTTCCCTCTTCTCTGCAGCCGCCCCTAACGTTGAAGTGCTTATCCTTTCCCGCGTGCTGCTGGGCCTGGCCGTGGGCGTAGCGTCATACACCGCCCCGCTCTACCTCTCTGAAATTGCGCCGGAGAAAATCCGCGGCAGCATGATTTCCATGTACCAGCTGATGATCACCATCGGTATTCTTGGTGCTTACCTGTCCGATACCGCGTTCAGCTACAGCGGCGCATGGCGCTGGATGCTCGGCGTGATCATCATTCCGGCCATTCTGCTGCTGATTGGCGTCTTCTTCCTGCCGGACAGCCCGCGCTGGTTCGCCGCCAAACGCCGCTTCGTCGATGCCGAACGCGTGCTGCTTCGCCTGCGCGATACCAGCGCTGAAGCGAAAAATGAGCTGGAAGAGATCCGCGAAAGCCTGAAGGTAAAACAGTCCGGCTGGGCGCTGTTTAAACAGAACAGCAACTTCCGCCGTGCGGTGTTCCTCGGCGTGCTGCTGCAGGTGATGCAGCAGTTCACCGGGATGAACGTCATCATGTACTACGCGCCAAAAATCTTTGAGCTGGCGGGCTACACCAACACCACCGAGCAGATGTGGGGCACCGTTATTGTCGGCCTGACCAACGTGCTGGCGACCTTTATCGCCATCGGCCTGGTGGATCGCTGGGGGCGTAAGCCTACTCTGACGCTGGGCTTCCTGGTCATGGCGATCGGCATGGGCGTGCTGGGCACCATGATGCATGTGGGCATTCACTCTCCAACCGCCCAGTACTTCGCGGTAGGGATGCTGCTGATGTTTATCATCGGGTTTGCGATGAGCGCCGGCCCGCTGATTTGGGTGCTGTGCTCGGAGATCCAGCCGCTGAAAGGGCGTGACTTTGGTATCACCTGCTCTACCGCAACCAACTGGATTGCCAATATGATCGTCGGCGCGACGTTCCTGACCATGCTCAACACCCTGGGCAATGCGAACACCTTCTGGGTCTACGCCGGTTTGAATATCTTCTTTATTGTTCTGACTATCTGGCTGGTTCCAGAAACTAAGCATGTTTCACTGGAACACATTGAACGTAACCTGATGAAAGGTCGTCCGCTGCGCGAAATCGGCGCACACGACTGATCCTCATTGCGGGAGGCGCCTCTTGCGCCTCCCCGCTTCCCGCTTTATGCTCTGCCCCTATGAAAGCTCCCCGTCTCCCCATCGCCATTCAGCAAGCCGTTATGCGCAGCCTGCGGGAAAAACTCGCTCAGGCGAATCTGAAGCTCGGCCGCAACTATCCTGAACCGAAGCTGGTCTATCAGCAGCGCGGTACCGCGGCAGGCACCGCCTGGCTGGAATCATACGAGATCCGCCTTAACCCGGTGCTGATGATGGAGAACCAGCAGGCGTTTATTGAAGAAGTGGTACCGCACGAGCTGGCGCACCTTCTGGTGTGGAAGCACTTTGGCCGCGTCGCGCCCCACGGAAAAGAGTGGAAGTGGATGATGGAGGCGGTGCTTGGGGTTCCGGCGCGCCGCACCCATCAGTTCGAGCTGGAATCAGTGCGCCGCAATACCTTTCCCTACCGCTGCCAGTGCCAGCAGCACCAGCTTACCGTCCGCCGCCATAATCGCGTGGTGCGCGGTGAAGCGACCTACCGCTGCGTCAAATGCGGCGAACCGCTGGTCGCGGAGTAATCGCCTGAACTTTCAGGAACTTTCCTGATCTGACTGATTGCATACGGGAACAACATTCGTTACGTTGCGGGCTCGTTTTGACACGGAGTGTAAGATGTCCCGTAATTTCTCTCTTGCGGTCGCTTTTCTGACGACGGCGCTTTCCGGCCAGGCAATGGCCGACGGTATCAACAGTTTTTCCCAGGCCAAGGCAGCAGGCGTGAAGGTGAACGCCGATGTGCCGGGCGATTTCTACTGCGGCTGCAAAATTAACTGGCAGGGCAAAAAAGGGGTCGTTGACCTTGAGTCATGCGGCTATAAGGTGCGTAAAAACGAAAACCGCGCCAGCCGCATCGAATGGGAGCATGTCGTTCCGGCCTGGCAGTTTGGCCACCAGCGCCAGTGCTGGCAGGACGGCGGACGTAAAAACTGCGCCAAAGATCCGGTATATCGCCAGATGGAAAGCGATATGCATAACCTGCAACCTGCGGTTGGTGAAGTGAACGGCGACCGCGGTAACTTTATGTACAGCCAGTGGAACGGCGGCGAAGGCCAGTACGGCCAGTGCGGCATGAAGGTGGATTTTAAAGAGAAAGTCGCCGAGCCTCCTGCCCGCGCGCGCGGCAGCATCGCCCGCACCTACTTCTATATGCGTGACCGTTATGACCTCAACCTTTCCCGCCAGCAGACGCAGCTGTTCAACGCCTGGGACAAGCAGTATCCGGTGACGGAATGGGAATGCCAGCGCGACGAACGCATTGCCAGAGTCCAGGGGAATCATAACCCGTACGTCCTGCGGGCTTGCCAGGCGCAAAAGAGCTAACCTACACTACGGCAATTCGCTTATATCGCATGACATATGGAATTTTTGACTATGCGCATTCCCCGCATTTACCACCCTGAACTGATTACCGCAGGCCGCGAAATCGCCCTGTCTGACGACGCCGCTAACCACGTTGGCCGCGTGCTGCGCATGGGGGCTGGCCAGGCAATACAGCTGTTCGATGGCTCTAATCAGGTTTTCGACGCGGAAATCACGCGGGCGGATAAAAAAAGCGTGCATGTAAATGTCTTGCGCGGTGAAGTGGACGACCGTGAATCGCCGCTGCACATCCACCTTGGGCAGGTGATGTCGCGCGGGGAAAAGATGGAGTTCACCATTCAAAAATCCATTGAGCTGGGCGTAAGCCTCATTACGCCACTTTTTTCCGAGCGCTGTGGCGTTAAACTGGATGCTGAACGTCTGAATAAAAAGATCCAGCAGTGGCAGAAAATTGCCATTGCGGCTTGCGAACAGAGCGGCCGCAACCGAATCCCGGAGATCCGCCCGGCAATGGATCTGGAGGACTGGTGTGCAGAAGAAGAGAGCGGGCTGAAGCTCAATCTCCATCCGCGCGCCAGCGCCAGCATCAATACGCTGCCGCTGCCCGTCGAGCGCGTTCGGCTGCTGATTGGCCCCGAAGGTGGCCTGTCGGCGGACGAAATTGCGATGACGGCGCGCTACCAGTTTACTGATATTCTGTTGGGACCTCGCGTTCTGCGCACTGAGACAACGGCACTCACGGCCATCACCGCGCTACAGGTGCGGTTTGGCGACCTGGGTTGAAGTATTAACGGAGAAGAACATGATAAAGCTCGGCATCGTGATGGATCCCATCGCAAACATTAACATCAAAAAAGATTCCAGCTTCGCTATGCTGCTGGAAGCGCAGCGTCGCGGCTATGAGCTCCACTATATGGAGATGAACGATCTTTACCTGATCAACGGTGAAGCCCGCGCGCGCACCCGCATCGTTAACGTCGAGCAGAACTACGACAAATGGTACGAGTTTGGCACCGAGCAGGACATTGCCCTGGCCGACCTCAACGTGATCCTGATGCGTAAAGATCCGCCGTTCGATACCGAATATATCTACTCCACCTACATCCTTGAGCGTGCCGAAGAGAAAGGGACGCTTATCGTCAACAAGCCGCAGAGCCTGCGCGACTGCAACGAGAAGCTCTACACCGCCTGGTTCTCTGACCTGACGCCGGAAACGCTGGTGACCCGCAGCAAAGCGCAGCTGAAAGAGTTCTGGCAGAAGCACGGCGACATCATCATGAAGCCGCTGGACGGCATGGGCGGCGCATCTATCTTCCGCGTGAAGGAAGGCGATCCGAACATCGGCGTGATTGCCGAAACGCTGACCGAACTGGGTACCCGTTACTGCATGGCGCAGAACTATCTGCCTGCCATTAAAGATGGCGACAAACGCGTGCTGGTTGTAGACGGCGAGCCGGTGCCTTACTGCCTCGCGCGTATTCCGCAGGGTGGCGAAACCCGCGGTAACCTGGCGGCCGGTGGTCGTGGTGAACCCCGTCCGCTGACCGAAAGCGACTGGGAGATTGCCCGCCGCGTCGGCCCTACGCTGAAAGCCAAAGGCCTGATCTTCGTTGGCCTGGATATCATCGGCGATCGCCTGACTGAAGTGAACGTCACCAGCCCAACCTGCATTCGCGAAATCGAAGCGGAGTTCCCGATCTCGATCACCGGAATGCTGATGGACGCGATCGAAAAACGTTTACAGAAATAATCTGTGACAGCGCCCGGGTTTATCCCCATACTGGGCGCTGTCGCTTTTTAAACCAGGAAACAGTACCTCTGACAATGAATTTACAGCATCACTTTCTTATTGCCATGCCTGCTCTCCAGGATCCGATTTTTCGCCGCGCCGTGGTTTATATTTGTGAATACAATGAAGACGGCGCAATGGGCATTATCATCAATAAGCCGCTGGAAAACCTGCAGGTTGAAGGGATTCTGGACAAGCTGAAAATCTCGGCTGAAGAGCGCTTGCCGGAAATTCGGCTTGATAAACCGGTGATGCTGGGTGGACCTCTTGCAGAAGATCGCGGCTTTATTCTGCATACCCCGCCGGTTTTCTCGTCCAGCATTCGCATCTCCGACAACACCGTGATCACGACCTCGCGCGACGTACTTGAGACGCTGGGTACCGCAGAGCAGCCGTCTGAGGTGCTGGTGGCGCTGGGCTATTCGTCGTGGGAAAAAGGCCAGCTTGAGCAAGAGATCCTCGATAACGCCTGGCTTACCGCACCTGCGGACATGAATATTCTGTTTAAAACCCCGATAGCCGATCGCTGGCGTGACGCGGCAAAGCTGATTGGCATTGATATTCTGACCATGCCAGGCGTAGCGGGGCACGCCTGATGAGCGGAACACTTCTGGCCTTCGATTTTGGCACCAAAAGCATTGGCGTTGCCGTGGGTCAGCGCATCACCGGTACCGCGCGTCCGCTCACGGCCCTGAAGGCCAACGACGGCACGCCAGACTGGAATCTTATCGAACGTCTGCTCAAAGAGTGGCTGCCGGATGACGTTATCGTTGGGCTGCCGCTGAACATGGACGGCACGGAACAGCCGCTGACCGCCCGGGCGCGTAAGTTCGCTAATAAAATCCATGGCCGCTTTGGCGTCTCCGTTAAGCTTCATGACGAGCGTCTCAGCACCGTCGAAGCCCGTGCAGGCCTGTTTGAGCACGGTGGCTTCCGGGCGCTCAACAAGGGCAGCGTGGACTCCGCTTCAGCCGTCATCATCCTCGAAAGCTATTTCGAACAGGGCTTTTAAACGAAGGGGGCTACAGCCGCCCCTGTGCCCGTCTCTCCGCCAGGCTCTGGTCAAAGTTCTGCATTCCTGCCTGCTGGCCGGTTTGAATAATGCCGGGCAACTGCCACGTTTTTCCTTCACGAATAAGATTCGCCGCCGCTGCGGTGTTCACCAGCAGTTCATACAACGCGACGCGCCCGCCCTGCAGATCGGGAAGCAGCTTTTGCGCCAGCACCGCCCGCAGGCTGCCGGCCAGCTGGTTACGCACCGGATCTTTCTCCTGCGCCGGGAACGTATCGACCAGCCGTTCAATTGCCTGCGATGCCCCGCGAGTGTGGAGCGTCGCCAGCACCAGATGCCCGGTCTCCGCCGCCGTCAGCGCCAGGCGGATTGTTTCGCTGTCGCGCAGCTCACCCAGTAAAATAACGTCCGGGTCCTCGCGTAATGCACTGCGCAGCGCCTCCACAAATGATGGACTGTGCTGGCCTATCTCCCGCTGCTGAATCAGGCAACGTTCACTCTGGTACATAAACTCCACCGGATCTTCGAGCGTGAGGATGTGGCCGTCAGTATGGCGGTTGAGAAAATCGACCATTGCGGCCAGCGTGGTGGATTTGCCGCTGCCGGTCGCTCCCGTTACCAGAACCAACCCGTTCTCGCTGGACAAGAGTTCGGGAATGGCCCGCGGTACACCCAGCGAGGTAAGCTGCGGACAGGTGCGCGGCAACAGCCGCAGGGTGACGGATATCCCCTTCATCTGCTTAAACGCGCTCCCGCGCAGACGCTGGTCTTCCGCCACCGTCACGGCAAAATCGACCTGCCCGTTTGCCCACCAGGTTCCCTGCTGCTCGTCGTTGAGCCAGGCTTTCAACAACGCCCCGACATCAGGCGGCGGAAACGGCGCCGGTTCAAGGCGGCCTAATCTGCGCCAACGGGGTGGCGAATCACTGCACAGGTGTAGATCGGAGACGTTATGCTTTACACTAAGGGCCACAATTTCTTCCACATCCATAGACTACTCCTCGGAAAATGAACGACATTGCGCATAACCTGGCACAGGTTCGGGACAAAATCTCAGCCGCAGCAACGCGTTGCGGCCGTGCTTCAGAAGAAATTACGCTACTTGCAGTCAGCAAAACAAAGCCTGCGAGCGCCATCGCAGAAGCCATTGCGGCAGGCCAGCGGGCGTTTGGCGAAAACTACGTGCAGGAAGGCGTGGATAAAATTCGCTACTTCCAGGAGCAGGGTACTTCTGATCTGCAGTGGCACTTTATTGGCCCACTGCAGTCGAACAAGAGCCGTCTGGTGGCAGAGCACTTCGACTGGTGCCATACCGTTGACCGTCTGCGTATTGCCACACGCCTGAGCGACCAGCGCCCGGCAGAGATGCCTGCGCTTAACGTGCTGATTCAGATCAACATCAGTGATGAAAACAGCAAGTCCGGCATCGCCCTGAGCGAGCTGGATGCGCTGGCCGCAGAGGTGGCCGCCCTGCCTCGCTTAACCCTGCGCGGGCTGATGGCAATTCCGGCGCCTGAGTCAAGTTATGAAAGGCAGTTTGCCGTGGCACAGCAAATGGCTGTAGCATTTGAGGCGCTTAAAGCGCGCTATGAAACGGTAGACACGCTTTCACTGGGCATGTCGGATGATATGGAAGCCGCCATCGCGGCAGGCAGCACTATGGTGCGCATCGGCACAGCCGTTTTCGGTGCGCGCGACTACACCAAATAATAAGGAAACCTGAGGAACGCCATGAAGACGTTGACTTTCCTGCTCTCAACGGTCATTGAGCTGTATACGATGGCGCTTTTGCTACGCGTCTGGATGCAGTGGGCCCGCTGTGACTTTTACAATCCGTTCTCCCAGTTTGTCGTGAAAATTACGCAACCTGTCGTCGGACCGCTGCGCCGTATTATCCCGGCAATGGGGCCCATCGATAGCGCTTCGCTGCTGGTGGCGTTTATTCTGAGCGTGATCAAAGCCATCGTGCTGTTTATGGTCATCACCTTCCAGCCGATTATCTGGATTGCCGCCGTCCTGATTCTGATCAAAACCGTCGGTCTGCTGATCTTCTGGGTGCTGTTGGTTATGGCGATCATGAGCTGGGTGAGCCAGGGCCGTAGCCCTGTAGAGTACGCCTTGATTCAGCTGGCCGAGCCGCTGCTGCGTCCGATCCGCAACCTGCTTCCGTCTATGGGCGGCATCGACTTCTCCCCGATGATTCTGGTTCTGCTGCTCTATGTGATCAACATGGGGATCGCCGAGCTGCTTCAGTCTACGGGCGACATGCTGCTGCCGGGGCTGTGGATGGCGCTATGAGTGCAGTAAGCACCTGCGCTGACGGGCTGGTTTTGCGGCTGTATATTCAGCCGAAAGCCAGCCGTGACAGTATTGTCGGGCTGCATGGCGACGAGTTAAAGGTCGCCATCACCGCCCCGCCGGTTGACGGCCAGGCGAACGCGCATCTGACCAAATATCTGGCAAAACAGTTTCGCGTCGCCAAAAGCCAGGTCATCATTGAAAAAGGTGAACTTGGGCGACATAAACAGGTAAAAATCCTTAATCCGCAATCTATCCCGACGGAAGTCGCGGCTCTGACAGAACAGGACTAAACCATGCAGAAAGTTGTTCTCGCGACCGGTAATGCCGGTAAAGTGCGCGAGCTGGCCTCGCTATTAAATGATTTTGGGCTGGACGTAGTGGCTCAGACCGAGCTGGGCGTGGAGTCCGCCGAAGAGACGGGGCTGACGTTTATCGAAAACGCGATCCTGAAAGCGCGCCATGCCGCACAGGTCACCGGCCTGCCCGCGATTGCCGACGACTCCGGTCTGGCCGTGGATTTCCTCGGCGGCGCGCCGGGAATTTACTCCGCACGCTATTCCGGCGTGGACGCCACCGACCAGCAGAATCTGGAAAAGCTGCTTGTCGCCCTGAAAGACGTACCGGACGAACAGCGCACCGCGCAGTTCCACTGCGTACTGGTCTATATGCGCCACGCGGAAGACCCGACGCCTATTGTCTGCCACGGCAGCTGGCCGGGCGTGATTACCCGTGAAGCGGCTGGCAACGGCGGCTTTGGCTACGACCCGATTTTCTTTGTCCCGACCGAGGGAAAAACCGCCGCGGAACTGACCCGCGAAGAGAAAAGCGCGATATCCCACCGTGGACGCGCGCTGAAACTGTTACTGGAAGCACTGCGTAATGGCTAATTTGCCGCCTCTGAGTCTTTATATTCACATCCCGTGGTGCGTGCAGAAATGCCCGTACTGCGATTTCAACTCGCACGCGCTGAAGGGCGAAGTGCCGCACGATGACTACGTTGCGCATCTGCTGGCCGACCTGGACGCCGATGTACCTTACGCACAGGGACGTGAAGTTAAGACCATTTTCATTGGTGGCGGTACGCCGAGCCTGCTGTCAGGCCCGGCGATGCAGACGCTGCTGGACGGCGTGCGTGCGCGCCTGAACCTGGCGGCGGATGCGGAAATTACGATGGAAGCCAACCCCGGCACCGTTGAAGCCGACCGTTTTGTCGATTATCAGCGCGCGGGCGTGAACCGCATCTCCATCGGCGTGCAGAGCTTTAGCGAACCAAAACTAAAACGTCTGGGGCGCATTCACGGCCCGGAAGAGGCGAAGCGCGCGGCAAACCTGGCGACCGGGCTTAATCTTCGCAGTTTTAACCTCGATTTGATGCATGGCCTGCCGGATCAGTCGCTGGAAGAGGCGCTGGACGACCTGCGCCAGGCAATTGAACTGAACCCGCCGCATCTGTCGTGGTACCAGCTCACCATCGAGCCTAACACCCTGTTTGGCTCGCGCCCGCCGGTGCTGCCGGACGACGACGCGCTGTGGGATATCTTCGAGCAGGGTCACAGGCTTCTGACCGCTGCGGGCTATCAGCAGTACGAAACGTCCGCGTACGCGAAGCCGGGCTACCAGTGTCAGCACAACCTGAACTACTGGCGCTTTGGCGACTATCTGGGGATTGGCTGCGGCGCGCACGGCAAGGTGACCTTCCCGGACGGACGTATTCTGCGCACGGCTAAAACCCGCCACCCGCGCGGGTATATGGAAGGCCGCTACCTGGAGCGTCAGCACGACGTCGAAGCGGCGGATAAGCCGTTTGAGTTCTTTATGAACCGCTTCCGCCTGCTGGAAGCCGCCCCGCGCGCGGAGTTTGCGCTGTACACCGGGCTGCCGGAGTCGGTGATCCGCCCGCAGATCGACGAGGCGCTGGCGCAGGGGTATCTCACCGAGAGCGAGGAATACTGGCAGATCACCGAACACGGCAAACTGTTCTTAAACTCCCTTCTTGAGCTGTTCCTCACCGAAGATTCCTGAAGGCTGATTCAGGATTTTGCATCCCGTTCTGCCGGCTGAGGGAAAGGCTGGCAGAGTGTGGGGATGGAAAAATCAAAACAACTCCGCAAACAAATGACGCCCGAAGAATTACGCCTCTGGTATTTGCTCAGAGGTCGTCGTTTCTTTGGGTATAAGTTTCGCCGTCAGATGCCGATCGGAACCTATATCGTCGATTTTGCCTGCTTTAAGGCGAAACTGATCGTTGAGCTGGATGGGGGGCAACATCAGGGTGAAGAGGACTATGATTCACGTCGTACCGCGTTTTTGAATACGAACGGATGGGAAGTCGTACGGTTCTGGAATAATGAATTCAGGGCTAATGAGGAGGTGGTGTTGATGGCTATTCTGCAACGACTGCAATGCCTGATGCCCTCACCCTAACCCTCTCCCACAGGGAGAGGGAACGATTACTCCCTCTCCCATGGGGAGAGGGCTGGGGTGAGGGGCCCAGCGCGCAGAGATCTTACTTCAGCGTCCCCACCAGCGCCTTCCGGCTGTCTTCCAGCGACACCACGCGTTTACACACGTCTTTGCCGAACTGCTGGAAATCATCTTCCTGGTTCTTCCACTCGTTCTGAATCGAGGTCTGCAAACCGCCCAGGCTGCCCAGCACGCCCTGCAGCGGGTTACCGCCGCCTTTCAGCACGGCTTTCGCCCCCATCTCATTGATGCTGTCCTGCAGGATGCCGCCCATGGCCTGATTCACCAGCTGCTGCCCGTCAGCACGGACCTGATCGATCGCCTTATAGTGGAACGTCAGGCCGTCGGAGCGCGTCTCGATAATGCGGTTCATCTGTTCTTTAAGCTGCTTGTCCAACTTCGTCAGGCGGGTGCGCATGTTGCTGCTCTCCCCCACCTCTTTGGTGATGATCTTATCCAGCGCGACGCGGCTTTTCTCAACGCGCGTCAGCGCGCCTTCATTAATCCACGGCAGCGCGGTACGCAAATCGGCCTGGTAGTCTTTCGCCTGCTCGCGCTGTGCGGCAGTCAGGGTGTACTGTTTGCCGTTAAAGGTGACGTTCCCTTCCGGCGTAATCACCAGGTTGCCGTTTTCGCCTTTGACCTGCACGGTTTGCGGGCTTAACACCACGTCATCACGCGGGGTGACGCTACATTGATAATCCGCATGGGCGGTGAATCCGGTTGCCATCAAAGCAACAGCCAGCAACGTTTTGCGCATCTTAAACACTCCCTCAGACAAAATGGGCCAGCTAATGCTGGCCCCTTACTGCTTTATTAGTCCCACCAAACGTCGAAAAGTTCGCTGACGCGAACATCTTCCAGCTTGTGGTCCTCAAGCCATTTACGTACCAGCGCCTGATGTTCTTCGGTGCATTTACCCACTTCCTGGGTGCAGATCAGACCTTCCCAGGCCAGATAGCCGCTACCGTCGAAGGCCAGTTTGTTTGGCTCGATCACCTCGTTGATGAACGCATCCACGTCCTGATCGATCTGCTCAACGCTAGTGCCTTCCGGGAAACGCCACGCAACGGAGAAGCCCACTTCCTGGAATTCTTCGATGTGCATCTTTTTACGCAGACGACGGCTACGATTCTTTGCCATTATTTCACCCTCTCGAACATTAAGTCCCATACACCGTGACCAAGACGATGGCCACGCTGTTCAAATTTCGTTACCGGACGCGAGTCCGGACGCGGTACATAGTCGCTGCTCACAGACTGGTTTTTATACCCATCCAGCGATGACATCACTTCCAGCATATGTTCCGCATAAGGTTCCCAGTCGGTCGCCATATGGAAGACACCGCCCAGTTTGAGCTTGCTTTTTACCAGCTCAGCAAACGGTGCCTGAACGATACGGCGTTTATTATGACGTGCTTTGTGCCACGGGTCAGGGAAAAAGAGCTGAACCATGGTTAAAGAATTGTCAGGAATCATTTTATGCAGCACTTCTACCGCGTCGTGACACATGACGCGCAGGTTCTCAACGCCCTCTTCATGGGCGGTTGCGAGACAGGCGCCCACGCCCGGGGAGTGCACCTCAATACCGAGGAAGTTCTGCTCAGGACGCGCCTTCGCCATGGCCACCAGCGAGGCGCCCATCCCAAAGCCGATCTCCAGCGTGACGGGCGCGTCGCGACCAAACAGCTCGGCAAAGTCCAGAGGCTGCTCGCTGAACTCAACGCCCATCACCGGCCAGTAGTTGTCCAGCGCGTGTTGCTGACCTTTTGTCAGGCGGCCCTGACGACGGACAAAGCTGCGAATACGGCGCAGGGGGCGACCGTTTTCATCAAATTCCGGTGAAATGACGTCGTTTTTCATAAAAGAGTTGTCTGCTTGTGAGAATGTTCGGGAAACGGGCATTATCCAAAGTTAAGGCTTCTATGCAAGCATGGGAAAGATCCGGTTTACAGCAGATTGACGCTGTGCTGCAATCTGCGTCCCTGATTATGCGAATCGATGACCATGCAAGCCTCTCAATTTTCAGCCCAGGTGCTGGACTGGTACGACAAATACGGGCGTAAAACCCTGCCCTGGCAAATTGAAAAAACGCCGTACAAAGTATGGCTCTCCGAGGTGATGTTGCAACAAACGCAGGTCGCCACGGTGATCCCTTACTTCGAGCGTTTTATGTCGCGCTTCCCGACGGTGACCGATCTGGCCAACGCCCCGCTGGACGAGGTGCTGCACCTGTGGACCGGTCTTGGCTATTACGCCCGGGCGCGTAACCTGCACAAGGCCGCACAGCAGGTCGCGACGCGCCACAACGGCAAATTCCCGGAAACCTTCGACGAGGTGGCGGACTTACCTGGCGTCGGGCGTTCAACCGCGGGCGCCATTCTCTCCCTGTCTTTAGGCAAGCATTTCCCGATCCTCGACGGCAACGTGAAGCGCGTGCTGGCCCGCTGCTACGCCGTCGACGGCTGGCCGGGGAAGAAGGACGTTGAGAAACGTCTTTGGGAAATAAGTGAAACGGTCACCCCGGCCAACGGCGTCGAGCGTTTCAACCAGGCGATGATGGATCTCGGCGCAATGGTCTGCACGCGTTCAAAACCTAAGTGTGAACTCTGCCCGGTAAACAACCTCTGCGTGGCCTACGCCAACCATTCATGGGCGCAGTATCCGGGTAAGAAACCCAAACAGACGCTGCCGGAGCGCACGGGCTATATGCTGCTGATGCAGCACGGCGACGACGTGTTCCTTGCCCAGCGTCCGCCGAGCGGTCTGTGGGGTGGTCTATACTGCTTCCCACAGTTTGAAAATGAAGACTTGCTGCGTGAGTGGCTTCAAAAGCGCGGGATTGCTGCCGATAACCTGACGCAGCTGACCGCGTTTCGCCATACCTTCAGCCATTTCCATCTGGATATTGTCCCGATGTGGCTTCCCGTGTCCTCATTCACCTCGTGCATGGATGAAGGCACCGCTCTCTGGTATAACTTAGCGCAACCGCCATCAGTCGGGCTGGCGGCTCCCGTGGAGCGCCTGTTACAGCAATTACGTGCCGGTGCAATGGTTTAGCAACGGCTAAAAAAGAGGAATACGTATGGCCAGAACGATTTTTTGTACTTTCCTGCAGCGCGACGCTGAAGGCCAGGATTTCCAGCTTTATCCGGGGGATCTGGGCAAGCGCATCTATAACGAGATCTCCAAAGAAGCCTGGGGACAGTGGCAGAAAAAGCAGACCATGCTGATCAACGAGAAAAAGCTCAGCATGATGAACCCGGAGCACCGCAAGCTGCTGGAGCAGGAGATGGTGAGCTTCCTGTTCGAAGGTAAAGACGTGCACATCGAAGGCTATACGCCGCCGGAAAAATAACAGCGTGCGGGTGAACCCCGCCGTTAAAGCAAACACAACACGCACTCCCGGAATGATGAAAAAACTTTTAGCGCTAGCCCTTGTTGCGCCGTTGCTGGTCTCGTGTTCGTCCAAAAAAGGCGATGATTACAACGAAGCCTGGGTCAAGGACACCAACGGTTTTGACATTTTGATGGGGCAGTTTGCCCATAACATCGAGAATATATGGGGATTTAACGAAGTTCTTATTGCCGGACCGAAGGACTACGTTAAGTACACCGACGCCTATCTGACCCGTAGCCACATCAACTTTGATGAGGGTACGATCACCATTGAAACCATCGCAGGCACTGACCCTGCGGCACGGCTGCGTCAGGCGATCGTCAAAACCCTGCTGATGGGTGACGATCCGGGATCTATCGATCTCTACTCCGATGCCGACGACATCACCATCTCAAAAGAGCCGTTCCTGTACGGTCAGGTAGTTGACCAGACCGGACAGCCGATCCGCTGGGAAGGCCGCGCCACGAAATTTGCCGACTACCTGCTGCAGACGCGCCTGAAGAGCCGCTCTAACGGCCTGAAGATCATCTACAGCGTCACCATCAACCTTGTCCCGAACCACCTCGACAAGCGTGCGCACAAGTACCTTGGCATGGTGCGTCAGGCATCGCGTAAGTACGGCGTGGATGAGTCGCTGATCCTGGCGATTATGCAGACCGAATCCTCGTTTAACCCGTACGCGGTGAGCCGTTCGGACGCGCTGGGGCTGATGCAGGTTGTGCAGCACAGCGCCGGTAAGGACGTCTTCCGCTCGCAGGGGAAATCCGGCACGCCGAGCCGCAGCTACCTGTTCGACCCGCAGAGCAACATTGATACCGGGACCGCCTACCTGGCGATGCTGAACAACGTTTACCTTGGCGACATCGATAACCCGACGTCGCGTCGCTATGCGGTGATTACAGCCTACAACGGCGGCGCGGGCAGCGTGCTGCGCGTCTTCTCGAACGACAAAGTGCAGGCCGCAAACATCATCAACAGCATGGCGCCGGGGGATGTCTACTCAACCCTCACCACTCGCCACCCGTCTGCGGAATCCCGCCGCTATCTGTATAAGGTGAATACGGCGCAGAAGAACTATCGTCGCCGCTGATCGGCACACCTTCTCCCACAGGGAGAAGGTGTTCTGTTTCCCCTCTCCCTGTGGGAGAGGGTCAGGGTGAGGGCATCAGGCCGCACCCATCCCACCCATACGAAAACGTTATTTGCATCACAATCCAAACTGCAAATTAATGTGGATTGCATTTTTTTGCGGGAGGTAACAAAACATATCGTTGCCAACTGATAGAATTGCATCAAATAACAACCCTGAATGTTCCAAAAACAACATATCTCCCGCTCACTTGTGAGGAAAGTAACATGAACCTTAAGCTGCAGCTTAAAATATTGTCGTTTCTGCAGTTCTGCCTGTGGGGTAGCTGGCTGACTACACTCGGCTCCTATATGTTTGTGACGCTCAAGTTCGACGGTGCGTCAATCGGTGCCGTATACAGCTCGCTGGGTATTGCGGCTGTCTTTATGCCAACGCTGCTCGGTATCGTGGCGGATAAATGGTTAAGCGCGAAGTGGCTGTACATGCTTTGCCATCTGGTGGGTGCGGGGACGCTGTTTATGGCGGCCGAAGTGACCACGCCGGGGGCGATGTTTATGGTGATTCTGCTTAACTCGCTGGCCTATATGCCAACGCTTGGGCTGATCAACACCATCTCCTACTACCGCCTGAAGTCTGCCGGCCTGGATATCGTCACCGATTTCCCGCCTATCCGCATCTGGGGCACCATCGGCTTTATCATGGCGATGTGGGGCGTGAGCTTCGCGGGCTTTGAACTGAGCCATATGCAGCTCTACATCGGTGCAGCGCTCTCCGTGCTGCTGGCGATCTTCACCCTGACGCTGCCAACCATTCCGGTTTCTAACCAGCAAAAAAACCAGAGCTGGAGCACCATGCTCGGCCTGGACGCGTTCGCGCTGTTCAAAAACAAACGCATGGCGATCTTCTTTATCTTCTCCATGCTGCTGGGCGCAGAGCTGCAAATCACCAACATGTTCGGCAACACCTTCCTGCACAGCTTCGATAACGATCCTCTGTTTGCCGGGAGCTTTATCGTCGAGCACGCGTCGGTAATGATGTCCATCTCGCAGATCTCCGAGACGCTGTTTATTCTGACCATCCCGTTCTTCCTGAGCCGCTACGGCATCAAAAACGTCATGCTGATCAGTATCGCCGCATGGATGCTGCGCTTCGGCCTGTTCGCCTACGGCGACCCAAGCGCGTTCGGCACCGTGCTGCTGGTGCTGTCGATGATTGTTTACGGATGCGCCTTCGACTTCTTCAACATCTCCGGTTCGGTGTTTGTGGAAAAAGAGGTGAAGCCTGAAATCCGCGCCAGCGCGCAGGGCATGTTCCTGATGATGACCAACGGCTTCGGCTGTATTCTGGGCGGCGTAGTGAGCGGTAAAGTGGTGGAGATGTACACCACCAACGGCATCACCGACTGGCAGCCTGTGTGGCTGATCTTCGCCGCGTACTCGCTGGTGCTGTTCTTCGCGTTCATCGCGCTGTTCAAGTACAAGCACGTACGTGAACCGCACGGTGCGCAGCCGATCGCGCATTGATTGTTGTGCCCGGTGGCGGCTTCGCTTACCGGGCCTGCAAAACCAGACCGTAAGCCGGGTAAGGCGAAGCCGCCACCCGGCTATTTTATTGCAGACAACACCCACCCCACCGACAGCAAATCCGCGCTGCCGCCCGGGCTCAGATTGCGTTCAATCAATGCCTTATCCATCTTAAGCAACGCCTCGCGGTCCCAGCCGTTTGCCAGCAGTTCCCGCGCATAGCCCTGAACGTAGCGCAGCCCCTCAATGCCGCCGCGCGAAACGAGGTTGCTGTCCTGATTTATCGCCATCAGGCGTAACAGCAGGCCGTGAAGCGACTGTCCGTTCCACTGCGCCAGCGCCCTACGCGCCGTTGCAAAGCCGCTTTCGGCCTCACCGCGCGCGCCGGTTAAGCCGTACTGCTGAAACTGACGCTCGCCCGCCGTCGCCCGTCCGCTGCGCGCGGCCAGCTCCCGCGACACCAACCCGCGGCAGATGTTACTTACCTCGCAGCAGAGGCTGTCTGCCGAGATATTTTTCACACCTCCGGCGGCGAAGCACAGTAAACCCAGGGCAAAAATCCCGCCCTTGTGGGTGTTTACTCCGTTCGTCGCAGCATACATCGCCTGCTCGCAGGCCATCCCCATCGGGCGGAGGATCCGTAGCTGCTCGCCAGCAGATTTATCCGCATGCGAGTTGCCCAGCTCGGCAAAGCGCGAAAACCACGGCGCAATCGCCGCAATGCTGCGGACGAACAGCGCGTGGTCCATATCGCGATGGGAGCCGTTATTGAGCTTGTCCACCAGCCCCGGCTTGGGCGTCAGCTCCAGCTCCTGCCACAGCGCCGCTTCGGCAAGCGCGGGCACGTCAGCCGGGCGCGGTTTAGTCGCGAGCAAACCAGTCATCTATCATCTTCTCCACGCGGGAAACCACCTGCTCAACGGGGTGATTGCGCGAACGAGAGCAGGCGTGGGCGGGCTCGTCGCAGATGAGGCAGCGCCTGAGATTTGCCCCCAGCGACTGACGCCCGACGTGGCCGTGCTGAGGACAGATCACGTCCAGATCCCACAGCCTGCCGAGCGGGTGCATCTGCTCCAGCTCCGCACAGTGCGCTTTGATTTCCGTCGCCGGATGGGCCACGCACCAGATGGCCTCAGGCCCGGTCGGGAGCCACAGTACCTGGCGGTCCAGCACCTGCCAGCGGTTTTCCCACAGCAGCTGGTCGCACATCTGCAGCGCCACGCCCATGGTATTGCGATAGCGCAGGCTGTCTTTGATTTCCCCCGGCGTGACCAGCGTGAGGGAAATCACCGGCTGTTGATAGTGCGTGAGCCAGTCAGCCTGACGGGCTGCGCGGCGCTCTTTTGCCGCCAGCAGTTCGTCCAGGCTGACACCCGTCCGCACGGGTGTCGCAATGGTCATATTCACTCCTTTACCTGTCGAACAGTGTCGATCACGCTGCCGTCGCGGTAGCGGATCACCCCGACGATTTTGTCGGTAAACTCAATCGGTTTCGGTACGCCGGTCAGGGAAATCGCCCGCTCGTAGAGCGCGCTGATGTCCACAACCTTCAGCCCGGCGTCCAGCAGCCGCTCGCGGATCTCCGGGCGCGCCGGGTTGACCGCAATACCGTGATCGGTGACCAGCACGTCGATGCTCTCACCCGGCGTGAGGCGCGTGGTGACCCGCTTCACGACCGTCGGAATGCGGCTGCGCAGCAGCGGCGCGACGACGATGGTCAGGTTCGCCGCGGCGGCCACGTCGCAGTGCCCGCCGGACGCGCCGCGCATCACGCCGTCGGAGCCGGTGATGACGTTAACGTTGAAATCGACGTCAATTTCGAGGGCGCTGAGGATCACTACGTCGAGCTGGTCGCAGCTTGCCGCCTTGCTGCCGGGGTTGGCGTAGACGTTGGTGGAGATCTCCACGTGGTTCGGGTTACGCGCCAGCGAGGCCGCCGCCTGGCCGTCAAAGCACTGTGTGTCGAGCAGCTTTTCAATGAGCCCCTTCTCGTGCAGATCCACCAGGCTGCCGGTGATGCCGCCGAGTGCAAAGCGCGCCTTCACGCCGCTGCGCTCCATCTTCTCTTCCATAAAGCGCGTGCAGGCGGTCGCCGCCGCGCCGGAGCCGGTCTGCATCGAGAAGCCCGGTTTGAAGTAGCCGGAGTGTTCAATCACGTCCGCCGCATAGCGGGCGATCATCAGCTCGCGCGGGTTGCTGGTGACGCGCGCCGCGCCGACGCTGATTTTCGCCGGATCGCCCACGCTTTCTACCTGCACGATGTAGTCCACCTGGTCCTGCACCAGGCTGGCAGGCATATTCGGGAACGGCACCAGTTCTTCGGTGAGCAGTACCACCCTGCGGGCAAAGTGCGCGTCCACCATCGCGTAGCCCAGGGACCCGCAGCACGATTTGCCGTGCGTCCCGTTGGCGTTGCCAAACTCATCGCTGCACGGGACGCCGAGAAATGCCACGTCGATATTCAGCTCGCCGTCCTGGAGCAGCTTCACGCGCCCGCCGTGGGAGTGAATCTGCACCGGCTCGTCCATCAGCCCGTGGGAGATGGCGTCCGCCAGCCTGCCGCGCATGCCTGAGGTGTAAATTCGGGTGATGACGCCGCTTTCGATATGTTCGATCAGCGCGTCGTTGCAGGTCATCAGGGAGCTGGAGGCCAGCGTCAGGTTTTTAAAGCCCATTCGCGCCAGCAGCGCCACGACGGTGTTGATCACCCGGTCGCCTTCGCGAAAAGCATGGTGGAAGGAGATGGTCATCCCGTCCTGCAGGCCGCTGCGCTTAACCGCCTCTTCAATGGAGGCGCAAAGCTTGCGGCCGTGCTTCGCGTCGCTGTCCGCCAGCCAGGGCGTAGCGCTGTGGGCGGTATCAAAGGGTTTTAAGTCCCGCAGATGGGGGAAATTCACGTGAAGAAGTTCTGTCTGATTCATCATCTCATCCTTACCGACGCACGCCGGAGGCCGCCGCGCGCTCCAGCACCACCTGCGCGTGGTTAATAATCGGTGCATCCACCATTTTGCCGTTGAGCGACACCACGCCCAGGCCGTTACGCTCGCCCTCTTCTGCCGCCTCAATCACCCTTTTGGCGTGCTCCACCTCTTCCTGAGTCGGGGCGTAGGCGTTGTGCAGCAGGTCAATCTGGCGCGGGTTAATCAGCGATTTGCCGTTAAAGCCCATCTTGCGGATCAGATCGACTTCGCGCAGGAACCCGGCCTCGTCGTTAACGTCTGACCACACCACGTCGAAGGCGTCGATGCCCGCGGCGCGGGCGGCGTGCAGCACGGCGCAGCGGGCGTAGAACAGCTCGGTGCCGTCGCCTCGCTCGGTCTGCATGTCCATCACGTAGTCAAAGGCGGCCAGCGCGATGCCGATTAAGCGCGGAGAGCTACGGGCAATCGCCACGGCGTTGATGACGCCAACGGCCGATTCAATCGCCGCCATCACGCGGGTGGAGCCAACCTCGCGGCCGCACTCCCGCTCAATGCGCTCAAGATGGCCTTCCAGCTCGTAGATATCGTCCGGGGTGTCGGTTTTCGGCAGGCGGATCACGTCCACCCCCGCGCGCACGGCGGCCTCCAGATCCAGCAGGCCAAACGGCGTGCTGAGCGGGTTAATGCGCACCACGGTTTCGATATCCTGATACATCGGGTGCTGCAGGGCGTGGAACACCAGCATGCGCGCGGTGTCCTTCTCGCGCAGGGCCACGGCGTCCTCAAGGTCAAACATGATGGAGTCGGGGCGGTAGATAAAGGCGGTGGAGAGCATGGCGGCGTTGGCGCCCGGCAGGAACAGCATGCTGCGGCGGAGTTTGCTCATTTCAGCGCCCCCCAGTTGATGACCTGCTCGTCGGCAGCGCGCATCAGCGCGCTCTGCAGGCGGGCGCGGATCACGCAGTCCAGCGCCCCTTTGTCTTCAATAATGATTAATCCCTGGTGCACGTTCATGGCGCGCAACGTGTCGTTGACCACCTGGCGAATTTGCTCGCCGAACTGCTTAATCACTTCACTGTGGATGACTATCTCCAGCTCGCCGTGAGCGGGAGCGATTTTCACCATCAGGTCGCTGGACTCCTGCGTTCCGGCCAGCGCCTCCCTTACAATTTTCATGATAAATTCCTGGTAGTTAAGCGACTTCCGCTCTCGCACGGTAATGCGTTTCGAGATGCGCGAAGGTGGAGTCCGGGACAATCTCCCGGATCCGGGAAAACTGCTGTGTCTTCAGTAAGCGGCGCACTTCAGACGCCGAAATGGCGTTGCCGGTGGCCTTGATGCGCGGCATTTCCACCACGTCGATATTCGAGGCCAGCAGGTCGTGCAGCGTCTGGTTGTACTGGCGGGTGATATCGCAGAACGGCTCCGAGCCGATGAAGCGGTGCGTGATGCCGAGCGCCGGGGCGATGAAGTCACGGAAGATCAGCACGTCGATCTCGCTCCACGCCTGCTGCACTTTGCCGGTCTCCTTCAGGAAGTAGGCCGGGAAGGTGGCTCGGGAGATGATGTACTGCGAGCCTTCATGGACCACCACGTTCGGCAGATGCGCCACGCCCTCCCGCACCATCTCAAGACGGGCGCTAAACGGAAAGAACGAGGCGTCTTCACGCACCACGAACAGGTGCAGGGCATCGCACTGCCCCGCCGCCTGCTCCACCAGATGGCGATGGCCGAGGGTGAACGGATTGGCGTTCATTACTATCGCGCCAATGTTCTCCCCGCACCTGCGCTTCGCGCGCAGGGAACGGCAGTAGCGTTCGATCCCCTGCGGGGTGTTCTCCATCAGCACCGCGTTGTTCCCGCTTTGGGCAATCGGCCAGAAGCCACTGCGGGCAAAGCGCTCCCGGTTGCACGGACGGGTGCAGAGGAAGAGGTGGAAATGGCCGCGCTCCAGCGCCGCATTTTCCACCTCTGCCAGCAGCCGCGCGCTGAGGTTCTCGCCGCGAAGCTGCTCGTTGACCGCCACGCATTTGATGACGTTGGCGGCAAGCCCTGCGCAACCCACCAGCTGCGCGCCGGACCAGGCTTCGACGAACAGCGTGATGTCGTTGTCCAGGCCAAGGCCGCTGTCTGCCAGCAGGTAGCGGATCTGGCTTAAGCGTTCCGGGTGTTTCGCCACAACGGTGTGGCGAAAATCGATGGGTCGCGAGTGCATGCTGCCGCCTTAGTTAATGTGCTGCCGCAAGCCCGACGGCTGGCGCTTCCACAATCACGTTGCTCAGATGACCGATATGCTCGATCTCCACCTCAATGCGATCGCCCTCTTTCATAAACAGCGGCGGGTTACGCTTTTTACCCACGCCGCCAGGGGAGCCGGTGATGATCACATCGCCCGGGCTTAAGCGGGTAAAGGTGCTGATGTACTCGATCAGCTCCGCCACCTTGTGGATCATGCTGCTGGTGTTGTCCTCCTGCACCATGCGGCCGTTCAGCCAGGTGCGAATTGCAAGACTGTGCGGATCCGGGATCTCGTCCGCCGTCGCCATCCACGGGCCAAACGCGCCGGTCTGACGCCAGTTTTTACCGGCGGTAAACCAGGTGTGCTGCCAGTCGCGGGCGGAGCCGTCCATGTAACAGCTGTAGCCCGCCACGTGGCGCAGGGCGTCGTCGCGGCTGATGTTCTCCCCGCCTTTGCCGATGATCACCGCCAGCTCGCCTTCGTAGTCGAATTCGCTGGAATGGCGCGGCTTCAGCACCGGCTCGTTGTGGCCGGTCTGTGAATCCGGGAAGCGGACAAACAGCGTCGGGGCCGGGTTATGCTGGTCAAACTCCTTGCGCTTGTCGGCGTAGTTCATGCCCACGCAGAGGATCTTTTCCGGCTGCACGATCACCGGTAAGAAGGTGATGGCGCTCAGCGGCACGTCCACCACATCGTTCAGGTAACGGGTGGCCTGCGCCAGCCCGTTGCCCTGCAGCAGCGCCTTGAGGTCGCTGTAGCGGTCGCCCAGACGGCGGCCCAAATCAATCACGCCGTCGGCCTGGACGATGCCGTAGCTGCGTTTTCCCTGGTATAAAAAGCTTGCGAGTTTCATTGTTCTTTCCTGAAAACTTAAACGAGGAAGTTGCCCAGAATCAGCAGTGAGATAGAGACGTTAATCGCCCCGCCGATACGGGTAGCAATCTGGGCGAAGGGCATCAGGCTCATGCGGTTGCCTGCGGTCAGGATCGCCACGTCGCCGGTACCGCCCTGGCCGCTCTGGCAGCAGGAGACGATGGCGACATCAATCGGGTGCATACCAATCTTTTTGCCGACGAAGAAGCCGGTCGCAACCAGCGCGGAGACGGTGCTGACGATCACCAGCAGGTTGCTGACGGTGAACGCCGCCACCAGCTCATGCCACGGGGTGATGGCCACGCCGACGGCGAAGAGGATTGGGTAGGTCACCGAGGTCTGGAAGAATTTGTACACCACCTGAGAGCCTTCCAGCAGGCGCGGAGAGGCGCCGTTGCAGAGCTTCACCAGTACCGCCATAAACAGCATGCCGACCGGGGCTGGCAGGCCAATCAGCTTGTGGCCGAGCATGCCCAGCATGTACAGCAGCACCGCCAGCAGCGCGCCGGAGGCGATGGTGGTGACGTCCGCTTTGCCGGAAAACGCAGGCTGAGAGACGGTGGCATCGGCATTCGCGCGGTTAGGCATCAGCTGGCCTTCGCCGGTCAGGTGCGGGTAGCGCTTACCGAGCTGGTTCAGGCAGCCGGAGATAATGATTGCCGTCAGACCGCCGAGCATGACCATCGGCAGCACGCGGCCGAGCGCCACGCCCTGGTCCATGTGCAGCAGGGTGGCGTAGCCGATGGAGAGCGGAATTGCCCCTTCCCCGACGCCGCCCGCCATGATCGGCAGAATGATAAAGAAGAAAATCTGGAACGGCTCAAGGCCCAGCGCCAGACCCACGCCCATCCCCACCAGCATGCCGACGATCTCGCCACACAGCATCGGGAAGAAGATGCGCAGGAAGCCCTGAATCAGCACCGTGCGGTTCATGCTCATGATGCTGCCGACGATAATGCAGCAGATGTAGAGATAGAGAATGTTGGTGGATTTGTAGAACCTGGTGGTGGACTCGACCACCACGTCTGGCAGCAGGCCGTAATAGACCAGCGCGGAAGGGATGAAAGTGGCGCAAATCGCCGCCGCACCGAGCTTGCCGACAATCGGCAGGCGTTTGCCAAACTCGCCGCAGGCAAAGCCGAAGAAGGCCAGCGTTGCCACCATCACCACGATGTCGCTCGGCAGTTTTCCGCCCAGGCAGTCGATCGCAATCAGCGCGCCCGCCAGAACGAACAGCGGCAGAGGAATAATCCCAATTTTCCAGGTATCCATAATATGCCACCAGCGCTCCTTGAGCGAAGGCCGCTGAATTTCAATCGGGTCGTGGGTAACAGAGAAGGAATCGTCAGTTGTGCTCATAATAAGCCCCTTAGTTATTTTGTCCGTTCAGCTTAGAGTCACAAAGGCTTACTTTATGTGAGGGATGGCATATTAAAAGCGAAGTTTTAATGGCAGCTATGGTTTTAATGGTTTCTTTTATTTAATGTGATTTATGCCTTATTTATTAGCGTGGTTTTTATGGTTTCTTTTCTGAATTGAACAAGCAAATAACATTTAACTTAGCGGCATGAAGTACATAAGCCTTCAGGATAAATCATTTACAGCCCCTGCTGTGCAAGGGATCACAAGTTTCCCGTAAAGCGGGCATCCGCATGAAAAAAGATGATATATTGACGATCTTTGCCGCCACCTTGCGTGATAGTTATGAAAGTCTCTTTCCAGATTAAGCTGTTTATTTCGCTGGTTGCCTTTTTCTCAGTGCTTTTTGCGCTGCTGGGCGGATATTATTATGCCGATGTAGGAAAGCAGCTTTATCAGGAAATGAGCGCGCGCGCTAAAATACAGGCAGAAGAGATTGCACTTATTCCGTCATTGCGCAATGAAGTTGAACAAAAAGATATCAACGCTATCCATGATTTTATGCAGAAAATTGCTGCCCACAGCGACGCCAGCTTTATTGTCATTGGCGATAATACGGGACGGCATCTTTTTCATTCCGTTTTTGCCGACAGGGTGGGCACGACGCTGGTTGGCGGCGACAATGAAGCCGTGCTGCAGGGGAAGAGCACGACAACCATTCGTAAAGGCGGGCTGGGCATTTCGTTGCGCAGTAAAGCCCCCATCTTCAACGACGCCGGGCAGGTGGTTGGCATTGTCTCGGTAGGCTATCTCACCAGCTACCTGGATACCATTACCGTCAGTAAAGTGGTCAATATCCTCATTGCTGCCGTGCTGCTGCTGATCGCTCTCTTTATCTTCTCCTGGTTCTTTACCCGCAGCATTAAGAAGCAGATCTTCTCCCTGGAGCCGCGCGAGATCGGTCTGCTGGTGCGCCAGCAGAAGGCGCTGATGGAATCCATCTACGAAGGCGTGATCGCTATTGATAACGAACGGCGGATAGAGGTGATCAACCAGGCGGCGCGCAAGCTGCTGGGCCTGAGCCAGCCAGCGCGCGAGCTGCGCGGGCAGCTGATAAGCCAGGTGATCGATCCGGTCCCGTTCTTCGACACGCAGACGATGCTGGCGAAAGATACCCATGACGAAATTTGCCGCTTTAACGATCTCACGGTCATTGCCAGCCGGGTACACATTATGCTTGAGGGATCGCTGCAGGGCTGGGTGATCACCTTCCGCGATCGCAACGAGATCGACTCGCTAAGCGCCCAGCTCAGCCAGGTGAAACGCTACGTCGATAACCTGCGCATCATGCGTCATGAGCAGTTAAACCGGATGACCACCCTGTCCGGCCTGCTGCATATGGGCCGCTATGAAGAGGCGATTGGCTACATTCAGGCGCAGTCGGAGCATGCTCAGGAGCTGCTGGACTTTATCTCTTCGCGCTTCAGCTCCCCCACCCTGTGCGGCCTGCTGCTGGGCAAAGCCGCCCGCGCGCGGGAGAAAGGCGTCGAGCTGAGTTTCGACCCGGCCTGTCGGCTGGACAAACCGTTCCTGCCGCTGGGGGAACAAGAGCTGATTTCGATTATTGGCAACCTGCTGGATAACGCCATCGAAGCGACGCAGCGGTCGCCGCTTCCCCATGCACCGGTGGAGGTACTGATAAAACTCAGCGAACAAGAGCTGATTATTGAAGTCGCCGACCAGGGCGTTGGCATTACACCGGCGATCCGTGACCGAATCTTTGAACGCGGCATCACCACCAAAACGCGCGGCGATCACGGGATTGGCCTGTATCTGATCGAAAGCTACGTGACGCAGGCTGGTGGCACAATAGAAGTTGCCGATAACACGCCGCACGGTGCCATTTTCTCACTGTTTATCCCGGCCATGGGAACCGCCCGGCAACTGGAAGATACCGACTATGCAACATGAACTTATCGACGTACTGATTGTTGAAGACGAGAACGAACTGGCACAGCTGCACGCGGAGCTGATAAGCAAACATCCGCGCCTGAGGCTGGTCGGGATTGCCTCGTCGCTGGCCGATGCGCAGGTTCAGCTTGAGAGTAAACAGCCGCAGTTGATGCTGCTTGATAACTATCTGCCGGACGGCAAAGGCATCACCCTTATCAGCAACCCGATGCTGGCCCGCGCCAACTGCTCGGTGATTTTCATCACCGCCGCCAGCGATATGGACACCTGCAGCCAGGCGATTCGCAACGGCGCGTTCGACTATATCCTCAAGCCGGTCTCCTGGAAGCGGCTCAGCCAGTCGCTGGAGCGGTTTGTGCAGTTTGCCGAACAGCAGCGGGTCTGGAAGATTGTCGACCAGCAAAACGTCGATTCTCTGTATCAGCTACAGGCGAAAAACTACCGTCTGGACAACGGCAGCAAAGGCATTGAGGAAAATACGCTGGCGCGGGTGCAGGCGCTGTTTAACGACAAGGCTACCCACTGCTTTTCGGTAGATGAAGTGGTGAGCGAAACGGGGTTAAGTAAAACCACCACCCGACGCTATCTGGAACACTGCGTGGAGGCGGGTTTTCTGACGGTGGAGATGCTGTACGGCAAGATTGGGCACCCGAGGAGGATGTACAAGCGTAGTGCGGTTTGATGATACCCCTCAACCCGGCCCTCTCCCCAGAGGGGAGAGGGTGAAAAGACGGCTCCGTGCCACCCCCTCTCCACTTTGGGGAGAGGGTTAGGGTGAGGGGGCCTACTTCAATACATACCCATACAGCCGCTTGATCCCGTCGGCATCCTTCTCGCTGTACACGCCCTGCAATTCCGGCGAGAAGCCCGGCAGCAGGTTGATGCCCTCCTCCAGCGCCAGGAAGTAACGCTGTACCGCTCCGCCCCAGACCTCACCCGGCACCACGCACAGTACGCCTGGCGGATAGGGCAGCGCCCCTTCAGCAGCAATGCGCCCTGCGGCATCCCGAATGCGAACCAGCTCCACCTCGCCGCGAATATAGGCCCGGTTTGCATCCTGCGGGTTCATTACCACCTCAGGCAGGCTCTCCTTGCGGAACATCGCCTTCTGCAGATCTTTCACGTCAAAGCTGACGTAGAGATCGTGCATCTCCTGGCACAGCTGGCGAAGGGTGTAATCCCGGTAGCGAACCGGGTATTTCTGGAAGATCGTCGGCAGCACGTCCGCCAGCGGCGTGTCGTCTTCAATATGCTGTTCAAACTGGCCCAGCATCGCCACCAGCTGCGCCAGCTTCTCGCTGCTTTCGGCAGGCGTCAGCAGGAACAGGATCGAGTTGAGGTCGCACTTCTCCGGCACGATGCCGTTTTCGCGCAGGTAGTGCGCCAGAATCGTCGCCGGGATCCCGAAATCAGTGTACTCCCCGGTTTCAGCATCAATGCCCGGCGTGGTCAGCAGCAGTTTGCAAGGGTCGACAAAGTACTGCTCGCGGGCATAGCCCTCAAACCCGTGCCATTTGGCCCCCGGCTCGAAGCTGAAGAAGCGAAGCTCGCTGGCGATAGCGTGAGTCGGATGATCCTGCCACGGCCGCCCCGCCACCACCGGCGGGATAAACGGTTTGATCATATGACAGTTGGCAATGATCGCCTTGCGCGCCTCAATGCCCAGCTCGACGCACTCCGCCCACAGCCTGCGTCCACTCTCCCCTTCGTGGATTTTGGCGTTCACGTCGAGCGCAGCGAACAGCGGATAAAACGGGCTGGTGGAGGCATGCAGCATAAAGGCATTGTTCAGCCGCTTGTGCGGGCAGAAGCGCGCCTGGCCGCGAATGTGGTTATCCTTTTTATGGATCTGTGAAGTTTGCGAGAACCCGGCCTGCTGTTTGTGCACCGACTGGGTCACGAAAATGCCCGGATCGTTCTCGTTCAGCTCCAGCAAGAGCGGGGACGTTTCCGCCATCATCGGAATAAACTGCTCGTAACCCACCCAGGCGGAGTCAAAGAGAATGTAGTCACACAGATGGCCGATCTTGTCGATCACCTGACGAGCGTTGTAGATCGTCCCATCGTAGGTGCCAAGCTGAATGATCGCCAGGCGGAATGGACGCGCCTCGTCGGCCTTCTCCGGCGCAGCCTCGCGGATCAGGTCCCGAAGATACGCGTCATCAAAGCAGTGCTCGTCAATCCCGCCGATAAAGCCAAACGGATTGCGTGCCGCTTCCAGATAAACCGGCGTCGCGCCCGCCTGAATCAGCGCGCCGTGGTGGTTAGACTTATGGTTATTGCGGTCGAACAGCACCAGGTCGCCGCGGGTCAGCAGCGCGTTGGTCACCACCTTGTTGGCCGCCGACGTGCCGTTTAGCACAAAGTAGGTTTTGTCCGCGTTGAACACTTTCGCCGCGAACTTTTGCGCGTGCTTGGCGGAGCCTTCGTGGATCAGCAGATCGCCCAGCTTCACATCGGCGTTGCACATGTCGGCGCGAAACACGTTCTCACCGAAGAAATCATAGAACTGTCGCCCTGCCGGGTGTTTTTTGAAAAATGCCCCGTGCTGGTGGCCCGGACAGGCGAAGGTGCTGTTGCCCATCTCAACATACTGGCTCAGGGTGTCAAAAAAGGGCGGCAGCAGATCCTCTTCGTAACGGCAGGCAGCACTCTCCAGTTCCAGGAACTCCTGAGCTTTACCCGAGATGATCGCGGTGGCGCCGTCAGGTACGTCCGTTGGCTCCTGCGAAAAAATAAACACCGGTAAATGAAAGCCCGTGCGTTTCAGCAGTGCAAGAATGCCGCTGCGACTTTCGGCTATTGTGATGACGACTGCCGCCACATCGGTAAAATCAGTGCTGTCCAGCGTCACCTTTTCACGGTGCGTAGAGACGGCGGAGACCAGCTCGCGGCTGACGGCAATTTTCATGGTTTTCATAGGCGCAGTTACCCTCACCGGGCGGTGAGACAGGGAGGAGAAAATTCGCGCAATAATGTCACCTTTTATTTTGAGGTGCAAGAAGGAATCAGTATGCACGAAACCACCCAAAGCTAAGGCCCGCGCAGCCCTGACGTGTCATAATAATGCAATATCAATGAGTAAATAACAGGAGTTAACCGTGGTTATCGGGCCATTTATTAACGCCGGAGCCGTATTGCTGGGCGGCGTATTGGGCGCAGTGTTGAGTCAGCGGCTGCCGGAGCGTATCCGCTCATCCATGCCCTCGATATTCGGCCTGGCGTCCTTAGGCATCGGCATCTTTTTAGTGATCAAATGTGCCAACCTGCCCGTCATGGTGCTGGCCACCCTGCTCGGCGCGCTGATTGGCGAGTTTTGCTATCTGGAAAAAGGCATCAATAATGCGGTAGGCAAAGCCAAAAACCTGATAGCCCGACCGGGCAAGGCGAAGCACGGCACGCACGAGTCGTTTATTCAGAACTACGTCGCCATCATCATTCTGTTTTGTGCCAGCGGCACCGGGATTTTCGGTTCGATGCAGGAAGGGATGACGGGCGACCCAAGCATATTGATTGCGAAGGCGTTTCTCGATTTCTTCACCGCCACTATTTTTGCCACCACGCTCGGCATTGCCGTGGCGGCGATTTGCGTTCCTATGCTGCTGATCCAGCTGGCGCTTGCCACCTGCGCCACCTTGATTCTCCCGCTGACCACGCCAGCGATGATGGCGGACTTTACCGCCGTCGGCGGTCTGCTGCTGCTGGCAACCGGGCTGCGCATCTGCGGGATCAAGATGTTTGCGGTGGTGAATATGCTGCCCGCCCTGCTGCTCGCCATGCCGCTTTCCGCGCTTTGGACGCACTTTTTCGCTTAAGAGTACGGCGAAATGGCGAGAGATTGCGCAGTCTGTAACGAAAACAACATTTTTCGTTGACGGCAACGGGCAGATCGGGTTTAATGCGCCCCGTTGCCCGGATAGCTCAGTCGGTAGAGCAGGGGATTGAAAATCCCCGTGTCCTTGGTTCGATTCCGAGTCCGGGCACCACTTATTCAGAAAACCCGTCCTCGTGGCGGGTTTTTGCTTTATGAGTCAGCAACTTGTTGGTCGAACAGTAGTTACCGCCCTTATCTTTTCTCCGGCCCCACTTCCCGGTGGTACGCAATTGGCGTGTTTACCGCCACACAGAAACAGAAAAACCTGACCTTCACTGGTCGGTTCAAGTATTGTAAGGCACATGTCAACCGGACAGAGCCCGACAAAGCGGCGCCACGTATCCATGAAGCGACTTCTGCTTCAGACCCCATAACCATATTGCTACTATATAGTGAATTGGCTCGCATGGCTGTCAGAGGGTTGTTTATCAGGCTAAGCAGAGGCCGGTAAAGCAATTGAGAGGAATTACAATGGATGCAGCATTACTTAACATGATGCGCTCAGGAGGAAGAAATAAAGCCTGGGCGGAAACTATGGTAAATATGGAAGCCAGGAAGCTGGTAAATACAGCCAACAGTCTGTCGGCTTTTTATCTCAGCGATAGTCTGACCCGAATGAAGTTTGTTCAGGAAATTCGTGACCTCATAGAACAACAGTTTACGTTAGCTCGTCGGGCTAAATCAGATGAAGAATGCATGGAATGCGTTAAAATTCTCAGAGAAGAAAACGGTAACCTCCTGGAACAAGCTCGTTTATTACGAACGAAGGCAGCGAAGCTTTACGCTAAAGTCGAGTTCATCCGAGAGAATAACAAAATTGTTGGGTATGTGATCTCGGCAGTTAGTGTTGTCCTGGCCGGTGCTGAAATAGCCGCAGGATTTACCCTCATTGGCACTATGACCCCTCTCGGAGTTCTTGCTGGTGCGATTCTGGTTACTGACGGGGCAAACAGCATCAGTAAAGAAGTGGCTCACTACGCAACTAACAACACTACCAGTGAAGGGCTGGTCGCGAATGCCGCGATGTCTACAGCTGAGTTTATGGGCTTTAGTCGTGAGAATGGGTTAGGTGTCTACAAATCAATTTCACTGGCCGCTAATGCGTACACCATTTTTGGCTTGTTACGGCGACCTGGTACCTGGCGACTATTTCGTTATCTGCCTGCTGACTATTACCGAAAGGTAAGCACACTGAGCCGCCCGCAGCTTACAATGAAAATAGCTGGTTATGGCGTGAAAGCTAAGATTATTTTTGATCTGTTGTCCGTCAGCGACCCGTCCCAGAATTAGTCAGCATTTTACGATAACGCCAGGATTTGTAGCCAAGTTTTGCTGGCGTTATATACCAGATGAAAGGTAGTACAATCAATAACGTGAGCGCAAGTGTCAGGCTTGTATCCCTGGATGCAAGTAAAAGAGTTAAAGCCAGTATGATGAAGGCAATAATAGTTATCCACTTCATTGCCTTAAAACGATTGGCCAGATCATGAGTTACGCTATCAAACGAACCACCGTAATTTTCAATATTGTTTTTTAGCTTTTGAAGATCTCGTTTGCTAAAACCTGATTTTAAAAGTGCTTCTTCGCTGGTCATTCTGTTATCCGTCCCATAACCCACTGAAACCTGTGACGAAGTTTAACTTAATTTGACGGATAAATCGCTACCTGACGATATTCGTCAAATTTATATATATCAACTAGTTGAAGATATCTTAGAGTATACGCTCGAAAACTGACATCTACCCGGTACAAGAAACGTGCAGGACACCGCGAACTATATGGCCTTACAGCCTGGCGGCCGGAAGCCGGCGGTGAAGCGCAACGCTGCTGCTGTTATCTATTCCCCTATCCACGACACCCGGACCACTGCGTCAGCAGCGCATACAATTTAGCCGGCTCCAGAGGCTTACGCAGTACCAGGTACCCTTCCTGCTCCGCCGCCAGCAGAACCGGCGAGTTAAATTCGCCGCTAACCATCGCGCCGCTCATGTCCGGCAGACGTTCAAAAAGCGCTTTCAGGATGTCGAAGCCGCTTTCGCCGGATCGCAGACGCTGATCGCACAGCACGGCGAACGGCGTGAAGCCGTCATCGATTATGGCGAACGCTTCTTCAGCGGAGGCCGCACAGCGCACGTTGATCCCCCAGATGCGCATCAGACTCTCCCAGGCAGACGTCACCAGCGGGTCATCATCAACGACCAGGCAGGAACCGCGCAGCGGCGCATAGCGTACCGGCACGGCGGTGCTGTCATCGGCGGGCGGGATGTTCGGCGCGATCTCTTCTCCAGCATATTGAGTGAAGCGCATCCAGAAGCGTGAGCCTTTACCTTCAATAGATTGCATTCCGTACTTCACCTTCATCAGTTTGGCACAGCGGGCAACCACGGCCAGACCCAGCCCGTGTCCGGCGCTGTCGATCTTCCAGGCCAGCTCGGGGCGGTAGTAGGGAGAGAAGATTTTACCTTTCTCGTCATCGGCGATACCGACCCCCGTGTCCCACACCTCCACCAGACACTCGTCACCGCGCGGTCGAATGGCGACCAGCACGCCGCCCTGCTGCGTGTAGCGAAGGGCGTTTTGAATCAGGTTAATCAGCGATTGTCGCACCAGCAGCGGATCGCCCATCACGTAAATGCGGCGTTTGGGCCGACGGGTGGACAGCCTGAGTGCACGGCTGTTGGCCTCTTCGCGAAACAGCGTGATCACCGAGTCGAGCAAAGCGCCGATGTCCACTCTGGAAGGTGCAGTGAGCACGTTCCCGGATTCAATCTTGCTGAGGTCGAGCAGAGAATTGAACATCAAGTGCACCGAGCGAACGCTCTGCTGCAGGTCAAGCAGTTGGGGCGTCAGGCTGTCGTCGCGGTTTCGGTGGATAATCGCTTCGATCAGAAAGCCCATGGCATGTACCGGCTGACGCAGATCGTGGCTGGCGGTCGTCAGGAACTGATTCTTATCCAGCAGCGCCTGCTCCGCTTCCTCTTTAGCCTGACGAAACTGTTCTGCCAGGCGTGAGCTTTTTTCCTCAAGCAGCGCTTGCTGAATGAAGAACGCGTGCGACGTTAACGCATGGCGGTAAATGGCGAAGCCGTAAAGCAGGTTCAGCATCAGCACAATGAACATCAGATCGTCCAGCCGCCAGATAATGCCGAGGTTCAGTACCCCCCAGGAGGCGAAGAAAAAGCACGTAAAAGTGCTGATGACCGGCGTCAGATGCGTCGCATTGGCGGCGACGATGGCGGCAATACTGATATTAAGGAGCAGGAAAAAGTCAAAGTTCTGCGTCTGCGGCGTAATTAAATAGAGAGATGAAATCCCCAGCCCGTGAATAAAAGCAATCTTATTTATGCGCGGAAGCCAGCGGCGCAGGACGTCCGCTTCATCATGCTCTTTCACTTCGCGCCGGTAGCGTCGGTGCAATATTCGGATTGCCACGGCACATAGCAGGTAAATAATTATCCAGGTAATGGTTGGGGCAAGTTCATCGCCCAGCAAATTAATCCAGATGGCGAAAGGAATACCGACAAATGGCACCGCGCTGAAGCTGAACACCAGCCGCATAAAGGTGTTGTTTAGTAAACGGATCTGCGCGGGAGGAGAGATGCCATCGTTCTGTAAGCTCTGGAAAAACCTCATTCTGATGATTCCCGCTTACCATGCAGAAGCGTGATGGCTTCGACCCGACTGTTAACACCTATTTTTTTCAATATATTGCTGATGTGTTCTTTTACCGTGGGCTCAGAAATTGAAAGCTGCGCGGCGATTCTCTTATTCGGCAGGCCGCGCATAATCATATTTAACACGTCTATTTGTCGCGGCGTTAAGTTAAATTTACTTAACTTCTCATTATTCGATTCAACGGAATATTCATTTCTTTCAGGAAACCAGGTCAAATTATCTGTAAGTGCAAAAACGGCCCGTGAGAACATTTCAGGCGGTTCACTTTTCAATACGAAACCGTGCCCCCCGGCGGCGTGAACTTTCTGCCAGATGTCATTATTGTCATCCCCGCTGACCACCAGAAGCCGTACCTGTGGGTAAAGTTGTTTTACTTCTTTGAGTAATTTCAACGCTGTTCCGGACGAGAGCCAAAAATCGATTACCAGCAAACGTGGCGGGCCATTATCCCTAATTTGACGGTAGCAATCCTCCTCATTCGTCACCACGTACGCCTGCTTAAATTGGCAATGTGTAATCAGAAAATTGGCGATGCCGCTTGCTACCAATGGATGGTCATCAACGACCAACGCATAATTGTGCCCCAAAGGATCCTCCTTTTACCTTCGCATATCTGAGTGTACGGATGATTTATTATCTACCCACCCTACTTTAGGAGGGTTTTATCGATTAGGAAAGGGAAATATATTATTCGCTGATTTGGGTAATTCAAAACATAAATACAATCAGTGAAATTAACTGATTGGATATAAAGGATAATTTATGAAAAAACCACTAATCTTTTTAAGCGTTACGTTGATGCTAGCCGGTTGTTCCACGCTTAAAACCGATCAGGCTATTCCACTCCTGCAGGCGGAGACCGCTAAAATGCTGGGGCTGGGCTCATCGGATGAAATAACCGTGACCAATGTTAATGGCGCCCAGCCGGATGCACTGGGAGGACAGAAACTGTCTTATCGCGCGACGACGGAGAAAGGGCGTATTTTCGATTGCTCATCGATGATGATGCCGGGGATTTTAGGATCAGCACCGACGCTGAGCGCGCCAACCTGTACACCTGTTGTCACACATAAATAATTAACGGCAAATCAAAAGGCGTACATAAATAACGCCTTTTACATTCTCTGACATATCTGAGTTTTCATATAAAAACGATTTTCCAGACATCACGCTAATGAGTACGGAGATAGCCCGTGAATAACTCTACATCGCATTCTTTAGCGGTTAAGACGCCGCTTTCCAGACTTTACCTCGCTCTATTTTCCGCGCCGCTGCTACTGCTTTCACCTGTCGATTTCGCGCGCGCAGCCGATGCATTTTTTGATGGCGACTCGCGTATTACCGAAACGCTGGGTTACACCGGAGATGTTTACGTTGGACGTAATCAACCCGGAAACCTGCTGATCGATAATGGCAAAATCACCGCCTATAACATCAACATCGGCCGGCTGTTCGACGGCCAAATTTATGAAAGCGTGGTCACGGTCCGTGGGCCAAACGCCGAGCTTAACGCGGTGAACGATCAGTATGTCCTGCGCGGCGACCTGAATCTTGGCCTCGGCACCCTGCGAGTCGAAGAGGGTGCGTTGGCCAGCGCAAAAGAGATCGTCGTCGGCACCACACGAGGCTACGACAGCCACCTTATCGCCACGGGCACCGGCTCACGCGTGACCAGTAATTTTCTTAGCGTAGGCACCGATCTGGGCGCACGCTCCACGCTGGCGATTGAGGACGGCGCGGCGCTCAGTACCGCCTACGATGCGCGCATCGGCAACGGTACCGGGCCGGGCGAAACCGACACGCTGAGCCCGAAAGCCACCGTCACGGGGAGCGGCTCGCAGTGGAATGTTGGCCGTACGTTAACGCTTTATGGCGACCTGGACGTGCTGAACGGCGGTGCGGTTAACGTTGGCGGCGTACAGGTGGCGGGCGTCTCCGGGGCAGGTAAAACCGCCGAGCTGGTTATTGCGGGCAAAGACTCGCGCTTTACCAGCGGCAGCAGCGTGAGCGTGGGCGATTACGGCAATGGCGTGCTGTCTGTGATTGACGGCGGTTCATTTTCCGCTGGCAGCAATGCGCTGATCGTGGGGACTTCGGGTTCCGGTTCGAATCGGGGCGCACTCATCATCGGCAGCCGCGGCAACATGGACACCGGCACCGGTTTAACTGAGCCAACGCTTGGCACAGCGGGCGGCGCAGGTACTCTCGATGCGAATACGGCAATCAGCCTGCGCGGCGGGCTGTTCGGCAGCTATGTCTACTTCAACCATACCGACGGAAATTACGTCTTCAGCAACAAGATGAGCGGCGAAGGTGAGGTAATCAATACCTCCGGGCAGACAACGCTGAACGGCGATCTTTCAGCCCTTCAGGCGAACGTGACCGCACGCGGTGGCAAAGTCATTATTGCCAGCAACATCAACACTCAGCCAGAAGACGATATTTTTGATATTCAGACCCTTAGCGCCGAGAACGGCGGGACGCTGATCCTCAACGCGACGGCGGGAACCGACGTCAGCAACGGGCTGGGCTACAGCAGCGCCGCGTCAATCAAGGCCGGCGGTACGCTTGGGGGGAACGGCACGCTGGGCCAGACCGAGATCCTGTCCGGCGGGCATATTTCACCAGGGGATGGCGATATCGGCACGCTGACGCTGAAGCGTTATCTGAATTTTGTGGGTGAGTCTTTCTATGACGTCGATATCGCCGGTGATGGCCGCAGCGACCAGTTGCTGGTAGCGGGCAAAACGACCATCAGCGATCGGGCTCAGGTCCAGGTCACCGCGCTGGATCCGCAAACCAGCTACAAAACGGGCCAAAGCTACCGCATTTTAACCTCCGACGGGGGAATTGACGGTCAGTTCGCGGGGGCGATTTCCAAATCCGCCTTCCTGGACGTGGCGCTCAACCAGAGCACTAACGCCGTCGATCTGACCATCGCGCAGAAAGAGACCGGCGGCGAGAATCCTGGAGGCGAAAACCCGGGAGGAGGAAACCCAGGCGGTGAGAATCCTGGCGGTGAGAACCCGGGGGGAGAAAACCCTGGCGGTGAGAATCCTGGCGGTGAGAACCCGGGGGGAGAAAACCCTGGCGGTGAGAATCCGGGCAGCGGCAAGCCGGGGATTTTCCAGACCGTCGCCAATAGCAGCAACCAGTGGAATACCGCCGGCGCGCTCTCCACGCTGACGCAAAGCGGCCCGTCGCTGGCGCTGTACAACTCGCTGCTGGTGCTGAGCGCGCCGGAAGCGCGCGAGGCGTTCAACCAGCTGTCCGGTGAAGTTTATCCGTCAGTACAGTCCAACCTGATCGCCGGCAGCACGCAGGTGTTTAACGTGTTAAACCAGCGTATGCAGCGCGCGTTTGATAACGACAGTCTGCCGATACCACCGTTAGCGATGTCGCTGGTGCAGCAGCCGGAGCCGCAAAACAATGGCGTCTGGGGCCAGACCTTCAGCTCCTGGAGCCGAAACAGCGGCGACGGTAACGTGGGCAAGCTGGACGGTAATACCACCGGCTTTCTGCTTGGGGCCGATCGCAAGCTCGCGGACCATAACGTGCGTGTCGGCGGCTACTTCGGCTACAGCCGGGGCGATTACGACGTCGACAGCCGTCGCTCCTCAACGGATACCGACAACTACCACCTTGGCCTGTATGCCGCCGGTCAACAGGATGCGTTCTCCCTTCGCGGCGCGCTGGGCTACACCTGGCACAAGATCGAAGGCGAGCGCAATGTTGATTTCAGCGGCTTCTCGGATCGGCTGAAGTCGGATTACGACGCCAACTCGCTGCTGGCGTTCACCGAAGCGGGCTACCGTTTCGGCCAGCCTGATATGAATATCGAGCCGTTCGTCAATTTATCGTACATTCGGCTGCATACCGACAGCTTCAGGGAAGACGGCGGTGCCGCCGCGCTGAGCGTGCGTAACGAAACGATGAACACCTTCTATTCCACCCTCGGGGTGCGCGGTGTGACCGAGTTGCCGAAGAACGTTAACCTCTACGGTTCGTTGGGCTGGCAGCACGCCTATGGCGATAAGAATACCTCTTCGCGCATGGCGTTTGCGGGCAGCGACGCGTTCATTACTCAGGGTCAGGCCGTGGATGAGGACGTGATGGTGGGTGATATCGGCGTGAGCGTACAGCTGTCTCGTGCTGCGACGCTGGATGTGGGTTATCAGGGGCAATATGGTGCGGATACCCGCGTCAACTCGGTTAACGCTAATCTGCGCTGGTCGTTCTGACCTATCTGCATTTAAAAAACCCGCCCTCGTGGCGGGTTTTTGCTTTTGGCTTCTGACAATGTCAGGGATCGTTCCCAACCGCGTCCAGCAGTTTATTTTTAAAGATAAATAAACACGCCTCGTTGAAGTTCTCCGCCCCCAGGCGCTCCGACAGCGCCGTTCGTTTGCGGTAAAGGCTTTTAACCGACGTGTTCAGCTCATCGGCAATCGCCTCCATCGACATCCCTGCCCTCAGCAACCGCAGCATGATTGCTTCGTGCGTGCTAAGCCGCAAGTTAAGCAGCCATTTGGTGGACAGGCGCCTGCCCTTCATATTGAGCACCAGGTTAAATAACGACGCCATATCCGGCGCTGTAAGCGACGTGTTCATAAACAACTTCATACTGAGTAGATTCTCCTCGCGATGTCGCATATCCAGCATAACGCAGCAGATCGTTTTTTTTGTTCTGGCCGGATGGCGTATCAGGTAGTCATATAAGCGGAGCGGAGAACGACTATCAATCAACACAGAATATTCATCTGCACCGTTATCAAATATGTTTCTGTCAATCGAGTCGAGCAGGATAATATCCGGGAAAAATAGCCTCATCCCCCTGACAAGATAGCGATCCTGAGTCACTAACACTATTGAAGTTGCCACTAACCATCCCTTTTAGATTAAAGCAAGAACGCGCCTTCAGAAAGAAGGCCGCCTTCGTTTTATAGCGCTGTAATATTAACGACAATATGTATTCTGGCGTTGAACATCCCTCAATACAGACATTGATGAGCAAGACTTCCTGTAGACTTTCATTCAATGGCTGGCATTAATTATAAATAAAAAACAACCTCAGAAAAGACACTTCTCTGAACATTAAGAATTTTTGTCATGAAACTTCCCAAACATGCACCAGAAAGTACTTTAAATGCTACAATCAAACCGCATTTAAAATATAAAAAAATCAACCGCCTTAAAAATAAAAATCAATAATATCAATTAGTTGTAATTATAAGCTCAATTCTCAATAATCACCAAAAGCATCTCATTCCAGAATTATCCCAAAACTCCCCGTCAGCTTTTCACCATATTTATCCGGCAACATATCAGGTGTACATTACCTTCCACTCAGCTCACAAAGAGGAGGAACCATAATTACCTTTAAGTAAGTACCCCGTAACGTTAATGCATTCAGATTTAATGTTCTCATTTATGGCCTTTAACGAAGAGTTAAAAGGCGGCCGTGTTATGCAATGGATTCATGATAAACAAATGGCAAATAGATATGGAAAGATCGCTTCGCTTCAATACGTTATTCTTTTATCGCGTCCCAGGATTATTGTTTCTGCTATTTCTGTTTCCTGTTCTCGGTCAGGCAACGGAATCCGTTTATGAGCAACAGATTCAACAGGCGCGTAACGGTAATTACGCGCCGTTTCTCAATTACCTTCAGCGTTATCAGCAACAGCATGCTCTGACGCCTGAGCAAGTCGCGGACTGGTTACAGGTGGCTGCATGGGCTGGTCGCGATGACGAGGTGATTCAGGTCTGGCGGCGTTACGGCATTTATATGCCGCTGCCCGCTCGCGGCGTTGCTGCCGTCGCGCAATCCAGGCGAAATCAAAAAGCATGGCAGCCGGCTCTCGTGCTCTGGAAAGAGGCGCGTAGCCTTGCGCCGGATAATGACGATTATCGTATCGGCTATATTAAAACCCTGGCCGATGCCCGCATGGATACGCTCGCTCTGCATGAAGCCCGTCAGCTGGTGACGGAGGATCCCTCTCCGGCGCATCTTCAGACGCTCTCGTACGTCTGGTTACGCCAGGGAAAAAGCTGGGATCGGCTTTTAGCGGACACGCGCGCGCTGACCCTCGCGCCGGAGAATAAAGCGCTCCTCAGCGAGCTGATTGATGCGCTAACGGATAGCCGGGTGAGTACCCCCGCGCTGATGCTGTCGCAAAGGGTAACGCTGCCCCCCGCGCAGCGACGCCGTCTTGAGCTTAATGCCGCCGCCGAGTGGGTTCGGCTGGCCGATGTTCCTGGCAGAACGGAAAAGGAGCGTCTGCAGCTGGCGCAAACGGCACTGAATCGTTACGACGCCCTGCTCTCCCGCTGGCAAAACGAACCGCAGGCAGCGGAAGACGTCATCCTCGCCCGTATCGACAGGCTTGGCGCGCTGTACGCGCATGGCGATTACCCGCAGGTCATCCGTGAATATCAGGCGCTGAGGGACGCGCAGCATCCCGTGCCGGGCTGGGCCATCGGCTGGGTGATCTCCGCGTATCTGCAGGAGAAAAACGCGGCTGCCGCCTTCGCGCTTCTGCAACGCTATCCGCAATACGCCGCCGATCCGCAGGATGAGGAGCATGCGCTTTTCTACGCCTGGCTGGATACCGGGCAGTATCAGGCCGCCCACCGCTACGTTGAGCGCCAGACCCGCAACGTTCCGTGGACCCGCTACGATTTTGGGTCCCCTGTCCCTCAGCCGAACGATCGGTGGCTTACCGGGCAGTCGCTCAAATTTAACTATTTGCTCTCGACTAACGCCCTTCCGGAAGCCGAAAAGCTGGCACACCGTCTGGCGACAACGGCGCCGGGCAATCAGGGGTTGCAGATTGACTATGCCACCCTGCTTCAGGCACGGGGCCTGCCGCGTGCGGCCGAGAAAACGTTAAAAAGAGCGGAGGCGCTGGAGCCATCAAATCTGGAGCTAGAGCAGCAGCAGGCTTACGTCGCCATGGATCTGCAGGAGTGGCGACAGATGGATTTACTGGCCGACGACGTGCTTGCCCGCGCCCCCGTCGATCGCAGCGCCAGGCGTCTGGACAGACTCCGAACTGTCCACCACATGTCCGAGCTGCGCCTCAACGCGAGCAAGGGTTTGCACTCCGATAACCCCATCAGCGGGACGTACGACCTGAACCTGGACGCCACGCTCTATGGACCCCCCGTGGCGGATAGCTGGCGGCTGTTTGCCGGCACCCGCTATGCGCAGGGGAATTTCGATGAAGGCAAAGGCACCAGCCGTCACCTCCTGGGCGGCGTCGAGTGGCGTCCTCGCGACCTTCAGCTCGAAGCCGAGCTCTCCAGCAACCGCTATCACGGGGCAAACAAGCCAGGCGCTCGCCTCTCAACAACGTACTTTCTCGATGATAACTGGCAGGTCAACGGCAGCCTTGAACGCTTATCCCGCACCACGCCCCTGCGGGCCTTACGCAACGGGATTAGCGCCAACCGGGGTGAAGGCGGGGTGCGTTGGTATCAAAACGAGCGCCGTGAGTATCAGTTCAGCGCCGCCGTCAGCCGCTTCTCCGATCATAACCGCCGGCAGGAATACACCCTTGCGGGTAAGGAGCGTCTCTGGCAGACCCCGACCCTGACGCTGGATCTCGAACCGGGGATCGCCGCCAGTAAAAACAGCCAGCGGGACACGCTCTATTACAATCCGGCGCGGGATCTGTCCGTGACGGCTGCCCTGGCCGTTGACCATGAGATGTACCGCCATTACGACACCCTCTGGAGCCAGCAGTTCGTGGCCGGAGGCGGCAGCTACTGGCAGAAAAAGCAGTCCGCTGGCGCCATCGTCCTGCTGGGCTACGGGCAACGCGTCCAGTGGAATAACGTTATTGATACCGGCGTGATGCTGAACTGGGATAAACGCCCTTATGACGGCAAACGCGAGAGCAACCTCTCCGTCACGCTTGATGCGACTTTACGCTTTTAAGGATGAATATGCTGAACACACGCTTTTCCGCGAGCCTGATACTCATCGGCTGGCTCTGCCTCAGCGCGAGCGTCTGCGCGCAGGCGATTTCGTTCGTTGCGCCCAAAGCGCGGCCGCAGCCGGAGGCGAGCAAACCCTGGCCGCAGAACCAGTTTCTGGTGCTGGCCTACCACGACGTCGAAGACGATGCCGCCGATCAGCGCTACCTCTCCGTGCGCACCAGCGCGTTAAACGAGCAGATAAGCTGGCTTCTGCACAACGGCTATCACGCCATCAGCGTGCAGGACATTCTGGACGCGCATGACGGAAAAAAAACGCTGCCGCCAAAAGCCGTTCTGCTCAGCTTTGACGATGGCTACAGCAGCTTCTACACCCGCGTATGGCCACTGCTCAAGGCCTGGAACGTCCCTGCGCTTTGGGCGCCGGTGGGCAGTTGGGTGGATACGCCAGCAAACCAGAAGGTGAACTTTGGCGGCCTGATGACGCCCCGCGATCGCTTCGCGACCTGGGACATGGTGCGCGAGCTCAGCCAGTCCCCGCTGATTGAAATCGGATCGCATACCTGGGCCTCGCATTACGGCATCGTCGCCAACCCGCAGGGCAGCCGTGAACCGGCTATCGCCAACCGCTTTTATGACAAAGCCACGGGCCGCTATGAAACCGACCAGCAGTTCAACCAGCGGATCGGCGATGACGTCCGCAAGGTGACGGAGAAAATCGCGCAGGTGACGGGCAAGGCGCCGCGCGCCTGGGTCTGGCCTTACGGCGCCGCAAACGGTACGTCGCTCGCCATCGCCAGACAGCAGGGTTATCAGCTGGCCTTTACCCTTGAGGACGGGTTGGGGAATGTGCAGGAGCTGGGCAACATCCCCCGCCTGCTGATCGCCGGGAATCCCTCGCTCAAGGCGTTTGCCAGTACGGTCAGCCAGGCTCAGGAGCGCGATCCCGTGCGCGTCATGCACGTCGATCTCGACTACGTTTACGATCCCGATCCGGCCCAGCAGACCCAAAACATCAACAGGCTGATCCAGCGGGTCTACGACATGAAAATCAGCCACGTTTTCCTGCAGGCGTTTGCCGACCCGCAGGGCGACGGCAGGATCAGGGCGCTCTATTTCCCCAACCGCCGGCTTCCGGTCCGGGCCGACCTCTTTAACTTTGTCGCCTGGCAGCTGCAAACCCGCGCGGGCGTGAAGGTCTTCGCGTGGATGCCGGTGCTCTCGTTCGATCTCGATCCTTCCCTGCCCCGCGTGCAGCGTCGGGACGATCGAACCGGTCAGCTGCGCGAGGCCAATGAGCCCTACATCAGGCTTTCCCCGTGGGATCCGCAGGTTCGCCAGCAGGTGACGGAGATCTATGAGGATCTGGCCCGCCATGCCAGCTTCAACGGGGTCCTGTTCCATGACGATGCGGTGCTGACGGACGTTGACGTTGACGCTGCCGGGCAGGACACGACGCGTCAGAAAAGCCGGAGGCTTATCGGGTTTACCCGCACCCTGGGCCAGGCGGTGAAGCATATCCGCGGCCCGCAGATAAAAACCGCGCGCAATATGTTCGTCTTACCCATTCTGCAGCCCGAAAGCGAAGCGTGGTTTGGGCAGAATCTCGATGATTTTCTGGCGGCCTATGACTGGACGGTACCGATGGCCATGCCGCTGATGGAGTCCGTTCCGGCGAATGAGAGCAATGCCTGGCTGACGCGTTTGATCAAAGCCGTCGCAACGCGGCCCGGCGCGCTGGATAAAACCATCTTCGAACTGCAGGCCAGAGACTGGGAGCAGAAACCGCAGCGCGCCGTTTCCGACAGCCAGCTTGCGGCGTGGATGCGCGTCCTCCAGCTTAACGGCATCAAAAACTACGGCTACTACCCTGACGATTTCATCAATAACCAGCCTGATATCTCACGCATCAGGCCCGTATTTTCTTCCTACTGGTACCCTGACAATGACTGATCGCATAATCGCCTTTTCCATTTTATGTCTGGTATTCGGGTTGCCGTTAGGCGTGGCAGCCCTCTTTACCGGCGAGCTGATTCTGGATTTTGTCTTCTTCTGGCCGCTGTTTATGTCCGTGCTCTGGGTCACCGGCGGGCTCTATTTCTGGTTTCAGCTTGAACGCCGCTGGTCGTGGAATAAAGACACGCCCGCCCCGGTACTTGCCGGCGAGCCGCTCATCTCCATTCTTATCCCCTGCTTCAACGAGGGACGAAATGCCCGGGAGACCATCAGCGCCGCGCTGGATCAGCGGTATGAAAATATAGAAGTTATCGCCATCAATGACGGCTCCTCTGACAACACGGCGGAGGTATTGCAGGCGCTGGCGCAGGAGCAGCCGCGCCTGCGGGTGATCAACCTCGCGGAGAACCAGGGAAAAGCCGTGGCGCTCAAAGCCGGGGCGGCGGCGGCCCGGGGCGATCTGCTGGTCTGCATTGACGGCGACGCCCTGCTCGACCGCGACACCGCTGCTTATCTGGTAGCGCCGCTGATTCAGTATCCCCACGTTGGGGCGGTTACCGGGAACCCGCGAATTCGCACGCGCTCCACGCTGATTGGCCGCATTCAGGTAGGCGAGTTTTCGTCCATCATTGGGCTCATCAAGCGGACGCAGCGGATCTATGGCCGAGTCTTTACCGTCTCCGGCGTCATTGCCGCCTTTCGCCGTCAGGCGCTGGCGGACGTCGGGTACTGGAGCCCGGACATGATCACCGAAGACATCGACATCAGCTGGAAGCTCCAGCTGCGCCACTGGGATATCTTTTTCGAGCCGCGGGCGCTGTGCTGGATCCTGATGCCGGAGACGCTCAAGGGCCTGTGGAAGCAGCGTCTGCGCTGGGCCCAGGGCGGCGCGGAGGTGTTTCTGGTCAACCTGCGCAAGATGGTGCGCTGGGAACATCACCGCATGTGGCCCCTGTTTCTGGAGTACGCGCTGTCAACGCTGTGGGCCTTCGCGTATGCGATAACGGTGCTGCTGTTCGTCATCAGCCACGTCGCGCCCATTCCCGCCAGGCTGACCGTTGAAACCCTGTTTCCCCCGGCGTTTACCGGGCTGCTGCTGGGCGTGATGTGCCTGCTGCAGTTCCTGGTCAGCTTGTACATCGAGCGGCGCTATGAGCGCAAGGTGGCAAGCTCGCTTTTCTGGGTGATTTGGTTCCCGATGGTCTACTGGATGATTGGCCTGTTCACCACCCTCGTCGCATTTCCAAAAGTCATGCTTAAACGTCAGCGTGCCCGCGCGCGCTGGATCAGTCCGGACCGGGGAAAAGGGAGCCTTCAATGAACGAAAATACCTTAATTTTGACTGAACATCGCTTGCTGCCACGTCTTTTCGATGCCGCGTTAACCGCGATGGCGTGGGGCGGATTTCTGTTTTTCCTGTATGCCAGGCTGTGGATGCAGTTAACCGAGGAGAGCGACCACCGGTGGAGCGTGATTATTGCCTCCTTTAATACGGTGTTGATCTATTTGCTGTTCGCCGCGCTCAACGGCTGGCTGCTGATTTTGTGGTATCAGTACAACCGCCGCCGCACGCACGCAAGGCGCCGCCAGCCGGGCTATTTTCGCCAGGAGGAGCTGGCCCGCAGCTTTAATGTCTCACCGCAGATCATCTCCGAGATGAGCCAGTACAACCTGCTGACGGTGTATCATGACCAGATTGGACGCATCATCGATCTGAAGATCAGCGAGCAGCTGGAAGAGGAAGAGCAGTAACGAAAAGCCCCCGCAGGATGCCCTGCGGGCTGAGGGATCCACAGTAATTTTTAAGCAGAAGCAATAACCTTGTTTCAGAACGGCTTTAGGCTTTCAGCGATGCCCTGGTCCGGCTGTAAATCGCTGAGGCGTTTGCCTTCCGGCCGGGGCGAGGCGCATGGATGCGCCGAGAGGGCGGGCTTTACAGGGACGTTACCTCCGCCCGTCCCCGATAAGCCGGAAGGAATAAGCCGAGGGCACCGCGAAGCGGCGATTTACCGCCGGGAGCCCGGGTCGCCAGGGTGGTGGCGACTGAGCCACCCTGGCACGTTCACAGGTATTGTCGTTAAAGAGTAGCAAGGAACATACAGTGAACGGAATGACCACCAGAGCCGTATGTTCCCCCTCACCCCAGCCCTCTCCCTTGTACAGTCCGGGGACATGGTAGACAGGTGTTCGGGGACATGGTGAACACTTTTTAACATCCTTTACCCATGGTGATCGACTTTTTCTTCAGGTCGATCACCCCCACTTTCGTGCTGTACCACCATACTTCATAGCAGCCATCTTTCACCGTCTCCTTCAGCCCGACCCGTTCTCCCCTGAACGCCTTGCCTGCGCTCAGACTTACCCCTTTCACGCTCAGCTTTCCGCTGACATCCACTTTCCTGACCATCATCCCTTCATCGTATTCCGGGGGCGTTGTGTTGCCGCTGTACTGCCGGGCTGACGGCTGATACCGCGAGCCCGGTACCGCCATATCCAGCGCCTCGTGCGGGCGTTCAAGGTTATAGACCGTCCGCCAGTGGTCGAAGGCGCGCTGCAGCTCACCGCTGTCCGCGAACCATTTTCCCTGCAGCACTTCCGCCTTCAGGCTGCGGTGAAAACGCTCCAGCTTGCCCTGCGTCTGCGGATGGTAAGGCCGGGAGTGCCCCACCCGGATACCCAGGCGCATCAGCCACAACTCCAGCGCCGTCCAGGTGCCGGTGGTGTCGCCCCACGGTGAGCCGTTGTCCATCGTCATCCGGTCCGGCAGGCCGTAACGCTCAAACACGCTGACCAGCTGCTGCTGCACGGTCTCGCGCCGTTCATCAGTACAGTGCGCAAGGCACAGGGAAAAACGGGAGTGGTCGTCCAGCAGGGTGAGCGGATGGCAGCGGCCACCGCCAAAGAGAAAGTGGCCCTTAAAATCCATCTGCCAGAGGCGGTTCGGCGCGTCGTATTCGAAGCGTCCCGTGGCGGGAATGCCCGGTGAAGCGCCCGGCAGCAGGCCGTGACGGGCCATGAGGTTATGGACGGTGCTGAAGGCGGGCATGGGGTGCCCCTGGTCTTCGAGCCAGCGCTTAATCTTGCGTGCGCCCCAGCGTTCATGACGGTCATGCGCCATGCGCAGCAGGGCCGTGATGTCGTCAGATGAGCGGTTCGGGGAATGGTGCGGTATGCGCGGGCGGTCCTGAAGGCCGGACGGGCCTTCGTGAGCCCAGCGGCGAAGCCACTTGTAGCCGGTGGCAGGTGAAATGCCAAAGCGACGGCAGAGGGAACGGATGTTCGCCCCGTCCTGCGAGGCGAACAAAACAAACCCGGTACGTAATGACATGGTATCTCTCGCATCCCAGGGCATAAGCGACTCCATAAACGGGTTCTTATGCCTCAGTTGTAAGTGTCTACCATGTCCCCGAACAAGTGTTCACTATGTCCCCGGACTGTACACCCTCAAGGGAGAGGGGGTCGTCTGTGCAGACATTATGTTGTAGGGAACCCTCAACCCTGCGGGGGGATTTTTATAGCGAGTCTTTAACCACAATCAGCGGCTCAATATCGCTCTCTTTTTTCACCACCAGCGAATCGTCGCCGCGCAGGCAGGTCCCGCCGTAGTTTCCGCCCACGGTAAAAGTGCAGACCTGAATGTACTTGCCGTCGACGTTCGGCAGACACCACAGCTGCTGGTAGATGTTTTTACGGTCAACAAACTTGCCGCTGGATTTATCCAGCAGCTCGTCCTGGGCGCTGATGAGATCGATATTGCTGCCGCAGCGGCCGGCAATCGGCTTAACGGCGTATCCGGTCTGCTTCAGCAGGTCGTTAACCTCAAAATTGGTATCGAGCAGGTAGCGGTGGTTCGGGAACAGCTGCCACAGGACCGGGAGAATCGCCTTGTTTCCGGGAATAACGGTCCACAGCGGTTCGAAGACCAGCACTTCCGGACGCAGCAGAACATCAATCAGGCGCACTTCGCCCTCAGGATGCCCGGTGCGGATCGGCACGGCGGCGTATTCGGTTTCGCTCACCTCGCGGATCTGCTCTATCGCCGTTTCCCACGCCCAGGTTTTCCACACGCAGTTGACGTGGCGACCTTCGTCGTCAATCAGCTGCCCGGCGGCATCCCAGCTCAGCGCGCCCAGCCCGTGCAAGATTTTGGTCTCGAACCCGGCCTGTATCAGCGAACGCTGAATAAAGAGCGCGTGATAGTCCTCTTCCACATCGTTGTCCTGCATGATGTGGACGAACGGCCGCGCGTGGCTGTGCTTCCATGCGCCGGTCAGCTCTTCCAGCAGCCCTTCTGCCGGGTTATGCCCGTTGCCGCGATAGCCGTTTTTCACCCACTCTTCAAGAATGAGCCCGCCTTCAGTGTGACAGGACGCGGAGTCGGCGTTGTACTCGTAGACCTTAATGCCGCGCTCATCCATACAGAAATCCATACGACCGGTGATCATATGGTGGCGACGCCACTGCCAGGAGAGGCGCAGGCGCGGCCAGAGGATTTTCGGGATGTCGAACAGCGCCAGCAGGCTGTCGTCTTTCAGCACTTTGTCGGTGGCGTGCAGGTACATCAGATGCAGTTCGTTGGTGGCCTTGATAAGCTCCTGCTCGGCGCTTTCGGTGATGGTAAAATACTGGCAGGGATCTTTGTTGATCACATGACCGTTCGCGCGGATATACGCCTGCTGAAGCGCATCGTCCTCGTTGAGCCATTTCCCGTCGAACTGACGTTTGTTTTTCAGCCGCGCGCCGCGGATTTTCAGTAGTTCGCCGTCAGGTTCAGGCTGGGGAATGCTGTGCTCCGTGTCATCCGTCTGGATCATCCAGCCGAGAATTTCGGTATCGCTGAAGGTGTCATGGAGGGTGTAGCAGCCGTTTTCCACGGTCATGCGCAGCTCCCGCGTCCACTGCTGCCCGAGCGGCAGTGGGGAGTGAATCACGTTCTGCTCCGCAATACGCACCTTATCGTCCAGAAGCTGGGTAATCACCGCCACGTGGCCGGTCTCGTGAAACTCGCCGCCTTTTTGCCAGATCAGCAGCGCGCCCGCGCGCGGCGCGCGTTTTGAGCCATTGGCAAAAGCCTGAAGGGGCAGAATGTTATCGTTCACCACCTGGCGTAAAAAGCGCAGGGAGAAGATCTCCCACGCCATGCCGACGTCGGTAAACACGAAGCCATAGTTGAGAAACAGGAAACGGCGGGCAAACTCAACGCACTGCCACTTGTGGCCCATGTATTCGTTGCCGATATAGCTGCGAAAATCCGCGTCTTCGGGGTATTTGCGCGGATCCAGACTGCCGTAATTTGAAGAGTAAATCGCCACGCCACCGGGCGCATAGCCTAACAATGTCCCAAATGGCGCATCACTGCTTAACGTTCCTTTACGCATGTATCCAACCTAAAACAGGCAGGCGGCAATTTTTTAAGGGTTGTCGTCGTCTGCACGTTGTAATTAACCTGACAGAGGAGGATTTATCATACACCTACACTGACCGTTGCGCTCACATCGTTAAACGGTCGCTTCATCTCCTGCTAAACTCCCTCAACACATCACTCAAAAGGCAGGCCAACATGTCAGACAACACGTATCAGCCACCCAAAGTGTGGGAATGGAAAAAGAACGGCGGCGGCGCATTCGCCAACATTAACCGCCCAATTTCCGGTGCAACGCATGAGAAAGATCTGCCCGTGGGCTCCCACCCTCTGCAGCTTTACTCTCTCGGGACACCGAACGGCCAGAAGGTGACGATCATGCTCGAAGAGCTGCTGGCGCTGGGCGTGACGGGCGCGGAGTATGACGCGTGGTTGATCCGCATCGGCGAGGGCGATCAGTTCTCCAGCGGGTTTGTAGAGGTGAACCCGAACTCGAAAATTCCGGCGCTGCGTGACCACTCCACGAACCCGCCAACACGCGTCTTTGAATCCGGCAATATTCTGCTTTATCTGGCAGAGAAATTTGGTCACTTCCTGCCGAAAGACCCGGCGGGACGCACCGAAACCCTGAACTGGCTCTTCTGGCTGCAGGGTGCGGCGCCGTTCCTCGGCGGCGGCTTTGGCCACTTCTATAACTATGCGCCGGTAAAAATCGAGTACGCAATTGACCGCTTCACCATGGAAGCCAAGCGCCTGTTCGACGTGCTGGATAAACAGCTGGCGCGCGGTCGCTACGTCGCGGGTGAGGAGTACACCATCGCGGATATGGCGATCTGGCCGTGGTTCGGCTGCGTGGCGCTGGGCAGTGTCTATAACGCCGCCGAGTTCCTGGACGCAGAAAAGTATACCAACGTCCAGCGCTGGGCGAAGGACGTGGCGAACCGCCATGCGGTTAAGCGCGGTCGCATCGTTAACCGCACCAGCGGCGAGCTGAACGAGCAGCTCCACGAACGCCACGCGGCGAGCGACTTCGAAACCAATACGGAAGACAAGCGTCAGGCGTAACGTTCCGCCGGGCGGAGCCCCGCCCGGCAACCGGGATCCTTACCCAGGGCATGATTCGCCTAAAGGTTGAGTCGGTATTGCTGGCACTATCTGGCCGTTTTTCTCCCCTCAGCGTGAGAAACGACGTATCAACCGACAGCAGTCACAAAGGATCTGTTATGAAACTTATTAAAACAACGCTGGTTATCAGCGCCCTCATGTTTTCCACCTCTGGAATGGCCATCGACAAAACCGCTGCCGGCGCGGTAGCAGGCGCTGCCATTGGCGCAGCCACGGGCAAAGATCTGAAATCGACCGTGGGCGGTGCCGTGGTGGGCGCAGGTACGGGGGCGATGTTCAAAAAAGGCGAAAAAGGCAAAGACGCACGTAAGGGCGGTGCCGTGGGTGCCGTCGTTGGCGCGGGCGCGGCTGCGGTGACGGGCAATAGCGTGCTGAAAGGTGCGGCCGTTGGTGCGGGCACGGGCGCGCTGATTGGTGAAGCGACGCACTGATAGGGTGTTCTACCTTGTGAACCGATATGAATAATAAACCCAGCGATCGCGCTGGGTTTTTTGTGTTGTCTGAATCAGATACGCGCACGTTCGAACAACCGACGCGCGGCTGGCGTTAACCCTGTCATATGAATGCAGGCGTGCACCATGCCCGGCAGCCGTTCGCAGCGTACTGGTACCCCCGCCTCGTCAAGCCGCCGCGCATACGCTTCAGCCTCATCGCGCAGGGGATCATATTCGCAGCTGAGGATGGTTGCCGGCGGTAAATCCCTCAGCGAGGCCATATGCAGCGGTTCGGCACAGGGATGACGACGGTCTCCCAGATAGTGTTCCCAGCAAAACGCCATCGCATCACGCGTTAAAAAATAACCTTCAGCAAATTCACAATAGCTTTCGGTCGACATCTCGCGACTTAACGCCGGGTAGAGCAGCAACTGATGCTCTATATGAGGTCCGCCGCGATCCCGGGCCAGCAGCGTTGCCGCGGCAGCAAGATTACCGCCTGCACTGTCACCGCCCACCGCCAGACGGGTTGCATCTATCCCCAGAGCCGCGGCCTGTTCACTGGCCCAGCACAGTGCCTGATAAACATCTTCTAACGGCCTTGGGAAGGGGAACTCCGGCGCCAGACGGTAATCCACGGAGAGTATTTTCCGGCCAGTAGCATTAGCCAGTGCCTGACAGGGCCGATCGTACAGCGACAGCGACCCCAGACACCATCCGCCGCCGTGAGCAAACAGCATTGCAGGCTGCGCGATATCTGCGTTTGAGGCAGCAGGCGTATAGGCGCGAAGGCCGATAGCGTAGCCATCATCGGCGATAACAACATAATGTTGAATGGCGTCACCGGTTTCCTCCTCGCCCTGTAGCCGCAACAAACCCGCGTCGGTGGCGGCACGCAAGTCGGCTAACGACGCTGGCTGTGGCGCGCCCGATGATGCAGCCAGAAAGTCAGCAATGTGTTTATCAAGCGGCACGATCGGTGTCCTCTGAGAGAAAGGGTACAATCAGCCCAATAAACGCCTCATAGCACTCTTCGGTAATAAAATGCCCGCAGTCAGCCACCGTCTCGCCCCGTAGATCCAGGGCATTACCCTGCAGGGTTGTCAGCGGCGCATCGCGCGTCGCATGTTCCGCTCCCACCGTCAGTACCGGCATGGTTAAAGGCGTTTGCGCGCGGAGCTGGTTTTGCCTGATGGTTTCCGGGATCGCACGATAATAGTCAAAGCCTGCACGCAGTCCTCCCGGTGTCGAATAGGCGTCGATATACACCTGAGCAGCCACCCGATCGCGGCGATGTGCCCAGCGGTCGAAAATAAAGCTGAGATAGTGTGATTCACGCCCGCAGGTCAGGGTTTCGGGTAAATCCGCCAGTTGATTAAACATGAAGTGCCAAAGAAAAATGTTCTCTTCCGGTGCGACGAAAATCGGCGGCGGAGGAGCCAGGCCAGGGATAACCGCTTCGGTCAGCACAAGACGCTCCACCGCATCAGGAAAATCGCTTGCCATGGCGTAACCAACCCACATGCCAATATCGTGGCCCACTATGCGGTACTGTGAATGCCCCAGTTGCGCCATCAGTGTATGCAGGATGGCGCCAACGCGTCCGGTGTCATAGCCGTCGCGCGGTTTATCGGAATCCCCGATGCCGGGTGGATCAACCGCTATCGCCTGAAACCCCGCCTGCGCCAGCGCCTGCATGACGTAGCGCCACGTATACCAGGTTTGAGGCCAACCGGGTATCAGCAGGACCGGATGACCTTTGCCCGCTACGACGCAATGAATACGTTGTCCATCCACTTTCGTATAGACATGTTCTGCCCTGAGATCCTGGTTCAGGATCCCATCATATTGTTGTTCCATAGGAATTCCCTGTGATGTGACGGTTTAGCGAATGCCGAGTAATGCGTTGATTTGCTGAGCATTGACCGGCGCACCGGCGAAGTCATCGAAGACTTTATCGGTGATGTGAATAATGTGGTCGCGGATGAACGCTGCCCCTTCTCTGGCACCGTCCTGCGGGTTTTTCAGACAGCATTCCCACTCCAGGGTTGCCCAGCCAGCATAATCGTATTGGGTCAGCTTCGAGAAAATAGCCCTGAAATCAACCTGACCGTCGCCCAGTGAGCGAAAACGCCCTGCGCGTTCGAGCCATGACTGATACCCACCATAAATCCCCTGACGACCGGTTGGATTAAATTCAGCATCTTTGACGTGAAACATGCTGATAACGTCCTTATATATATCAATAAATTCCAGATAGTTAAGCTGCTGAAGCACCATGTGGCTCGGGTCAAAAAGTATCCGGCAGCGTGGATGCGCCTTCACCCGCTGATAAAACATTTCAAACGTCACGCCATCGTGCAGATCTTCACTCGGATGAATTTCATAGCACAGGTTGATGCCATGTTCGTCGCAGGCGTTGAGCACCGGCATCCAGCGTCTGGCCAGCTCGTCAAAAGCGGTTTCAATTAACCCTTCCGGGCGCTGCGGGAACGGGAACAGATAAGGCCATGCCAGCGAGCCTGAGAATGTCCCCAGATCGCTGAGACCAAGCCGGGCGGAAGCCTTCACCGCCATCAGCAGCTGTTGCCGTGCCCACTCGCCGCGTGCTTGCGGGTTGCCGTGTATTTCCGGCGGCGCGAAGCTGTCGCACAGGCTGTCATACGCCGGATGGACCGCCATTAGCTGGCCAAAGATATGGCTGGTCAGCTCACTCACGACCAGGCCATGTTCCGCCAGCATGCCGGTAAGATCGTCACAATAGGTCTGGCTTTCCGCCGCCGTCGAAACGTCGAACAGCCGACGGTCCCAGGCCGGGATTTGTAATGCCTTAAAACCGGTTTCCGCGGCCCACCGGGCTATTGTCGGTAAACTGTCAAACGGGGCAACCTCGTCACTGAACTGTGCGAGATGAAGAGAGGGTCCTTTGAGGGTTTTCATCGTAAACTCCTATTGTTTGTCGATTGACAAACAATAGGAGTAAAATCAGTTAACCGCAAGCAAAACTTATAAATTCATTGGTAATCCCAACGAATTAAGCGATCCTGTTTGCAGTGAACAGAAGACAAACCGGAGCAACAAAATGGCAGGAAGACCGCGCCAGTTCGATCGCGACCAGGCGCTTATCAAAGCGCGTAACCTGTTCTGGCGACAAGGGTACGAAGGGACCTCAATGTCAGATTTGGTGGCTGAGCTGGGCATCGCTTCGGCGCGCATTTACAAGGCGTTCGGTTCAAAAGAACAGCTCTTTCGGGAAGCGATTGCTCATTATGAAAACGAAGAAGGCAGCTTCGCGGATCGCGCATTAACCACCGAGGGTGATGTACGGCAGGCAATCAAAACGCTGCTGAGTGATGCCATTACGCTTTATAGCCAACCTGGCAAGCCGCATGGGTGCATGGTGGTTGCTACAGCCGCTAGCGTCAGTGCGGAAAATGACGGCATTAAATCCTGGCTGGCTGAGCATCGCCTGCAGCGCACGCAGCAGATCATTGACCGGCTGCGGCTGGCGGTGCAAAACGGTGAATTGCCCGAAACGACCGATCCTGACAGTCTTGGAGACTTTTTTGCCGTCTTTTTACATGGCTTATCCGTTCAGGCTCGTGACGGCGTGCCGTCATCACGATTGCTGGCGTCCGCTGAGCAGGCGATGAGCATCCTGCCGCCCAAAGAGTGAGATCCAACAGACGAAAAAGCAGAAAGGCCGCACGGAGCGGCCTTAGCAGAAGGCTCACGCCGTCAGGCGGAACTTTTGCACCGAGCGCTGAAGCTCTTCGGTCTGGCGCTCAAGCGCCGCCGCTGCCGCAGAAACCTCTTCAACCAGCGAGGCGTTCTGCTGAGTGACGCCGTCCATCTGGGTAATGGCAATCCCGACCTGCGAAATGCCCTTGCTTTGCTCCTCAGAAGCCGATGCGATTTGCTTCATAATGGTCGTCACTTCCGTCACGTCGCGCAAAATCGCATCCATAGTGGTGCCCGTGTCGCCCACCAGCTGCGCTCCCTGCTCGACGCGGGTAACGGAATCAGCGATCAGCCCCTCAATTTCTTTTGCCGCGTTGGCGCTGCGGCTTGCCAGGTTACGGACTTCACCCGCCACCACGGCGAAACCACGCCCCTGCTCGCCCGCGCGTGCCGCTTCTACGGCCGCATTGAGCGCCAGAATATTGGTCTGGAAGGCGATGCTGTTGATCACGTTGGTGATTTCAGCAATTTTCTTCGAGCTTTCCGAAATACCGCTCATGGTGGTGACTACCTCTTCCACCAGCGAGCCGCCGCGGCTGGCGGTGGTTGAGGCCACATCGGCAAGCTGGCTGGCCTGACGCGCGCTTTCCGCGTTCAGTTTCACGGTAGCGGTGAGCTGTTCCATGCTGGCAGCCGTCTCTTCCAGCGCAGCAGCCTGCTCTTCGGTGCGGGAAGAGAGGTCGTTGTTGCCGCTGGAAATTTCCGTCGCGCCGCGCCAGATATTTTCACTGCCGGAGCGGATGGTGCTGACGGCTTCACGCAGGCTGTCCTGCATAGCGCTCAACAGCGGCACCAGCTGTCCCACACAGTTGCGGCCGAAAGGCTCAATGGGCTGGCTGAGATCGCCCTGGGCAATCTGGCGGAACTGCTGGCGAATACGCTCCAGCGGTTTGACCAGCATCGCCACCAGGTAGCGGTCGGTAAAAAGCAGGATCAGCAGGCCGATAATGGTGGCGACGATAATGACCGTGCGGGTCATGCTGGTCAGGCCGTCGACCACCACGCGGGTGCTGTCGAGCGTCTTCGCCGCGGCATTGTTGAACTCCTCGGCGGCCGCACCGAACGCACGGCTCAGCGGCGGAGTGACGTTGTTGGCCTGCTGGCGGTAGCCGTCCAGGGTCGCCTGCTTCGCCTGCTCCATTTGCGGCGTCACGCCCTGCTCAAGCAGCGCCTGCCAGGCGCCGATCACCCGGGATGAGATCTGCTCATCCATCGGGCCTGGTGAGATCGCCTTCATCTCGACCAGTTTTTTACCCATGTTGTCCAGCGCCTGTTGGGCAGAGGACAAATCCGGCGTGCCGCCAGCGGCTTTGACCTCCATGGCGCGGCTCAGACGGGTGACAAAGCGGAAATACTGATCGTTGCCCTGGCTAAGCACCATCATCTGTTTGACCAGCTGGCGATCGACTTCATTACCATCTGATACCCGTGAAAGGGACCAGGTGCTGTACAGCCCGACGCCCGCCCACATTAAACAAAAGATTCCGAGGATCGTCAGCATGACGAAACGGATCGTGAAATTACGAAGCATATTCATAAGTCTTCCTTGCCGTGAGGGTGAATTCGCCCAGAGGCGAGTGCTACTCTCGTTATCGGCAGGGTGCAGGGAAATTATAACGTTTTGTGATTATTTTTAGTTAGCGTGGCTTCACAGGTAACGCAGTCATGGTTAAGCATTACCTTTCAACATCACAGGGTTTGGGCATGTCGTCGCTTCTCTGCTTAATTTATGATTTGATAAACAAAGAATAAAAACGCTGTTTCGAAAATCCATTAAATAAGAAAGGAGACATCATGTCCTGGTACCCTGACGCTACCCGCTACGAGAATATGCAGTACCGCTATTGCGGCAAGAGCGGCCTGCGCCTGCCTGCGCTGTCGCTGGGTCTGTGGCATAGCTTCGGCCACATCCAGCCCCTTGATTCCCAGCGCGCGCTGCTGCGTAAAGCCTTCGACCTCGGTATTACCCATTTCGATCTTGCCAACAACTACGGCCCGCCAGCGGGTAGCGCGGAAGAGAACTTTGGCCGCCTGCTGCGTGAGGACTTTGCCGCGTACCGCGACGAGCTGATTATCTCCACCAAAGCCGGCTACGACATGTGGCCGGGGCCGTATGGTTCGGGGGGATCACGTAAATATCTGCTCGCCAGTCTCGACCAGAGCCTGAAACGCATGGGCGTTGAGTATGTGGATATTTTCTACTCCCACCGCGTGGATGAAAATACGCCGATGGAAGAGACAGCCTCCGCGCTGGCTCACGCGGTTCAGAGTGGAAAAGCGCTATACGTGGGCATTTCCTCCTACTCTACCGAGCGCACACAAAAAATGGCCGCGCTGCTTCACGAGTGGAAGATCCCGCTGCTGATCCACCAGCCGTCCTATAACCTGCTTAACCGCTGGGTCGATAAGACCGGCTTGCTGGATGCGCTGGAAGCAAACGGCACGGGGTGTATCGCCTTTACCCCGCTGGCGCAGGGTCTGCTGACCGGAAAATACCTGAACGGTATTCCTGAAGGTTCTCGCATGCAGCGCGAAGGGAACAAAGTGCGCGGCCTGACGCAGAAAATGCTGACTGAAGCTAACCTGAAAAGTCTTCGTCTGCTTAATGAGATGGCGCAGGCGCGCGGGCAGACGATGGCGCAGATGGCGCTAAGCTGGTTGTTGAAAGATGAACGCGTGACGTCAGTGCTGATAGGTGCGAGCCGTCCGGAACAGCTGGAGGAGAACGTTCAGGCGCTGGAAAATCTGCGCTTTACTGATGACGAACTCAAGCGGATTGACCAGCACGTTGCGGATGGGGAGTTGAATCTGTGGCAGGCGTCGTCGGATAAATAGTGTAGTCCGATGCTTTCGCCCCTCACCCTAACCCTCTCCCCTCTGGGGAGAGGGCAGGGTGAGGGGTAAGGTGTCTCTACTTCTTACTTATCTTATCCAGATACCCCATCACAAACGCCGACAGCACAAACGTCAGGTGGATAATCACATACCACATCAGCTTATTATCCGGCACGTTTTTCGCGTCCATAAACACGCGTAACAGGTGGATAGAGGAGATCGCCACTATAGATGCCGCAACTTTATTCTTCAGCGATGATGCGTCCATTTTTCCGAGCCAACTGAGCTTTTCTTTATGCTCGGCGATATCAAGCTGAGAGACGAAGTTCTCATAACCGGAGAACATCACCATCACCAGTAAGCCGCCCACCAGTGTCATATCCACCAGTGACAACAGAACCAGAATCAAATCTGCTTCCGCCACGGAGAAAATGTTAGGCAAGACGTGGAAAATCTCCTGGAAGAACTTGATCGTCAGGGCGACCAGCGCCAGGGAAAGACCGAAATAGACGGGTGCGAGCAGCCAGCGAGAGGCATACATTGCGTTTTCAAAGAAGCGTTCCATAAAATCCTGTCTGCAAACGAAACCAGCGCTCAGTATATCTCAACGGCGCTGACTGTTTGCAAGAACTAACCCGCACGTCACTCAGACGTTGTCCGGGTTGACCTCCGGACGCGCATACTCCGGCCAGACCAGCGCCACAAGCTCGGGGTAGGCTTCCAGACTGAACTCGCGAAAACACTGCCGCAAATTTAATACGTCCAGATCGGAACAGGAAACCTTCTCACCGTTAAGACAGCGCTTTTTGATATTGTCATAATATTTATAAACCGCCGAATTGAGGTCGCTACAGCGACGCTGAGCCTCAAACAGACCGGGGGTATCATTAATTTCCGACATTTTCATACGTTTAATTGTCGCGTGTAAGAAGTCGATATATTCATGATTCACCCGCCAGTACCAGACAGGCGTAACGGAGTTCATCAGAACAGAGAAATGGTCTTCTCCTTCCTCTTTTGTCATCAGCTCAGGCTGTGGCGGTTCACTGGTGTCTTTCGACACTTTCGTTTTATTGAACTCCTGCATCAATAAAAGCACACCAGCGGTCAGTAATAGTAATGTGATGACCGTAAAAAAAATGCTGTTCATGGGTTGGCTCCATTTTTTTTGATTTTAAAATTGCCTCATGATATTGTCAACGAATCTCACGCCTTTACCAACCCCACCCTGTTGAAAATAAAGGAAATTAAAATGCTGCCCGACTATCTCGTCCCGGCTAAGTACCACATTGCGCCTGTGGAACAGAAACCGATGGAAGAAGAAAAAAAGGCCAGTTTAACTCAGGGGAAAAGAAAGCTCTCTGATTTCGAGCCAGATATATTAATTGGCGTTTCCCGCACTGGCAAATCCCGTAATATGTTGCTGGAAGAGCACGATCGCCATATAAAAGACCGCTTATTTCGCGCTATAAAAATTGAAGCCTTCGTCCACCTGCTGAATGACCTGCAGGCCGAAGGTGAAATAGATGCCCAGAAACTAAGTCAAATAATGGCTGAAAAAACAAAAGAAATAAATGAGGCCGGCAATGAAATTTGGCTTAATCTAATTACGCGAGAAAAAAACAACCCTATTTTTTATACCCTGGGGGAAGATTAACGTGAAAGAAGTTAAAGACAATGACGTTTATTTGACTTTAGATGATAAAAAAAGTGATGAATTTATCTTAAAGCAAAATATCGAGGCGCTGAGAAATGCAAAAAATGCCGAGATGACGCGTATTACACAAGACATGGTATCGATCCCGGCAACGCTGGTGCGTCTGAAATGGCAGAATCGCCGCGAGATTTATCCGTTACAGGTCAAAGAAGAAATTTACGGTGCCGTGATGAACGCCATCATCGAACAGCAACCAGAATTGAAAGAGAAACTGCTGGGACGTCTTGAGGCCAACTATCAGTATCTGCTTGCCAGAGAAGTCGCCACCCTGCGCCTGACGCGCAAACTGTCAGCCGGTGAATACCGTACGTCAAACGTCACCTGCGTTGCCCTCGATGAGGATGCGCTTGCAACCTCCTCTACCGCACCGACGGACGACAAAAACGCATAAACCGACAGGCATAAAAAAAGCCGGCTTTCGCCAGCTTCTGTATCACTTCGAGGCCGCTTTCTCTTCCCCGACCAGCCCAATCTTCAGATAACCCGCCTGATGCAGCGTGTCCATTACCTTCATCATGGTTTCGTAGTCGACGGTTTTGTCCGCCCGGAAGAAGACGGTGGTGTCTTTCTTGCCGCCGGTAAGCCGATCCAGCGCCGGAATAACGGAAGCATCCGTTACCGGGTCGTTACCCAGGAACATGGATTTATCCGCTTTCACCGACAGATAGATAGGCTTTTCCGGACGCGGCTGCGGCTGGCTGGAGGAGGCAGGCAGATTCACCTTCACGTCGACCGTCGCCAGCGGCGCAGCCACCATGAAGATAATCAGCAGCACCAGCATGACGTCGATAAACGGCGTCACGTTGATTTCGTGCATTTCGCCGTTATCGTCCAGATTTTCGTTGAGACGCATCGCCATACTATTAACCTACGCGCAGTTTAGACGCCGCATGGACCGGCTTCACGGCGCTGGCATTCAGGTCGAGATCGCGGCTTTGCAGCAGCAGAACCTGGGCGGCAACGTCTCCGAGAGTCGCTTTGTAGCTGCCAATCATACGCGCGAAGATGTTGTAGATAACCACCGCAGGGATAGCGGCAACCAGACCGATTGCCGTCGCCAGCAGCGCTTCCGCGATACCCGGCGCAACCACCGCGAGGTTGGTGGTTTGGGTCTGCGCAATACCGATAAAGCTGTTCATGATGCCCCAGACCGTACCGAACAGACCAATGAACGGCGAAATCGCGCCGATGGTCGCCAGATAACCATTGCCGCGTCCCATGTGTCGACCAACGGCCGCAACACGACGCTCCAGACGGAAACCGGTACGCTCTTTAATGCCTTCGTTATCTTCACTGCCGGCGGAGAGTTCCAGCTCGTTCTGAGCTTCATTCACTAACAGGGTGGTCAGGCTTTTCGCGTGGAAGGATGAGGTCATCTCAGAAGCCTGATCCAGAGAGCGGGCTTCTGCCAGCTGCTGCTGTTCCCGCTTGAGGCGACGCTTCTGCGAAAGCAGCTCGGCGCTTTTGCTGAAGAAGATAGCCCAGGTGACAACGGACGCCAGAATCAGGCCGATCATCACAATCTTAACCACGATGTCAGCATGATGATACATGCCCCAAACGGAGAGATCCGTCTGCATCAAATTATTACCCACTCTGTATCTCCAGGACGCAAATCACAAAATCTGAACGTAATAATATCAAAAAGTCGTCGAATTGATAGTCGTTCTCATTAGTATTTACATGGTGCCTTAATTTTCGCTCACTTTCCTTGCGCTTACGCAGTAAAAATTTCTTATGCGCTTTTTTGCTAATATTTTCTGCTTATTCGATAAGCATGCGGGTGCAGTTTTTTACAATCGTGGTAGTCTGGACGTCCAGACGTATAAAAACAGGGTTTGCAAATATGACGAAGAAGCATCTTGATACCACGCTGGTACAGGCTGGACGCAGCAAAAAATATACTCAGGGTTCGGTTAACAGCGTGATTCAACGCGCCTCTTCCCTGGTGTTTGACACCGTTGAGGAGAAAAAAATCGCCACGCGCAACCGCGCGAAAGGCGGGTTGTTCTATGGTCGTCGCGGCACCCTAACCCACTTTTCTCTGCAGGAGGCGATGTGCGAGCTGGAAGGCGGCGTGGGCTGCGCGCTGTTCCCGTGCGGGGCGGCGGCGGTTGCTAACACCATTCTGGCGTTTGTGGAACAGGGCGACCATATCCTGATGACCAACACGGCCTATGAACCCAGCCAGGATTTCTGCACCAAAATCCTCAGCAAGCTCGGCGTAACGACCGGCTGGTTTGACCCGCTGATTGGTGAAGGCATTGCTGAACTTATCCAGCCAAACACGCGCATTGTGTTCCTGGAATCTCCCGGTTCTATCACCATGGAAGTGCACGACGTGCCTGCTATCGTTAAGGCCGTACGCAGCAAAGCGCCAGAGGCGATTATCATGATCGACAACACCTGGGCGGCGGGCGTACTGTTTAAGGCGCTGGAATTCGACATTGATATCTCGATTCAGGCGGCAACGAAATACCTGATTGGCCACTCTGACGGGATGATTGGCACCGCGGTATCCAACGCGCGCTGCTGGGACCAGCTGCGTGAAAATGCCTACCTGATGGGCCAGATGGTGGATGCAGACACGGCATACATGACCAGCCGTGGTATCCGCACGCTGGGGGTTCGCCTGCGTCAGCATCATGAAAGTAGTCTGAAAATCGCTGAGTGGCTGGCGCAGCATCCGCAGGTTGAGCGCGTGAACCATCCGGCGCTGCCGGGCAGTAAGGGCCATGAGTTCTGGCAGCGTGACTTTACGGGCAGCAGCGGGCTGTTCTCGTTTGTGCTTAAAAAACGGCTCAATAATGACGAGCTGGCGAGCTATCTGGATAATTTTACCCTCTTCAGCATGGCCTACTCCTGGGGCGGTTTTGAATCCCTGATCCTGCCGAATCAGCCGGAGCAGATCGCGGCCCTGCGCCCCGGCGGTGAAGTGGACTTCAGCGGCACCCTCATTAGATTGCATATCGGTTTAGAAAACGTGGACGATTTAATTGCGGATTTATCTGCAGGGTTTGAACGTATCGTGTAGAGTGCGGGCTGAAAATGTACTCCCCGGACGCTTTTGTGAACACTGCAAGCAGAAAAGTCTGCATGAGTTGCGCCTGCGATCAATCCCGGCAGGTAAAATTGGGAGTACAATAGCGTTATCTCTGCTGTTCCACAGGAAAGTCCATGGCTGTTATTCAAGATATTATCGCGGCGCTCTGGCAACATGATTTTGCCGCCCTGGCGGATCCTCACGTCATAGGCGTCGTCTATTTTGTGATGTTCGCAACGCTGTTTCTGGAAAATGGATTACTGCCAGCCTCGTTTTTACCCGGTGACAGTTTGCTTTTACTTGCCGGGGCCTTGATTGGCAAAGGCGTCATGGACTTTACGCCCACGATGGTTATCCTCACCTCCGCCGCGAGCCTGGGCTGCTGGCTGAGCTATCTGCAGGGCCGCTGGCTTGGAAACACGCGCGTGGTAAAAAGCTGGCTGGCGCAGTTGCCCCATAAATACCATCAGCGTGCGACCTGTATGTTTGACCGACACGGCCTGCTGGCACTGCTGGCCGGGCGTTTTCTGGCGTTTGTTCGCACTCTTCTGCCCACCATGGCGGGTATTTCCGGGCTGTCTAACCGCCGGTTTCAGTTCTTCAACTGGCTGAGCGGCCTGCTGTGGGTCGGTGTCGTAACCACGTTCGGCTATGCGCTGAACATGATCCCGTTTGTGAAACATCACGAAGATCAGGTAATGACCTTCCTGATGATCCTGCCGATTTTCCTGCTGGTGGCAGGGCTGGTAGGGACGATTGCGGTGGTGATCAAGAAAAAGTATTGCAGTGCATGATCCCCTCACCCTGACCCTCTCCCCATTGGGGAGAGGGAAAAAAGCCTAAGCTCCCTGCATGGTTCGGATGCGTGACGCATCTTCTCCCGGCGTGACGCCGAAATAGCGCTTAAACTCCCGACTGAACTGCGACGCGCTTTCATACCCGACGCGCATGGCCGCCGCGCTGGCCTTCATGCCGTCGTGGATCATCAGCATGCGCGCCTTATGCAGCCGGTAGGTTTTGAGGTACTGCAGCGGCGAGGTGCTGGTCACCGATTTAAAATTATGGTGAAACGCCGAGACGCTCATGTTCGCTTCCGCGGCCAGCTGGTCAACGCTGAGGTTTTCCGTGTACTGACTCTCAATACGCTTGAGCACGCGGCTGATCAGGCTGAAGTGGGTCTGTCGGCTCACCAGGGCGAGTAACGCCCCCCCGCCCGGGCCCAGCAGCACGTGGTAAAGAATTTCGCGAACGATCTGTTTGCCGAGAATACGCGCGTCCAGCGGCCTCTCCATGACATCCAACAGGCGCTCAATGGCGCAGAGGATCTCTTCCGACAGCGTCGCCGAGTTAATCCCGCTGGAGGCCATCGACGGCTGGAAGAGCTCGTCTTCGCCAATCTCCATCAGCAGCTCCTGCAGCTGAAGAATATCAACGTTGACGCGAATACCCGCCAGCGGGACCTCCTCTGTCGCGAAGGTTTCACATTCGAAGGGTAAAGGTACCGTCAGGAGCAGATATTCATTGGTGTCGTAGCGGAACACGCGCTCGTTGATATAGCCAATTTTATGGCCCGAGAAGAGAAAAACGATGCCCGGCTGGTACATCACCGGCGTGCGCGTCCCGGGTTGCGTGCCGTAAAGCAGGCGAATGTCCGGCAGCAGGTCGCTGACGTTATTTTCTTTATCTATCAGTCTTTTAATCTGCGCCGTGAGCTGGTGGCAGATCGCTTCGCGGTTCATTTTACGTTACTCCGGGTACGGTTTACGACCCTTACAGTCTGCGCATTTTTCCGAAGTTTCTCCAGCGCTCTGTAGAAATGGGCAAGACATCGACAGGAATGTGCATTGAGGGCCTGGTCCCGGACGGCCACAATGAGCAGCATCAGGTAGCCATCAGCGCCACCACGGTTTTCACCCACTAAAGGGAACGAGCAATGAACAACTTTAATCTTCATACCCCAACCCGCATTCTGTTTGGTAAAGACGCTATCGCCGATCTGCGCGCGCAGATCCCTGCTGACGCCCGCGTGCTGATCACCTACGGCGGCGGCAGCGTGAAAAAAACCGGCGTGCTGGATCAGGTTTATAGCGCGCTGGACGGTCTGGACGTGCGTGAGTTCGGCGGCATCGAGCCAAACCCGTCTTACGAAACGCTGATGAATGCGGTGAAAATCGCCCGCGAAGAAAATATCACCTTCCTGCTGGCGGTCGGCGGCGGCTCCGTGCTGGACGGCACTAAGTTCATCGCGGCGGCAGCGCACTACGCTGACGGCGTTGACCCGTGGCACATCCTGGAAACCCGCGGCAGCGACATCAAAAGCGCGATCCCGATGGGCTCCGTGCTAACCCTCCCGGCCACCGGCTCTGAATCCAACAAGGGCGCGGTGATCTCCCGCAAAACCACCGGCGACAAGCAGGCCTTTATGAACGAACACGTTCAGCCTGTCTTCGCTATTCTGGATCCGGTGTACACCTACACCCTGCCTGCGCGTCAGGTAGCGAACGGCGTGGTCGATGCCTTTGTTCACACCGTGGAGCAGTACGTGACCTACCCGGTGAATGCCAAAATTCAGGATCGCTTCGCGGAAGGCATTCTGCTGACGCTGATTGAAGAGGGCCCGAAAGCGCTGAAAGAGCCGGAGAACTATGACGTTCGCGCCAACGTCATGTGGGCCGCAACGCAGGCGCTTAACGGCCTGATCGGCGCTGGCGTGCCGCAGGACTGGGCGACCCACATGCTCGGCCATGAGCTGACGGCGATGCACGGTCTGGACCACGCTCAGACGCTGGCCGTTGTGCTGCCCGCGCTGTGGAACGAAAAACGCGACACCAAGCGCGCCAAACTGCTGCAGTACGCCGAGCGCGTTTGGAACATCACCGAGGGTTCTGACGATGCGCGTATTGATGCTGCCATTGAAGCGACCCGTAACTTCTTTGAAAGCCTGGGCGTGCCAACGCGTCTGTCCGGCTACGGCCTGGACGGCAGCTCCATCCCTGCCCTGCTGGCAAAACTCGAAGAGCACGGCATGACCCAGCTCGGCGAGCACGGGGACATTACGCTGGACGTGAGCCGTCGTATCTACGAAGCGGCACGCTAAGCGTTTTTGTCCTCCCGACTTTCGTTTTTTGACATTTCGTCCAGACTTAATGCACACCCCATCGTCGGAGTCCCCCTCCGACGATGCGCACCTGAAGGAGGAAAAATGGCAAACCAAACCGTAATCAAGCTGCAGGACGGCAACGTGATGCCCCAGCTGGGGCTAGGTGTATGGAAAGCCGGTAACGACGAGGTCGTCTCCGCCATTCATAAAGCACTGGAAGTCGGCTATCGGTCGATTGATACCGCCGCCGCGTACAAAAACGAGGACGGCGTGGGTACCGCGCTGGCCAGCGCCGGCGTACCCCGCGATGAGCTATTTATCACCACTAAACTGTGGAACGACGATCAAAAGCGCCCCCGTGAAGCGTTGCAGGAGAGCCTGGAGAAACTCCAGCTCGATTTCGTCGATCTGTACCTGATGCACTGGCCAGTTCCGGCCATCGACCATTACGTTGACGCCTGGAAAGGGATGATTGAACTGCAGAAAGAGGGGCTGGTGAAAAGCATCGGCGTCTGTAACTTCCAGGTACATCACCTGCAGCGTCTGATTGATGAAACGGGCGTCGCACCGGTGATTAACCAGATCGAGCTGCACCCGCTACTGCAGCAGCGTCAGCTTCATGCCTGGAACGCCACCCACAAGATCCAAACCGAATCCTGGAGCCCGCTGGCGCAGGGTGGTGAAGGCGTGTTCGATCAGAAAATTATCCGCGACCTGGCGGATAAATACGGTAAAACCCCGGCGCAAATCGTCATTCGCTGGCATCTGGACAACGGCCTGGTGGTCATTCCGAAATCGGTCACGCCGTCGCGCATCGCCGAGAACTTTGACGTCTGGGATTTCCGGCTGGACAAAGACGAGCTGGGTGAAATTGCGAAGCTGGATAAGGGCAAGCGTTTAGGGCCCGATCCGGATCAGTTTGGCGGTTAAGTGCAGAAAAAAGCCGGGTGGCGGCTTTGCCTTACCCGGCCTACGCTCTGGCCTGTAGGCCCGGTAAGCGCAGCGCCACCGGGCTTTGTTACAGGTTTATCCGATCTTACGTTTTCCCGCTTTTTTAGTCCCCGCACCACCGTTCGAACGCTGATGCACAATCGGCGTGTGCTTGGTCAGCGCCGGGCGCGTATTGCGGTTCTGGCGACGCGCTTCGCGCATCTCATCCAGCGTCGGGGCCGGAACCAGGCAGTCGCGGCGCGAGCCAATCAGATGTTTTTTACCCATTTCTTCCAGCGCCTGGCGGATCAGCGGCCAGTTTTTCGGATCGTGATAGCGCAGCAGCGCCTTGTGCAGACGGCGCTGTTTATCCCCTTTCGGTACCACCACCTCTTCACTCTTGTAGCCAATCTTACTCAGCGGGTTCTTGCCGGTGTAATACATGGTCGTCGAGTTGGCGAGCGGTGACGGATAGAAGTTCTGCACCTGATCCAGACGGAAGCGACGCTGCTTCAGCCACAGCGCCAGGTTGACCATGTCTTCATCGCGCGTGCCCGGGTGCGCGGAGATGAAGTACGGGATCAGATACTGCTCTTTGCCCGCCTGTTTCGAGTAGGTGTCGAACAGCTGCTTAAAGCGATCGTAGCTGCCCATGCCCGGCTTCATCATCTTCGACAGCGGGCCTTCTTCGGTGTGCTCCGGCGCAATCTTCAGATAGCCGCCGACGTGGTGCGTCGCCAGCTCTTTGATGTAGCGCGGATCTTCCACGGCGATGTCGTAACGTACTCCGGAGGCGATGAGGATCTTCTTGATACCCTTCAGGTCACGCGCGCGGCGGTAGAGGTTGATCGTCGGCTCGTGGTTGGTGTCCATGTGCTCGCAAATGCTCGGGTAGACGCAGGAGAGACGACGGCAGGTCTGCTCCGCGCGCGGCGATTTGCAGCGCAGCATATACATGTTCGCGGTTGGGCCGCCGAGATCGGAGATCACCCCGGTAAAGCCCGGCACCGAGTCGCGAATGGCTTCGATCTCATTGATGATCGAATCTTCAGAACGGCTCTGGATAATGCGCCCTTCGTGCTCGGTAATTGAGCAGAAAGAACAGCCGCCGAAGCAGCCGCGCATGATGTTGATCGAGAAGCGGATCATCTCATACGCCGGGATACGGGCGTTGCCGTACGCCGGGTGCGGCACGCGCTTGTAAGGCAGCGCAAAGACGCTGTCCATCTCTTCGGTGGAGAGCGGGATCGCCGGCGGGTTGATCCAGATAAAGCGCTCGCCGTGCTTCTGCATCAACGCGCGGGCGCAGCCCGGGTTGGTTTCGTGGTGCAGAATACGGGACGCGTGCGCGTAGAGCACCTTGTCGGCTTTTACCTTCTCGTAGGACGGCAGCAGCACATAGGTCTTTTCCCACGGCTTCGGACGCGGCGGCTGCACAACGATAGCCTTCGCTTCCGCTTTCTTCGGCTCAACCGGCTTGTTATCCGCACACGGCAGATCTTCACCATACGGGTGCGGGATCGGATCGATTTTGCCCGGCATATCGATGATACGGGAATCTACCCCGCTCCAGCCCGGCAGCGCCTCTTTCACCATGATCGCGGTGTTGCGCACGTCACGGATGCTGCTCACCGGCTCGCCCTGCGACAGACGGTGCGCAACTTCCACCAGCGGACGCTCGCCGTTACCGTAAATCAGCATGTCGGCCTTGGAGTCCACCAGCACCGAGCGGCGAACGGTATCCGACCAGTAGTCATAGTGCGCGGTGCGGCGCAGGCTCGCCTCGATGCCGCCCAGGATCACCGGCACGTCTTTCCAGGCTTCTTTGCAGCGCTGGGTATAGACCAGGGTCGCGCGATCCGGGCGTTTACCCGCCACGTTATCCGGCGTGTAGGCGTCGTCATGGCGCAGCTTGCGGTCGGCGGTATAGCGGTTGATCATCGAGTCCATGTTGCCGGCGGTGACACCGAAGAACAGGTTGGGTTTACCCAGACGCATAAAGTCGTCTTTGCTGTTCCAGTCGGGCTGGGAGATGATCCCCACGCGGAAGCCCTGTGCTTCGAGCATACGGCCACAGATGGCCATGCCGAAGCTCGGATGGTCAACATAGGCATCGCCCGTGACCAGAATGATGTCGCAGCTGTCCCAGCCCAGCTGGTCCATCTCTTCCCGGGACATCGGCAGGAACGGCGCCGGTCCAAAGCAGGCCGCCCAGTACTGGGGCCAGGAGAAGAGGTCACGATCCGGCTGGATCAGGGAGATTGCGCTCATAATGCTTCCGAAGAAAAAATAGACAAAAGGAGCGGGATTATACGCTGTTCATCCGTCAGATTTGAAGAAAAGGATGCAGGAAGCAGGCAGATATTCGTGGAAGTCGTTAAAATACAGCGCCCTGTTAATTTTGCATCATAATTACCCCTGACTCTCCCGGTCTTCAGCCGCCGGGAGGAATTCTGGCGTGGAGTTGCTTTGTGAAGTTCAACGATTCGTTACATGTGTCTCAGCTGCGGGTTGTGCTCCACCTCTGCGGTTTTTTGGTTCTGCTGTACAGCCTGTCGATGCTGCCGCCGATGGTCATCGCCCTGCTCAATAAAGAGCGGACCTACTTTGCGTTCCTGACCACCTTTTTGACCTTTTTCAGCCTCGGAGGGTTAACCTGGCGGGCAACCCGCCACGCCGGCATACAGCTGCGCACCCGCGACGGTTTCGTGATCATCGTGCTGTTCTGGCTGCTGTTTTCATTGATAAGCGCCATGCCGCTATGGATGGATGATGGCCTGCACCTCTCCTTTGCGGACGCGCTCTTCGAAGGGGTTTCCGGGATCACCACCACCGGGGCGACGGTGATCGGGGACGTCAGCGCCCTGCCGAAGTCTTACCTTTATTATCGCGCTCAGCTCAATTTCATTGGCGGATTAGGCGTCATCGTGCTGGCCGTCGCGGTTCTGCCGCTGCTGGGCATTGGTGGCATGAAGCTCTATCAGTCAGAGATGCCGGGTCCGTTCAAGGAGGAGCGCCTGACGCCCCGCCTTGCCGATACCGCACGTACCCTGTGGGTGACCTACTTCGCGCTGGGCGTGGCCTGCACCCTGGCCTACTGGCTGGCGGGGATGTCCTTTTTTGACGCCCTCTGTCACGGGCTTTCGACGGTGTCACTGGGCGGGTTCTCCACCCGCAGCGAGAGCATCGGTTTTTATGACAGCCACGCGATTGAGCTGGTTGCCGGGGCGTTTTCGCTGCTCTCCGCGTTTAACTTCACCCTCTGGTACGTCGCTATTGTCCGACGCACCCTGAAGCCGATTCGCCGCAGCCCTGAGGTGAGATTCTTTCTGAGCGCCGCCGCGGTGATTATCGTCATCACCGCCTGGCAGGTCTGGCACGCGGGAATGTACAACCCTGTCGATAGCCTGGTGCACGCCTTCTTCCTTGCCAGTTCGATGATGACCGATAACGGCCTTTCGACAGCTGACTATGCCCAATGGCCCGCCCACACCATCTTCCTGCTGTTGAGCGCCAGCTTTTTTGGCGGCTGCGTAGGCTCAACCTGCGGCGGGATCAAAGCCCTGCGTTTTCTCATTATGTTCAAGCAGAGTATTCAGGAGATGAACCAGCTGGCCCATCCGCGCGCGCTGCTGAGCATAAAGGTGGGCAAAAGCGTGGTGAATGAACGCGTCCTGCGCTCGGTATGGAGCTTCTTTTTTCTCTACGTGATGATCACGGGCTTTTTTGTCTGGGCGCTTAATCTGATGGGCTACGACCTGTTTACGTCATTCGCCACGGTTGCCGCCTGTATCAACAACATGGGGCTGGGATTTGGTGAGACGGCGTCAACGTTCGGCACGTTAACAGAGGGAGCGAAACTGCTGATGTGCGCGGCGATGATCTTAGGGCGTCTGGAAATTTACCCGGTGCTGATTCTGTTCTCGCGCTTTTTCTGGCGGGCTTAAAACATTCCCGGCGAACCGGGAATGTCAGGGGGTTAAGGCGCGGGGTTAATCAGCATCTGCCCCACGGAGCCCCTGTCCATCATCTCCAGCGTCTGGCTGTGGAACAGGAACGGGAAGTGCGGCCACGAAGGCTGGCCGTAGTAGACGAGCAGTTCAACCTGGCCGTCCACCCAGACGGTATCTTTCCATCCACGGTCTTCCGGGAACGGCATCGCACCGTTAACGTTGCGGATCAGGAAGCTTACCCCTTCAATATGGAACGACTGCGGCATATCTGAACGCACCGTCCAGCGCTCCCAGGTGCCCTGCTGGGCGGTGATATCAATACGGTTCACATCCCATAGCGCGCCGTTAATGCCTGGATCGTCGCCCAGGCTGATATCACGGCTGCGCACCGGCGAACCGCTCACGATCTCCTGCGGCAGCAGACGCATCGGCAGGCTGTCGGTGACCAACGGCAGCAGGCCGGTTGGGCGCAGGGTTAACACCAGCGTGGAGACCAGAATGCTCGACGGCTCAAAGAACCCGCGAATACGATCAACAATGCTCGCGGCTTCACCACAGGTGACGGAGACTTCATCCCCGTTGGTCATATCCACCAGAATTTCACGGCGCTCTCCCGGCGCCAGCGCCAGCTGTTTTACGGAGACAGGCGCGGGTAAAAAGCCCTGGTCGCCGGAGATGACGTGCAGCGGGCGGCCATCGCTCATCTGCAGCTGATAACGGCGCGAGTTAGAGGCGTTGAGCAGACGCAGGCGCACCCAGCCACGGGACACTTCCACGTACGGGCTCTGCGCGCCGTTAACCAGCAGCGTATCGCCGACGAAGCCACCGCTGCCCGGCTCGCTGTACTCCGGCGTACCAAAGTTATCCAGACGTTTATCCTGAATGATGATCGGGAAATCATCCACGCCGTAGTGGTTCGGGATCGGCAGCGATTTGCTCATCTCATCTTCCACCAGCCACATGCCGGCCAGGCCGTTATAGACCTGCTGCGCCGTACGGTTAGGGGTATTGGCGTGATACCACAGGGTTGCCGCGCTCTGGCGGATCGGCAGGACGGGCGCCCAGTCGGCGTTGGGGGACATCATTCGCGCCGCGCCGCCAATCAGCGGGCCAGGAACCTGTAAGCCGCTGATGGTCATGGCGACGTTTTCAGCCGTACGGTTGCTGTAAATGAGCTTAACGTCATCGCCGTTCCACACGCGGACGGTCGGCCCGAGGTAGCGCCCGTTAATGCCCCACACCGGCGCGCGCGTGCCCTGGGTGAACGACCAGTGGCTGCGCTGAAGCGTGAGGAAAAGCGGCTGCCCGCGACGGGATTCAATCAACGGCGGAATGGGCAGCGGCTGTTGCTGCCCGGCGGCGCTGGCTGTCAGCGGCATCGCACCCGCACAAAGGGCAATCCCCGAAGCCTGAATAAACTGACGCCGACTGAGTGACATATAAGCTCCATCTGAAACGACTAACAACGCGGGAATTCGTTTTCCCTTTAACGCCGGATTAAACCTTACCGGCGGCTTCTCTTTCTGCGACTTCTTTGTCCAGCAGCGCAATATGCTGAGCCATCAGCTCGCGGCAGTGGGCTGCCAGCTCGCGCACCTGGTCTTTACCATACTTACTGGTATCGACGGGTGGCAGCATTTCGACAATCACCAGACCATTATTCAGGCGGTTAAGATTAATCTTATTAGAAGTATTGGAAACGCACACGGGAATAATTGGAACACCTGCCGCAATTGCGGCATGAAACGCGCCGGTTTTAAACGGCAGCAGACCGCGACCGCGGCTGCGCGTTCCTTCCGGGAACATCCAGATGGATATTTTGCGCTTTTTAAAATGGTTCACCACTTCCGCAATGGTGCCGTGCGCTTTTGCGCGGTTATTACGGTCGATCAGCAGGTTACCGGTCAGCCAGTACAGCTGGCCAAAAAACGGGATCCACAGCAGGCTTTTTTTCCCCACCGTTACGGTCGGCGGCAGAACAATATTGGAGGCCGTCACCATATCGTAGTTGTTCTGATGGTTGGCGATATAGATGGCGTTACCGAAATTTTCCGCCCCTTCAGGCAGGCGTTTTTCAACCTTCAGGCCAAACAGCGGCGCAAGGCGGCCGAACATATGGCCAAAGGTGGCAACATGCTTCGGATTACGCGGGCTGAACAGGCAGTAAATAGAGCCGAAAATACAGACCAGAATGCAGTAGATAATGGTAAGAATAAGACGAACAATATATAGCATAGCGACCTCTGAAGCCCTGACAGCTGACAATTATACTTCACCTGTGGCCAGGTAAGGACTTTATTACGAGCGCGTATTGTTAATCGCAACGCACGAATTAACAACGATTTTACGGGAAATTTTATTGAAATACCCCCTCCGGACAGAGGGGGTGTCACGGCATTACTCTTCGCTGTCGCCCGCGCTGCTGCGCGCAGGGGAATCAATCTCCACGCGGTCGATACGCTGCAGGCCGCGCATCAGCGAACCGCGGCGGCCACGCTCGCCCACCACTTTCTGCAGCTCTTCCGGACGAAGCTTGATTTTACGCTTGCCGACGTGAATGGTCAGCGTGCTTTGCGGCGGCAGAAGGAAGAGATGCGCCAGGCCATCTTCACCTTTCGCGGCTTCCGCAGACGGTATGTTGATGATCTTGTTGCCCTTACCTTTCGACAGCTCCGGCAGGTCGCTGACCGGGAACATCAGCATGCGTCCGGCAGAGGTGATCGCCAGCAGCATGTCGCTCTCGTTCTCGATCACCAGCGGCGGCATCACGTGAGCGTTGTCCGGCAGGCTGATCAGCGCTTTACCGGCGCGGTTACGCGACACCAGGTCGTTAAAGGTACAAATAAAGCCATAGCCCGCATCGGACGCCAGCAGCAGCTTCTGGTCATCGGCCTCCATCAGCATGTGGTCAACCGTTGCGCCCGGCGGCAGCGTCAGCTTGCCGGTCAGCGGTTCGCCCTGGCCGCGCGCGGAAGGCAGCGTGATCGGGTCGATGGCGTAGCTGCGGCCCGTGGAGTCGATAAACGCCACCGGCTGGTTGCTCTTACCTTTCACCGCCGCTTTAAAGCTGTCGCCCGCTTTGTAGCTCAGACCCGGCGCGTCGATATCGTGGCCTTTGGCGCTGCGCACCCAGCCGCTCTGCGACAGCACAATGGTCACCGGCTCGGACGGCTGCATGTCGTGCTCGTTCATCGCCTTCGCTTCTTCGCGCTCGTGCAGCGGAGAACGACGGTCATCGCCGAAGGCATCGGCATCCGCCTGCAGCTCTTTCTTCAGCAGGTTATTCATTTTGCGTTCTGACGCGAGGATCGCCTGCAGCTGATCGCGCTCTTTTTCCAGCTCGTTCTGCTCGCCGCGGATCTTCATCTCTTCCAGCTTAGCGAGATGGCGCAGCTTCAGTTCGAGGATCGCTTCGGCCTGGGTTTCGCTGATGCCGAAGCGCGACATCAGAGCCGGCTTCGGCTCGTCCTCGGTACGGATGATCTCGATCACCTCGTCGATATTGAGGAACGCCACCAGCAAACCTTCGAGGATGTGCAGGCGCTTAAGCACCTTCTCCAGACGATGGTTCAGACGACGGCGCACCGTATCGCGGCGGAACGTCAGCCATTCGGAGAGGATCTCCAGCAGGTTTTTCACCGCCGGGCGTCCGTCAAGGCCGATCATGTTCAGGTTGATGCGGTAGCTTTTTTCCAGATCGGTGGTGGCGAACAGGTGGTTCATCACCTGCTCCATGTCCACGCGGTTGGAGCGCGGCACGATCACCAGACGGGTAGGGTTCTCGTGGTCGGACTCGTCGCGCAGGTCATCCACCATCGGCAGCTTTTTATTGCGCATCTGGGAAGCGATCTGCTCCAGCACTTTCGCGCCGGAAACCTGGTGCGGCAGCGCGGTGATCACCACGGCGCCGTCCTCTTTGTTCCACACCGCGCGCATGCGCACGGAGCCGCGACCGTTCTGGTAGATTTTGCGGATTTCCGCGCGCGAGGTGATGATCTCGGCTTCGGTCGGGTAGTCCGGCCCCTGGACGATATCCAGCAGATCGTCCAGCGAGGTTTTTGGCTGCTCAATCAGGGTGATGGCGGCTTTCGCCACTTCACGCAGGTTGTGCGGCGGAATGTCCGTCGCCATGCCGACCGCGATACCGGTGGTGCCGTTCAGCAGGATGTTCGGCAGACGCGCAGGCAGCATTTTCGGCTCCTGCATCGTACCGTCGAAGTTTGGCACCCAGTCAACGGTTCCCTGACCCAGCTCGCCCAGCAGCACTTCGGCATATTTGGACAGGCGGGATTCGGTATAACGCATTGCCGCGAAGGATTTTGGATCGTCCGGCGCACCCCAGTTCCCCTGCCCGTCCACCAGCGGGTAGCGGTAAGAGAACGGCTGCGCCATCAGCACCATCGCTTCATAACAGGCGCTGTCGCCGTGCGGATGGTATTTACCCAGTACGTCACCGACGGTACGGGCGGATTTCTTGAACTTGGCGGTGGCGTTCAGCCCCAGCTCGGACATCGCGTAGACGATGCGGCGCTGAACGGGCTTCAGGCCATCCCCGATAAACGGTAACGCCCTGTCCATGATGACGTACATGGAGTAGTTCAGGTAGGCGTTTTCCGTGAATTCATGTAGCGCGAGGCGCTCTGCCATATCGCTCATTACGTGTGATTCCTCAACTCAGAAACCGAAGGGTTTCAGGCAATATTGCCGCAGATACTACCTCATCTGATGAATTGAGTCACAAAGAAAAAGGGCCGCATAAGCGGCCCTTTTCGGGTTATTTGTTCAGCTTGATGACCTGCTTCACGTCGATTTCAAATTCGTTCCAGTCTTTGTCGACTTTACCCTGCAGTTCGACTTTATCCTGCGGGGTCACGGTCACGCCGTTCCAGCGCTTGTGGTCAATCTCAACTACGACCGTGCCGGATTCATCGCGGAAGGTGTAGCGGTCATCGGACAGGCGCTCGGTAATGTTCCCGCGCAGCTTGACCCAGGCGTCGTCCTTCAGATCTTTGACTTTAGCCGCGGTGGTGAGGTTGGCGTTGTTATCGACAAAACCGCCCTGCTGGGTTTGCGTCTGGGTCTGTGTAGCGGATGGGCCAGTGAAACCGCCCTGAGCAGCAAAGACCGGCGCGGTGGTCATCATCATGATGGCAGCAATTGCAGCGAATTTTTTCATCGTAATCTCTCCCTTTAATGTCGTTTCACAATCCATTAAACAGGGTAAACCTTAACAACTTCTTAAGGGGAAAATTTATTTATTTTTACTGTACAGCAGGCGCTTGCAGAGGGTTTACTGACGGCATCAAGGAGGGAACATGCGCATTTTACTGGTAGAAGACGACAGGTTAATCGGTGATGGCATCAAAGCGGGCTTAAGCAAACTGGGCTTTAGCGTGGACTGGTTTACCGACGGGAAAACCGGACAGGCCGCGCTCGCCTCTGCGCCCTATGATGCCGTCGTGCTTGATCTGACCCTGCCGGAACTGGACGGTCTGGACATCCTGCGCGCCTGGCGCGAAAGCGGGCGCAGCGAGCCGGTGCTGATCCTGACGGCGCGGGATGCGCTGAACCAGCGCGTCGAGGGGCTGCGCCTTGGGGCGGACGATTATCTCTGTAAGCCGTTCGCGCTGATCGAGGTGGCTGCCCGCCTGGAAGCGCTGGTGCGCCGCAGCCACGGCCAGACGCGCAGCGAGTTGCGCCACGGCAAGGTGACGCTCGACCCGGCAAGCCTCGTCGCCACGCTGGATGGCGAAACGCTGACGCTTAAACCGAAAGAGTTCGCCCTGCTGGAGCTGTTAATGCGTAACGCGGGCCGGGTGCTGCCGCGCAAGCTCATCGAGGAAAAGCTTTATACCTGGGACGATGACGTCTCCAGCAACGCCGTGGAAGTCCATGTTCATCATTTACGCCGCAAGCTCGGGAGCGAGTTTATCCGCACCGTGCACGGCATCGGCTATACCCTGGGTGACGCATGAAGCTGAGCCTGAAGCTGCGCCTGACGCTCCTCTTTTTAGCGCTGTCCCTGACGGCCTGGTTTGCCGCCAGCCTGGTGGCGTGGCAGCAGACTACCCACAAGCTCGATAAGCTGTTCGATACGCAGCAGATGCTGTTTGCCAAACGGCTGCTGACAATGGATCTTGACGAGATCCGCGCGCCGGAGCGCATGCGCGAGGTGCCGAAAAAAGCCAAACACGGGCATCTGGACGATGACGCGCTGGCCTTTGCTATTTACGCTTCAGACGGCACGATGATCCTTAACGACGGCGAAAACGGACGCGATATTCCGTATCACTATCGTCGCGATGGCTTTGATGACGGACGGCTTCAGGATGACAACGACGAATGGCGCTTTTTATGGCTGACGTCGCCAGACGGAAAATACCGCGTGGTGATCGGCCAGGAGTGGGAGTACCGGCAGGATATGGCGCTGGACGTGGTCAGCTCGCAGCTGACGCCGTGGCTGGTGGCGCTGCCGGTGATGCTGCTGTTGCTTATTGTCCTGCTGAGCCGGGAGCTAAAGCCCCTGAAAAAGCTGGCCCAGACCCTGCGTTCCCGCTCGCCGGACGCCACCGACGCCCTGCCCACTCAGGACGTGCCTGCCGAAGTGCGCCCCCTGCTCGACTCGCTGAACCATCTTTTTGCGCGTACCCAGGAGATGATGGCCCGCGAGCGCCGCTTCACCTCCGACGCCGCCCACGAGCTGCGCAGCCCGCTGGCCGCGCTGAAGGTGCAAACCGACGTGGCGCAGCTTTCACAGGACGATCCGCAGGCGCAGGAAAAAGCACTGGCGCAGCTGCACACGGGTATCGACCGCGCCTCCCGGCTGGTGGATCAGCTCCTCACCCTGTCGCGCCTGGACTCGCTGGATAGCCTGGACGGCGTAGAACAGATAGCGATGGCCGACCTGCTGCAGTCTGCGGTGATGGATATCTACCCTTCGGCGCAGCAGGCGGGTATTGATATTCGTCTGAACATCAACGCGCCGGAGGTGACTCGCACGGGCCAACAGCTCCTTCTGAGCCTGCTGGCGCGTAACCTGCTGGATAACGCCACCCGTTACAGCCCGCGCGGCAGCGTGGTAGATGTGACGCTGAACACCCGTAGCTTCACCGTGCGCGACAACGGCCCGGGCATTTCACCCGATGCGCTGGCGCGTCTCGGCGAGCGGTTTTATCGTCCGCCGGGTCAGGACGCAACGGGCAGCGGGCTGGGATTATCCATTGTGAAACGCATTGCCGCGCTGCACGGCATGCGCGTCTCACTGGGCAATGCGCCTGAAGGCGGCTTTAACGTGAAGGTCAGCTGGTAAGGGATTATTGCACTACGCGCAAAAGACTTTGCACATTTTGCTCATTTTTCCGCTCCGCCCTCGCGCGTAAAATACCGGACATACTCTCAGCATCGAGGACAAAAAATGAGCAACATTCTGATTATCAACGGCGCAAAAGAATTTGCGCACTCTAAAGGCCAGCTTAATGACACCCTGACCGAGGTCGCGGACGGTTTCCTGCGCGACGCCGGGCATGATGTTAAGGTCGTACGTGCGGACAGCAACTATGACGTGAAGGCCGAAGTGCAGAACTTCCTGTGGGCCGACGTGGTTATCTGGCAGATGCCGGGCTGGTGGATGGGCGCACCGTGGACCGTGAAAAAGTACATGGACGACGTATTCACCGAAGGTCACGGTTCGCTGTATGCCAGCGACGGCCGCACCCGTTCAGACGCGTCTAAAAAATACGGCTCCGGCGGCCTGATTCAGGGGAAAAAATATATGCTCTCCCTCACCTGGAACGCTCCTCTGGAAGCCTTCACCGAAAAAGATCAGTTCTTCGAGGGCGTGGGCGTCGACGGCGCGTACCTGCCGTTCCACAAGGCGAATCAGTTCCTGGGCATGGATCCGCTGCCGACCTTTATCGTTAACGACGTGATTAAAATGCCGGACGTCCCGAGCTATATCGCAGAATATCGCAAGCATCTCGCGAAAATTTTTGCTTAACTGGTAGCCTGGAATTAAAGGAGTAGTAACCATGCTTACAGTAATCGCAGAAATCCGTACTCGTCCAGGTCAACATCACCGCCAGGCGGTGCTGGATCAGTTCGCGAAAATCATCCCAACCGTACTGAAAGAAGAAGGCTGCCACGGCTACGCGCCGATGGTCGATGCCGCTACCGACGCGAGCTTCCAGTCCACCGCGCCAGACTCCATTATCATGGTTGAGCAGTGGGAAACCGTCGCGCACCTTGAAGCGCACCTGCAGACCGCGCACATGAAAGCCTGGAGCGATGCGGTGAAGGGTGACGTGCTGGAGACCCACATCCGTATTCTGGAGCAAGGGGTTTAAAACCTGCCTTCCCTCTCCTTCCGGGGAGGGAAATCTCTCTGACCTGCTATGCTTATTCTGACTTCATGATTAACAGGAGGATGGAATGGGTCTTTTTAACTTCGTAAAAGAAGCAGGCGAAAAGCTATGGGATAACCTGACCGACCATAAAGGTCAGAGCGACAAAATCACTGAGCACCTCAAGAAACTCAACATTCCCGGTTCAGACAAAGTTCAGGTTAACGTTACCGACGGCAAAGCCAGCGTGACGGGCGACGGGCTGACCCAGGAGCAGAAGGAAAAAATCCAGGTTGCCGTCGGGAACATCGCGGGCGTCAGCGAGGTGGAGAACAACATCACCACGACCGATGCCAAAGATGAAGCCACCTACTACACGGTGAAATCCGGCGATACCCTGAGCGCTATCTCCAAAACCGTGTACGGCGATGCTAACCAGTACAATAAGATTTTTGAGGCTAACCGCCCGATGCTCTCCAGCCCGGATAAAATCTATCCTGGCCAGACGCTGCGTATTCCGAAAGCGTGATCCGCGAGCCGGGGAAATCAGCTGCTTTTCTTCCCCGGTTTTAACCCACGATGTAACTCGTTGATGCGCTTCATCGACTTGATGGTGCGCTGCGGTTCGGTGGAGGCCACGGATAAAATAATCATCTCCAGACACAGCAGCACCGTGCCGTGGAGCGGGATTTTACCTTTCTCGCCGCCGCGTGGGACGTGGATCACCACGCTGGCCTCTTTGCTGAATCGCGAGTCGGTGGCATTGGTCAGCAAAATCGTGGGAATACCCAGCCGTTTTGCTTCGCGCAGCGTGGTTTGCCCTTCCCGGTGCGCGGATTTTTGCGCCATCATGATCAGCACATCCCCGCGCTGGAGCCCGATCAGCTGCTCGGCCAGCCCTATTCCGGTACGGTTAAGCGGCGTGGCGGGTAGACCCATCCGGCTAAAGAGTCTGGCGGTGTATTCGGCCAAAATCCCGGACGCGCCAATTCCAAATATGGCAACCTGCCTCGCCTGCGCCAGCAGCGAGACCGCCTGCGCCATCGCGAAGCGGTTATGGGGTTCAGACAACACTTCACAGGTATGCTGATGCCCCTCCAGCACGAAATCAATGCTCGCATTGACGTCGCTGGTCAGCGTATTTACCGTGGTGGAGATCTTTTCGCTGGAGGTCACGACCGGGCCAAACCACTGCTCCAGCGTCTGCTTCAGATCGCGCAGCCCGGCAAAACCCAGCGCCTGGATGGCGCGAACGACGGTGGCATCCGACGTTTTCAGCAGCGTCGCGATCTCCATTGCCGTCTGTTCCATCACCGCTTCCCGATTTTCATTGATATAGCGCGCCACCTGCAGCAGCCGAGGCGTGAGCTGGTGCGATCGCGAGCGGAGGCGGTCCCCGAAGAGATCAACTTTACGGCTCATCGTGACGCCTCCGGCAGCGGACGTCCGGCAATGTGCGACTGCACCTGCGCGGCCATCAGCCCTAACGAGGCGAACGAGTTCGAGATGGCCTCTTCACGCGAGATCAGCACGTAATGTCCGGTCCGACAGGCATTCAGGAACTGGCACCAGCCCGGCATCACTGCATCCATCGCTGCCAGCTCATCCTGCGGTTTGCCGCCCGTATCCCCGCGCCAGGTAGCGAAAACGAAATCGGCATCCAGTTCCGGCAGCCGCTCGGCGCTGACGTCAATGCGCCCCCCTTCCGGGATGGACTCAATCAGCGGCGGGAAGGTAAACCCGGCATCACGCAGCACGCGCCCCAGCGAATGGTAGCTGTGCATGGCGTTGATTTTCCCCTGATTGGCCTGAATCACCGACACGCTCACCTTGCGGGTATCAATCGTCGCTTTCAGCGCCTTAATTTGCTCCTGATAGCGCCGCTCCAGAATCCTGAGCCGCGCCTGCGTTCCGGTCAGCTGCGCCAGCTTGCGGTAGATCTCCGGCGCGCCGCCATCGAGATGATCGATGCTCACCGTCGGGGCAATTTTCTCCAGCTGTTCCACCGGGGTGTTGCGCGTCGGCTCGGTAACGATCAGGTCCGGTTTTGCGGCGGCAATGGCTTCGATATCGATATCCGCAGTGCCGATAAACTTGATGTCGGAATTATCGAAGTCGACGCCGGTCAACATGCCGCTGGAACGCAAGAAGTGGCTGCCATCCGGCCGGGTGCGGCCATGGCTCGCCACCGGCGGTACGCCAAGCTCAATTAACGGAATGGTAATGTCCAGGTCGTGTAACGAGACGATCCGTTTCGGATGCACCGGCACCACCACCTTACGGTTCAGATCGTCAGTAAACGTCTGCGTCGGCTCGGCCGCGCTCGCCGCAAACCCCACCAGCAACAGCATCGAAAACAGTATGCGCATGTTAACCCTCTAAAATCTGTCCCGACGCTGCCAGAGCAGCAGCAGGAAAAATGGTCCGCCAATCAGTGAAATCACAATTCCCGCCGGCAGCTGCAGCGGGAGGAATGCCAGCCGCCCGACGTTATCCGCCAGCAGCACCAGCAGCGCCCCCAGCACGGCACTACCCGTCAGGAGCGCCGTTTGCCCGCCGCGGAGCAGCAGGCGCGCCATATGCGGCGCAATCAGCCCGACAAAACCAATGCTGCCCACGCAGGAGACACAGGCCGCCGTCAGCACTACCGGGGCGAGAACCCTTAGAAGCGCCAGCCGCTGTGTGCGCACGCCAAGGCCCGCGGCGGCGTGGTTGCCGAGCAGCGCCACGTCGGCAGCGCGGGCGGTAAGCAGCAGCAGCGCAAACGCCGGAAGCGTCCAGACAGCGGCAATGCAAACCAGCATCCAGTTTGCGGCGTGCAGGCTGCCCGCCAGCCACAGCATTGCCGTCTGCACGTCGCGCACGTCCGCCGTGGTCATAAAAACGCCCATTGCGGCGGCAAAGACCCACGACACGCCGATGCCGATCAGGATGAATCGCGGACGTGAGATATCGCGCGCCAGGGCCATCACCAGCAGCGCGGTGAGCAGCCCCCCGGCCATGCCGACCAGCGGCCGCCAGGCCAGGCCCAGCGCCGGGAACTGAAATATCAGCAGCAGTACCGCCGCGCTACAGCCCTCTTTCACCCCGATAAGCCCCGGATCGGCCAGGCCATTTCGGGTAATAGACTGCATTGCCGCCCCCGCCATACCGAGCATCCCACCGCACAGCGCCGCCATAAGCAGGCGCGGCAGGCGGATATCCATCACGATATAGCGCGCCTCCGCCGTCAGGCTTTCTGGATAAAACAGCGCACGCCCGATGGCGGAAGTCGGGATGGGCAGAGAACCATGCGTCAGGCCAAAACCTACCAGCAAGCAGGCTGCCAGCGTCAGCACGGCCAGATACGCCAACGCCTTTGGACGGACCAGCGCCGAGAAGGCGCCAACCCGAAGCGCACGCAGTCCGGCACGGTTCATTTGAACATCCTCGAGGCCATGAAGATAAAGACGGGGGCGCCAACCAGCGCGGTCATGATGCCGGTTGCCAGCTCCCAGGGCGAAAACAGCGTGCGGGCAGCGATATCCGCCAGCAGCAGAACCAGCGCCCCGCACAGGGCGGACAGCGGCACCATCACGCGCAGATCGACCGACACCAGACGGCGGACGAGCTGCGGCACCACGAGTCCGATAAAGCCGATCGGCCCGGCAATGGAGACTGCCGCACCGCAGAGCAGCGCGATGGCCAGCAGAGCGAACAGCCGGGTTTTCAGCAGCGATACGCCAAGCCCCTGCGCCATTCTGTCGCCCAGCGCCAGCATGTTGAGCGAGGGCGACAGCCAGAGCGCCAGCGCAAAGCCCACGCCAGCCACCCACAGGGCAGCGGCAATCGTTTCACCGCTGACCCCCGCCAAATCCCCCGCCAGCCAGGTGCGCATGGCGAGCAGCGTCTGTTCATCCAGGATGAGCACCGTGGCGGTAATTGACGAGACAAACGCCGACATCGCCACGCCGCACAGCGTGACTTTCATCGGCGTAAGCCCGGTGCGTCCGGACGAGGAGAACGTGAGCACCAGCAGAAACAGCGCCGCGGCTCCGGCGGCGGCAATCAGCGGGCGCCCAAACGGCAGCGTCATCCCCAGCGCGCTCGTCAGCACCACAGCCAGTGATGCCCCGGCGTTGAGCCCCAAAATATGCGGTTCGCCGAGCGGGTTGCGGATCGTGGATTGCAGCAGCACGCCCGCCACGCCGAGCGCGGCGCCCGTCACCATCGCGGCGCAGAGGCGCAGCAGTCTGAGTTTGATAATGACGTTATGGTCGAAGTTACGCGGATCGAAGTGGAAGAGTGCTTCCACTACCGTTTGCGGGGCGATAAGGCGGGCGCCGATCCCCAGATGGGCAATCGCGCCCGTTGCCAGCAGCACAGCGAAAATCAGGAAAGCCAGAGAGGTGCGCATCATGGCTGTTTTGCGACCTGGCGAAACGGCATAAAGAACGGTTTACCGGTCAGCGGATTGATGGACATATGTACGTCGACATCAAACACCGCTTTAATAAGCTCAGGCGTGCAGGCGTCTCCCTCATGCAGTACGCCCTCAACTTTTCCCTGGCGTAAAAAGACCAGCGAATCGCCGTAGTTTACGGCGAAGTTAAGATCGTGCAGTACCACCACCACGGTACGTCCATGCTCGCGCGTCAGCGTATGCAGCAGTTCGAGGATCTCCACCTGATAGCGGAGATCGAGGAACGTGGTGGGTTCATCCAGCAGGATATACGGCGTTTGCTGCGCCAGCGCCATGGCGATCCAGCAGCGCTGACGCTGGCCGCCGGACAGGCTTTCCACGGGCATGTGGGCAAACTCTGCCGTACCGGTCAGGCGCAGGGCCTCTTCCACAGCCTGCTCGTCCTCGTCGCTCCACTGGCGCATAACGTTCTGCCAGGGAAAACGCCCGCGCGAGACCAGCTCAAATACGGTTAACCCTTCCGGCAGCAGCGGAGACTGCGGCAGGATGCCAAGCTGGCGGGCGACGGCTTTCGTCGGCTGCGCGTGGATCGCCTTGCCGTCGAGAACCGCCGCGCCGCCAAGCGGCTGGAGCAAACGCGCGATGGTACTCAGCAGCGTGGATTTTCCGCAGCCGTTCGCCCCCACCAGAACGGTGATTTTCTGCTGGGGGATCGCAAGGGAAATATCATCAACGATGATTTTTTTCTGATAACCGGCAGAAAGATTCTCCAGAACCAGTCCCGGTTTTGTCGTGTTGTGAGCCACGTGCATGCCAACGTAATAAAAAAGGGAAACAAATATAAATAAAAATCATTCTCTTTTGAGAGTTTGAGGCCGCGCCATGTAGTAGTCAAGAGAAGAAACACCCTGAATAAACCAGGGGTAAGGGAGCGTTACTACACTGACCGGCAAAACATTAAGTGCTTAATTTTCAATTATTTAATTGGTTATTACTGCGCTTTTCCGTTACGTTTCATAGATGTAGCCGATTTTTATCTTTTTTCATTTACTACTACATTTCCGCATGATTGAATGATTCTCAATTACATGTTCGATGCCGGTTCTGGCTAACGAGCAGACCATAAAGGGCAATGACTCACACGTTCTTCCGTGAATATGCTTCACGGATATTTTGGGATAACAGATGTAATGGCTACGTTCACACCTTCACTCTCTGGAGTAAAAGGGCGCGCGCTCTTTTCACTGCTGTTTATGGCGCCGCTGGTGCAGGCAGCAGACACCACGGCTAAAGACGGCGAAACGCTTACCGTCACCGCCGATCCAAATACTACGGCGGAGGCCACCAACGGCTACCAGCCGCTGAACACCTCCACCGCCACGCTGACCAACATGCCGATGCTGGATATCCCGCAGGTGGTGAATACCGTCAGCGATAAGGTGCTGGCGGATCAGCACGCCACCACGCTGGATGAAGCGCTCTATAACGTCAGCAACGTGGTGCAGACCAACACCCTGGGCGGTACGCAGGATGCCTTTGTACGCCGCGGGTTTGGCGCAAACCGCGACGGCTCGATCATGACCAACGGCCTGCGCACCGTCCTGCCGCGCAGCTTTAACGCCGCAACCGAACGCGTGGAGGTGCTCAAAGGCCCGGCCTCGACGCTTTACGGCATTCTCGATCCGGGCGGCCTGATTAACGTCGTCACGAAGCGGCCGGAGAAGACCTTCGGAGGCTCGATTTCTGCCACCTCTTCCAGCTTTGGCGGCGGCACCGGACAGGTCGATGTTACCGGCCCGATTGAGGGCACGCGCCTGGCGTATCGCCTCACGGGCGAGTATCAGGACGAGGACTACTGGCGCAACTTCGGCAACGAACGCAGCACGTTTATCGCCCCGTCGCTGACCTGGTTCGGCGACGATGCCACCGTGACCGTGCTCTATTCGCATCGCGACTATAAGACGCCGTTCGATCGCGGAACGATTTTCGATCTCAACACCAAACAGCCAGTGAATGTCGATCGCAAAACCCGCTTTGACGAGCCGTTTAACGTGACCGACGGGCAGTCCGATCTCGCTCAGCTTAACGCGGAGTATCGCCTCAACAGCCAGTGGACCGCGAAGTTCGACTACAGCTACAGCCAGGATAAATACAGCGACAACCAGGCCCGCGTTATGGCCTACGATTCAAAAACCGGCACCCTGACCCGCCGGGTGGATGCGACCCAGGGCTCGACCCAGCGCATGCACAGCACCCGTGCGGATCTGCAGGGCAACGTGGATATCGCGGGCTTTTATAATGAGATCCTCACCGGCGTGTCGTATGAAAATTACGATCTGCTGCGCACGGACATGATGCGCTGTAAGAACGTCAAAGGTTTCAATATCTATAATCCGGTTTACGGCAAACTCGACGAGTGTACAACCGTCTCCGCCGCTGACAGCGACCAGACGCTCAAGCAGGAGAGCTACTCGGCCTACGCTCAGGATGCCCTGTACCTGACGGATAAATGGATCGCCGTCGCCGGGCTACGCTACCAGTATTACACCCAGTACGCGGGCAAAGGCCGTCCGTTTAACGTCAATACCGACAGCCGCGACGAGCAGTGGACGCCAAAGCTGGGGCTGGTTTACAAACTGACGCCAGCAGTCTCGCTGTTTGCCAACTACTCGCAGACGTTTATGCCGCAGTCGTCCATTGCGAGCTACATTGGCGACCTGCCGCCGGAAACGTCGAATGCGTATGAAGTGGGCGCAAAGTTTGACCTGTTCGAAGGTGTTACCGCCAACATTGCGCTGTTTGATATTCACAAGCGCAACGTGCTGTACACTGAAAGCATTGGGGGCGAAACCATCGCCAAAACCGCGGGCCGCGTGCGCTCTCAGGGCGTGGAGGTGGATCTTGCGGGGTCGCTGACGGAGAACACCAACATTATTGCCAGCTACGGCTATACCGACGCGAAAGTGCTGGAGGACCCGGACTACGCGGGCAAACCGCTGCCGAACGTGCCGCGCCACACCGGCTCCCTGTTCCTGACCTACGATATTCACAATGCGTTTGCCGGGAATACCCTGACGCTCGGCGGCGGCGGGCACGGCGTAAGCCGTCGCTCGGCAACCAACGGTGCGGATTATTATCTGCCGGGCTATTTCGTAGCGGATGCGTTTGCGGCGTATAAGATGAAGCTGCAGTATCCGGTGACGCTGCAGGTGAACGTGAAAAACCTGTTTGATAAGACCTACTACACGTCGTCCATTGCGACCAACAACCTGGGCAACCAGATTGGCGATCCGCGCGAGGTGCAGTTTACGGTGAAGATGGAGTTTTGACGTAAAAAAGCCCGGTGGCGCTAACGCTTACCGGGCCTACGATCCATTCCCTCTCCCTGTGGGAGAGGGTGAGGGCATCAGGCCTCAATATCCGCCATATCGCCTTTCTCCTGCAGCCAGTTACGTCGGTCTTCCGAACGTTTTTTGGCAAGGAGCATATCCATCACGGCGTTGGTTTGCTGTTCGTCTTCGTCGCTGATCGTCAGTTGCACCAGGCGACGCGTGTTCGGATCCAGGGTCGTTTCGCGCAGCTGCATCGGGTTCATTTCGCCCAGCCCTTTAAAGCGCTGCACGTTTGGTTTGCCCTTCTTACGCTTAAGCTGCTCCAGCACGCCCGCCTTCTCTTCTTCCGTCAGCGCGTAGTAAACCTCTTTGCCAAGGTCGATACGGTACAGCGGCGGCAGCGCAACGTGGACGTGGCCGTTTTTCACCAGCGTGCGGAAGTGCTTCACGAACAGCGCGCACAGCAGCGTGGCGATATGCAGACCATCGGAGTCCGCATCCGCGAGGATACAGATCTTGCCGTAGCGCAGCTGGCTCAGATCTTCGCTGTCCGGATCGATACCGATCGCAACGGAGATATCATGCACTTCCTGCGAGGCCAGCACTTCGTCTGAAGAGACTTCCCAGGTGTTCAGGATCTTACCCTTGAGTGGCATGATCGCCTGATATTCACGATCGCGCGCCTGCTTGGCCGACCCGCCCGCCGAGTCCCCTTCCACGAGGAACAGCTCGGTACGGTTGAGATCCTGTGCGGTACAGTCGGCCAGCTTGCCCGGCAGCGCAGGGCCGCTGGTCAGCTTTTTACGCACCACTTTTTTGGCGGCGCGCAGACGACGCTGGGCGCTGGAAATGGCCATTTCAGCCAGCATCTCAGCCGCCTGAACGTTCTGGTTCAGCCACAGGGTAAACGCATCTTTCACCACGCCGGAGACGAACGCCGCGCACTGACGTGAGGAGAGACGCTCTTTAGTCTGACCGGCAAACTGCGGATCCTGCATTTTCACGGAGAGCACGTAGGCGCAGCGATCCCAGATATCTTCCGCCGATAGCTTCACGCCGCGCGGCAGAATGTTGCGGTATTCGCAGAACTCACGCATCGCGTCCAGCAGACCCTGACGCAGGCCGTTGACGTGCGTACCGCCGAGCATGGTCGGGATCAGGTTGACGTAGCTCTCGGTCAGCAGCTCGCCGCCTTCCGGCAGCCACAGCAGCGCCCAGTCCACGGCTTCGGTATCGCCGCTAAAGTTACCGACGAACGGTTTTTCCGGCAGCGTCGGCAGGCCGTTTACCGCTTCGCACAGGTAGTCGTTCAGACCATCGGCGTAGCACCAGGTCTGCTCGGTGTTGTTGACGTGGTCTTTAAAGGTGATTTCCACGCCCGGACAGAGCACTGCTTTGGCTTTCAGCAGGTGCGTCAGGCGAGAAACGGAAAAACGTGGGCTGTCGAAGAAGCTTTCGTCAGGCCAGAAGTGGACGCTGGTACCGGTGTTGCGTTTACCGCACGTGCCGACGACCTGCAGATCCTGCACCTTTTCACCGTTTTCAAACGCGATGTTGTACACCTGACCGTCGCGGCGGACGTTGACTTCCACGCGTTTGGACAGGGCGTTCACCACGGATATCCCCACGCCGTGCAGGCCGCCAGAGAACTGATAGTTTTTGTTGGAGAACTTACCGCCCGCGTGCAAACGGCAGAGGATCAGCTCAACGGCGGGCACGCCCTCTTCCGGGTGGATATCCACCGGCATGCCGCGACCGTCGTCGATAACTTCCAGCGACTGATCGGCATGCAGGATGACGTCAACGCGTTTGGCATGGCCCGCCAGCGCTTCGTCCACACTGTTATCAATAACTTCCTGGCCCAGATGGTTTGGGCGCGTCGTATCGGTGTACATCCCCGGGCGGCGGCGAACCGGCTCAAGCCCGGTGAGGACCTCAATGGCATCAGCGTTATAGGTTTGCGTCATGATTTAAACTAGCAATTCGCATTGATTGTCAGTGGCTGTGCAGTCCAAGAAAATCGACAATCTGGGTGAAATGATTCTCAAAGCCCGTGAAAGCATGGTTTCCGCCCTCTTCTATAGTCTGGCGGCAGGAGGCGTAATACGCCACTGCCTGGCGGTAATCCAGCACTTCATCACCCGTCTGCTGCAGCAGCCAGATGAGATCCGGCGCTTCAAGCGGGTCGACCTGCATAACTTTGAGATCGTAAATATGGCGTGACTCTAGCACATATTGCTGCCCGGTGTAGGGGTTCTCGTTTTCACCAAGAAAGTCCCTCAGCAGCTCAAACGGCCGAACCGCCGGATTAACCACAACGGCCGGCAGCATAAAGCATTGTGAAAGCCAGGTGGCATAGTATCCGCCCAGCGATGAGCCGACCACGCCAAACGATTCACCGCCGTGTTCAAGCACGATCGATTCGAGCATTTCCGCCGCCTCTGCCGGGTATGGCGGCAGCTGCGGGATGATCATCTCAACATGGGGGCGATGCTCGCTCAGCCACTGGCGAAGCTGCGTCGCTTTTGCGGAGCGCGGCGAGCTGTTGAATCCGTGCAGATAAAGGAGCGTAGACATCAGTAGCCTTCTGAAGCGGTATCCGGTCGGAACTCTGCGCCCGCCAGGCGGCAGACTTCCGTGGTCAGCGTGCCGTCGGCATGCAGTTCCAGCCAGCGCCAGCCCGGCGCGATGGTATCCAGCGTAAAGTTGGCGCAGTGCGGCTTAAACTGCACGCAGGTCGACGGCGTCGCCAGCATGCGGCGTCCGTTCCAGTCGAGATCCTGTTCCTGATGAATGTGCCCGCACAGCAGATTTTTCACCCGTGGGAATTTCGCCAGCACGCTATCCAGCGCCGCGGAGTTGCGCAGGCTGTGTTGATCCAGCCAGCTGCAGCCCGCCGGTAGCGGATGATGATGAAGCAACAGCAGGGTATGACGTTCAGGCTCAGCAGCCAGTTTGGTCTCAAGCCAGTCGAGCTGAAACTCGCTTAACTCACCGTGCGGGACGCCAAACACCTGGCTGTCCAGCAGCAGGATCTGCCACTGTTCACCCGCAAAAACACATTTTGCCGGAGAAATTCCCGCATCCTGAAGGGCGCTGTACATCGCGGGCTGGAAGTCATGGTTTCCGGGCAGCCAGACGCAGGGCACGCTAAAGCTCGCGATGCCTTCAGCAAAATGCTGGTAGGCCGCGGAGGATTGGTCCTGCGCCAGATCGCCCGTTGCGACAATCAGGTCGCAGTCGCGATGTTCAGCGTGAATGGCGCTCAGTACCGCCTGATAACTCTCCCAGGTATTAACCCCAAGCAAAGTTTCATGCTTTTCGGCAAAAAGGTGGGTATCGGTGATTTGTAATATCCTGACTGGCGCCCCACCAGCAACAGTCAGGTTCAACAGGCTTTCCAAATGGTGTCCTTAGGTAGGTTTATGACGCTAACAAACCGGAATCGCCATTGCTCCATGTGCTAAACAATATCTTAGCCAGTCGGCTAAAAACTGGTTAATTTGATGCTTTTCGTCGCGTTGATGCAACTTTTTATTCGGATAATCATACCGCGCCTTGAAGCGAAAGATCTGCTGACTTGAACACACTTCAGCGACCATCGCGTCGTGATAGAGACGCACCGTCATAGACGGCAGGCTCCAGTAGCTGATGCTGGGTGCCGTTTGCTCAATGTCCACCAGCGTAGTGTAGCGCGTTGATTCTGTTATCGTTAACCGATACTGCGCGTTGCTCACCTGATAGCTTACCGTTTCGCCGGGTGCGTCGTTTCTCGGCAGCAGGCGGCGCAGCTGGGCGAAATTAGTTTCGCACAGGCGCATCATTTCTGGGAAGTCAGGCGTATAGCGCTTCATTTTTTCCACTCGTTTCGTAATGTCTGATAATGCAGCTGCAGCCATTGCAGGGCGATGACAGACGCTGCGTTGTCGATTAAACCCTCTTCTACCCACTGATAAGCCTGCTCCCGGCTCACCACATGAACCCGAATATCTTCGTTTTCATCAGCCAGACCGTGGATCCCTTCCGCCGTCGTGGCGTCCACTTCGCCCACCATAATGGACAAGCGCTCGCTGGTGCCCCCCGGGCTTGCCAGATAACTCAACACCGGTTTTGTGCGGCCTACCACCAGCCCGGCCTCTTCCAGCGCCTCGCGACGGGCGACGTCTTCAACTGACTCGCCCTCTTCGATCATCCCGGCCACCATCTCCAGCAGCCACGGGCTTTCGCTGGTGTCATACGCGGCAATGCGGATCTGCTCCACCAGCACGACTTCGTCACGCACTGGGTCAAAGGGTAGCAAGACAGCCGCATGCCCGCGCTCAAAAATTTCACGTCTGATTTCGCCGCTCATTTCGCCGTTAAACAGGCGATGCCTGAAACGGTAAAGATCCATCGAAAAAAAACCGCTATAAAGCGTTTCTCGTGCAATAATTTCTACATCGTTTTTGGCGAATGTCACGGGCAACTTTTCTGGTTTTTGCATGAGTCGAGTCCTGGTAGCAATGGTGATGAAATTGTGAATTTCAAGGCTGTTTGGCTGCCGTTTGTAAGGCTATATGGTAGATTGGTGCAAATTACCGCCAGATGGCACGTAACGCCAACCTTTTGGTGTGGATGATTCTGTTAGAATCGGCAATTATTTTTTAATTAGATCAGCGCTAATACTGCTTCACAACAAGGAATGCAAATGAAGAAATTGCTCCCCATCCTTATCGGCCTGAGCCTGACGGGCTTCAGTGCAATGAGCCAGGCGGAAAACCTGTTACAGGTCTACCAGCAGGCACGTCTGGGCAACCCTGATTTACGTAAATCAGCGGCCGATCGTGATGCTGCGTTTGAAAAGATTAACGAAGCGCGTAGCCCACTGCTGCCGCAGTTAGGTTTAGGTGCAGATTATACCTACAGCAACGGTTTCCGCGACGCTAACGGCGTTAACTCCAATGCTACCAGCGCCTCACTGCAATTAACACAGACGCTGTTTGATATGTCCAAATGGCGCGCCCTGACCCTGCAGGAAAAGAGCGCGGGCATCCAGGATGTGACCTATCAGACCGACCAGCAGACGCTGATCCTGAACACTGCAACCGCGTACTTCAACGTGCTGAGCGCCATTGACGCGCTCTCCTACACCGAAGCGCAGAAACAGGCGATCTACCGCCAGTTAGATCAAACCACCCAGCGCTTCAACGTGGGTCTGGTGGCGATCACCGACGTACAGAACGCCCGTTCACAGTACGACACCGTGCTGGCTAACGAAGTGACCGCGCGTAACAACCTCGACAACGCGCTGGAATCCCTGCGTCAGGTGACCGGAAATTACTACCCTGAGCTGGCGTCCCTGAACGTGGACAGCTTCAAAACGGATAAGCCGCAGGCCGTTAACGCCCTGCTGAAAGAGGCGGAAAACCGCAACCTGACGTTGCTGCAGGCGCGCCTGAGCCAGGACCTGGCCCGCGAGCAAATTCGTCAGGCGCAGGATGGCCATCTGCCAACTCTGAGCCTGAGCGCGTCGACCGGCGTCTCTGATACCACCTATAGCGGCTCTAAGACCAACTCTGCTCAGTATGACGACAGCAATATGGGTCAGAACAAAGTGGGCCTGAGCTTCTCCCTGCCGCTGTATCAGGGCGGGATGGTTAATTCCCAGGTGAAACAGGCGCAGTACAACTTTGTTGGCGCGAGCGAGCAGCTGGAAAGCGCGCACCGCAACGTGGTGCAGACCGTTCGCTCCTCCTTCAACAACGTCAACGCCTCCATCAGCAGCATCAATGCCTATAAACAGGCCGTGGTGTCTGCACAGAGCTCCCTGGACGCGATGGAAGCCGGTTACTCCGTGGGTACCCGCACCATCGTTGACGTTCTCGACGCGACCACCACGCTGTACAACGCGAAGCAGCAACTCTCAAGCGCGCGTTACCAGTACCTGATTAACCAGCTGAACATCAAGCAGGCGCTCGGTACGCTGAACGAGCAGGATCTGCAGATGCTGAACAGCGCGCTGGGCAAACCGGTCTCCACCTCTCCGGACAGCGTTGCGCCGGAGAACCCGGAGCAGGTTGCCGCCGTTGATAACTTCAACGCTAACGGCAGCGAGCCTGCTGCACAGCCAGCGGCAGCGCGTACTACTACTACGTCCGCCAGCAAAGGCTCTAACCCGTTCCGTAACTAAAGTTGTTATCACGCCCTCTCCCACCGGGAGAGGGCGCATCTGCATCCCCCCGAACGTAAGCCAACGTAAAGATCCCCCTGATTCCGCCTCTCTTCGCTTCATTTTCAACCACTCATCCACTATCCTGAGCGTTATTACCACTGGGTCCTGGAAGACAAACATGAAACGGACAAAAACGATCAATCACGCGTCGTTCCGCAAAAGCTGGAACGCACGTCACCTCACCCCTGTTGCGCTGGCAGTAACCGCTGTCTTTATGCTGGCAGGCTGTGAGAAAAACGACGAAACGGTATCGCTGTATCAAAACGCGGACGACTGCTCTGCCGCAACCGGCCAGGCAGCAGAATGTAAAACCGCCTACACCAACGCGCTGAAAGAAGCGGAACGCACCGCGCCAAAATACGCCTCACGCGAAGACTGCGTGGCGGAATTTGGTGAAGGTCAGTGTCAGCAGACGCCGGCTCAGGCAGGTACTGCGCCGGAAAATCAGGCGCAGGCGCAGTCCAGCGGCAGCTTCTGGATGCCACTAATGGCAGGCTACATGATGGGCCGCCTGATGGGTGGCGGTGCAGGCTATCAGCAGCAACCGCTGTTTAGCTCGAAAAACCCGGCCAGCCCGGCTTATGGTCAATATACCGATGCCAGTGGCAAAGGCTACGGCGCAGCGACCCCGGGCCGCACCGTGACCGTCCCGAAAACCGCGATGGCGCCGAAGCCTGCAACCACCAGCACCATCACCCGCGGTGGGTTCGGTGAGTCTGTGGCAAAACAGACCAGCATGCAGCGTAGTGCAACAGGCACTTCTACTCGCTCAATGGGCGGCTGATCATGGAACGAGTCGGTATTACCGAGCGCCCGGACTGGCGCGAAAAAGCCACCGAATACGGTTTTAACTTTCACACCATGTACGGCGAGCCGTACTGGTGTGAAGATGCTTACTACAAACTGACGCTCGACCAGGTGGAAAAACTGGAAGAGGTGACGGCCGAGCTGCACCAGATGTGCCTGAAGGTTGTGGAAAAGGTCATCGACAGCGACGCGCTGATGACCAAATTCCGTATTCCGAAGCACACCTGGAGTTTTGTCCGGCAGTCGTGGAAAACGAATCAGCCCTCGCTTTACTCTCGCCTCGATCTGGCGTGGGACGGCGTGGGTGAACCGAAGCTGTTAGAAAACAACGCAGATACGCCAACCTCCCTTTATGAAGCGGCGTTCTTCCAGTGGATTTGGCTGGAAGATCAGATGAACGCCGGAAACCTGCCGGAAGGTAGCGACCAGTTCAACAGCCTGCAGGAAAAGCTGATTGAGCGTTTTGCCGAGCTGCGGGAGCAGTTTGGCTTCAACCTGCTGCATCTTGCCTGCTGCCGCGACACGGAAGAAGACCGTGGTACGGTTCAGTATCTGCAGGACTGCGCTGCTGAAGCTGAAGTGGCGACCGAGTTCCTCTATATCGAGGATATCGGCTTGGGGGAAAAAGGTCAGTTTACGGATATGCAGGATCAGGTGATCAGCAACCTGTTCAAGCTCTATCCGTGGGAATACATGCTGCGCGAAATGTTCTCCACCAAGCTGGAAGACGCGGGCGTGCGCTGGCTGGAACCGGCATGGAAGAGCATTATCTCTAATAAAGCCCTGCTGCCGATGCTGTGGGAGATGTTCCCGAACCATCCTAACCTGCTGCCAGCTTATTTTGCGGAAGATGATTTCCCGCCGATGGAAAAATACGTCGTTAAGCCGATTTTTTCCCGCGAAGGGGCGAACGTCTCAATTATCGAAAACGGTAAAACGCTGGAAGCGGTTGAAGGACCGTACGGCGAAGAAGGAATGATCGTCCAGGAATTCTGGCAACTGCCGAAGTTTGGCGACAGCTATACGCTGATTGGCAGCTGGCTCATCAACGATCGGCCCGCCGGGATTGGCATTCGCGAAGACCGCGCGCTGATCACCCAGGATCTGTCGCGGTTTTATCCGCATATCTTTGTGGAGTAAGACTGCGGCCTGGTGCCCTCACCCCAGCCCTCTCCCACTGGGAGAGGGTGCAAACACTAAAAACGGCAACCTGAGGTTGCCGTTTTGCTTTTATTATCCCACCTGCACCGACAGCATACTCAAACTGCCCATCTCAATGCCGTCAACCGGAATAGTAACCGGCTCCTGACCGTCCCATGCGCCCAAAACATAAAGCAGCGGCAGGAAGTGTTCCGGCGTCGGGTTAGAAAGCGAACCGCCTTCGTGATCCAGATAGTTCACCAGCGGATGCTCCTCAACCGGGCCTTGCCAGGTCAGGTTCGCTTTGACGTAGTCGTTAAAAGCGGCCGCCCACGGGTAAGGCGTATTCTCACCGTGCCAGCGCGCCGTGCGCAGGTTATGCACCACGTTGCCGCTTGCCACCAGCATGATGCCTTCATCACGCAGGTTCGCCAGCTTGCGGCCCATCTCCAGATGCCAGGCAGCCGGTTTAGTGCTGTCGATGCTCAACTGCACCATCGGGATATCCGCATCGGGGTACATTTTTATCAGCACGCCCCACGAGCCGTGGTCAAAGCCCCAGGCTTCTTTATCCAGCGCGACCGGGGCAGGAGCCAGCAAAGCCACCAGCTTTTGCGCCAGCTCAGGCGATCCTGGAGCCGGATAATGCGTATCGTACAGCGCCTGCGGGAAGCCGCCGAAATCATGAATGGTCTTAGGCGCTTCCATGGCGGTCACGCCGGTGCCACGGGTGAACCAGTGCGCGGACACCACCACAATCGCCTTCGGTCGCGGCAACGTCTCGCCAAGATGACGCCAGGCGCGGGTATAGACGTTGTCTTCCAGAACGTTCATTGGGCTACCGTGGCCTAAAAACAGGGCCGGCATACGGGAAGAAGACATGGTGGTATCCTTAGAGAAGGTGTCAATTTGATGGTTCTACATTACGCGCATTCAGATAAAGATGAACGCAGATAACCGTGAAGATCATCATCAGGAAATTTGAATATGAGGCAGCTTAAGCACGTACAGACGCTCTTATCAGACTATACTCACTGGCTGTGAAATACAGATGAAAATAATAACCCGCACCAATGCCAGTAAATATTAGAAAATTAATGTCAACATTTATATCGACCAAAATTACATTAAAAAAATTATATCATCATCGCTGCTCAGCCGCTAAATCAGGGGAGCAGGCCGGCGCTTACAATCAACAGAAATTATATATCAAGGTTAACTTAAATTAGCTTTAAGCTACAGTAATCGCATTCTCTCCCCATCCTCCCGTATACTCAAACTGCTTTCTGAAATTAATATTCAGAATATGAATTCATTTGAAAAAGGATATTTTCATGTATATGGGTAAAAAAGTACTGTTAGCGGTTGCGATGGCTGCCATTGTATCGGGTTCTGCCTTCGCGGAAGAACAGGGTTCAGGCAAAATTAAATTTAAAGGCGTGGTTATTGATGCACCATGCAGCATTGCACCGGACAGCGTTGACAAAGAAGTTGACCTGGGTGAAGTGACCACTGCAGTTATTAATGCCAACAAAAAGTCTACTGCTGTTCCGGTTGATATTAACCTGGAAAACTGCCAGCTTGACGATCCTGCTGATGAGACCGACACGCCAATTACCAAAGTCGATGTCACCTTCACCAGCGCAGCAACAGACGCGACTGACACCAATCTCATGACCAACACCTACGCCAGCGGCGCACAGAACGTTGGCGTTCGTTTGCTGGATAACGCCGAATCCAACATCACGCTGGGCGCGGCTAATGAAGTTGATCTGCTGGCAGGCTCCACTACTCAAACGCTGCACTTTAAAGCGTTAATGGAAGTACCTGCAGGTAAAACCGCGACTGCCGGCCAGGTAGAAGCCACCGCCAACTATGTGCTGATGTACAAATAATACTACGCGACAAAACAGACCGGCTGGCTTAATGCGTCAGTCGGTCCGCAACATTATTTTGAGTAACAGGATGATGACATATAAATTACAAAAAATAATCATCATTGCGTCCCTGTTAATGGCGAAATTCACCTGCGCCACTGAGTTTAATATCAATGCTATTGATAAAGACCAGCGAGGCAGCGTCGATCTTTCTCTTTTTAAAGATGAAATAGCCGTCATCCCCGGAAGCTATTTTGTTACCGTTTCTATTAATGACGTTCCACTGGCGAACGGATGGCAGCTTAACTGGAAAGCGTTTAATGATTCAGTACAGGTATGTATTCCGTCTGAACTGGCTGATACCTTTGCACTAAAAGATGATATTCGTAACGCTTTACCCGAAAAAGACGGATGCATTGATTTCACCTCCAGGCCCGATATTACCTTTACGTTTGAGCAAACAACCCAAACGTTAAAAGTTACCGTTCCGCAGGCATGGCTGCAGTATCGTGCCGCTGACTGGATGCCTCCCTCCACATGGGACAACGGCGTGCCGGGCGTATTGCTGGATTACAACCTGTTCGCCAGTCATTACCAGCCCAATAACGGATCGGCCTCGGATAACGCCAACACCTATGGGACCGCCGGTGCCAATATGGGTCCATGGCGGTTGCGCAGCGATTATCAGTACACACAAACGCATACCGACGCCGGCTCTGAACATGACGGACGTTTTTCCCGTGTTTACATGTTCCGCCCCTTGCCTTCACTCGGGGCGAAGTTGACCCTTGGCGAAACGGATTTTCAGTCTGCCATTTTTGATGCGTTTACCTATACCGGCGCCTCCCTGATCAGCGATGAACGCATGCTACCATGGTCCCTGCGGGGTTACGCGCCACAAATTACCGGGATTGCGCAAACCAACGCGACGGTCACGGTCAGCCTGGCCGATCGTGTGATCTATCAAAGTAAAGTTCCGCCGGGACCGTTTGTTATTCAGGATCTTAACCAGTCGGTGCAGGGCACGCTGGATGTAAAGGTGACGGAAGAGGATGGGCGCGTCAGCACCTTCCAGGTCTCGGCAGAATCGGTGCCGTTTTTAACGCGTAAAGGTCAGGTTCGCTATAAGCTGGCGACCGGAAAAGCGCGAAAAGACGCGTCTCATGACGTTGAAGATAACGCCTTTATGAGCGGTGAATTCTCCTGGGGTATGCTGTCACAAACCTCCCTTTATGGCGGTTCGCTCGCCGATGGCGATCGTTACCGGTCCGTTGCCGCCGGGATCGGACAAAATATGGAGTACCTGGGCGCCCTCTCTTTTGACGTGACGCAGGCGACCAGCCGGTTGCCCAATCAGAATAGCCAGACAGGTTACAGCTACCGCTTTAACTACAGTAAACGTTTCGATACCACCGGCAGCCAGCTTACGCTCGCCAGCTATCGCTACTCAGACCCGCAGTTTCTCAGCTACGCCCGTTTTCTGGATGATGACAATAACGACCGCCAGTCAGAAAAACAGACGCTCAGCGTGACGGCAAGCCAGTACATTTCAGCGCTATCGCTCAACCTCTATGTCAACATGCTGCGTCAAACCTGGTGGAATGACACCCCCTCCACAACGGGCAGCGTGACAGCAGGCTATAACTTTGACATTGGTCGCTGGAAAAACCTGGGCGTCACCGTGTCGTGGAGTAAAACGCACTATGAAGACGAAGACGACGATACGCAGTTCTACCTCTCACTGAGCGTACCGCTCGACCCCGATCATCGTCTGAATTACGACCTGCGTAACGGCGACAGTCTGAGCCAGAACGTTTCGTGGTATGACACATCAGACCGCAACAATACCTGGGGTGTTTCCGCAGGTACCGAGAGCGAGAAATCAGATGCCGGCGCGCAGGTGAGCGGTAACTATCAACATTATTCTCCATATGGCGACCTGAATCTCTCCGGGAGTTATAAGGCTAATGAATACAATTCCCTGAGTGCCAGCTGGAATGGCTCCTTCACCTCAACGGCCAAAGGTGCTGCGCTGCATCGTCGCAGCTACGGTAACGAGCCGCGCGTGATGGTCAGTACCGACGGCGTAGGCAACATCCCGCTGAACATGTCGCGGGATGAAACCAACCGCTTTGGCATTGGCGTTTTACCGTCCATTTCCAGCTATTCGCCCTCCAGCGTGCAGGTCAATATGAACAATCTGCCCGATGGCGTAGACGTGGACACCCGCGTCGTGACTTCAACCTGGACAGAGGGCGCCATCGGGTACCGTCAAATTGCAACCCGAGCAGGCAACGATATTACAGGCATCTTACGTACGCCGTCCGGCACGCCGCCGCTGGGGGCGATTGTTCGCCTGCTGGATAACGATCGACAGATTGGAATGGTCGCCGATGATGGCCACGTCTGGCTGGGCGCCGTAGAGCCAGAACAGCAGTTCCGCGTAACGTGGGGAGACAATCAGCAGTGTCGCTTCGCGTTACCTTCACAACTCGAAAACAGTATGCAGTTGATACTGCCATGTCAGTAAGAAATCATGATGAAATTCACCCTACTTAAAAACCTGTGCCTGATGCTTATCGGCACCGCATTTGCCAGCCACGCAGCCGTTAACCTGGACCGCACGCGCATTGTCTTCCCGGAAAGCGACAAGGCCAGCAGCCTGAAGATAGAAAACCAGAGCAAAGCGCTGCCCTATCTGGCGCTCTCCTGGATTGAAGATGAGAAAGGCCGCAAGGAGGATACGCACTTCATGGCGCTGCCTCCGATTCAACGCATTGAAGCGGGCTCCGCGTCGCAGGTCAGGATCGTTAAGCAAGCGGCCACCGGCCAGTTACCAAAAGACAGGGAATCCCTGTTCTATTTCAACCTGCGCGAAGTGCCGCCAAAAAGCACCAGCGCCAGCGAAGAGCGCAGCGTCATGCAGGTGGCGATGCAGAGCAGGATCAAACTGTTCTGGCGTCCTAAAGCAATTACCAAAAAGCCCGGCGAGCAGGCAGAAATGCGGATGGAAATTTCAGCCACCGCGAAAGGGCTGACTATACATAACCCGACGCCGTACTACATCACCCTGGCCTGGCTCAGTAAGAATGCCAAAACCATGCTGCCGGGCTTTGACAGCCTGATGCTTGCACCCTTCGCAACGGCAACAACCTCTACCGGTGACTACCACGGTAATTATTACAGCATCGGCTATATCGACGATTACGGTGCGTTGAAAAAAGTCGACGTGCAGTGCGCGGGAACAGTGCAGTGCAAACTTACCGAACGGAAGATCGAAAAAGATGCGAAATCTCGCTAATGTCCTGTTTATTTTGCTGGTTTCTGCACTGCCGTTAAAAGAGGCGCTGGCACTGGACTGCTATCTGGGCAGCTCCGGCGGTCCCGTTGAGGAGACCAAAACCATCTCGCCGTTCGCCATTCCCAGCAATGCGCAGGTGGGCGAAAAAATTTGGGAATCAGATGACATCAAAATTCCGGTGACGTGCAACCACAACGTTGTCGGCGGTTTTGAACAAGAAGATATCTTCGCCTGGGTAAACCCTTATCCTGCCGCATCGGATCCCTATTATGAACTGGGCGTGACCTACGAAGGGATGGATTACGATGCAACAGGCCAGCCTAACGGCGTCGATACCCGCCAGTGTCTGGACAACCAAAACATCACGATTTATACCCCGGCGCAGATCCGGCAGATGGGCTGGGAAAACCTGATCTGCTCCGGTAATCCGGACGATATCCATACCTCGCGCACCTTTGTTGCTCGCCTGCGCTTATACGTCAAAATCAAAGCGATGCCGCCCCACGGCTACGTCAGCTCCCTGGGCGATTACATCGTTGTCCAGTTTGACGGAAAAGGCGGCGTGAACCAGATGTCGGACGCGAAAAATCTCAAATATCACATCAACGGTCTGCAAAACATTACCGTGCTGGATTGTGGGGCGACGTTCAGTATTTTCCCGGAGAATCAGGAGATCGATTTTGGCACCTTCAGCGCGCGCGATATTGTGAATCAGCAGACGCGTAGACGAACCTTTTCGGTGAAGACGACGAAGGTGCAGGATGCACAATGTTCAGATGGGTTCAAAATGGATTCGTCGTTCTATACTACGGAATCGCTCACCGCTGAGGACACGGCATTACTTATTGGGAATGGCTTGCAGTTGAGAATACTCAACGGCACTCAGCCCTACACCTTTAACCACTATGAAGAATATGCCGATTTTACGGGCAGCACGCTGCAATATCAGCAGGATTACACCGCAGAGCTGTCACCAGTAGAAGGAAAAGCTATCCAGTCCGGTCCTTTCGAAACCGTGGTGTTATTCAAAATTAACTATCACTAGCAACAAAAAAGCCGGGTTTCCCCGGCTTTTTCACATCAGCAACTTCAGCTGGCTTTGCGCTCGTGCGCCTGGCGGTACTCCACCAGATCTTCAATCGTCACCACCGGCATGTTGTGCAGACGCGCAAAGGTGATGCACTCCGGCGCGCGCGCCATGGTGCCGTCATCATTAGTGAGTTCGCACAGCACGCCAGCCGGTTTGAAGCCAGCCAGCGTCACCAGATCGATGGTCGCTTCGGTGTGGCCACCACGGGTCAGCACGCCGCCCGGCTGCGCACGCAGCGGGAAGACGTGGCCTGGACGGTGGAGATCGGATGGTTTTGCGTCATCGGCAATCGCTGCACGCACGGTCGTCAGACGGTCAGCCGCCGACACACCGGTAGTCACGCCATGGGCCGCTTCAATGGTCACGGTAAAGCCGGTCCCGAAGGCGCTGGTGTTGTTTTCAACCATCATCGGCAGATCGAGCTGCTGGCGGCGGTCTTCGGTAATACACAGGCATACGATGCCGCTGCCGTGACGGATGGTCAGCGCCATCTGCTCAACGGTCATGTTTTCGGCGGCAAAAATCATGTCGCCTTCGTTTTCACGGTTTTCATCGTCAAGCACCATCACACCGCGGCCTTCGCGCAGTGCATCCAGTGCATGTTCAACACGTTGAATTGAAGTGCCAAAAGAGGAAAGTAGCGTCTGATTCATGGTAAAAAAACCTCATTAACTTTATGGTTACCAGAATCAGGGCAGTCTTAGGAGCGCCGAACAAGCGGCAAAAAAATAACGTGAGCGGGCCATGCCCGACTGGATCGTTACTCTCTCCCATCCGGACTCTAACCGTCGGCCCCGGAATTACACCGGATCTGCTGACCTTTGAGAATTCACTCAAAGCGCTCGCGGGCTTTCAGCATGACGCTGATTTACCGCCGGTGGGGAATTTCGCCCCGCCCTGAGAATAAGCGAGATAACTATAACGCTATTGATTAACCTGGGCAATGCATAAGCTTCAAACAAATCTGCTTTATCCTGGGTCATGACGCGCTACAATGTTCATCAACACCGACTTATCAAGGGAAGCCATTATGATTGACCCGAAAAAAATTGAGCAGATCGCGCGTCAGGTTCATGAGTCCATGCCGAAAGGCATTCGTGAATTTGGTGATGACGTAGAAAAGAAAATCCGCCAGACGCTGCAGGCGCAGCTGGTTCGCCTTGATTTAGTCAGCCGCGAAGAGTTTGACGTGCAGACCCAGGTTCTGCTGCGCACCCGCGAGAAGCTGGCGCTGCTGGAACAGCGTCTGAGCGAGCTGGAAAACCGTAATGCACCGGAAGAAGTGAAGCCAGCACCGGCTATTCCACCGGTGGACGACCAGGAGTAAGTGCGGCCTAATGCCCTCACCCCAGCCCTCTCCCACAGGGAGAGGGTGAAAAACGAACGGGCCAACAGGCCCGTTTTTTACTGACTGTCTTTCTGGATCTTCTTGATGATGTTGGTGGTTGAGCACCCGTCCTCAAAGTTGAGCACCATCACTTCACCGCCGTTGGCCCAGACCTCTTCGCTGCCCGCGATTTGCTCCGGCTTGTAATCCCCGCCTTTTACCAGCAGGTCCGGCAGAATGCCGGCAATCAGGCGCTGCGGGGTGTCTTCTTCAAACGACACGACCCAGTCCACCGCTTCCAGCGCGCCGAGCACGATCATACGCTGCTCCAGCGGGTTCACCGGACGCGTTTCGCCCTTCAGGCGCTTCGTCGACGCATCGCTGTTGACCGCCACAATCAGGCGGTCGCCCAGCTTGCGCGCGTTCGCCAGATACGACACGTGGCCCGCGTGCAGAATGTCAAACACGCCGTTGGTCATCACCACTTTTTCACCACGCTTGCGCGCGGCGGCAACGGCCACCTTCAGCTCGTCTTCGGTCATGACGCCAAAACCGGTGTCGGCGCGGCCGCGCACCGCGTTTTCCAGTTCGATTGGCGAAACGGTTGAGGTACCCAGTTTCCCCACCACCACGCCCGCCGCGGCGTTAGCGAAGTAGCATGCCTCTTCAAGGGAATTACCCGCTGCCAGTGTCGCCGCCAGCACGCCGATCACCGTATCGCCGGCACCGGTCACGTCGTACACTTCCTGCGCCTGGGTTGGCATATGCAGCGGCGCCTTGCCCGGCTGCAGCAGCGTCATCCCCTGCTCGGAGCGGGTCACCAGCAGCGCAGAGAGCTCGAAGTCAGCAATGATCTTCATGCCGCGCTCAACCAGTTCGTCTTCCGATTTACACTTGCCCGCCACCGCTTCAAACTCGGAGAGGTTTGGCGTCAGCAGCGTCGCGCCACGATAGCGCTCAAAATCGGTGCCTTTCGGGTCGATCAGCACCGGTACGCTGGCTTTGCGCGCCAGCTGAATCATCGTCTGCACGCTCGCCAGCGCGCCTTTGGCGTAGTCGGACAGCACCAGCGCGCCGATATTGCCCAGCGCCTGGTTGATACGCTCGTGCAGCGGCTCGGGGTCAACGCCTTCGAAACCTTCTTCAAAATCGAGTCGGATCAGCTGCTGGTTGCGCGACAGCACGCGCAGTTTCGTAATCGTTGGGTGGGTCGGAACAGAAACGAAGTCGCACTTCACGTTCACGTCCGCCAGCGACTTGCTCAGCGCGCGCGCCGCATCGTCGATGCCGGTCAGGCCCACCAGACGCGAGTGCGCGCCCAGAGAGGCAATGTTCATCGCCACGTTTGCCGCGCCGCCGGGACGTTCTTCAATGGTGTCGACCTTAACCACCGGCACCGGTGCTTCCGGGGATATGCGGCTGGTAGGCCCATACCAGTAGCGATCCAGCATCACATCCCCAACAACCATTACTCCAGCACGTTCAAACTCTGGCAGTGTTACTTTCATTCCTGACTCCAGAAAGATTCACAATTTGCGCGCGATAATATCACACTTGATTTGTTACGCACGGTTCCACCAGCCACTTCTGCCAGCTGGCCGTTACCTGAGCACGTTCATGAACAAAACAGTCCAGCGCCACATGCCCCGGCTGCTCCTGCAATGCCAGGTGATGAAGTTCATCGCGCAGCGTGGTGTAGGCGCGGGTTAAGGCCTGGGCCTCCTGCTCGTCCATGATGTCGTTTTGCGCCAGCAGCTCCAGAATGCGCACATTATCGGACCAGCGCGTCAGCTTCGGCTTGTCATGGGCGTGCAGCAGCACCAGGTACTGAGTGATAAACTCAATATCGGTAATCCCGCCCTCATCGGCTTTGATATCAAAGCGATCGCGGTGTTTATTCCCGAGGTGCGCGCGCATTTTCTCGCGCATTTCGCGCACTTCCGTTTGCAGCGTGCTGCCATCACGCATGGTGGTCATAACCTCCTTGCGGATGACGTCAAACTGCGTTTTGAGCTGCGGATCGCCATAGACCACGCGAGCGCGCACCAGCGCCTGATGCTCCCACGTCCAGGCTTCATTCTTCTGATAATCGGCAAACGCGTCCGTTGAGGTCACCAGCATACCCGCCGCGCCGGACGGGCGCAGGCGCGCATCCACTTCATACAGAATCCCCGACGAGGTGCGGGTGCTGAACAGGTGCATGATGCGCTGGGCCAGGCGCAGATAGAACTGACGCCCGTCAATCTCGCGCTCGCCGTCGGTCATCACGTCCGCCGGGCAGTCGTGCAGGAAAATTAAATCCAGATCGGAGCTATAGCCCAGCTCCCAGCCGCCCAGCTTGCCGTAACCCACCACCGCAAACCCTCGCCCCTCACGGTCAGCAAGGTGTTTCGGCTGGCCGTAGCGCGCCACCATCTGCACCCACGCCTGATGGACAACCGCATCAATAATCGCTTCCGCCAGCCAGGTTAAGTGATCGCTCACTTTCATCACCGGCAGCGTACCGGCGATGTCCGCCGCTGCGACGCGCAGCATCTGGGCCTGCTTAAACTGACGCAGCGCCTCCAGCTGTTGCTCTTCGTCCTCTTCCGGCACGCGCAGGAGATACTGGCGCAGCTCGTCCCGGTAGGCGTCCGTCGCCGTTGGCTGATACAGCGTGTTCGGGTCGAGCAGTTCATCCAGCAGCAGCGGGTAGCGCGCCAGCTTGTTGGCCACCATCGGCGACGCGGCGCAGAGGGAAATCAGGTGCTTCAGCGCCCCCGGAAATTCGCTCAGCAGCTCAAGATAGGTGGTGCGCGTGATAATCCCGCTCAGCAGCGGCATCATGCGCGACAGCGGCACCGGCGCGTCCTCACGCGAGCAGACCTCGCTCAGCAGGTGCGGCATCAGATGATCCAGCACCTGACGACCGCGCGGGCCGATGGCGCGCTTGTTCAGCTCCAGACGGAAATCAGCAATTAAGGCCACCACGCGATGGCGGGCATCGTCGCTTAAGTGCGCCAGCACCGGCGTGGTGTCATCTTCCTGAAGCGCGTCCTGCCACAGTTCGCGCCAGTGCTCGGAGAGCGCATCGTCCGGCGATTCACTTTCGTCGTCGCCGATCAGATCGTTAAAGATGCGGCGCACGCCTGCCATATGGGCATCCAGCCGTTCGGTCAACGTTGACCAGTCGTCCACGCGCATGCCCCAGGCCAGACGCGCCCGGTTAAGGTCATCGCCCGGCAGGGTCTGGGTCTGTTCGTCGTTGATGCTCTGCAGCAGGTTTTCCAGACGGCGCAGGAACAGATAGGCCTCGCGCAGGGTTTGCGCGTCGCCGTCCGGCAGCAGGTGCAGTTGCTCAATGGCGCTCAGCGTCGGCAGCAGCGAGCGGGACTGCAGCGACGGCTCGCGCCCGCCGCGGATCAGCTGGAAAACCTGAACGATAAATTCGATTTCGCGGATGCCGCCCGCGCCAAGCTTGATATTGTCCTTCAGCCCACGGCGGCGCACCTCGCGGGCGATCATCCCTTTCATATTTCGCAGGGACTGGATCACGCTGAAGTCGATGTAGCGGCGGAACACAAACGGGCGCAGCATGGCGCGCAGCTCGTTGGCGTAAGCGTCGTCGCTGTCGCCCATGATCCGCGCTTTGACCATCGCGTAACGTTCCCAGTCGCGTCCCTGCTCCTGGTAATAATCTTCCAGCGCGGCGAAGCTCAGCACCAGCGGACCGCTGTCGCCAAACGGGCGCAGGCGCATGTCCACACGGTAGACGAAGCCGTCCTGCGTCGGCTGGTCCAGCGCTTTAATCAGACGCTGGCCAAGGCGGGTAAAGAACTGGGCGTTGTCCAGCTCGCGACGCCCGCCGCGCGTGGAGCCGTTCTCCGGCCAGGCAAAGATCAGATCGATGTCGGAGGAGAAGTTCAGCTCGCAGCCACCCAGCTTGCCCATTCCCAGAATTAACAGCGGTTGCGGAACCCCTTCTTCGCTGCACGGCGTGCCCCACTCTTTACAGCAGACAGCATAGAGCCAGTCCCGCGCGGCGACGATCAGCGTCTGCGCCAGCTCGCTCAGCTGCTGCAAGGTGCTCTCTTCGCTCACCAGCTCCAGCGCCTGCGCCCAGGCAATGCGCACCATTACCCGGCGGCGGAACTGACGCAGAACGCGCATCAGCGTGGCCTCATCCGTTACATCTGCCAGCGCGGTTTGCAGCCAGCTGGCATAATGCCGCCACTCGTCAGCCTGCGGCGGCGCGCTTTCCAGCTCCGCCAGCCATTCCGGGTTAGCGCTGACGCTTTCCTGCACAAAATCACTGAACGTGAGCACGCTTTTCGCCTGCTCGCTTAACGATGACGCGGGTAACGACTCGGGCAGACGTTCGCAAACGGTCTGCCAGTGCTGCTGTAACTGCGAAGAAAGCGGCATATCAGGGGTTCCTTGCCAGAATTAACGTTTTCCGCTGTGCAGCCAGTACGGATCCTGCGAAATGGCCTCGTTGCGGAAATGCTCGATCTCAATCTGCTGACGGGTCTCAATGGCATGCTTAAGTCCCTGCCAGTTCTCCAGCCAGGCCTGCGCCTTCACGCCCTCGTACGCACCGGACAGCAGCAACATACTGTCGATGTTACGCGCCAGACGGGGAAGCTGATCGCCGTACTGGTCGCCCAGCGGGTGTGCGAAGGTGGTTCTCAACTCGGCGGCGTGGCGGGAAAGATGGATATCCGCGAAGCGTTTGAAGTTATCCGCGATTTTGGTCTGCGCTTTTGCATCCAGGAAGGTGCGCCAGCCGCGCGTCACCAGAAATTCGGTCAACGCCAGTTTTGCCGCGGCATTTTGCGGGCTGTAAAGCGCGGTTTGCGCCGATACGTCGGAAAGCAGCAGCGTCTCGGTTTGGGTCAGCAGATCGCGTAAGTGAGCGCTTGCTTTACGCGGTACGATACCGCCAAACAGCGTCAGGGTATGACGCACCAGGCCAATAGCGACCAGCACCTGTTTTTTGGCATTTTTCACGTTACGCGCCCACAGCTCCTCGTGGTACTGCCACTGAGAGAGCGCCAGCTCCAGCGCCGCTTCCATGCCCTGTTCAATGCTGGCTTTCGGCACGACGCGCAGAATAGGGGTCTCTCGCAGAACGCGTGGCGCATTTCCGGCAGCCAGGTGGTAGCCGCGCGCCGCTTTGCTCAGGCTGCCCTGACGTAACCCCGGCTGACTTACCAGCTTACGCGCCAGCTTCAGCACGTCGCTCGCCTCCCCTTCCAGAAGTTCCAGCTCCAGCTCACAGATCGGTTCCAGGCTCTCACCCGCCTTCACCTTGCCTAAATCCAGCGCGATCTCAATGCGGCTCTTGCCTTCCGTCACCAGCCATTTCTCGCGAGCGAAATCGGTGCTGAACAGCGGCTGCACCTGTGTTGCCAGCGTGGCGGGCAGTTCGCCTTCCGGCCAGACTTCCGCCGGGAAACGTTCCAGCTCAAGTTCTGGCTTACTGATGTCGATATTATATTCCGGGCGCTGATGCAAACCGCCGACCACGCGGCCGGCGATTTTCATCGTCATCTCGTAGCGCCCGTGTGCGCCGCGGATGCGCAGCCCCATATCGTGGTTGCGCAGCCAGTTGTCCGGCGTTTCGTAGTAGATGTTGAGCAACTGTACGGGTTCATGGTGCTCGCCGGAGAGCGTATTCAGATGCTGACGGAGCGCGTCAACGCTGTCTTTTTCGACGATAAATTTTAATTCGATTTCCTGAGCCATAGCCTTGTACTTTTGCGGGCGTCACAGACGCGTCAATGAGGGCGAACTTCCTCGCCATTTATTTGTCAGTACATAGTATTTTGCGCCAAATTGCCATGCAATGAGCAATTTGTCGGGCGTAAATGTGTAGAGTCGTGACACAGATGATTCTGATTGCTGACGAATGCTTTGCGTAGAGACACTGTTGCCACTACTATCGTTCCACTATTTATGAAAATAACGACTAATGATGCTTAAATTACGCCTGATTGGACTTACTTTACTCGCTTTTAGCGCCGCAACCGCAGTGCACGCTGAAGAGAAGCGTTACGTTTCTGACGAACTGAACACCTGGGTACGCAGTGGCCCCGGAGATAATTATCGCCTCGTGGGTACGGTGAATGCCGGCGAGGAAGTCACCCTGTTACAGACCAACGCGGAGACCAATTACGGTCAGGTTCGCGACAGTTCCGGCCGTACCTCCTGGATCCCGATGAAAGAGCTGAGCACCGTGCCAAGCCTGCGCACCCGCGTGCCGGACCTGGAAAACCAGGTGAAGACGCTGACCGACAAGCTGAACAACATCGACGGGACCTGGAACCAGCGCACCGCCGAAATGCAGCAGAAAGTGGCGCAGAGCGACGGCGTGATCAACGGTCTTAAAGAAGAGAATCAAAAGCTCAAAAACGAGCTGATCGTCGCTCAGAAAAAAGTGAACGCCGCGAACCTGCAGCTTGATGACAAACAGCGCACCATTATCATGCAGTGGTTTATGTATGGCGGCGGCGTACTGGGCGTAGGTCTGGTGCTGGGCCTGGTCCTGCCGCATCTGATCCCAAGCCGCAAGCGTAAAGACCGCTGGATGAACTAATTCGTCTTCTCTGCCAGACTTACGTATTATCTTGCGAAAAGAGAAAACGGGAGTGTTGGGCGTGAAGAGTTATCTGGTCGGTGGTGCGGTACGTGATGCGTTGTTAGGTCTGCCGGTCAAAGATAAAGACTGGGTGGTGGTGGGTGCCACCCCGGAAGAGATGCTCGACGCGGGCTACCAGCAGGTAGGCCGCGATTTTCCCGTGTTTCTGCACCCGAAAAGCCGGGAAGAGTACGCCCTGGCGCGTACCGAGCGGAAATCCGGTTCCGGCTATACGGGCTTCACCTGCTACGCCGCGCCGGATGTGACGCTCGAGCAGGATTTGCTTCGCCGCGATCTCACCATTAACGCCCTGGCCCAGGACGAAAACGGCCATATCATTGACGCCTACGGCGGGCAGGATGACCTGCGCGACCGTCTTTTGCGTCACGTCTCCCCGGCATTTTCTGAAGATCCGCTCCGCGTTCTGCGCGTGGCGCGTTTTGCCGCGCGTTACGCCCATCTGAGCTTCCGTATTGCCGATGAGACGATGGCGTTGATGACGGCCATGACCGAGGCGGGAGAACTGGAACACCTGACGCCGGAGCGCGTCTGGAAAGAGACGGAAAATGCCCTCACCACCCGCAACCCGCAGGTCTTTTTCCAGGTCCTGCGCGACTGCGGCGCGCTGAAGGTGCTGTTCCCGGAAATCGACGCGCTGTTTGGCGTCCCCGCGCCGGCGAAATGGCACCCGGAAATTGATACCGGCGTGCACACGCTGATGACCCTGAGCATGGCAGCCATGCTCAGCCCTGACGTGGACGTGCGCTTTTCCACCCTGTGCCACGATCTCGGCAAAGGCTTAACGCCGAAAGAGTTCTGGCCACGCCACCACGGGCACGGCCCGGCAGGGGTGAAGCTGGTCGAGGGACTATGCCTGCGCCTGCGCGTGCCGAACGAGATCCGTGACCTGGCGAAACTGGTGGCCGAGTTCCATGACCTGATCCACACCTTCCCGATCCTGAAGCCCGCCACCATCGTGAAGCTTTTCGATAATATCGACGCCTGGCGCAAGCCGCAGCGCGTCGAGCAGATTGCGCTGACCAGTGAAGCCGACGTTCGCGGCCGTACCGGGTTTGAAGCGTCCGATTACCCGCAGGGGCGTTTGCTGCGCGAAGCGTGGGAAGTCGCAAAAGCGGTGCCAACGAAAGATGTGGTTGAGGCAGGGTTTAAAGGCCCAGAGATTCGCGAGGAGCTGACGAAACGCCGGATTGATGCAGTAGCGGCGTGGAAGGAAAAACGTTGCCCTCAGCCGAAAGAGTGAGGGCAACCCGTCATCAGAAGAAGACCACGTACACCGCAGCAGCGACGATAAAGCGGTAGATCGCGAACGGAATGAACGAGATACGCTTAATCAGCTGCAGGAAGGTTTTGATGGCAATCAGCGCCACGATAAACGCGGTGATGAAGCCGACGGCGAACATCGGAATGTCGCCAGCCGTCAGGAAGTGATAGCTTTTATAGACATCAAGCACGGTGGCGCCCATCATCATCGGCACCGCCAGCAGGAACGAAAACTCGGAAGCCGCGTAACGGCTTACGCCCATCAGCATCCCGCCTGAAATGGTCGCACCTGAACGGGAGAAGCCCGGCCACAGCGCCAGACACTGGAAGCAGCCAATCATAAACGCCTGGCGATAGGTCATATCGTCCAGACCTTCCGCACGCGGGGTTTTTGGCTTCAGCACTTCCGCGGCAATCAGCAGGAAGCCGCCCACCACCAGCGCGTACATGACGTTAATCGGGTTAAACAGCGATTTAATGGTGTCGTGGAATACCAGCCCCAGCACCACCGCCGGGACCATCCCGAGCAGGATATGAATCAGCGTCAGGCGGCCTTTGCCCTCGCCTTCGCGCTGCGGCAGCCGGCCAAAATGAATGCCGATCAGGCCAAACAGACGGCGCCAGAACATCACCACCACCGCCAGAATCGAGCCCAGCTGAATCACCACCTCAAACGTCTTTGCGGTATCGCCTTCAAAGCCCAGCAGATGGCCAACGATAATCATATGGCCCGTACTGGAAACCGGCAAAAACTCCGTCAATCCTTCGACCACACCCAGAATTGCCGCCACCAGCAGCGAGTGCATATCGCTCATCTATAAACCCCTAAAAAAAGATATAAAAAACGGTGTCCACGAGGACAACCGTGAAAGATACAGCCTTAAGACCGATATAACCTAAAATGGTTTAGCAATTATGACGTTAAATCTTTCCTTTCAGATTTGTGCCACGCTCGATAATCACGCCCACATTGGCCGCGCGCGCGACCGCACCCGGCTTGCTCAGCTTGATGCGTACCCACGGTGAGTTGAATTTGGTCAGCAGCAGTTCCGCCACTTCCTCCGCCACGCGTTCCACCAGCGCAAAACGTTGTCCTTCCACGTGGCCGATGACCGCTTCGCTGATGTCGGCATAGCTCAGACAGTCATTCACGTCATCGCTTTTTGCCGATTTGCGGTTATCCCATCCCATTTCGATATCGAACACCAGTTTCTGCTCGATGGTCTGTTCCCAGTCGTAAACACCAATTGTGGTGATTACCGAAAGTTGCTCTATAAATACAATATCCATCACGACCTGCCTGCTTTTTGGCTAAACCGGATACCACTTCCGGTGAATTATGCGTATTATCCACAGATGCTGAGAATACAGATACATTTTCAAAACGGAACAGCGTTATGAGTGCAATCGCGCCTGGAATGATCCTCCTCGCCTATCTTTGCGGCTCAATCTCCAGCGCCATTCTGGTCTGCCGCATTGCCGGGTTACCTGACCCGCGTGAAAGTGGTTCCGGGAATCCGGGAGCGACCAACGTGCTTCGAATTGGCGGCAAGGGAGCAGCCGTAGCGGTTTTGATTTTTGATGTTCTGAAAGGGATGCTACCCGTCTGGGGCGCCTATGCGCTGGGCGTTACGCCTTTCTGGCTCGGTCTTATCGCCATCGCCGCCTGCGTCGGCCATATCTGGCCCGTTTTCTTTGGTTTTAAAGGCGGAAAAGGCGTTGCGACGGCCTTCGGTGCGATTGCACCTATCGGCTGGGATCTCACCGGCGTAATGGCCGGGACGTGGCTGCTCACCATTCTTCTGAGCGGCTACTCGTCGCTGGGCGCTATCGTCAGCGCGCTGATCGCTCCGTTCTATGTCTGGTGGTTCAAACCCCAGTTCACCTTCCCGGTGTCAATGCTCTCCTGCCTGATCCTGCTGCGCCATCACGACAATATTCAGCGCCTGTGGCGTCGTCAGGAAACCAAGATCTGGACTAAGCTCAAGCGCAAGAAGAAAGACGCTAAATAAAGCGTTCGTTATGCCTTATAACCAAATGTGATTTTGGTCACCTTCTGCCTGTGGTAACTGTTAGAGACACAACACAACCACACAAAAAGAAAAATGGCAGAAATCACAGATACAACTCCCCTTTCAACGGCAGGAAGCGCCCCGGATGGCGACATCCAGTGGGTGCGCAGCGCATCGGACGTTTCACGTCTGGTTAACGACGGTTCTCAGGGCCGGGCCAACGCCCGTATCGTGGTCGGTATCGCGCTGGGCGGGATTTTCCTCGACGCCTACGATCTCGGCGCGCTGGCGTTTGGCATCAAGGACATTACCCGCGAATTCAATTTAACTCCCGCAGGCACCGGCATGGTAGCGTCGGCCATTACCTTTGGTGCTATCGTCGGGGCGCTGCTCGGCGGCTATCTCACGGATAAAATCGGGCGCTACCGCGTTTTTATGGCTGATATGGTGTTCTTCGTAGTGGCAGCCATCGCCTGCGCGCTGGCCCCGAACGAATATGTGCTCGCGGGCGCCCGCTTCGTGATGGGGCTCGGCGTGGGGATCGATCTTCCCGTGGCGATGGCGTTCCTGAGTGAGTTCGCCAGGCTGAAAGGCCCGGGAAATAAGGCCTCCAGCGTCGCGATGTGGTGCCCCACCTGGTATGCCGCCATCAGCGTCTCCTACCTGCTGGTGCTGTTCTTCTACGCCGCGCTGCCGGAGAGCCACAGCGACTGGCTGTGGCGTTTGATTCTCGGCTTTGGCGCGGTGCCCGCGCTGGTGATTATCGCCATTCGCAGCCGCTATATGAGCGAATCTCCGGTCTGGGCGGCGAATCAGGGCAACCTGAAGGAGGCGGCGTCGATTTTACGCCAGTCCTATAACATCAATGCCCACGTGCCGCAGGATGCGCTCAGCCAGCCTGCACCTGTGGTGAATAAAGCGAAATGGTCGAACTATCTGAACCTGTTCCGGGGCATATACTTACGCCGCACGACGCTCGCCACGCTGCTTTCCGTCGTCTCGTCGTTTGCCTATAACGCCGTGGCGTTTGGCCTGCCGGTTATCATCTCCAGCTTCTTTGTGCAGTCGATGCTCACCACCATTCTCATTTCACTGGTGCTTAACCTGCTGTTTGCCTTCGTCGGCGGACTGCTGGCGGTACGCTACGTGCCGCGCTTCGGCGCCTGGCGGATGTCGCTGGCGGGTTACGCCTGCCAGCTTGTGGCGCTGCTGGGCCTGGCGCTGATTGGCCGCCCTGAAGGCGCTTCTGAAGGGGTGCTCGCCGTCGCGATGCTGGCGCTGTTCCTGTTCGGCCAGGGATTTGGCCCGGGCGCGCATACCATGACGTTCGCCTCGCTGAGCTACCCGACCTCGCTGCGCGGCGTGGGCGTAGGCCTCAACCAGACGCTGATGCGCAGCAGCTCCACGCTGTCGCTGTTCCTGTTCCCGCTGCTGGTTGCGTCTCTCGACACTGCCGTGTTCTGGGTGATTGCGCTAGCGCCGTTTATCGGCCTGGCGTCGCTGCTGGCGATCCGCTGGGAGCCGTCCGGCTATGACGTGGATGCGGAGGACTACCGGTAACGACACATCGCTTCGGTGGGTTCACCCCCACCGAAGGGTTTTTACAAATCGTCGAGCAGCGTCCGGGAGAGTTTTTTTAGCATCTCAAGCTCATCATCACTCATCCGCATGCTGCAGCGAATCTGGTCCGGCAGCGCCATCACCCGTTTTTTTAGTTCTTTCGCCTTATCGGTCAGTACGACATTTTTCATCCTTTCATCCCCCACAACCGCGATGCGGTTGAGGAATCCTTTTGCCTCAAGCTTCTGAACCAGCGGGGTCAATGTGCCTGAATCAAAATAGGTCTTATCGCTGAGATCGCGAAGCGGGATGTTGTCTTTCTCATAAAGCGCCATCAAAACAACAAATTGCGGATAGGTCAGATCCATCTCCTGCAGCAGGGGGCGGTACTGGCGCACGAAGGCATTGGTTACCGAGTACAGCGAGAAACACAGTAAATCATCTAATGTTTTGTTTTCTTTCATTTTTCTATCAACCTCAATCTGTTGTCTTAAAAAAATTATAAATAATGTTTGACCAAAAGTATCTTGTGCGCAAGTATTACACCAACAACTAAATAGCGAACTACTTACATATCCAATCAAATACGTTAAAAGAGGTACCACCATGAAAACATTAACCGCCATTCTCGTTTCTTCCGTCTTCGCGTCAGCAGCGGCATCCGCCCAAACCATCAATACTCCGGCCCCGACCGCAGGCGTACAGGCGTTTCTTAATGTCCTGAACTCTGGCAAAGGGAAACCGATAGAACAGATGACCCCGCAGGAGGCCCGCCAGGTACTGATCGGCGCACAACAAGGTGCCAAACTGCCGCCCGCTCAGGTTTCTGAGAAAACGATCCAGGTAAATGGCCAGGCCATAAAACTGAAAATAGTGAAACCTGAAAACGCCAGCGGCGCGCTCCCCGTCTTTATGTTCTTCCACGGTGGCGGTTGGGTGCTGGGTGATTACCCAACCCACGAACGCTTGATCCGCGATCTGGTTCGCGCATCAGGCGCCGCAGCGGTTTATGTTGATTACACACCGTCACCTGAAGCCCATTTCCCGGTAGCAATCAATCAGGCCTATGAGGCGACAAAATGGGTAGCCGAGCACGGCCAGGAAATCGGCGTGGACGGTAGCCGTCTGGGTCTGGTGGGTAACAGCGTGGGCGGCAACATGGTGGCTTCGGTGGCGCTGCAGGCCAAACAGTTCAATGGGCCAAAGATTCGCTACAACGTCATGCTCTGGCCGGTTACCGATGCGAACTTTGATACTGCCTCGTATAACCAGTTCGAAAATGGCTATTTCCTGTCAAAAAACATGATGAAATGGTTCTGGGATAACTACACCACCAGCGCTGCCGATCGCAACAATATCCTTGCCTCTCCGCTTCGCGCCACGAGTGCACAGTTGAAAGGCTTCCCGGAAACGCTGATTCAGACAGCTGAGCTGGACGTTCTGCGGGATGAAGGTGAAGCATTCGGGCGTAAACTGGATGCAGCTGGCGTCCCGGTGACCGTCACGCGCTATAACGGCATGATCCACGACTACGGCCTGCTTAACCCGCTGAGCCAGGAGCCGACGGTTAAAGTCGCCCTTGAGCAGGCAGGTGCAGCATTGCATGACCACCTGAAATAGGATCGTCATGCTTCACGCTGAGCACGGCCCCGGGCCGTGCTTTTTTATTTCCTCTATCCATAAGCGACTCATATGACAGCCTTCATTTCCGCCAGGGCATACTGAAACGACCCCGATGGTGAGCAGATGGATGCAGCATGTTAGCAGCTCAGGTCACTGATAATACGTATAAAGGCTGGCAGGCGTCTCTTGCCCTGCAGTTTTGTCACGCCCCTGAGAAAACCCTCCTGCACTCCGCTCACCACGTCGGGCCGCTTACGGTTCAGCGGCCGTTTTACCCTGAAGGGGAAACGTGCCACCTTTACCTGCTGCACCCGCCCGGCGGCGTCGTGGGGGGCGATACGCTGGACATTTCCGTTCGGCTCGATGCCAAAAGCCACGCGCTTATCACCATGCCCGGCGCCAGCAAGTTCTACCGCAGCCGCGGCCCGCAGGCGCGTCTGAGTCAGCACTTTTACCTTGATAACGACGCCACGCTGGAGTGGCTGCCGCAGGACACCATTATCTTCCCCGGCGCGAACGCCGCGCTGCGCTCCGTTTTTCACCTGAAGGCCTCCAGCACGCTGCTGGCGTGGGAGCTGTACTGTCTGGGTCGCCCGGTTATCGGTGAGACCTTCAGCCACGGCACGATGGAGAGCCGCCTTGAAATCTGGGTCGACGACGAGCCGCGCCTGATTGAGCGCCAGCATCTTAGCAACGGCGATCTCACGCCCGTCGCAGGACATCCATGGATCGGCACGCTGCTGTTCTATCCGGCCCGGGAAGAACATCTCGACACGGTGCGCGCGCTGCTCGCCCCGCTGGAAAATTATGCCGGGGCAACGCTTACCGATGACCTGCTGTCGGTGCGTTTTCTCTCCCACGACAACCTGATTTGCCAGCGGGTGATGCGCGACATCTGGCAGTCGCTTCGCCCGCTTCTCACAACCAAAACCGCCTGTTCGCCGCGCATCTGGCAGACATAAGAGAAACGTTATGGAACTGACTCCCAGAGAAAAAGACAAGCTGTTGCTGTTCACCGCCGCGCTGGTTGCCGAACGCCGCCTCGCGCGCGGGGTAAAGCTCAACTACCCGGAATCGGTCGCGCTGATCAGCGCCTTCATTATGGAAGGCGCCCGCGATGGCGAAACCGTCGCCTCGCTGATGGAGGCGGGCCGCCACGTCCTGAGGCGCGATCAGGTGATGGAGGGCGTCCCGGAAATGATCCCGGATATTCAGGTGGAAGCCACCTTCCCGGACGGTTCCAAGCTCGTCACCGTCCACAACCCGATCGTCTAAGGAGCGCGTGATGATCCCAGGTGAATATCAGATCCAGCCCGGCACTATTGCGATCAATGTCGGGCGAGAAACCCAAAGCGTGATTGTCGAAAACCACGGCGACAGGCCGATCCAGGTCGGCTCGCACTACCACTTTTACGAGGTCAACCCGGCGCTGAAGTTTGACCGGGAAACCACCAAAGGCTATCGGCTGAACATCCCGGCGGGTACTGCCGTGCGCTTCGAACCCGGCCAGAAGCGGGAAGTGACGCTGGTTCAGGTGACGGGCGCGCAGCGCATTTTTGGCTTTCGCGGCGAGGTGATGGGCGAGGTGAAACATGGCTGACATTTCACGCCAGGCCTATGCCGACATGTTCGGCCCCACCACCGGCGATAAGGTCCGGCTTGCAGACAGCGAGCTGTGGATCGAAGTGGAGGACGATTTCACGGTCTACGGCGAAGAGGTCAAGTTCGGCGGCGGGAAGGTGATCCGCGACGGCATGGGCCAGGGACAGATGACCGCGGACGGCTGCGTGGATCTGGTTCTCACCAATGCGCTGATCGTCGATCACTGGGGGATCGTGAAGGCCGATATCGGCGTGAAGAACGGAAGGATCTTTGCCGTCGGTAAAGCCGGGAACCCTGACATTCAGCCTGGCGTGACGATCCCGATTGGCGCGGCAACGGAAGTGATTGCCGCCGAGGGGAAGATCGTCACCGCCGGCGGGATCGACACCCACATCCACTGGATCTGCCCGCAGCAGGCGGAAGAGGCGCTGGTCTCCGGCGTCACCACCATGATCGGCGGCGGCACCGGACCGGCGGCGGGCACCAACGCCACCACCTGCACGCCGGGGCCATGGTATATCGCCCGCATGCTGCAGGCTGCCGATACGCTGCCGGTGAATATCGGCCTGCTCGGCAAAGGTAACGGCTCCAACCCGGATGCCCTGCGCGAGCAGATTGCCGCGGGCGCCATCGGGCTGAAGATCCACGAAGACTGGGGCGCGACGCCTGCGGCGATCAACTGCTCGCTGGAAGTCGCGGAAGAAATGGATATTCAGGTGGCGCTGCACAGCGACACGCTGAACGAGTCCGGGTTTGTCGAAGACACGCTGGCAGCTATCGCCGGGCGCACCATCCACACCTTCCACACCGAAGGCGCGGGTGGCGGCCACGCGCCGGATATTATCACCGCCTGCGCGCACCCGAATATTCTGCCCTCTTCCACCAACCCGACCCTGCCCTACACGGTGAACACCATCGACGAGCATCTCGACATGCTGATGGTCTGCCATCACCTCGATCCGGATATCGCCGAGGACGTGGCGTTTGCCGAATCGCGCATTCGCCGGGAAACCATCGCCGCGGAAGACGTGCTGCACGACATCGGCGCGTTCTCGCTCACCTCGTCAGATTCACAGGCCATGGGCCGCGTCGGGGAAGTGATTATCCGCACCTGGCAGGTGGCCCACCGCATGAAGGTCCAGCGCGGCGCGCTGCCGGAAGAGACGGGCGAGAACGATAACTTCCGCGTGAAGCGCTATGTCGCCAAGTACACCATTAACCCGGCGCTCACCCACGGCATCGCCCACGAAGTCGGTTCGATTGAGGCGGGCAAGCTTGCGGATCTGGTGGTCTGGTCCCCGGCGTTCTTCGGCGTCAAGCCCGCCACCATCGTCAAGGGCGGGATGATAGCCTGTGCGCCAATGGGTGATATCAACGCCTCGATCCCTACGCCGCAGCCGGTGCATTACCGTCCGATGTTTGGATCGCTGGGCGCCGCGCGCCACGCCACACGGCTGACGTTTATCTCGCAGGCCGCCAGTGCGAACGGCATCCCGCAGCAGCTCAACCTGCAGAGCGCCACCGCGGTGGTGAAAGGCTGCCGGACGGTGAAAAAGGCGGACATGATCCACAACGGTTTACAGCCGAACATCACCGTCGACTCACAAACCTACGAGGTGCGCGTCGACGGCGAACTGATAACCAGCGAACCGGCCGACGTTCTGCCGATGGCGCAACGCTATTTCTTGTTTTGAGGAGTGATGATGATCTATTTAACCCAACGCCTGGACCACGCGCACCCGATCACCGCCAGCGTCACGCTGCCGATTGACGTGCGGGTGAAAAGCCGCGCCCGCGTGTCGCTGAACGACGGGCGCGAAGCCGGGCTGATGCTGCCGCGCGGCCTGCTGCTGCGCGGGGGCGACCTGCTGACCACCGACGACGGCAGTGAGGTGATCGAAGTGATCGCAGCGGCTGAGTCCGTCTCCGTGGTGCGCTGCGCCGACCCGTTCCTGCTGGCCCGCGCCTGCTACCACCTGGGCAACCGCCACGTGCCGCTGCAGGTCATGCCCGGCGAGCTTCGCTATCACCACGACCACGTTCTCGACAACATGCTGCGCCAGTTCGGGCTGGACGTAACCTACGCCAGCCTGCCATTTGAACCGGAAGCGGGCGCGTACGCCAGCGATGCCCACAGCCACAGCCATTCTCACGCTCATTCACATTAAGGACTCCTAATGCGCAAGTATTTACCGCTGTTTCTGCTGGCCGTTTCCGTACCGGCGCTCGCCCATCCCGGCCACGGTGCCGACAGCTTTCAGGCCGGCTTTCTCCACCCGCTAACCGGGCTCGATCACCTGCTGATGCTGGCAGGCGCCGGTGTGCTCTCGGCGCTGAGCGGCCGCAAGCTCCTGCTGCCGTTTGCCACCCTCGGCATGATGCTCGTTGGCGCCATTGCGGGCAACCTGCTCGGCGGCTTCAGCGGCATGGAGATGCTGATTATCGCCTCGCTGGCGGTCTGCGGCGTGATGATGTTTAAAGCTGAAAACCGCCTGCTGCTGGCGGTGCCTGCCCTGGCGATGTTCCACGGCTGGGCGCACGGCGTGGAGATGTCCGGCCACAACTTCTGGCTCTTCACCAGCGGCTTTATGTTCGCCAGTGCCACGGTGCTGTGCGCCAGTTTCGCCGCAGGGCTGCTGCTTCGCCGTCACGACGGCCTGCGTAAAACCTTCGGCGGCGGGCTGATCGTCTCCGCCCTGCTGGCGCTGATGAGCTGATGGAGCACGCCCGCCAGAGGCTGCGCCTGATGCAGCTCTCCAGCAGCAGCCTGCCGGTCGGGTCGTTTACCTGGTCACAGGGACTGGAGTGGGCCGTTGAGGCGGGCTGGGTAACCGACGCCGGGGCCTTTAAACGCTGGCAAATTCAGCAGATGGAGCAGAGCTTTTTCTGCGTCGATCTGCCGCTGTTTATCCGTCTTTATCAGGCCTGTGAGCGTAGCGATCTTACAAGTGCAAAACGCTGGACGGCATACCTTCTCGCCTGCCGGGAAACGCGCGAGCTGCGCGAAGAGGAGCGCAACCGCGGGGCGGCCTTTACCCGTCTGGTTAAAAGCTGGGAGCCGGACTGCCCGGCAGAGTGGCTGTCGCTGTTTGCGCAGAGCCAGCTCTGCGGCATGGCGTGGCTTGGCGTTCGCTGGGGCATTGGCGCGCATGAGCTGGCGCTGAGCCTCGGCTACAGCTGGATTGAGAGCGCGGTGATGGCGGGCGTCAAGCTGGTGCCGTTTGGGCAACAGGCCGCGCAGCAGCTGATTATCGAGCTGAGCGACCACTACGCCGCTGGTTTTGAACAGGCATTTTTACGTCGCGACGACGCGCTGGGGGCAGCAACGCCGCTCTCCGCCATCGCCTCCGCGCGCCACGAAACCCAATATTCACGACTATTCCGTTCCTGAGGAGTCAACATGGCTGATTACAAACATCCCCTGCGCGTGGGCGTGGGTGGCCCGGTAGGGTCGGGAAAAACCGCGCTGCTGGAAGCACTCTGCAAGGCAATGCGCGACACGTATCACCTGGCGGTGGTGACCAACGATATCTACACCAAAGAGGATCAGCGCATCCTCACCGAGGCGGGCGCGCTGGAGCCGGAGCGCATCGTGGGCGTAGAGACGGGCGGCTGTCCGCATACTGCCATCCGCGAAGATGCCTCAATGAACCTGGCGGCGGTGGAAGCGTTGAGCGAGAAGTTCGGCAATTTGGATCTGATCTTCGTTGAAAGCGGCGGAGATAACCTGAGCGCTACCTTCAGCCCGGAGCTGGCGGATCTGACCATCTATGTGATCGACGTTGCCGAAGGGGAAAAAATTCCGCGCAAGGGCGGACCGGGGATCACCAAATCCGACTTTTTGGTGATAAACAAAACCGACCTCGCGCCGTACGTGGGGGCGTCGCTGGAGGTGATGGAGCGCGATACTAACCGCATGCGCGGCGAGCGTCCCTGGACGTTTACCAATCTTAAAGCGGGAGACGGTTTAGCGACGATTATTGCGTTTCTGGAAGAGAAAGGGATGCTGCGGATGTAGTTGTAAATTTCCCTCTCCCCTGTGGGGAGAGGGTCAGGGGGATTACGCCTCCGGCAGTTCCGCCAGCGGCCAGCGCGGACGCACGGACACGCTCAGGTCGGACGTTGCACCCGCATTCAGGCGCACCATTCCGGCGTAAGCGATCATCGCGCCGTTATCGGTACAGAATTCCGGACGCGCGTAGAACACTTCCCCGCGGCGCTTTTGCATCATCTCGGCGAGCTTCGCGCGCAGCGTGCGGTTAGCGCTGACGCCGCCCGCCATCACCAGACGCTTAAAGCCGGTCTGATCCAGCGCGCGCTTGCACTTGATCATCAGCGTGTCCACCACCGCATCTTCAAACGCGCGGGCGATATCGGCGCGGGTCTGCTCGCTGTCGTCGTTGTTGCGGATGGTATTCGCCGCGAAGGTTTTCAGCCCGGAGAAGCTGAAATCCAGCCCCGGACGGTCGGTCATCGGACGCGGGAAGACAAAGCGCCCTTCCGTTCCCTGTGACGCCATTTTCGAGAGCATCGGGCCGCCCGGGTAATCGAGACCCAGCAGCTTGGCGGTTTTGTCGAAGGCTTCACCGGCGGCATCGTCGATCGACTCGCCCAGCAGCTCGTACTTGCCAATGCCCGTTACGCTAATCAGTTGGGTATGCCCACCCGAGACCAGCAGCGCCACAAACGGGAATTCAGGCGGATTTTCTTCCAGCATAGGTGCCAGAAGGTGCCCTTCCATATGGTGAACCGGAATGGCCGGAACATCCCACGCGAAGGCCAGCGACCGGCCAACCGTCGCGCCAACCAGCAGCGCGCCGACCAGGCCCGGCCCCGCGGTATAGGCCACGGCGTCAATATCGGTTGAGCTTAATCCGGCCTCTTTCAGCGCCGCCTGAATCAGGGGAACCGTTTTACGCACGTGGTCACGAGAGGCCAGTTCCGGCACGACGCCGCCGTAGTCAGCGTGCAATTTCACCTGACTATACAGCTGGTTGGCCAGAAGCCCTTTTTCGTCGTCGTAAATGGCGATGCCGGTTTCATCGCAGGATGTTTCAATACCCAGTACACGCATGACTTGTTTTACCTCGTTTCAATACCGCGCAGTGTAGAGCCTGGGCGGGTTGATGTAAAACTTTGTTCGCCCCAGGAGGAAGGCTCGTGTATACTCCTCACCCTTATTAAAGTCCCTTTCAAAATCGCATCGGTGCTTTACAAAGCAGCAGCATTTGCAGTAAAATTCCGCACCATTTTGAAATAAGCTGGCGTTGATGCCAGCGGCAAACCGAATTTATTAAAGGTGAGAGTTACATGCCGGTAATTAAAGTACGTGAAAACGAGCCGTTCGACGTAGCACTGCGTCGCTTCAAACGTTCATGCGAGAAAGCAGGTGTTCTGGCTGAAGTTCGTCGTCGTGAGTTTTATGAAAAACCAACGACCGAACGTAAGCGCGCTAAAGCTTCCGCTGTGAAACGTCACGCGAAGAAACTGGCTCGCGAAAACGCACGCCGTACTCGTCTGTACTAATCTCTTGAGGGTCAACACCCTCAATTGACAGACAGAGTAGTAGTCGTAAGGCCGTGCTTCCGGAAGGAATGCGCGGCTTGTTTTCGTTTATAAGTCGCTTAAATTTTTGGGGCATATGGCCGGAAGAATCCCACGCGTTTTCATCAATGACCTGCTCGCCAGAACCGACATCGTCGATCTCATCGACGCGCGGGTAAAGCTGAAAAAGCAGGGCAAGAACTACCATGCGTGCTGTCCGTTCCATAACGAAAAAACCCCCTCCTTCACCGTAAACGGTGAAAAGCAGTTTTACCATTGCTTCGGCTGTGGCGCACACGGTAATGCCGTCGATTTTTTGATGAACTACGACAAGCTTGAGTTCGTTGAAACCGTCGAAGAGCTGGCGGCGATGCATAACCTTGAAGTGCCGTATGAAGCAGGCAGTGGGCCAAGTCAGATCGAGCGCCATCAACGGCAAACGCTGTATCAACTGATGGATGGCCTGAATTCGTTTTACCAACAGTCTCTTAAGCACTCTGCGGCTGAGCCTGCGCGTCAGTATCTGAACAAGCGCGGACTGAGCGACGATGTGATTGCGCGTTTCGCTATTGGTTACGCCCCGCCCGGCTGGGACAACGTGTTAAAGCGTTTTGGCGGCAATAGCGAAGATCGTAAATCTCTCATCGACGCAGGCATGCTGGTCACCAACGACCAGGGACGAAGCTACGACCGCTTCCGTGAACGGGTGATGTTCCCGATCCGCGACAAGCGTGGCCGGGTGATTGGTTTTGGTGGTCGCGTGCTGGGTGATGCCCTGCCGAAATACCTCAACTCTCCGGAAACCGATATTTTCCATAAGGGCCGTCAGCTTTACGGTCTTTATGAGGCGCAGCAGGATAACGCGGAACCTCCGCGTCTTCTGGTCGTCGAAGGCTATATGGACGTCGTTGCGCTGGCGCAGTACGACATCAACTACGCGGTTGCGTCGCTAGGTACGTCCACCACCGCCGATCATATTCAACTGCTGTTCAGGGTGACCAACAACGTCATCTGCTGTTACGACGGTGACCGCGCTGGACGCGACGCCGCCTGGCGAGCGCTGGAAACCGCGCTGCCGTATATGACCGACGGGCGTCAGCTACGCTTTATGTTCCTGCCCGACGGTGAAGACCCGGATACGCTGGTGCGTAAAGAGGGCAAAGCGGCGTTTGAAGCGCGGATGGAGCAGGCTCAGCCGCTCTCCACGTTTTTGTTTAACAGCCTGATGCCGCAGGTTGATTTGAGTACCCCTGACGGGCGCGCGCAGCTCAGTACGCTGGCGCTGCCGTTAATCAGCCAGGTGCCCGGCGAAACGCTGCGCATCTATCTGCGTCAGGAGTTAGGCAACAAGCTCGGCATTCTGGATGACAGCCAGCTTGAACGTTTAATGCCTAAACAGGCTGAAAACGGCACGGTTCGCCCCGCGCCTCAGCTAAAACGCACAACCATGCGTATACTGATAGGGTTGCTGGTACAAAACCCCGAGCTCGCGCCGCAGGTGCCGTCGCTGGCGGGTTTGAACCACGAAAAATTGCCCGGGCTTGGCTTATTTTCAGAACTGGTCAACACGTGTTTGTCTCAGCCAGGTCTGACCACCGGACAACTTTTAGAACATTATCGCGGCACAAAAGAGGCCGCTACCCTTGAAAAATTGTCGATGTGGGACGATATAGCAGATAAGGACATTGCAGAAAAAACGTTCACCGACTCGCTCAACCATATGTTTGATTCGATGCTTGAGCTGCGCCAGGAAGAGTTGATAGCTCGCGAGCGCACGCACGGCTTAAGCAGCGAAGAACGCCGGGAGCTCTGGATGATTAATCAGGAACTGGCGAAGAAATAAGTCAAAGACAACAGTATTTAACGGCTTAAGTGCCGAATATCGATCGGGAAGCCCCCGGCAGCCGCACTGAGAGGCAGCGGCAAAAATATAAGTACGCCCTCGCTTTAAAGGTTGGCAGCCCCATCGCCGACACCAATCAAACGAATTAAGTGTGGATACCGTCTTATGGAGCAAAACCCGCAGTCACAGCTGAAACTTCTTGTCCAACGCGGTAAGGAGCAAGGCTATCTGACCTATGCCGAGGTCAATGACCATCTGCCGGAAGATATCGTCGATTCAGACCAGATCGAAGACATCATCCAAATGATCAATGACATGGGCATTCAGGTGATGGAAGAAGCACCGGATGCCGATGATCTGTTGCTGGCTGAAACCTCCAACAACACTGACGAAGATGCGGAAGAAGCTGCTGCACAGGTACTGTCCAGCGTGGAATCTGAAATCGGGCGTACCACTGACCCGGTCCGCATGTACATGCGCGAAATGGGTACCGTTGAACTGTTGACCCGCGAAGGCGAAATTGACATCGCAAAACGCATCGAAGACGGGATCAACCAGGTACAGTGCTCTGTTGCCGAATACCCGGAAGCGATCACCTATCTGCTGGAGCAGTACGATCGCGTTGAAGCGGAAGAAGCGCGCCTGTCTGACCTGATCACCGGTTTTGTCGACCCGAACGCTGAAGAAGATATGGCGCCTACCGCCACTCATGTCGGTTCTGAACTGTCTCAGGAAGAGATGGATGACGACGAAGACGAAGATGAGGAAGAAGACGACGACAGCGCGGACGATGACAACAGCATCGACCCGGAACTTGCGCGTGAGAAGTTTGCCGAGCTGCGCACCCAGTACGAAGTGACGCGTGACACCATCAAAGCGAAAGGCCGCAGCCATGCCGCCGCTCAGGAAGAGATCCTGAAGCTGTCTGAAGTATTCAAACAGTTCCGCCTGGTGCCAAAACAGTTCGACTACCTGGTTAACAGCATGCGCGTGATGATGGATCGCGTACGTACCCAGGAACGCATCATCATGAAGCTGTGCGTTGAGCAGTGCAAAATGCCGAAGAAGAACTTCATCACCCTCTTCACCGGCAACGAAACCAGCGAAACCTGGTTCAACGCGGCTATCGCGATGAACAAGCCGTGGTCTGAAAAACTGCACGACGTGAAGGACGATGTTTATCGTGGTCTGCAGAAGCTGCAGCAGATTGAAGAAGAGACCGGCCTGACCATCGAGCAGGTTAAAGACATCAACCGTCGCATGTCCATCGGTGAAGCGAAAGCCCGCCGTGCCAAGAAAGAGATGGTTGAGGCGAACTTACGTCTGGTTATCTCTATCGCCAAGAAATATACCAACCGCGGTCTGCAGTTCCTGGATCTGATTCAGGAAGGCAACATCGGTCTGATGAAAGCGGTAGATAAGTTTGAATACCGTCGTGGTTACAAGTTCTCTACTTACGCGACATGGTGGATCCGTCAGGCGATTACCCGCTCTATCGCAGACCAGGCGCGCACCATCCGTATTCCGGTGCATATGATTGAGACCATCAACAAGCTCAACCGTATCTCCCGTCAGATGCTGCAGGAGATGGGCCGCGAGCCGACGCCGGAAGAGCTGGCCGAGCGCATGCTGATGCCGGAAGACAAGATCCGTAAAGTGCTGAAGATCGCCAAAGAGCCAATCTCCATGGAAACGCCAATCGGTGACGATGAAGATTCGCATCTGGGTGATTTCATCGAGGATACCACCCTCGAGCTGCCGCTGGACTCTGCGACCACCGAGAGCCTGCGTGCCGCGACGCACGACGTTCTGGCTGGCCTGACCGCCCGTGAAGCAAAAGTATTGCGTATGCGTTTCGGCATCGACATGAATACCGACCACACGCTGGAAGAAGTGGGTAAACAGTTCGACGTTACCCGCGAACGTATCCGTCAGATCGAAGCGAAGGCGCTGCGTAAGCTGCGTCATCCAAGCCGCTCTGAAGTGCTGCGTAGCTTCCTTGACGACTAATCTGTCCTGACAGTGAAAAAGCTCCCAATCGGGAGCTTTTTTTTGTTTATTCCCTCTCCCTGTGGGCTAAGGGCCAGGGTGAGGGTATCAGGCCGCAGAGGAGCTAAAGCCCCCGCACCATCAGCGCCTCATCCAGCTCCCGATACGCCTCCACCAGCTTATCCAGCGTCGCCCTGTTGAGCCCGCTCGGGTTCGGCAGCACCCACACCTGCGTAACGCCAATCATGATGCTCTGCTTGCCCCACTTCGTTCCACGCTGGCTAAACGCCTGCTCGTAGGCCTGCTTGCCGAGGATCGCCAGCGCGGCCGGCTGGTAGTCTTCAATCTTCTTTACCAGCTCTCGCCCGCCGCTGCGCAGCTCATGCAGGTTGACCTCGCTCGCCTGTACCGTAGGCCGCTCGACCAGCATGGTAATACCGCAGCGTGTATCCAGCAGATGCTGTTCCTCTTCCGGCTTGAGTAATCTGTCGGTAAACCCGGCCTGGTAGATCACCTTCCAGAAGCGATTTCCCGGATGGGCAAAGTGAAAACCGGTGTGCGCAGAGGACTTTCCTGGGTTGATACCGCAAAACACCACCCGCAGGCCTGGTGCAAGAATATCGTTGATCATCTTTACTCCCGATCGATACATCGTGAGTGAAGTATAAAGGATTGATTATGCGTTGTTTATAAAAACAGCAAGCAGGAATGAATGGCTGGATTGCTGCGGGGAGTTACTTTATAATTCACCGCCACGGCCCCTTAGCTCAGTGGTTAGAGCAGGCGACTCATAATCGCTTGGTCCCCCGTTCAAACCGGGGAGGGGCCACCACTTTCAATGACTTGACTAAAAAAGGCTTCCCCCTAAGTCATGTCATCAGAACTTGCATCAAAGCCTGTAGGGCGGAGTTGAGAATCCCGCTGCACAGTGAGCAAGGTGGTAAGATCGATTATTAGTATCTCCGGTTGTGGTTTCACGGGCACTCATCGAGTCTACACACTACACAACGTTGATATTAAGATCTTATTGCCTTCAGGCAACAAGTTGTTGCGATCAACTTGTTGCTCTCAATTAACCGAACATGCTTACACTTTCCTCCTTTATTGTCAAATTATTTTAATCTTTTTATCCTGCCTTTGCTCCCTTATGCCACAAAAAATGCTAATTCTTCGCCTGAGATAAGAGTAAATGCGTGGTTGTTGGTTTCTTTCTCATTGTTAGCCGTATTGCTATTATGTATTAAACTTGGCTTCGGTGAATCTAAGCGTTTCCCAGGTTTGCGGGCATGGGGAATAAGTTTTGTAAGGATTTGTATCAAATTTACAAGCAGCACTAGTTGCACAAACATGGAATGCGGTAATGCGTTAAAAATCCCCGTCAGCTATTGCCGCCCGCTGACGGAGGTGGCTCATCTTAAGCTTGCAGGGGCGTCAAGCTCTGTTTCTTCGTTGTAAATATCAGTAAAAAGCTTAAGCTCTTTTTCTAGCACCTGCCCCACCGCCCTGACATCGAGATTGATGTATTCCAAGGTGGTGGCCACACTGGTATGTCCCAGCAAATTCTTAACGAGCGGCAAATTACGCTCCGGTGCTTTCATAAGCTCCGTTGCAAGGGTATGTCTGAAGCGATGGGGAGAGATAGCAAAGTTGCATTCTTTAGATAATCGTTTGAAAAACGAGCTAAAAAGCTGCTCTGACTTATGTTCGTCATAGCTATATTGACTAGAGTGCAGATGAGGGTATTTAAATCTGACAGGGTCAAATAAAAAATCATCCTGGTTCATGCCAAGTATCGTTGCCTGCTCCATCAGATTAGCAAGGCGCCCCCTAAGTGGCGCAACAATGGGCACACGCCATGCCCGGTGTGTTTTGCTACTGATAACGCGAAGTTCAATTTCATTGCGTGCCAGATAAATATCTTTTAATCGCAGATGCCTTAACTGATTGATACGAATGCCGGTGTAGCGCAGGGTATCTAATACCGTTAACCAGAATGAACTGGGTGAGAGCGCGCTTTTAAGCAACAGGCTGGGATGTGTCTTTTCATCTCGTTCGTGTCGATTCATACGAAGATAGGCAGCATTGAGCTGGGATTTCTCCAGCGTTTTCTTCTGTTTTTTGTCTGCACGAACTACCGTTTTATTAAAGGGATTGATTTCCTGAGGCAGGGTTTGCTGCTCCATACCGTAGTTAAATAGTGCGCGCAGATGGGTCATCTTGCGATTCCAAGTATTGGGAGAGAGTTTCTGCTCGTTTAATACATAACGTCGCCAGCGAAGAACATCCAGGTGAGTCAAGGCACTTGGGTAACTTTGTGTGCCAAAAAAACGCTCACAAGAACGCAATTCCTTGGTGTAGCTTATCTCGGTTGCAGGTCTCAGATTATGGGCAAAGAGATAAGCCTCAAGGAGCTCTGTCCAGCTGAGTTCAGAGGGGGTAGTCAATATCATGGATATCTCCAGAAAGTAAAAAAAACAAACATTAAGAAAGAATAAGAAAATCGCTGTCAGTGGGTAGAGAATGGTTTTTATACAGTCTGCCCCCCTTGATGAGATAGCCGCTGACACGCTGATATGTGTCTGTCCTGTCCGCGCTGGCATACAGTTTTCCCTGCCTGAAACGTTTCCCGTCAATGACCTGATGGCATTTGCATTTTTCAAAAGCGCGCTGGAGTGTCTTTCTGTCTTCTTCACAGCCGGTAAGTTTTAGGTAGTGATGGAAGATTGCCGGCACACAGAGATATACAGTCCCGCCAATCAGGTGAACATGAGCCTTAGCCACATTGACAGGCAAAGTTTGTGAAATCAGGGAAGTTGATAGCCAGTCGAGAAAATGTTGACCGAGACTGACAGGGGGCTGTGTTGCGGCAGACTCGTTTTTTGAAAGGTCTGAGTTCGGGTTGTTATCGCCAAATAATGACAATAACACCTGAGTATCAGTGGCATTGTTGGTGTCAGTCACGGGGGATGTGTCTGGGTTTTGAATAAGTTCTGGCATCAGTGCCGCATCAACTGCCGCCGGTGACCGCATTCCCGCCAGATGTTCACTGCTCGCTGTATCAGAATCATAGCTGTTATCAACAGAAAATCCTTCCACCTGAATGTTACTGCGCTCCGTGGTTAAATCAGGAGAGCGAACAATCTCTGCCGCCTTAATAAGTATGGCACTGACTGCTGAGGATTGTCCTTTGCATTGCGCCATCAGGCAATACAATGCATTCGGTGCAGTACTAAGCCATCGTATCGCTTCATCCGGCAATAAGCGGGGTGCCAGCCATTGGGTATCATTTGAATTATTTGTTGCGATAAACCTAAAACGAAATGGCTTAAGCGGCGCTGTAAGTCCCGGCAGCCACAGACTGCCATCATCAAGCTCAGCTTCAATATTTTTTAAGAGCGGCAGGTAATAGCACATTGCACTGTAAAATATCACTGCCTGCCATAGCGTCCCCTCAGCACTTTGTACTTCAGGTGGGCTGTCAGGGGGCAACAACTGGCCGCGGGCAAGCTTCACGGCACAAAGTGTGAACTGTAGCGTCAAATCAGCAAAGCCGCCTGAAACTGACCATTTGCCTTCAATGCCTGCAGGCAGATGCTGCACGCGGGTGAGTAACATTTTAAGCGGCTGAAGGTAAAGTTGCTGATAGAGGGATTTTGATAACGACACATTTTCCCAAAGCTTGTGAAGCACCCGCTTGCGCTCTGGCGTATTTAACAGAACGTCTGCGGATAATGGGACATGGAAATCAGGGTGGCATAATGCCTCTTCCCTCTTTTTTGCTTTCTGAAAACATCGTTTAAGTTTACCAAACATCATCATTCGACCTCCCTGGGCTAAAGCACGCAGTGTGGCGAAACGAGGATAGCAGGCAACCAGAAACTCTTTTTGGTTCGGGAAGAATTTAGTTTGTTCATCAAGAAACCTTATCATTTAAAAATAAAGAAAGATTTCCCTGGGATTTATAAAATAAAGGTAAGACAGCGATTGTTCTTATTATATAAACGATATTTCTCGTTCTGTTTTTCGTTAGTTAACCTTATCTTCATTGAAACTACCAGTGTGCAACATGTGATATTCATCACATTATTGAGAGCGTGCGCTAAACGCATTTTGCACCCCTTAATAATGCGCCAGGCGCATTATGGTAATACTTTGTTTCAGTTTTTATGGTTACTGACTTTAATTCAGAAGAAGCGGCACTTACCTTTATCCGGGCGGAACTTAAGCGTCAGTCTTTGTCATATATGAGTCTGGCTGAACGCTCTGGCGTGAAACTCTCCACCATCCGGCGGATAATGAGCCCCAAAGCCCGGCAGTCGATATTATTGAAAGAGGTGAGTGCGATTTACAGGGCGCTGGGATTTGTGTTGTTGCCTTCAGCTATCAAACAACAGGCAAGCTGCTGTTCCGTTTTTAAAATAACCGTGGAATATGTTCCTGACATGCCTGTAACATTGACCCGCTGATATCAATTGATAATGATGTTGCATTAAAAAAACCGCCCCACCATTTAAGGAAAGGGACGGCTTAAGTTAACTCATTATTGCTTAATCAATGGCAGCCCACACGAGGGTGGCCTCATCACTGGTGATAATGGTATTACGCACGCGGTGATAAAGTTCAGTACAACGCTCAGAGCGGGTCACTTCTGCCAGATGGCACAGGGTAAACAGGGTGGCCGTCAGCCCAAAGGCCTCAGCCGACATTCGTCCTTCAAAGCAATTGCCATGGACGTAAATCTGATAATGCGTTTTACGTGTTGGCATAGCAAAACCCAAACCGGGTTCAATGACTTTCCCTTTCCAGTAATCGCCATCATAGTCGGGACAGAGATAGCTTGCGACATTAAATATACGCTGCTCAAATCCCAATGTTTGCCAGGCATTGAAGCGGTAATGTTCAGTACAAAGGGTATTAAGGGATACCATCACAGGATGCACTCCGGTTAGTTAAGTAAAGGGAAAACATCCTCCGGTAAGGGAACGAATGTTTCCCCGGGGGATAAGATGTGGCAGTGTTAGCGCTTGCGACCTGACTGCAGGTCGCCTGTTGATTGCAAGTGGGCAATCAGTTCATCGACGGCACAAAGAGAGCTTGCCGGGGGTTTAGCTGGGTTATCGTTGAAAATCACTAACTGATATTTTTCGATAAGTTCGTTGACTGCTTCATACGGGCGAATGCCAGCATCACATAAATTTGCTACCCGATTTTCTTCGCAAAACGACGTGTCATTGAGCGTCAGTCCCAGATGCTGGTCTAGCAGTATCTCAACGATTCTCTGCCACGCCTGTTGTTCAGTGGTGAGCATGGGAGCGTCTCCTTAAAAAAACAGGAAAGCTTCTCCCGTCGGGAAAAGTCTTTCCCGATAGGGGTAAATAAAATGCCAGTCTTAACGCAGCGTCTGGCTGTAGGGGTAGAAGTAATGAGCCAGCTCAAAAGCAAAACGCTCTGCTTTATCAAAGGCTACCTGTTTTGAGTGAAATTCTTCTTCAAACTCAATGGCATCGAGTGCCCAGGCATCGATAAGGCGACCAACACGTACCACTATCCGCACATGCCAGTGACCACTATCACGTCTTAATATCGTCGGCCTAAAACTTAAATAGCCGCTTCGGTTGATTATCCAGTTGCCGGTGTAATATCGACATTTGGCAGGCTGACATTTTTCACATAATAAGTCGAAGAAGTTAAAAGGGGAAAGTCCCTTAAGTAAAAGTTGCATTAGCGCTCCTGTATCAATAAAACAATACCGGCAAAGCGCTCATCCCACGGGGAAAGGTAACTTTCCCGGCAGGGCTTGAGTGAAATGGATTTAGTTAAACAGACTTCATCGTTCATCGAACGACCGCTGATTTCAAAGGGGGACAGCGTTGACCGCGCGGGGCGTTGCGTTTTCTTTTTCAGGTCTTGAAGAAAATAACTACCACCTAAAGGCGAGCCTCTCAGGTAGTCAGCTCATTGGTGGTCATCGCAAAGATGACAATAGAACGGGGAGATAATAATTAGAGAGAATGGCTGTTGTCAAGCTTGGCGGTTATTTTATATCGCTCCGCCAATATAAATATCTTTTTTGTTTATCAACTCATCGTAAATATTCAGGAAAAACCACCTAATAATATCAGCTCATCTAATAATTAGGTGTTTTCCTCTCAATAAAATAAACAGCCACTACAATGACCCCACGATAGCGCCATGAAAGAATGCTTAGAGCTCTACTGTATCAGGGGATATTTGCGCCTTTTCAAGATAGTTAATGCTGCAAGACATCTCTTGTGCAATATCTGAAAACTGATCGATTACAATATTCCAGTAACCACTCTTCGGTACAGTAATTATTGCAGGAAAATGTGTGAAATACCCGCCGTAAAATCCGGCTCCCTGACCGTCCTGATACTCCTCATAGCCAGCATCTGTCATCACCATAACGATAGCCGGCTTTGAACAGATAACTTGCACAGATTGCCCAGCACTCAAGTGCTCACGCCTATAAAACGCTTTCATCTGTATCTCTCCTTTTGAAGTCTTGGCAAAGTAATAACCTCACCATTACAGCAATAAATGAATACCCTAATAAAGAGCATAAACATCGCTGATGAGCACGCAAGCCGTAGAATTATGATGATTTCAGGATGAAGATCTATTTTTCATGAAGGACATATCAATACTGCCTGTTTCAACACACCTTCACGATCTCAACTAAAAATGTCATGGCTCAATCATTCCGGATAGCCTAGTGATGTGCTACTAGATGGTTCCATAGCACACACTAGGCGTTCTTCGTTTACTTACATTTATCGTGCATGTTACTTGCCCCTACAGGACGCCAAGCCCCCCAGAGGCCATCAGAACCAGGTGCTGTACCTTGGATCCACCATCCATTTAGCCATTCTTTACCTTGATAAGAGACTTTTTCGCAAGGGGTGGCATAGGTTTTGGTTTTGCTCCATGCAGGTGCTCCACTTTCAACCTGTACCTTTTGTAATATGCTAGTTTCCTGACTAGACTGCGCGCCATGCGTATCTGTCACAGTCAGTTTGAAACGATAACTCGTTTGTTGACGAACATCAGGCAGGCTCACTGAAGCAGTCATGGTGCCAGGGTTTTTGAGGCTAACTGTAGGGCCTGCAATCTGCTGCCATTGATAAGTTAAGGCATCTTTATCAGGATCATAACTCCCTGCCCCTGACAGGGTAACCGTCCCGGCGCCAGTGAGTTCGACCGGCGTTGCGCTAGCTTTGGCCACTGGCGAAAGATTTTCCGGCGGCGCAGGAATATCCTCACTAAGCGTTAAAGCAAAATCATCAAAATGAACATCAGAAGTGGTTCCAGCTTGCTTTGTGGCCTGGATCTGTATCTCGAGCAACGCCGCTTCTTTTGGTAGCGCTAAAGAAGCCTGATTACTTAACCAGCGCTTATAGTCCCCTCTTGTCTGCGTATGGGTCGTTTTCAGTAACTTTCCTTTTTCATCACGGGCAAGCAGTGTCACAACACCGGTATCACCATCCCCCCAACCATTGCTCATAAAGCGAAGTGTTGCCGTTGTTTTTCCTTTGCTGATAACGGCGCGATCCAGAGAGATGGTTTGGCTCATCTGGTCTCGGGACGCCTGATTCGCTGCACTATCACTACTACGGGCGGTGAAGAAATACTTCCCACTCGTTGGGATAATACCATCTTGGCTTGTCACCACACGGAACTGTCCACTATTAAGATGCCAGCCGCTCAGGTCACCATTCTCAGCACCGGCGTTTTGCAGTGAGGTTGGCCACTCATCAACAGGGATGTCTCCACCTTCTGTAGTGAACGCCTGCACACGGATAACAATGTCCTTAATAGCAGTATTTTTTGATGCTACCGCCAGCTGCCATTTTCCTGACGCAGGCGTTGCCACACCTAAAAAAGTATTCCAAGCTTCGCGGCTGGCAAAGTCATAGTCATTCTGTGACGGCCAATTTCCTTCACTGAGATAAAGGGAAAACTTGCTAGATTCCTCATGGTGAGGGCCTGGCACGGCACTAATCACTAAGCGCCTAGTATTTTTCGGCACATCCAGTTCAATACGTTGTAAATAACCATTCTCCTTACTTAGCGAGACCGCCTGTTGTTTAATAACATGGGCATCTTCATGCTCAAACGGTACGACTGCTGGACTATAGGCTGATATTTTTTCCGCATTGGAACGCCATACCCGAGCCATGTTAGCCTGTCCCTGCTTGCCAATCGCTAATCCGTAATTATCCTGAAGGTCTGGGTTGGAGTAATATCCAATATCATTACCGCATTGGATAGTTTGCGTCTTACCATTACTCCATCCATAAGCATCATCACTACCAGGTGGACAGTGCCCTCCGCCAACGTTATGCCCTACCTCATGACGTAAAGAGGTTGAAGCATACAGGGCGTTGACGGTATAACGGCCATTAACATTTCCCCACCCAATCGCGGTATCGTTGTTATTGCCTTCAAAAAATCCAGCAATTAAATCTGGACTATATTGCTTGATCCCAGTCTGAAACAAAGTGCTTAAGCTTGACAACGTAGCGGTGGTAATAGCGTGATCCTGACTGATAATTTGTGTTCCCACTAACCGAACTCTTACCTTCTCTACTTTAGAGTTTTTTAGTGCTTGGTTAATGGTAGTCACTTGGGCAAGTGCGAAAGCTTCATGATCAACAATGGTTTTGGCCGCAGCTGCAGAGAAGCCAGCCAGAATATCAATGACGATATTACCTTGCATATCTCGGTCAGCCTGATAGGAGCTCGACCCTTCTCGCGTCAGTTGTTGTTGTGCCACTTCCTGCAAGGCAGGCATGATATAATCCGTCTCATTAAACGACGGTTTGTTGAATGTAATTCGCCTCTGCTCGCCTGAAACACTGCCGTAGACTAACTGGTGCTGATTGGGGTACAGCGCCAGGAAACGGTTATCAGGGCGCAACACAACAATCAAGTCATCACGGTCATTTGACGATTTTGTAAGTGATGGCATCTGGCCTGTATATACCACTGCATCCTTGTAGTGATCTGCCTGCTCTAGATTGGTAGAAAGCCCTCCAGAGCGCACAGCCAGTGTTTGCACATTTCGTGCATTGTCTATCGGCAAGGATAGAGTTAGAAAACTCCCTTCTTCAACAGTAGGCGAAACACCTAAAGATGCTGGGGATAGTGAAAGCGGTACATCCGAGATCCCTTCATCAGTTGCGTGCGAAACCTGAAAAGTTGCGGCAACGGCAAGAGCAAGGAGGGTAAGTTTGTTACGTTTCTTCATATTTTATTCCTAAATATAACCAAATGTAAGTATTCCCTTTTGTCTCTGCCAAAATAGAGGGTGATAGAAACAAGTGAAATAAGAACAGGGAACTTGACGCTAAGAACATGGTTTTTTTGGAGAGGAAAACGCTGTATGGAGTCAGTTGTAGAAATTTGCCGTTACGCCACAGGGCTATAAGGAGCACTATTCCTGACTGCACCAGTGCGCAATCACTTCGCGCCTACACTGATTCAGTGGTCGTAACACTTGCACCTCTGGGTTTTTGGGGATCTTAAATCATCCACAAATCCTGCTGGCAATAATCACCTACCGGGCGATTAATTTTTTCTTGAATATTAAGTAATGTTGTTTTCGCTTTAGTAATGATTGTGTTATCTATGACTGGGGCGCAGGCATGCAACGCTGACGTGGAGCATTTTGGTATAAACCGATACGGTGTTTAGGCAAGAGATAAATAAAGGATAGTCGAGAGATAAATATTGATAGTTCTGAATAATATTGGATCAACTAAACTATTTTTCTAAAAAAATGGCAATATGCGTGAAAGAATATGAGCGGAAATTTTTTACTTGATTACTCATTTTTAGACGGTTAGTTGCGTGAAATAAACTATTACCCCTTAGGTCAGAGGGTATATCAACATAGCCTGGCAAATGCTACCATTGGTGGTGAACGGAATTCCTATTCCTTCACTTGAGGGGGCTGTACTGGGGTGGTTCGGCCCCCTCTCCTTCAAAGTTGTTGCAAACGCGTATCACTAAAATTTTGAACCCCCTGCTGGGCGTGCGGTTTCACGCAGCGATTTTCTGAGAACCAGACGCAGTGTGCGTTTCTGTCAACACTACATAAAAAGCGACTTTAAAATGTCCAGTAGCTAAAAACGAGCTCCTCTTCCTTGCTGTTAAGACAGTCTGCAACGTCTTCAATCGTAATTTCTATCAGCACAACACAGTTTCCTTGGGTAAATCATTGGGGGCTCTTATGAGGCATGCGGGTTTACAGGTCAGGTGCCTGCCAGGCTCTAAAGAACGCGCTGACTTTAGCCACTGTGCCCATGAAAAGAATATTTGGGGATCGGCATCAATCATCCGTAACCAGCGCGATACCAAGGGGATAGAAGTTTTTCACATCGTTCTAATCGTTCTATATGCTACTTAAAGGTCTAGAATGCGACCACGTGCTGATTCTTGATGCAAGTAATATGAGTGCCAATGCTTTATATGTTGTAATTTCAATAGGTGCAAAATCAATTGTAGTATTCTGCTCCACAGAAGTATTCAGTACATAATTTAAACGAGCGGAGCAGGAAAAACACTGCCCCGCTTATTAATGCAGCAGGCGTTAATTTTTGAATCAATCAGGGAACAGAGTAGCCGCCATCCACAGTAATAACCTGCCCAATAATTGATCGGGCGGCGTCAGAGGCAAGGAACAGCGCCGTAGCTGCAATCTCTTCAGGGGTGATGATACGTCCGGTAGGCATTTTGCTGATAAATTGCGCTTTAGCTGTTGCATCACGACCAACAAAGCGCTCAAACATATCGGTGGCAACAGGACCTGGTGCAATAGCGTTGACTCTTACACCATCAGCGGCAACTTCTAGCGCAGCAGAGCGGGTTAACCCGTTAACAGCATGTTTGCTGGCAGCATAAATACCCCCTCCCGGGATCCCAACTTGCCCCGCTTGTGAGGAGAAATTAATCATGGCACCTGAGTGTTGAGCACACATTACGGGTAATACGTGTTTCATCATAAGCTGTGTGCCCAATACGTTGGTATCAAACACTTTCTGGAAGTCTTCAGCAGTCGTCTTGTCGTGGGAAGTTGGCCGTCCTTCGGTACCTGCAACATTAAGCGCCACATCAATGCGTTGATAATGTTTAAGCGTAAATGCCACCAAAGAAGCAACCTGACATTCAAGCCGTACGTCCACGGGAATAAAATGACATTCAGGATTGATGTCGCGTAGTTCAGCGAGCATTAGCTCACCCAACTGGGGGCCACGTCCGGAAAAAACAACATTATACTCTTCCCTGGCAAACGCACGTGCGCACTCTTTCCCGATACCCGTGAGTGCCCCCGTAATAATAACGGTTCTTTTAAACATATTTTTTCTCCAAGTTAGAAAACACGGTAATTGAAAATATTCTTCTGTTATTTTCATAAATCTTACTGTTTGGGAATTTCTCCAAAAAGCTTAACGGCACATTAGCATTTTTGACAGGCTCTTATTGGCATTCTAAGGGAATTTGGTTTTTTATCACTTTGGCTATCTAATTTTGATTAGCAGCAGGCAAACAACGCTACACTTAGGAAGACATAGATAAAATCATTCACAAGACAACTCAGACGCTTAAAAAACGTCACCGCAATCAAATCACACCATTATCAGTAAAATCTCATTGAGAAAATCAAAAAGATTAGTTCCCCAGCAGCATGTCGCTATCAGTGCTTTTGCACTGTCAGCACTTCCCCAAATGGTCATCGCTAAATCCACTATCACATCTTACTTTAAAGTGGCGCCAGACTGATATTTCTAATGCGTGATGCTTATATTCTTAATCCCATCAAGGATAGTCTCCTGTTTGACATCGCCACTATTGAACATAATCGTCAGGCGCAATGGCGTTGTTAAACATTTTTAGCCTGCGCAAAGGATGACTTGGATATTTATACAGCCCTTAGTTTCTGCCATGGAGTTATAAGGACACTCATGAAAATAAGTAAATCTGCCATTGTACTTGCGGCACTATTTGCAGGCAGCATTGCCAGCGCTTCAGTGATTGCCAAAGAAGTCTCTTCACCAACAACGAACTGCAAAGCCCATCCCTGTATGAACAAAGAGCTCGGCTCATTAGAGCGCGCCGTTAATGGTCAAAAGATGCATGTTGTAGAAGGTCAAACCATCCGAGCTCGTTTTTTCAGCAGTGAAACCGAGCTTCCTTCAAACGAGACCCGAGTAACCATTTTACCGGGAGAAGAGTCCCACTGGTCTTATGTTCTGGCTAAAGCCATTAACGACCAACATCCTGAACTTCGTGCCGGCTTCCTTCATGACAACGGTGAGATAACGCCAGACGAGACGCGCCCTAACGCTGTATATGCTCAGGATGGCAATGTTATTAGCCATGTTGAAGTTTCGTTCAATTAATTTTCAGGGAAGAATTATTGTGAATTCTATTAAACCTAATAAGCTCTCTTGCGCCTTAGCGCTTGCACTGGCTGGCCTGTATTGCAGCCAGGCTTTGGCACACGGCTATCTCTATGAACCAAAATCCCGCGCAGTTATTCATTTTCCACCAATGAATGCACAAGGGCAGCATACCAATGTCTGGCCCGCAGATGCTGTTGAAGCACCGAAATTGCCAGCAGGTGGGGATATGAACCCCAGCCCGACTATCAATGAACAACTGTTTGATTTCCCCCCGGATGGTAAATTAGCCAGCGGCGGTTCAAACGCGGTGGGGGCATTTTCGAAACTGGATGATGAAAAACAAAATACGTTTAATAATCCAATGACTGCAGGTCCGCACCAGTTTAAATGGCACCTGCCTGCAAACCATCGAACCACCTATTTTACTTATTACATCACCAATCAGGATTGGGAGTCGGTGCCAGGCTCAGACACGCGTTTGACCAAAGCCATGTTTGAAGAAAAGCCATTCTGCCACATCGTTTATAACTATGCCCCAGGCAATCCGGCTAATGACCACTCCATTCCAGACAAGTTCATCACGCATACCTGTAATGTGCCTGAGCGCCAGGGCAAGCAAAAGATTTATGCCGTCTGGCGCGTACGTGATACCGATAATGCTTTTTACCAGATGGTTGATGTTGATTTTGGTGGCGAAGTAGTAACAAAACCTGTCGCTTCCATCTCTCCTTCAAGCTACACCCTGTCAACCAACAATTTGTCCCTGGATGGCAGCGCCTCAACCGGTAAAGAACTTAAATACAGCTGGAAGGTGACAAATAACGCCTATAAGGTGGTGCTGGAAAACGCGCAAAGCAGTCATGCCAGTATCCGCCTTAAGGCAAAGCCTGAGAGTGATTTTGATGTGGGTGTAAAGCTCACCGTGACTAATGCTGACAATAAGACCGATTCAAAGCAGGTGACGCTTAAAGCTAAGGCGGAAATTGACGCCACCAAACCTGAAGCGAATGCTGGACGGGATTTCACTGTTAGCAGCAACAAAGAGTCAAGAGGGTACGACCTCAACGGTCTGGCCAGTAAAAATGCCGAAAGCTATAAATGGACCATTATCTCTGGTCAGGATATCGCGGCACTACAGGTTGCCAACGGTGGCGCGTGGGTGCAGACTGTCAATGCGGCAAAAGCACGAGCGCTGATCAAACCAGGCAAAGTCGGTAAAGTGACTTATCGCTTGACTGTTACGGCGAAAAATGGCAAGACAAGCACCGATGACATCACAGTCACGGTTAATGAAGCACAACAGGTCTCTGATGTTCAGATTACGACCGGTGGTGGCCAAGATACGATTTACGGTGAGCAAGTTATCTCTGTAGCCGCAATGACAAAAAATGGTCAGCCTATTAAGGATTCGACATTTAAGTGGTCTGCGCTAAATGACGCCGATGAGATTCAGTTCTCCTCAACTGAGGGCTTTTCTACCATTATTAAAGGCAAACATCCGTATAACACAACAGCTGATGTCACTGTTGAGGTAAAAGTGACAGAGACTAAAACCGGTAATACTTCGACTGCCACCAAGGTATTTAAATTACGCCCTAAGCAGAGCTAATTTACATAAAATAGGTCTCGTGATATTTCATGCTAGGTGCTTATGGAATATCAAGATAAGCGGTTGAGCGGTTTTTATCAGGTCAACCAACTAGAGCAGGAAGTGATTTCATTTCCTGCTCTTTATTTATTATAACTTTAGCATTTTGAAGCTCTCTGAGATGGAGCATCTTGTTTTTGTCATCTTTGAGAAGACATCTCTGAATATTCCCCAGAAAATTCGCGATCTTTCACTTGGCGTAATCACGTATATTTCATCCTGTTATTTTATTTCCCTCTACTCTGAAAGGATAAAATTATGTTGGCGGTTATGTCAAAATTCAAACGCAATGCACTGACAGCCAGTCTTGCATTGAGCCTGATTGTACCAGGCGCAGTCTATGCCAATGTCCATACAGCGCATAATAACGATGCGGCATCCGTGATGCCTGATATCAGCCAGAAAAAAGTACTGGTAGGCTATTGGCATAATTGGCCAGATGCACAAGGTTACAAATTAGGCAAGGCGCCCTTCATGGCATTAACCGATGTCCCCCAGGCCTACAATGTGGTTATGTTGTCTTTCATGAAAGTCAACGAGGGGCAAGCTGACCGCATTCCTACGTTTAAACCGTACAACAGCACAGATGAAAATTTCCGGGCAGAGGTTGGCCAGCTCAATAGCCAAGGCCGGGCAGTGCTCTTGTCCCTGGGGGGAGCCGATGCACACATCGCATTGAGCGCAGCAGACAAAGAAGCCTTCAAGAAAGAAATTATCCGCTTGGTCGACACCTATGGGGTGGATGGCGTGGATATTGACCTGGAACAATCAGCGATTTCCGCTGCTGACAACAATACCGTCATTCCCGCAGCGCTCAAAGAAGTAAAGGATTATTATAAGGCACAGGGTAAGCATTTTATTATCAGTATGGCGCCTGAGTTCCCCCACCTGCATCAAGGCGGGCCTTACTCTGCCTATATTAACAGCCTCGAGGGCTATTATGATTTTATCGCCCCGCAATACTACAACCAGGGTGGAGATGGTGTTTGGGTGGATGAAATCAATAAGTGGGTGGCACAAGGCGATAACAACACCTCTGCCGCGGACAAAGAAACCTTTTTGTTCTACTTAACAGACAGCCTGGTCAACGGTACCCGTTCATTTCTAAAAATACCCGCTGATAAATTTGTGATTGGCTTGCCGTCTAATATTGATGCTGCAGCATCCGGTTATGTTGCCAATAGTTCGTCAGTATTCAATGCCTTGTCGCGTCTCAAAGAAGCCGGGGAGCCAATAAAAGGCCTGATGACATGGTCGATTAACTGGGATACAGGTAAAAACAGTGCAGGGCAATCCTATGGTTATGAATTCTTAAACCGCTACCAGAGCATTCTGGATGACGCTCCCCCGGGCCCAGTTACCGACACGGTTGCACCAACTGCACCTGCTCAGCTGACGGCCGCCGTAGAGGGTAAGACTATATCATTGATCTGGAAAGCATCAACCGATAACGTGGGCGTGGCGAAGTATCTGATTTATCGCAATGATAATCATATAGCCAGTACAACGGGCACAGCCTGGCAGGATACCTCCGCTGTAGCCGGCGTGACTTACCGTTATCATGTTCTGGCCAATGATGCAGCAGGAAACAGCTCCCCTGCCAGCAACTCGGTGCAGGCAAAGGTTGAAGACGACAAACCCGGCACAGAGAAGCCGCAGGCACCGACTCAGCTTCGCCTCATCAAGACCGACAAAACCACGCTGGATATCTCCTGGGCGCCAGTGACAAACGTGCCCATTAAACAGTATCGGGTTTATCGCAATGCAAGCCAGATTGCTGCCGTTACCGGCACTTCGTTGCAAGACGCAGGATTAGCGCCAGGAACGCAATACCGTTATACCGTGGTGGCTGAAGGCAAAAACTTACAATTGTCACCACAAAGTGCCCCGCTTAACGCCACAACCAAGGCAGATGATAAGCCTATTCCTGGTAGTGATGAATGGAAGGTGGGTACAACCTATAAACCAGGCGATGTGGTGAGATATAAGGGTAAAACCTACCGTTGTCTGCAAGGGCATCCGGCCATGGAACATTGGAATCCAGCTGTTGCTGCCTCATTATGGCAGGTAATGTGATTTGTTGCACACTATATGATGTGCAGTAACCATTAACAGAAAACTTTAATATTCATGCAGCAAAGCAGGCTCGCAACAGTAAATGGGGAAACACCATCAATAACGCGAGCCTGCCACACCAAAACACATTTTGCCTTACCCTCTAGATATTACGCCCCGCCGCCTTCAATCTGCGCGAGCAGTTCTGATAAGAATATGACCCCATCCTGAAAAAAGAATGATTTCCCCCGCCTTGGTATTGCTACGCCAAGGAAATATTATTCTACTGTGCTACAGAAAATTCGAAATACTAGGATGATGCGATGAGTGATGATTTTTTAAAAGAATGCGTTTTCCGCTATCGGTGTGTAGTGCTGTTCACTTTGGCAAGTGTGTTCATTTACTGGGGATTAGACGCCCTCGCATTTTCCGTCATACAAACAGAAACAGACTGGGACATGGCGATCATCTTGATCTGCATAATTTTACTCATCATTCCTCCCCTCTTCTTTGGCGCATTCGGTGAAGCAACAGTCTTATTCATAGCCTATTTGCTGTTTGAATGGGTCGTATATTACCCCTTCTTGTTCATCCGTTTTTTATATAGACTATTTTGTAGACATTTAATTAACATTTAGAAGCGTTAACAACCACAGTACAAGCTGGAGATTACCTTTTATGGACAGAATATCACCAATGAAATTACCGTCACTTAGTTACTGGTTTATATCAGTCACATTTTTGCTGCTGGTATCTACAATAACCAGTGCGCAGGCCACCCCAAAAGATGTGACTGACGTTGCAGCACGCGAACAAGCCTGGAGTCACGCTTGGGTTGCTGGAGATCTTTCGGCGCTGGAAAGCTTGCATGCCCCAGACTACTTTGCCATCAACAATATTGGCCAGTTTACGTCACGAAAGCAGGTGATTGATGATGTTAGGGCTGGTTTGTTTCGTTATACCAGCATGCTGCACAAGAATGTACAAATCCGCATCTATGGGCAAACTGCTGTTGTAAATGGTCTGACAATCAATCAGGGACATCGCGGCAGCCGCGATGTAAGCGGGCAATTTGCCTATACCCGCGTCTATCTAAAAAACAACGGTGCCTGGCGCGCAGTTCTTTCGCAATATACTCGCATTCCCGCTACCACGGCCGACCAATAGTGATCAGTGTCAACAGCTCGACTACCTGTTGGAAGGGAAAATCATCCTTTTTTCATGGCAGGCTCAGACTTACATCTGAGGACAAGTCTTATCGCTCTTCCAGCGGCGGGCTTCTGAAACTCCACAAGCCGATAACTTTTAGTGCATCCCGGTAAAGGAATAACTTTTCCTTATCCGTTACCTTCTGGAAGGGTTTCAAATCCAAATCTGGCGCGGCGATGCCAGTGTAGTGAATATCCTTCGGTCCGGTGTCTTTGCTGGCGAGCGTAACTATTTTTTCCCCCGCAGGTTGCGGAAGCCCCTTTCGTCGGCCTAAAACTTAAATAGCCGCTGCGGTTGATTATCCAGTTGCCGGTATAATATCGACATTTGGCAGGCTGACATTTTTCACGTAATAAGTCGAAGAAGTTAAAAGAGGGAAATCCCCTGAGTAAAAGTTGCATTAGCGCTCCTGTATCAATAAAACAATACCGGGAAAGCGCTTACCCCTTAAGGAAAAAGTAACTTTCCCGGCAGGGCTTGAGTGAAATGGATTTAGTTAAACAGACTTCATCGTTCATCGAACGACCGCTGATTTCAAAGGGGGACAGCGTTGACCGCGCGGGGCGTTGCGTTTTCTTTTTCAGGTCTTGAAGAAAATAACCACCACCTAAAGGCGAGCCTCTCAGGTAGTCAGCTCATTGGTGGTCATCGCAAAGATGACAATAGAACGGGGAGATAATAATTAGAGAGAATGGCTGTTGTCAAGCGTGGCGGTCATTTTATATCGTTCCGCCAAAGTAGATTTATCGTTGAATTGGGATGGCGTAAGTGGTGATTTCAGGAGGATTAGTTAAAAATACACAACTCCCCCGCCTGGTTTCAGGTTCAAATTCAAACTCGCCGATATTTTCCCGACCAAAGTGATGGGAGATACTTTCTGATAGTACCAATTCATCACTTTCCTGAGTATCAAATTTAAAATTAACCCGATACCCCTCATCAAGGTAGCAATCATAATGTCTGGAATAGTGCTCATTGGGCATGAGCTTAGAGACTAATAGTACCGTGAAATTTATGTTACTGTTTTGCATGCTTTGCCTCTTAAAGGTCTGCTGATAGCAGGGTTGATTTTTTAACAGAGTAATTGGTGGGGATTGTAAAGTAATTAAATGAATATTTAAATATTCTATCAGCATACATGAAGAACAGATAACGCTAAAAAAGCGAGGAATAATACCCTCGCCTTATGTACCGATAACTTTTTTCATCTGGTGTAATTAGCCAACAGAATATCCGCCGTCGACGGTAATGATTTGCCCAATAATGGAACGGGCAGCATCGGAAGCCAAAAACAGCGCTGTAGCGGCAATCTCTTCAGTGGTGATGATGCGCCCGGTTGGCATTTTGCTGATAAATTGCGCTTTAGCTTTTTCATCACGACCTACAAAGCGCTCAAACATATCTGTGGCAACAGGTCCTGGCGCAATAGCGTTGACCCTCACACCATCGGCGGCAACCTCGAGAGCCGCAGAACGAGTCAAACCATTCACAGCATGCTTACTGGCAGCATAAACACTGCCTCCCGGTATTCCCACCTGTCCTGCCAGCGAGGAAAAATTAATCATGACCCCTGAGCGCTGCGCGCGCATCACAGACAACGCATGTTTCATCATAAGCTGTGTGCCCAGGACGTTGGTATCAAACACTTTGTGGAAACCATCGATAGTTGTCTTGTCGTAAGGGGTGGGATGCCCCTCCGTGCCGGCAACATTGAGTACTACATCGATGCGTTGATAACGTTGAAGCGCATAAAGCACCAGAGAGGAGACTTGCTCTTCAAGCCTCACATCCGCAGGCACGAAATAGCATTCAGGATTAATATCCCGTAATTTAGCAAGCAGTAACTCGCCCTTATGGGGATCTCGCCCTGAAAAAATAACATTATCCCCAGCTCTGGCAAATGCATAAACGCATTCCTCCCCGATCCCTGCAAGGGCCCCCGTGATGATGACGGTTCTTCTAGACATTTTATCTCTCCAAGATGGAACAATCTGAAAAAGCCTAACCAGAGATTGGCTTTTTTAACAGCCGCCCATGACGCTTTCAGAGTTATATCAGGAAATGCTCACACACCCGAAACACCCAATTTTTCGCAGTCATCAGAGAGAAAATTTAGTTGCCCCAATATTATTCAGAAATACTTCCATTTATCTGGCGACTCACAGGCTACGCCCCTCTGACAAAAACACGAACCCACTCTGAAAAAAGAGTGATTTTCTCCACCTTGGTATTGTCGCAACCAGGGAGCTGCTCTACTGTGCCGTAGGAATTTCGTGAGTCAGGATTAAGCTATGGATGATGATTTTTTTGACAAATGTGGTTTCCGCTTCCAGTGCGTGCTGTTCATTTTGCTAAGCGTCTACATTTACTGGGGGCTGGACACCTTTGTGTTCTCCGTCATAGAGCCAGATGCGGGCTGGGACGGTGTATTCTTCTCGACTTGGCTGACGCTCATGGTACTCATGATTTTCCCCATCTTCTTTGGTTTCTTAGGGGCAGTAAATGTCTTATTTATTGCCTACTTGCTATTTGAAGGGGTGGTGTATTGTTTGTTCTTATTCAGTCGTTTTTTATTCAGGTTGGTTCGTAAACATTTATTTGATAACGCCTGTAAGTTGCCTGAGTTGGGTAATGTGGGAGTGACTGTCCTATCAATTGAAAAACCGAAGCAATGCACAGCGCTCTCTTCCTTTGCTGAAACGTCTAAAATGACGCCTAAAGAGATAGCTGAGGGCATTCTTGGCTGGCTGTTTATCGCTGCTATTATTTGGGGCCTCTATAGCCTCTTGCCTTAGTTATCCAGCCAAGCTGAGCATTTTGTACGGCAGTTATGGTGGGCTGCCAATGTGTTATGGTCTACTTATATTGTTACATTTCTCATGAAAAGTTACAGCAAGAATAAATGCTGTAAATAAATTCTGATTCAACGCAATAAAACGATAAGGATCTCTATGCGTAAGGTGTTTTTATTTTTTATGCTACCATTACTTTTCGGCTGCGATAGCCAATCAGAGCATCCCGTAGCTAGCCCGGTGAAATTTTCGGTACAAACGGACAATGTGACTGTAAATAAGCTATTGCCTGCTATCAAAAATCTACTGCCTGGGCTAGATCAATACGCTGACCAATACGATAATATTCATATTGAGCAAAACTATTGGCTTACCATTGCATTCCATATCCCCGAAGAAGCCAACATTCCGTCATACTACCTTGCGCACGGCAATAACTGCTTTATTGAGATAAATAGAGAAGGGACAGCTATCAAGATACCAAAAATAGCCTGTAAATCAGTAATGTTAGACCGCGATATAGAGGGACTTGGCAGCGACTATTGGTTTTACCTCAATGCTAAAGATTTAACTTATACGCCCTATGATTTTAGCAAGCTTAACACCGTGCAACGACAGAATGTAGCAGATGGTTATCTCAAAAGAGTTGCATCAGTCATCGATGAAGTGCAAAGAAAATCGACTTGGCATTCTTATGATATTCCTAATTTAAATCGCTTGTTTACGCAGTTAGTGTATGAAGGAAAGCAGTTTTCACTCCCGGATAAACTGTGGCAACCCTACAACTCATGTGTTTCAGTAGGTGAAAAAGTTAACAACTGGTGGCATACCCTGTTTAACTCTACCGAAAACCTGATATCTGAAGATCCTGTTCGCGCACTTCCTGCGCTCAAGCGTGTGGATGGCAGCTTTCAAGCCTATGAAAATAGCATTAAAGATTGCCAAAAAGAAATTAAAGTGGCTCCCCCTGCAGAGCCTATAATGGAAACATTTCCCCCAACGTCAGACGATAAGCCACCTCGCCAGGGATGTCTAAGGGTGATAATTAAGCCAGGTGAAAAAACTCATTGGTCTTGTCCGGTTAAAGACTAAATACCCCTGTTACATCCCCCTTATGCTAGGGCCGGGATGGAGGTGATATTAGCAGCAGGAGGTTTTGCAGGTTTATCATTGTAAAAACGACAATAACACCTCAATATCGGTCGGTATATGGTGAACCCGTGTCTTATGGGGATACGGGTATCACTGAACAAAGGGGGGAATGTTGTCGATATAGAGGCTTTTCTCTCAACAAATATGCCTCCTAATCTTTCTTAAACATTCAATGGAAGCAAGAGCAGAAAACCAAAGACAACTAATAATGTCTTTGGTTTTTTGCTATGAAAAACAGTACCAAGAAAAAACGAATGCGCTCCTCGCACAAGTCATAAGCAGCACAAACGCAATATTAAATTAAGAAAGCAAAGTTACCAGGCGATAACTCGTTATATGCATGGCCCAATTCCCCCCTTCAATAGTTTGGAGGCGTGTTCCCAACGCTCGCATGTTTAGCTAAAAAAGAAGTAACGCACCGCCCAGATAGCAGCCCAAATAAGAACAATAAAAATTGTCAAACCAAACAGGCACTCACGCTTCTCTTGTGATGTCATCTTTGCTATTTCAGCTAACGGGGAGCAATTTTCATGTTGTGCCGGGATATCTGTTAGCTGGGGATGAATGTCATCGTCAGTCTGCATCATCTGGGTGACAAAGCTCTTGCTGTCGTTATCAAAAGCAATGGACTGGAGCTTTAAAAAAGTTCTTAAGTCCGTTATGGCCAGAAGGTGCCTGTTCCTCGTAAATGTTGCTGTAAACGTGATGGTCGTTTTTGTCTTACCAGCTGCACCGAGTAAACCGCCAGCAACCACACCCACCCCGCCAAAGAGCAAGCCACCTATTATGCCTGTCCCAGCAGCCTTTCCAATACGGCATTCTTCCTCCTGACTTATAGCCTCAACCGTTAACAATTCCTGTTTCGGGTCGAGTTCAATATTTTTAGGAAAACCTTGTTTTTTACTTTTGCTAAAGGTAATGGTACGGTAATGGTCTAATGAAAATGGACACCTCCGGGTTTAGAATAGAAATAAACTGGAGAAAGAAATGAGTAATAAAAAGAGAGTCAACCCACGCTACAGCGAAGAAGTGAAACAGGACACAGCCAATCT